>Ga0163217_1056610_pt1 | contig 16106 bp, 18 predicted proteins | sample SynspAceP_FD_185933 | JGI IMG/M metagenome (GOLD analysis project Ga0163217, IMG submission 185933) | Saline lake microbial communities from Ace Lake in Antarctica - Synechococcus sp. Ace-P (PacBio error correction) | ecosystem: Environmental > Aquatic > Non-marine Saline and Alkaline > Saline ... | reverse complement strand
AGAACTTGCGCACCAGACGAAATCTCCGCCGCATCCCGCCAGAGGTCACCACGACGGACGGTCGCTCGCAGTTCCAAAATCGCCCGCGATATTCACGGTTGGTCTTGTGCCGCGCGCAGCCGTACCGCCGCCAGCACCGCGCCCGAAACAGCGCGACGCTGCACCATTTCATATGATATGTTGAACAGCGGGTGCCGGAACTTCCAGGTGATCCGCCCTGCCTGTTTCGTGTGTCACTGCACGCCGCGTTCGAATGGTTGCGTGTGTGTCCGGCACAACGCCACGTGCAAGTGAAAAGCGCCGGCACCAATACCGTGCCCCGATCCAAAGCCCCGCCTGGTTCTGCCCAACCCACAACAGGAAACCCACCGGCATGCCCATCATCATGCGCAGCCAGCTGCGCATCGGACGCGTGCCAGCAAATATCGACATAGGCTTCAGCCCATTTGCGCGGGCCATGCATCTTCGGGGCCGGTCAAATGCGCCACCCCAATCCAGTCTATGCAGACGCCAGTTCCCGGCTGTCCTTAATCCCATGCGGCGCTGTTCGGGACTGTCGATCAACATCAGCGCCAAGGGACCAGTTACGCCCTGCCCGCCCCAGAAAGGCTTCGGGTTCCTGATCGATGAGCAATGACCTTTTTGCACCCGCGATCGGCCAGCTCGGCTTGCGGCGACCAGACGGGCCAACCCCGCCTCGCCGCCGATTTAATAACGATCCGAAGATGTTCATTGCAACAGCCCGCCACAGGTTTACCCACGACGGCGTCTTTCATGTCAGCAGCCCGATGCGAATGCGCAAAGAATAACGGCCAAACGGCACGAGGCCAAAGATCGATTCCACGCGATCCCCCAAGACATCTTAGAAAAAACTACAGTCTCTTTTGCGGGTAACCTGCCCACCGTACGATCACCTATCAGAAAATCGGTTTGGCACGTTAAACCGTCGCCCAGGCCGCCCCCAATGGACGGTCTGCGTCAAACTCAAGTACCTAACGTCAGGAACCAATACGACCTGCGCGGCCCCCAATACGGCGGGTGGGCTTGTGCCACTAGGTCTGCGAGAAAAATAATGTCAGATACGTGCATCGCAGATTATGATCGTAGCGCTCTACCCGCGAGGTCTTTATGACCGAACGGGCCCGCCCAAGGGGTCTAACTGCGCTACGGGCCTTGGGTGCCGGTGGCAGATGTGCCTCGTCGCTCTCATCATGCGCCAGTGATCTGGCCCAATGCTCGCAGGTGCGACATGCGCGGCTGCTTGCAATGGCGGGGCAACAGTTGATCGTGGCGCAGAACCTGGCACCTGCCGCCGGACGACGAAGCAGGTCTGTCCATCTGCGACGAGCAGCGGTGGCGCGGTTCGTAGTGTATCATCCACCGTGATCCTATACTGCCGACGCCCAAGACTCATCCTCTGCGCCCCGCCTTGAAGGGCGCCGACCGTGATGCGGCGATCACCCTCCCTCGACGCCAGCCCTACGCGAAGAGCTGACCAGCTTGACCGGACGGCCCGCCCCAGCCCCGAGCCCGGGTAGGAGTCGGCGCATGTTTGCCGACCGCCCTACCCCCGCGCGAGATGATGAGCGCCCGCTGAGCCCCTATACCCTCGGCTCTACCGGCAAACCGAAAGGCGTGCGGCGCCTTGGCGGATCCAAGGCGTCGACTTTACGAGACCGTGCTTGGTCGCGCGTTCGCACCGAGATGTTGCAGCTAAACCCGGGTTCGCGCTTTTCACTGCCGCCCCGATCTTACCATTCGGCGCCGTCAACGCTCACGTCTGCCGCCTTGGTGCCGCCCGCGTGGCGACTCTTTGTCGCGCCACAAAGTTCGATCGCCGAAAGCTTTCTTGCCACCATCGAAAAACAGCGGATCACCCATATCTATCTGGTGCCCACCCATGGATGAGCGGATGTTGAAACTGCCCCACGACGTAAAGCCGCAGCGTAACGACCTGGTCCTCGGTGAATTCTGCGTCTGCGACCGGAATCGCCGTGGCCCCATGGACCTGAAGGTCGCGATGATCGACTGGGGGGCCGGTGTTCTGGAAAGCTACGGCGCGACAGAGATCGGGTTTCATGACCATGGTGTCCTCGGCTTGACGCACTGGCGCGGACCCGGTACCAGCAGGACAGTATGGCAAATGGGCGGACGCTGTATCCTTGATCCCGACGGAAACGACTGCCCGCCGGCCAGTGTCGCGAAATTTACTGCCCGGCATGGACGCTCTTGGGAGGTCGATGTACTCAATGACCCCGAAAGCCGCGCCTCGGCTGAAAAAGCACGGGGCATTCCTGCGGGATCTAGGGTCGCGTGGACGACGGGAACGGATTCCTGTTCATCACGGATCGCAAGAAAGGACATGATCATCTCGGGCGGGGCCAAGACTTCCGCCGCAGATCGAAGCAGTGCTGATGCCGCGCCACCCTTCATTCCGCATGTGCCGTCTTTGGTGCCCGCGACCCCGAATTCGGCGAAACAGATCGTCGCAGCGGTTGAAGGCCTGAGGGCCCAGCAGTGCCGCCGACAAGCAAGAAAGGGTGCTGGGATTTTCCTCGCACGCAGCTCGCCCGTTTCAAAGCGCCCACGGATCGTCGATTTCCAACGATTGCCCTGCCCCGCGAGGACAAGCCGGCAAGACTTTAAACCCGCCGTCTGCGCGCCCCCATTGCGGACGGGGCGAGCGCACGATCTAATCCGCGCGATATCAATGCCATCTGAGGGACCGGCCGCTAAATCGCGCCCTTGCCGTCAGGAGGTAAGGACCGCTCTCTTACATCGCGCCGGGATACCACCACGCCGCCGCAGGCAGCTCAATAACAGAAGCACAAAATAATGGACCAGCCACCTTCTAGAGGCACTTGAACTGCGCTATGCGACCAAAAAGATGGACCCCTCAAGAAGTCCCTCATGAAAAAATCGACACGATCATCGAAGCGATCCGCATGACCCCCACCTCAAGCGGCGCACCCAGCCTTTTAATTGCTGAGCCACGTCGTGACCCAGACGTCGACAATGAGCTGTGGCTGCAATGACGGACATCACCAGCCCTCGCGCGAATGCCAAGCCCAGGGATCCACTCGAGCGTCTGGCGCACTGTCTACTGGTATGGCAGCGTGGAGGATACCTACCCACCGCAGCACCGCATCGACGCCGTGACCAACCTGAACGTCGAAAGCTCGTGGCGACCTGCCCATGCTGAACGGGTATACGAGACCTGAAAAAAAAACAACTACCTTGGCCCCGCGACACTGAAACCAAAACTATGACCCACGCGCGCGTCAGGCTATATCGCGCGTTGTGTGGCGCTGTTGCCCGCAGCAGAAACAAAGAGGTCGACAAGCACCCCGATGGAGGCTTCGACCCCGCCAAAGGTAGACGAGATTTTGGGTTGAAAAACGCGGCCCTACGGTCGGCTGATTCCTGCTGTCCAATTGGCTACCGTGATGCCGGATGCCGATTGGCTGGCCCCCGAGATAAAAGACGTTAAGTCTGCCGAACATGTGACACATATCAACTGATGCGAATCGATGAAGGGGGCAAATGGCCCCCTTCGCTGCCAACCTTCCCGAGCCTCGTCCGATGTTCACGTATCTTCATTGCGCTTCTTTTCCTGGAGCGGGCATCCATACTCAAGGCTCACCACCCGCCAATGCATCTCTCTCGCCCACTAGCTCCGGCGCGTTTCGGATCGGGCAAAGACCTTCATCGATCCGCGGTATACACATGAGCAGATATCGCCCCGGCCTCGCGGCCAGCTTGACCATCGGCGGGGCACCGTCCACCCCTTTTCTAACCCGGTGCGACAAATCTGCAGGTCATCCGAGCCCAATTTTCGATCTCGGCGACACCGGTCCAGCAGCCTCTGCCACCGAGATACGCAGATTGCGCCGGCCGCTCTTTCAGGACACCAACCCGATTTCAAAACCGGCGGCCACCCGTCCGCCCACCAGGAACCCCATGAAAAATACCGATGAGGCCCAAAAAGCCCGCGACGCCGGTCTTCCAGTCTGCGGCGTTCGTATCCGGCATAACGAGCCATGCAGCACCTGTCCTTGAATATCAGGCGCGATCGCCACTTCTTGGCGCCCAAGATTACCCGGCGGATGAGGAATAGACCAACGCTCCCAGCAATCAGCCAGCCCATCAACCTCTGTGCGAAACAGCTCCATAGCTGCCAATGGTCGGAATGGCTCTTGTCGGAATCAGGTGATCGCCCGCGTCATAAACCAGATTTACCCCCGATCCAACGGGTCAATGCCGACGCCGCCGGAATAGAGCAAAGGGCAGCTCGTACCGATCACGCGTGCAGCCCAAACGGATATTGGCTTACTGGGGGCATCCCTCTAGCCGCGCAGCCGCGACAAGAAAACAGGATCGGCGGAAGCAACGACCAGCGTGGCTCTCATCCATGCCGCCTGCATCGCGCTGACTGGACCCGCATGACAAAAAGCATCACAAGATAATCGTTCACCAGCCAAGAACAGCGTCCACCATTCCAACCGCTCGGCGCCCGTGCGATCTTGTCCGAAATTTTCTGGCGGCAAAAGGGCGATTAGCGGTCATTGCTGGCCTCCCGCTTTAAGGGGCGCAACGCCAAGTTCGCGCCGCATAAAGAAACCTATGTTCCCGCGGCGCAGCAACAAAACCCGTCGGGACGATCGGCCGCCTGACGGGTGACATGACCGATGGGGTTCGTCGCGCCCGCATGGTCGGCGTCAGCGGTGAATCTGCGGGAATGGCCGCCTGCCAAGAAGATGCAGATCGCCGACCTCCAGCGCATCAAGCATCCGGTGAGGTTCTCGCGATGCATTCCGACTTTGGCGTTCAGCGCATCGGCGAGCAGTTTGTCACGGCGGTCAGCTTCAATCGGTGGCAGCGGCGCGTGCAGCAGGCCGACTTGCAGCACGGGCCCACCGTATGCACAGTCTGGATTGGTATTTTCGGGGGTTCTTTCGGCAGCTGGCACTCGGCGAAACAAAAAAGAAGTGTAACGGCAGCAGCTGGCGGAACATGATCAATACCCCTTCACTCGCGATAACGGCCACAGATCCGTTTCGTTCCCGCCAGCCTGCGCCAGGGCGGAAACGAGGGACGTTGATACCGGCGCTCCGCGGTTCGAGCCGTTAAAACCGCGGCGGCCGTGTTTGCCAGGAATGCGCCACGCCGTCTTTGAAAGTCGGGAGTAGTGTCCCGCCTCTTTCTGCCATTTTGCGTTCATTCGCCAACGCCGGTGCCAAGAGTCAGGATCCCGCGCGTGCGCTCCATGGGCTTTGCGGATCAGGGCAAGGGCTGGCCGCACCGGCCCGTTGGCCAGTTTTGTCGCGATCTCGATGCGCCTTGGCCTCTACCTCGTCATTCTCGACCAAACCGCGTGCGTGACCAACTCCTCCAGTTCCAAACGCAGTGGGCGCTGAATTCTCTCGCCATGCAGCATCATTTCCAATCGCGCGCACGCGCGCCAACGGCGCGGGTAGGCAGCCATGTGGCCCCCCCGTCGTGGGAATCAACCCCGATCCGGTGCGAAGGCCTCGAGGAAAAATAGGGCATCGCGGCCAGCGGACATTCACATCGCACGCCAAGGCAATCGACCCGCACCGATCCCCGCAACGGCCCCTTCACCAGACACCACAGGCACGGCAAATCGCGGATCGTGTCATCAGCGGGTGTTACGCATTTCCGATGGCCGCGCCAGATAAGTGCGGCCTCGGGTTGTGCTCTGTTTCAGGTTCGGCGGCCGCCGCGAAAAGGCCCGTGACGGACCCCGCAAAGGACAATCGCCCCGCGGCCGGTTGCGCCTCAAGCAACAGCAGTCGCGTAGCTCTAAGCGCCATGGTAGATGTCAGCGCGTTCATCGTCTCTGGATCATCCCAGCCGCAACACCGTCACCGGTCCGTGGCCGTCTACGCTGTATTTTATCCTGTACACCTGCCTCTCCTCCCATTGCAATCTACGGGTTAGATACAGCCGGCATTGGACCCACCACCGGAAAGACGACGTGAACAAGCGCTAAGATGGCGCGGGTCGCCCTCGGAACAATGCTAAAGATCCTCGCGCGGCTAAGCGGCGCCACATGTCGCGGCCACCCACATCGGCAAGGTGCCCGCTGTTCGAATACGGTTCGACTCGCGCGCCAGGACGTTCCTCTTTTGGCGTCACGCACTGGGCCGCGTTTATCGTCGCTATAGGCGTGAATCGACGCGCCGGCTCCCAGCTTTGCGGCAGATAGCTGGCCAAATCGCGCATAAAAAACCGTGCTGCCTCTGTCTGCTTCTTTCCCATCGCAGCCCCGGGCAGGCCCCGCCCGGCATATTGCCCACACCCGTGCGATGCTGGTGCCGTCTCTAGAGCAGCGATATTTGCGTATTTCAAAGAGTGCATTTTCAGATACACGCCGCGCCCGGCAGCTCGAAAGGGCGTGTTTCCGCATTGGCCGCCGCGCCCGACCCATATCTCCGTGCCGCCACAGCCCCGTTCCCCCGTTGGTCGGCCCCAAATGCTTTGCTATAATGCCCCGAAAAACACGCCGTGCGCCGGGCCCCAAGGCCATCTGTCCCTCGGCCAGCACGTTTCGTCTAGCGTTTCTGCTACATTCAAATCCCAAGGCAAAAGGGACTGCCTTGCCGGAAACTGGTTCTAACGCTTGCGTTTAGGGCACGCATTAAAGCGCGGGGTCAAAAGCAGATCAGCTCGTCCCGCGTACGGGCGATCCACCCCAATCGAAGGACACCGCGAGTCCCATCAGCAAAAACTGTTCAACACCTGCCCGCGCCGTCGTCGAAACCCTTCCAGCGTCTCGCGTGGCACCGGAATGACCGTGCGCGTGGGACACAGGCGTGGATTTCGGTGGTCGCGCCCCATGGCGAACAACATACAGGTTATCAAAGTCCACCATAGCGCCCGGTCTAATGCAGGGTAACCACTGGGATAGCGCCAGTAATCTTTGTGTAAACCAATTGTGATCGCGCAAGATATTCATGCGTCTTTTGTACGTCGTGTCGCCCGAAAATTCAAAACAAGAGGATTTAACGAGTTTCATTGCGGCCAGGAATACAAAATGTGAGCGCTACCAACCAACCCGACTCACCCCACAGCCGTTACATGTTGCTTCTTGGCGACACCGTTGCCGAATATGTCGGCGTTGTCGGGGGGCGGCACAGTGTCGTTGGGAAAAAAGCTGATCGATTTAACAGATGCGGCGCGCGCAGGCATGGGATGGACGCGCCTTCTGCGGCCTCGTGCACAACGGCCACTGCCGATGTTGGCGTGGACCGGCGTTGGTTATGGCATTATCCCCTGACCGACAGCGACCGCCACGGTGCGCGGGTCACCAAAGGCCGGGTTCTTTCGCCACACCTATTCCGATTGGTCCGCGACCGTAGAGGCGAATGCGCTTGGTTGACGGATGACATATCGTCTCGAATTGAATTGCCAATGCCATCCCGAAGTCCTCTGGAATGACGATACCCGGCTAGAGCACGCCACCGCGACCCCCACGCAATACAATCCGATCTCGGAAAGGCGACCTTGGCAATGAAAATACGGGCCTCGCTTCGCTCAACCGAAAAACAGCGCCGGTCAAAGCCATTTCCGGTTATCGGGCTCTGGTCGGCGATGCCAAGTCGGACGGCGAATTCAGCGGATACTGTAGGGCCCATCGCAGCACGTTGCGGCGGCTGTCCCTTTCGCAGAGACGGAGGGGATCCGCCGCGAATCACATGAGCCTGCTCGTTAACCCACCCCCAGAGGCATGATTGCACTGAAGCTACCCTTCCATCGCCTGCGCCCCGCGAGATCTGGCTGGACCTCAAGAATCAAGCGAAAAAACAATGCGAGAAAACACATCAAAGGGCCAAGGGGCAAACTGCGCGCCAGACCGCGATCACTCGGTTGCCAAGTCGCTGTGCGGGGCTGATCAAGCCTAGATGGGGGTTTTTCCCCGCTTTTCCAATCAGACGCAAGCAGTTTAAGGCCATAAGCTAGAAACGGCATCACGACTTTTTTGAAGCGGCTGGCGAGATCGGGCATATTCACCGCTGCCTGACCTCATATCTAAACCCAGCATGCGTTTTGCAAAAATTTTATATTAAAGCGCGGGGGGGGGGGCAGCAATGCCGCCCCATTTCCAACCATTGACGAAAATATCCGAGCGGGAAAGCTTGCGCCCGCGTGTCGCCAGATCCTGCCCCTGTGAGCCCGCACATTACCGTATAATTAGAGTAAAGATATTCAATCGACCGGGCTTCCCCCGCCCCAGTATGGACTTCTCTTGATATGGCATCACTGGCGACCCTTCCCGATCTCGGATCGTGACGACACCACCCACTGCACGCACCTGCCCCGCACGTTACCCCCGACCAACGCCCGCCCTGACCCGTTTGCGGCTGTCGGCGATGGCATGTCGCGTCGCCCGCGCGCACGGACTTTACCGAAGCCTGACGCCCTGCTCAGCCTCGACGGCGGAAAGGGACGCCAAGGCGCAACCATGTTGTCGATACGGCTGTCAAAGCCTGCCAGCGCAGAGTACAGCGGCAAAAGTGATCGGGTTCACCCCCGGAACAGATACGCTTCGTTCGACGAATCCTGGACCCTGCGGTGCCTGACCTGCATCCGAACGCCAATGATCTTGCTAACCTCAACTTTCCGGATCAAGTCGCGGGGATATCCCATGCGGACCGGCCGACCTAATCGGCTATTGCTAAGCCAGATTTCCGACCAGTGTGCTAAAGATTAGGAAATATTCTAAAACAAGGCCTGGCGCCAAACCCGTTTTCCGCGGTCTATCTGAAAAAGGACAGCAAGCTGTGTACCGTTTGCCAGCCAGTTACCAATTTCAAACATGTGAGGGACGTAAAGAATGAACCAAGGGACAGCGCTGGCATGACCACCGATGCAAAAACAGCAAATCGCCGATGCGATGAACCAATGCGGTTGCGAGAACCGCCGTGACGACAATTGCTCGCGCAGAAACTTTTCACTGAACCGTAAAAGGCATGTCGTTCGGGCCCGCTGCACGATCTGTTCCAGAAAAATCTACGAGACCACTTTATCGCGCAGGATGATCTGGCAGAGCGTATGCCGCCCTTGATGTCCACGCCGAAGGGAGCTTTCCGCATGCTCAAAAACGGTCCAAGGTCAACGACATGATGGCCATTGCGACCGATCAGGAAATGATCACGCATTGATGATGGAAGCGCAAGAACACTGGCCTCTTACCTCCGCGGCGCAGGCCAGCTGGCCGCCGACAACGGCGACACGCTGACCGAAGACCTGTGGATCGCACGCGGAACGGCGCATGAAAAATTCGCGTGGTTCCTCGCGCGCACACCTCGCAGGCTAACCGCCCTGCACGCTGACCCCTCAGCACATCGAAACAAATCGCGCTAGGAGAAGCTTCTCGGGCCGCGATTTTGCGTTAGCGAGCTTTTTGCGGTTACGCCAGATCCCAGGGACTATATTTGCCCAGGGACGTTCCTGCTGTGCGGTCAGCATGTGCAAGAACCCCACGCGGGGCTTTCCTTCTTCAGCGACTGAACATGGATTCGGCCGCCTTGGTCATCAACAACCCGATTGCAATGACCTTCGCGTTGAACTGCACACGTCGGATACAGGGCTTGGGGTTTTAGCCATGGGGAAACCTTTGCTGATACATCCGGCGATCTGATCCCTGTCCGGTTCAGGGGGCTCGCCGGTAGCATATGGCCAACAAAACGCAAGGCCACACCAGTGCAGGGCGCGGCCTTGATCCTTCACATCATGAAATTGGGCCTCGATCAAGCAGGGTCCGGCCCGAGGTTCCCACAGGCAATACGATCCCGCCGCACGCCCAGACGTTGCGAGCTGTAAATCATCCTTGCCCGCCGTGATCAGAAATGACCGCTCCAATCATCGTCCATCAGGTGTTCGTCCACGTTCCAGGAATGGCAGAAAAACACCTTCCTGCTCGACTGGACCATCGCTGGTACGGTACGCTTCGGCATGTCGCCGGCGGGCGGGCCACCTCCGGCAGCCGCCACGGTTCACGTCCCCTGCAATATGACCGCCTAGCTGATTTAAAGGCCGTCGCCCGAACAATCGCGTCTCGTGTTAGGTGCAACCGCGATGCCGCCTTCGGCAGGTCTGTCAAGCGACAGTTTCGCCAGGCGGCCAAAAACGGCCGGACCTGTGTCGTTTACCGGAAAACAGCGTTTTTTTTTTTATTTCCCGACCTCGCGCCGCGCCGTTCATGACGTCTGCTTGTGGTCTCTGCCTGCAAATGCGGCGCTTGTATTCAGCCCGCAGGCCACGCAAGTGTGAATGCGATTTTCATGGAAAATCTCCCTTTATGCTTGGGATTTGAACGGCCAGGCTGGGTCGATTGCTCAAAGACCAACCCGCCCGATAGCAGGTCCAAGACGACAGCGCGCTCGCCAAACTACGCCCATCGCAGAACTTGGGCCGCTGGTAAAAGCCGCGGAACCGGCACGGCGATGTTCCATCGTTTCAACACAGATAACCACAACACAGGGAAGAGTTTCGACATGACTGCAAATCACACTCTAGCCTCTATCTTCCCTGACTGAAGCGGACGAATGTGTAACAGCCGCGACGGACACACATCGGTTCCATCGACCACCCTGATGATCGACAAGCAATTCAGGGCAAGTCGCCTATGCGGTAATGCGGCTTTGGCGGTTTCTTGCCTCGTCGAAAACACCATCCAGTGCCCGTGGGCAAGCTCGGAACTACGACACTGCTAAAGAAGGTTTCGCAACCGACATCACCCGAAGAGCAAGTCAAAGGCCGCGCCGGACCGCAACGACGGCTGGAACGATTCTTATCTGAATCTCTATCGCATGAACACTACATGATCCCCCAACTATTGGATTCTGATCCCAGCAAATAGCTACATCACCGACCGTCCCCCTTTTCGGGGGCGGTCTTTGTCGATTGCCGCCCTATCTAATGCTTTATCGCGTTGAAAAGCTTCCGGAAGACACCCATGCCACATGCCCCCGCAGCCCTCCGCCTCTCTGTCTGCCCGCAGGACCACGCTGATGTGGAGATGACATTCTGGAACCAATGTCGCGCTCTCCCCCAGCCTGCTCTATCCGTGCTGTCGGATCTCGCGCACGCTCGCGACAGTTCGTGTTTTGCGGGCTCATCTGGGGCTGGAGCGTGAACGTCAAAAACGACCGGCGGACTGCGTACCCATATGCTGATCGTCTTGCCGCCTGCATCTATGTTTGCTGACCCTCGCCCTTCTGCCCGGACGCTGTTATAATACACTCTATCCTATGACCCCTTTGCGCATATCGAAGCCGTCACCAGCGGGCCGTCGCCTTCCTCTCGCGGTTATCTCTTTCGCAGAGGGCAAGGTCCGTCTATTCTGACGGACAGTGCCAGCATGTGGGTTGCGCGGCGCTCGGCTTTGGGCATGCGGTTGGGCGAATGACCACGCCGGCCATGACCGTATCCTTGCCCTGATCATCATTGCACTGGTGCGAAAAGCTGAAAAAACACGCGGGCACCTACAGGAAACACGAGTAGGAATCTACCCTTGCAGCAATGCAACAGTTTGTGACGTGAAAACACATCCCTGGTTGTACAAACTCCGGCGAATACGTAGTGCATAGCAGATTGCATATGAGAAGATAACGATGAGCGTACGGGTTTGGATTGCAGGCTGTTGCCGTTTTGGCGCTTGGCTGCTTGTGCGGAAGTACCAACTCCACTGATAAAGATGACCAAACGACCAGGCGGTTTTTCCGAACTGCCCGAAAATGTGCGACCTGGTTGCTGCCCAAAACCAGACCTGACCGCGGTTAAGATCGACCCCACCAACGGGTGCTACGTCTTACCGGCTATCGCGCGGCCGGTCGAAACAACCTTCTGCCCTGGCGTGCCGAAAATGGCCGTCGATCTGTACCCGCACGATCGAAGCAGCAGCGGCAGGCTAATTGCGCCCAGCATCGTGACGTAAAGGCCGCCGGAAGCTCGATGCTTCCGGCGCCTTTGCTATGATACCACCCGTGAACTCCGCCTTAGCTCGTTGCGGTGATGCGGTTCCTCTGGCGGATTAAAGAAATAGCGCGCGAACCGGTATTAACATGTTCATACAATGCGTTGATATGCGGCATGATATCCGCACGGCAACCAGAGCTCGCACGCCCCCGATCGACTGCGGGTCGGGCGAAGCCGTGAATGCGCAGTAGGTTGTCGCGGTTGCCCACAAAACAGATACAGCGCACGCACCCTAAGGGTTCTTGTGTCCGGCATCCATTACCGTGGCATGTTGTTCATAAATAGTTCAGGTCGCGACGGATCATATTCTGGGTCGGCGTCAACGCGGCATTTCGCCTTCGCCGCTTGATCGAATAGTTGCCGGTTCGTACAGATCGCCACGGCCAATCGGCCACACCATTATCTCAGGCCGATACCGTTGTCCTGAATGTGGTAAAGATAGGGGCCACCGCATCGACGTGAATGTCACCCGGTATTCAATCCGGGGTTCGACGACAAGACGCGGCCAGAAGCGCGGAGTGCGACACCCCACGGGTTGTCGTTGCAGGGTCAAAGCCGGCGGCGTCACTTGTGCGTCGCTCACGCTAGTCCTCAACTCGACCGGTTAGCGTGGCCGCAGCGGCAAGGTCGGGCCAGAGGGGCGGAAAACAACGCGGCAGCGGTGCTGGTGATTGAAATGGTCGTTGGTCAGCATGCGGGACACGCTCGATTGTTAGTTAGCCAGTGCTTTTAGTTTAGTGCTTGAGAAGTAACCCCCGAAACGCGCCTCTGTTTCCAAGAACCAGTCACATGGCCGTGTGAGTTTGGTTTCGACAGGGGGTTAAACTAGACCGCCCCACCCAAAACGCTACGCCTCGTTTTCCCTATTTGTTGATTAAATTCACAGATACTTGCGACTAAGTGGCCGATAAGATTGAAATTCTGCCGAATTCATGAATTTGACGCAGCAATAATCGCCCCAACCAGCTTCCCCGTAACATTCCGCCAAAACATCTTTCTCGCCGCGACCAATGCAGCCCAATTTCGCCGGCGATACGCGCCATCCGCGGTGCAATCGTATATCTACGCAGGAAGAAACGGAAGCCAACGCAACGCAGCCTGATGACACTCGGTCGCCAAACCCGTCTAACGATAAAGGCGTTCGGCAGATGCCGTCATCCTGCCCCCACACGATGCTTCGGCAATCCGCCTTCGGCACGACCACACCAAGCGCAAAGACCCCGACCGCGAAAAATCGTTCAGGGGCCCCCTTGTTTTTTTCCAAGGCGGCCCGCAGTATCCAGCATGTCCGCGCGCCGATAAATTCCATTCCAGCGTCAGCCGAGCCCGCCAGCTTTTGGACCGACGCGCTGCATCAATAGCCCAGCCATGGTCCGTTCGCATCATCCCATGCGTCGTCGCCAGCGGAGAGGCAAAAGCGGTTGCCCAAAACTGCGCAGCGCACTTCCATTTCATGAGACACTTCGCGAAACAGAAACGCGGATGGCAGGTCGTTGGAAAATGCTTGTTACCAATGGTAACACACGCCGCTGCCTGCCGGCGTACCCGCCCTGATCGGCCACTTTCGCGACCAGATTCACCGGGGGCCATTCACGAGAAAACCGCCCTTCCCCTGCTTCTCGTCTAAGAAGAGCGGCCTGTATTATATGGAGCACTTGGGCTGTTTTTGGCATTTTCTAAAATCTTTAACTACGGGGAACTTTATCAACTGATACAGTACAACGGCGAATACTGAAACCTGATTGCACAAAATGTCAAAAAAAACTTATCCTTATGAGCATCCTGTGACCGCCGCCATCTGCCAGCTTTTAACACCTCAAGAAATCCGTCGCCGCTTGGACATTCCCCGCGGACTTTGATTGACGTGCCGTTAGGACGATAGAAAACCATAGAAAAGGGTGGAATGTGCGTTCTCGCTGGAGTAGCCTCACCATCTGCGCTGTTAACATTGATTATCGGGAAAAGTCTTTTCCTGGCTCGCGCTGGCCATTTGTCATGGTTTGCTTCACCGTAGGTGTACAAAGATTACCTCACTTTGCCAGTCAGCTATGTGTCTGGATGCAGGAAGCCGCTATATCTGGCTCAACGGCGCAAATGGTTACCGCCGTGCCGGTTATGCGCTGCTTGCGCGACCGATCACGTGCGTGGTCGATATATTTTCTACCGCCTCCGCCAAAATGCGCACCCGTGGCGATACAGATCTGATCGAGTGGTTTATGCCTGTGCCTTGATCCTGGATCGTCTACACTACGTCCCATGTTCATTCGCTGCAACGCGCCTGTAGCTATCACGACAGGGTCCGCAAAACCGTCGGTGGGATGCCGGGGTTACTATATGCGCACAAAACCTTATCCATCGGTTCTTTGGCCGCACCTGATCGCGGCGCAAGGTATTCGCATGGCGATCCGGTCTATTCTGGTGCTGGCGGGGCAGACAACAAGCGTCGATCTTGTCCCCGCCGCATGCAGTTACAGCCCCCGATGCCATCAAAACCCGCCACCAACCTAAGGGAGCCGCCTGAATGGACCCGATCTGTGATTGCGCGAAAATGCTCGCCGCGCTATGTTTCTTGGCGTCGTCGGCTTTTTGTTCTGGGCTTCCGTGTTGCCTTCACCACTCCGCCGCACATCGTTACGTATTTGCGGTGGTAGGGCATGCTTTAGGGCGTGTCGACCGTCGAATTTCGGTCGTTTGGCCGAACCCGCTTATATCGGCTTTATGGACGAACGAAGTCCTTCGTCGCCGTGCCCCTCTTGTATCTTTATGGGCGTTGGATGCTTGACCGTAAGCCAGATCGCCGAACAGCTGTTGCCACGATGGGCAAGATGTTCGGGCAATATGCGCGGTGGGCTTTGGATCTCTGTCGTGCTGGTCCGGGCGCGATGCTTGCGGCCTTCTACGGGTTGGGGGGCGACCGTTGTTGACCATGGGGCATGTCTCGCTGCCCGCGATGCTGCGCGCGGATATGGACCCGAAACTGGCCACGCGGCGTCATTCTGCGCCAGCGTACTTTAGCCAGATCATCCCGCCCTCTAACCCGTCCTCATTTTCATTGGGTGATATTTCTGTCGGGCATTAAACTCTCAGGGGCAGATGGCCCCAAAAGGGCAACATGGCCCCGACGCCCGTTGGCTGTTCGGGCGTATCTCTTTGCCGGCGCTTTGCTGCCCCGTCGCGCCGGATCCGGTGTATCTTGGATACGTTTTGGTCAAAACCGCAACCGATCCAGAATCCTGCGCCCGCACACCAAGTTCCGGCAGATGAAAAAAATCAGGGCTTTGCTTGCGCGAAGGTCTTGGTCGCGCTGGTACCACCTTTGGCACTGATTTCTCGCCGTATTAGGACTCTTATTCTGGGGCGGCATCGCCCACCCCGACAGAGGCCGCTTTCGGTCCGGGGGCTGGTTGTAGGCCATGATTCCTCGGCGCTGCGTTGGCGGTTGTCCTTTTGGCGTGCTTCAAGGAAAACCATGTCGCGACCGGCAACGATTTTCACCAGGCATGGTGTTCCGTGATCCTGCTCGGGGCGTCGGTTTTTTCTCTGTCGTGTTCCGCATTGATGGGTGGCGGGACAATCGTGCGCAATTTGAATTCCTCAGGCAATCTGCCCGGGCGCCCACGCTGCCGCTGTGCCGGGTCGTATGGCTGGATCGAATGTTCCTTCCTTGGGCTTCATCCTTCGGACACGGTTCAGATCATCTGTTATCGTTGATCCCCGGATCACCCGCACCGGTTCTAACGATGGCTGGGACGTCATCGATTCTGGCTGGGGCGGCTTGTGTGGCGTGAAACGCTGCAAAGCATGTCGTTTCCTGACCCCGCGCCCTTTTGCTTTTTGCGCTCTTGTTTTAACCTGCGGGCGGGCGTTCCGCCCCCGGCGGACCTGCCTACCAGGCGCGAAGTCTACAAAAGGCATTCTGCCCTTTGTGCTTGTGGCCAGTGGTGCGATGCGATCTTGTTGTTTTCATGTTCCCCCCCAGATCGTTGAAAAAACCTTTTGGCTGGGGCCCCCCAAAAAAGCTGATCCGCGGCCTTTTTTTTTTAAAGAAAAAAAAAAACCCGGGGCCCGCCTAAACCGCCCCCCCACAGCAAAAAAGCATCTCC
>Ga0163217_1002649_pt1 | contig 16106 bp, 16 predicted proteins | sample SynspAceP_FD_185933 | JGI IMG/M metagenome (GOLD analysis project Ga0163217, IMG submission 185933) | Saline lake microbial communities from Ace Lake in Antarctica - Synechococcus sp. Ace-P (PacBio error correction) | ecosystem: Environmental > Aquatic > Non-marine Saline and Alkaline > Saline ... | reverse complement strand
AACGCTGCGTTAAGAATTCCTGAGTGGAGGGGCGCGCGGCGGGGCCGCTCAGGGGCTCTATATTCACCCTGTTCTGAAAACCGTGAATTGTAGCTGACTGCTGTGGCACAGTCGCACGGCTGGACACTGGATGACATCGCCCTGTTCGAAAATGGTATGGCAGAAGTTGAATTCAGCCCGACCACGAACAGTCCTTTGCTGCACCCTAGCGAAGTCGAGCTGGTGAAACTGTGCGGCGGGATCATTTGATCTGTAGAAGAAAACCAATCTCGGACCGGGTCCGTGCTTCTGATAGCCTGTCGGAAACTTGCGTCTGCTGGCCCAGAACCCGCTGAACGGTACGCCGGCAAATCCTCGCGTTCAAGCATTTCTTTGAGCGTCGCAAATGCCCGGTTATTTGAATGTTGGATGACGCCACCGCCGACCAGGCGATCTTGCAATAGCATTTCGATCGGCCCACGGCGTCATTCGCTGGAGCATTTGGCGAATGATTTGGCTCTGAACGGGCGCGGCCTTTTGCGGGTATTCAAGATGCGGGCTAAAGTACCACGGCGGCTATCATGGACTTCACGATCGAGCGGGGCGGCATTTTGCGTCTATTCCCGTCTGATCGCAGGCACAACACCACCGCACGCATTGCGACGGACCCTGTTACCACGGGTTAAAGAGCTGGACGCGGCTTTTGGGCGATGGGTCTTTTTCCGGGCACCATTTTTGCGCTTTGATGGGCAGGCCCTGCGGGCGTGGGTAAAAACGACAACGCGGTGTTCTGCATTTGATCGCGGCTGCTGAAGCGTGGACAGGAACGCCGCCTATTTTCTGTTTGACGAACGCCTTCCGACGGCTCATGATCCGGTCCAAGGCGCTTGCATGGACCTGCAAAAACCTTTCATCGACAACGGGATGCTTCAGATATTCGGCAGGTTGATCGCAGATTGTCGCTCGGTGAGTTCGCCCATGCAGTCGTTAGCGCTGGTCGCCAGGATGACGATGCTAGTGTTGTGGTGATCGACGTCTGAACCGCCTATACTGCACCGCGATGCCCAGCGATAACTTTCTGGTCCTCCCAAATGCACGTATGAACTGCTGAGCTACCTCGCCCTGCAGGGGGTGGTCGATATGCGTTGCTCGGCCAACATGGGGTCACCGGCGCGATCTGCGCTCGGATAGTCGACATCAGCTCATCTAGCGGAACACCGTGTTGATGCTTGCGGTTCTTCGAGGGAGAGGGCGACGAAATCCGGAAAATTCCATATCTGTCATCAAGACGCGGACGTGCGGACCACGAACGCAGTATTCGTGAGTTCAGATCGAGCAAATGGTATTAGCTCGGCGAGCCCGATCCGCGGCTTTTCATCTATTCTGTCCGTTCCCCTTGTCTATAATGCGTCAAAGGGATCACCTTTTGCGCTTAAGGGCGACGACAAGGATGGGTCAAGTGACAAGGCCTGCCGCCATCGGGGAAACTCAGGAAGCGCCGCCGTTAGATATTTTTTCGTCCGTTGCGGTCATGCACCGCGGGGGGCGGGATGAGGCTGTCGCGCGCAACTGCTTGGCGAAAGAGGGATTCGCGTCGATCCCCCGTCCTAACGCTGGTCGCAGTTGTCCGGCTTTATTTTCACAGCATGTCGGTGGGTTGCTGATTACGAAGAAGCCCTGAGCGGCGCCGATGCCGACGCGCTGGCCCTCGCGCTGGAGATGCGCAGCCGTCTTGGTCGGACCGTACCGTTCCTATTGTTTTTTCTCGCCAATGGTGCCACGCCGCAGCCGCCACGCGAAACGGGCGGTGCAGCGCCATGGACAGGTTAAAGCAAATGCCCGTTGTTGTTGTCCGCCCGCTTCTGGCTGAAGAGTGGTTCGCGGCCGTGCGGTCATCACTGACGCCGCCCGCGGGCGCTATCAGCGGCGTCGCCAGCTCGAAGAGTTTGGCAATTGCGCGAACGCCAGCTGTTCAGGAGCGAAGCGAAATTTTTTCAAAGCCATTGCCAAGTCGGGGATCAATATGATATGGTCCACCCCTGCGACGGGTTTCACGACTATTTAAACGACGCTTGTACGAATTCACGGCGCGCTTTCCGCTGGCTCTACCGACGGCGGATCGGGAACGGGGATTCTTTCCGCACGCGCCGATGACAGGAAGCGCGCATGGAGCGGGTGGCGCCCAAGGCCTCCAGCACCGGGCGAAAACTACGAGATCGAATACCGCCTACGTCACCGTTCGGGCGACTATCGCTGGTCTCGGGCGGCCAACCGGGCGGGACAAGGGCGGTGGTAACCTTCTGCGGTGTGGTTACGCAGTTTGTTACCGGATATTCACGAAATCAAAGTGCGAAGAACAGGCGCCACTTGTAGTGGTCGAGATGAACCACGCCGTTCGAAAGAAACGATCCGGTGCTGTCCATGGTTCAATTGTGATGGTCGCAGACCTTTGCGGCTGGCGGAACAACCTGCGTGGACGCCCCAGACCATCGTTGCAATCGCGTATCGCGGATTAGGCCATGACCCGATTGATCGCGGCGTCTTGGCCGAAACCCGGACTGCCCGAAGTGGTCGACGCCGCACTGCAGCGCACCGCACCCGGCCGAAGGTCGCTTGATATCGATGAGCCGGATTATCGAAGTGGGTTCAAAACAGGCGCTGCGATGACCATGGCGAGTCCATTGAGCTAGCACCAACGCCAGCAAATACGGCTCCTCTTTCGGCTCAGGGCGGAAAGGTCCGCATCTGCTGGGAGGAAAAAAGATTTGATTTGTCTTCACGTTTACTTGGGTCGAGACAGACGGCCCCCGGGTTTGCGCCCCCAACCAGCGCGGTTTGGCAGCCGGATGATCGAGGCAGGCACTCGGGAGGATTTATTTCAGGGTGGAAAGGTGGAACTTTCCTACGACCCGGAAGGTTTTACATTTTAAGGCTCAGTGCGCCCGGTCCGGATTGCTGTTTCTGATTATTCCCGTCTCTGCCAGAAAGGAAAGGTTCCACTAAGCGCTATGTATTCGAAAACACTTTCACGGCTTGCGTTTCTTGTCGCTCGAAGACGAAAAACCCTTGCTTTGCGGCATGGATTGGCCGTCGAATTGATAGGGTGCGGTTTCAAGGGACTTACGAAGCCTGTTCGGCGATGAAGCGATGGTATGCTGTATCCGCGACAATGAACAGATATCGGATCCTTGTTCACCAGATATTAGACATTGCCAGGCTCTATCCAATGGGCCCAAGCTCGGGCTTGCGTCCGCGAAGGCTGGGCCGTTCGGTTAGAAATTGCTTTCGCTTCGGGCGTCGTGGGCCTTACAGATGAGGCCAATGCCTGAAGTTTTCGAAATTCTATTCCAAGCCCTATTGTAAAACCCAGAATCAGCATATGAACGATCGCGGCCTCCGAAGATCATTACCGTCTAAGCCGGGGTCAAACGTGCGTTCGGTTTGGATGCCGGTGGGGTGGCCCCCGCCGTCTTTTTGCGGTGTTTTAAGGGCCCATCGAGGCTAGGGGCCTACAGTCTATTAGAAAACGCGACCAGACGTCAGGCTCTTTTTGACAGGGCCCAAGGATACTGTCGCGACTTCGATTTAGACGACCCTCAACCGACTGACGCGCAAGCTGGCAAGCGTACTATCGCAGTGTGTACCCTTATCAGTGGCTTGCACCTCGAATTCACCGCATGAAGTTCAACCAGCTTTTCGGTCCGTTAACCGGTAAGCCAACTGCCAATCCCCGGCGGGTATCCCTCGTTCATGATATGTCCCCCGACGACAAAAGGTTTCATACAGCGCCGTCTAGATCGACATGTCGTACCAATGTGCCATTATCAGTGAATGAAAAGTTTCAAGATCTTCTGGAGCCATCCAACTGCTTCCAATAGTGGATTTCTGATCCGCCGTGGTTGATCGCATTAAGGTCAAGCTCCTCCCTCGCAAAGCAAGCTTGATCTGAGGAGGGTCGATGTAAATGGATTGCAGTGTGCGCCTTCTCATCTAAGCGCCAATCTGACTTCAAACTCGCCTCCGCACCCGGCAATACCAATTTGGGAACCCGTTCAGAATATCGCCCAATTCGGCAGTCTGTTCGTTTCAGGGAAAGCTCTCCCGGTCGACGCGTCACTATAGGTGATAATCGCCTCAACCAGCCCATAAGTGCTCTGTCGATTTTCGCGCCGAGCTAATCAAGTCCTGCGTTGGATTGCCACGATCCGGCCATTCGCCTCAGCAAACCGCCAAGCTCCCAAGAGAATTGGTCAGCGCCCGTACGTAATTCATGGCCGATAAGCGTGGTATAAAAGTCGATTTCGGGCCACCTTCGTCTTTCGTAAGAGTCCACCGGGGGTAGCGCGGCACGCCTTCAACGCGGCGACGACGGCTTTCGGCCAGATCTCGTCAGGATCGGCAATCGCGCTCGCATCCGATGGCGCTTCATTGAGGAACCAGTATCAGGACGCAAGTGCTCCCGAATACGCGATGCCGACGACTAACTACCAACGGAACCCCGCATAAAACCGTGCCCCGGCCCGCCTTCGGCATACCATAGGATGGGGTCTCGAACGAGGGTCTTTGCTCAAGATCCGGCAGACCATCGTATTGCTCCGACATATCGGTATGTGTGCAAAAGTGTCTGTGTTCTTCGACCATCGGGATCAAGCTTCGATTGCCAACGATCGGACACTCTTTTATCCACTGGTGGCGGGTGTTCACTCTCTCAATACACTGATGTGTTGCGACTTTGGGATCATCCAAGTATCTTTCGGCTCGGATCGCAAATGGCGTCGAATAAACGCCACTATTTGCTTTTCGTGTCAGGCCTGGAACAGCATAAGGGAGTCTTGATCTAAGTGCGTGCTTCTTCCAATTGTTTAGGGATGGGATATGTTCTCAACATGCACCTCGTTAACTCTTTTATTACATGCGAAAGCTATTGCGGATAAGTCGCTGTGCAATCAATTGTTTTATTACCTTCGGTGCGTTCCGAGCTTCGGGCAACTTGGCCCGCGGGCTATCAGAGCGGCGAAGTTTTTCCGTACTATCGCTGCTAAGTGGGTACATGATCCGAAGTTCAAAACTCCCCTCACTGCATTTTTCAATCTCAGTCACGCGGTAGGGGCAAACCGCGCGGGCTTCGCCTTCAAACCTTGATACCGCCGAACTGCCGGCTCACTTGGCAGGTCGTCACTTCTTCAAACTACGTGATAACACAGGGCAGCGTAAGGCCGACCCTGACTACACAGCTAGTTGCAAGATTTGGACTGAAGCGCGCGGGTCGACGCCTCTACGCGTAGGCTGGTCGGTAAAGTCCTCTGAGATTGACGCGCAATACGGGACACGGCCTCGGTGATTAAGATCCATTTTTTGGCGTCGTCCCATTTCAGGACCGAGAAGAGCCAAGCCGGGTCCAGCCGGGCTTTGCGACCTCATTGGCCAGATCCAATTTCCGCGCGCAGGACGATCCGGACTGCGCCCGTCGATTCCCCAGCAAGCGGTTGCGCATTAGGCGGCCGGCGCAGGCACATCCGCCGCGGGCTTGAATGCCAAAGTGATCAGAAAGGATGCGACAGACAGTTGCGGTGTGGCACGATCACGACCGTTTTCGATCGCGGACCATTGAAGAAAAAATGGGCAAGGACCGTGGCGTCGGACCGTACCAGAATAGCAGCCGCCGGCCACGTTTTCGCACGCCGCCAAAGCTTTGCCGCCGATGCGCGTTTCAGGGTCGCGGGCCATACGCGGCTCGCCGATGCCTCTTTCCACGATAACAACACAGTGCCGCCGCGGATATCCGCGTAGAATTGGGCGTGGCCTGCTTCTTCTTCGTGCGACCACTATCGGCCAGCATAATCTGCCCCCAGGGGGAACAAAGCGCACCGCTGAGCCGCCCGGCTGGTCGGGCGGGCGCGCTTTGACTGGCGTCGCGGCGCGAAGATCAGCACGCCAGAAAAAAAGCCCCGGCCCCCCCGATTGAATTTATGCGGGCGACACGACGGACCGCATCCATTACCCACCCATATTTCGATCGAAAAGATACGGCCCTGCCCCCGCATTAATCCCAGGACGCTGATCGCGCCGTCCCGCTTGAGACAAACGGGTTGATCGCAGCGACATCCGCTTGACCAATGCCCGTGACGTTCGATGCGGCCCGGAAAAAAACTTCGATCACGGGCCGGTCGGGCATGGGCCGCAAGCTGTGCTGCCAAGATCATCCATATCGGGCCGCCAGCAGCGGCTTCGGGCGATCTCTAATGACCTCTGCCCAGGACTCCCGCCATGGCAAGCATGTTGGAATGTGCTGTAGGGTTATCAGCACCAGGGGGTTCTGCCCCTCGGCCAGCATCGCATCGACTAAACCCAAAGCCAAGCGGGCCAGCTTTGTCAGCCAGCTGTGGCACCTGCCCCTGCAAAGTTACCGGCATGATCCGCGCTCGGCGCCACACGCCTGCGCCACAACGCGTCGGGCTTGCGCCCGCAAAAAACGGTTCATATGTCGGCCGCAGGAAAAACGCTTCGGTATTGCGCGTTGCATAATAGGGAAGCACATCCTTGGGCGACGGTCTTCAAGCTGCTTTTAGCGCCCGCGGATGCGAGCATAATCAGCATGATCAAAGGGTTTGGGCCGCGTGGCCCGGGACCATCATGCCCTCGCCTATCAAGCCAGAGCGCAGACCGGTAGATGTCGCCAAGCACCTCATTCTCTTGGCGGAAAAGCTGTCAAAGAGTCGGGGCGTATCGGTCATAAATCCAATCCTTCTTATCTTCCGTAAGTTAGTGACAATGACATTGAGAAGCTGCCAATAAACTACCCTATTACCACCCAATTTCGAGGTTTTCGTTGTCAAAATTGACCCAACAGCCAGCCCCAAGCTCGACCGGATCGATGCCGCGATTTTGCCGGCGTGCTCCAAAAAGATGCGTCCGCTGTCGCAACGGGAGGGGTCGCTGATCGGGTGGGGCTGTCGCAGAATGCGTGCTGGGTCGCATCGTTGCGCTTACGGGAAACGGGGGTCATTCCAAACCGGCCAGACGCTGGCGGCGTGGATCATAGCGGATTCGGGCTGTGTTTGACGGTTTTTGTCATTGCTGCGCACGCGGGATCACTTCTTCCGGAATGGCTCGAGGGGCATTTTCGCAAGGACGCGTCCTCTGGATCGAGGACTCATCGACGTTGTTTCGGATCGCCGAGAGATTACGATTTACATGCTGAAAAATTTGTGCGCCAGAACATTAACGATTTTTGATCGCATCTAATCAGCGACTGATCGGCAGGGCCGCGCTAGAGACCGTTACACCTGGCATCGCCATGGAAAGCGATCGACCTATCGGGCGCGGACATGCCGGTCTGAACGCGGCCCGAAGGCGGCATTTGCGCGTTAAAAATAGCGGCGTTCGGCGCAGTTTTTACACCAACGGCAGGGTCTCCGCATAAAAGTCAGGCCAGCGCACATAGCCGCGGCCTCTTAGCAAGGTTTCAAACGCGTCGGTTCGTTGGTCGCAAACCGCCCCTGCCGAAAACACGCGGTCATTGGACAGTTACTGCATACGTAGTTTGCACGGTCCAAGCTTGTCGTAGATCTCTGATGGCCAATGCTGCCAATGCGTCGTATCGCCGTGGTCCACATCCGCCAGCAGATCGGCCCAGCGATCAACGATGCGGCTTATAGTCTTCCAGCAGCGCTTCGGGGTTCTAGATGCCGCGCCCTTGGCGTTCTCGATTCAGGGAACGGCCTCGTCTGCGATCACAAATTCCGCCAGCCATCCGTCAAAGCATGATCAGATTTCCAACACCCCATTGGCCGCCTTCTTTGGCGCGGAAACGCTTTTTTCAACATCTTGTCGAACTTCGACCCGGTTGCTGCGCAAGGGTAGATATGCCATTTGGTCAAACAATACGCGCGGCGACCTCTTCCGACAGGGCCTTGCACAGAAACGCAGGGTTATAGCCCCATTCGAAAACCGCATTAATAGTTGCCGACGGAGCCAACGTGTTCATGTGCGACAGTTGACCACATCGAAAGTTGAGAAGGAATCCAACGCATCCTGGCAGCGCAAAACCGCACAGATCAAAAAGCGATCCTGTGTCGAGGAGCCAGTGTACTCTCCGCTTGACGGGATCGACACGGGTACGGCGCCCCACATTGGTTCGCAAAGCGTTGACCAGCACCGCCCGCCCATGCGCAAGGACGCTTGCCCCTGAATATCCTCGTAGGGTAGCGAAACAGGCGTGCTTGCACATCATTGTAGTATTGCGAAGTCAAATACCCGCCGCCGGAAAAACGCGCCATTCTCTTTCCACCGCGCCGTGCGGCCCGTTGCGGTGAGGCCGAATTCGGTCGAGGCAAGGCCATAAAACCATCGGATCAGTGTTATAGGGAAAAGCAAAGTTGCCGAATTCAGGTTTGGCAAACGGCCAGTTTCGGACGGGTGTAGGTGCCGCGTGGTAGGTCACTGATGCCACGCCAATCACGCACGACCTTGGCAAGATGCGGCCTGGGGCAGCAGCGGACCCCCGGCGAAAACGGTAAAGTTCACGTCCCCGTTTGGTTTCCTCGGCCAACCGCTTGGCGAACTCGACATAGGGGCCGCGCACCATCGGAATGGCGTTCGGGCAAAGAAAGTGGTTGGCGTTTTTGCGACGGATGGCCAAAGCAGTGCCAAGGCCACAGGCCGCGAGGGGCCAAAAAGGGATGTCTTCAGTTTCATGTTATCGGCTCCTTCGGTTGAAAAAAGTTTTCACTGCCGCCATGAGGCGAGGGCAGAATAGGCTGATCGCGGAAAGGCGATCAAGATGAAACAGGGTTTAAAAATAATCCATAGCGATGAACCATGTGGGTGCCCGAGATGGAATGTCGCTGAGCTGACCTCGCCCGATAGCGCGCTGTGTAGGACGTAAAGGATTCAACCCGACGGGCGGCGTCACAAGGCGATCTCAGCAGTTTGATGCAAGATGATGCCGAACCAGATCAGGTTTGATGTCAGCGGCCTCTAGCACCCGGCAGAAGGATCGGCAGCGTCAGCAGGAATTCAGACCGATGGATCGATCACCATGCCAGAATGATGAACAGCGGCAGGCGATCATCAGAATAATAACGATTCTGATTATTCCGAAACGGCAGCAATTTCATGTCGGTCAGCGCCCGTGGCACCACTGCAAGCCATTGAAACGGGTGAACATCACCGCCCCGCATGGGACAGAAAGAAGATCGAAGACGTTCGCCAACGTCGTTCTGACGGATCGCCTCGGCACAGTGCTTTGCGCGTCAGTGAACGACGTCACAGCGCGACGGTTGAAGCCAGAAACGCCCGACGGGCCCCCGCCTCGGTAGGCGTGAAAAAACCGCCAAAAATACCGCCAAAACGCCCAGGAACCAACACAGGAAAGGGCCAGACGACCACCAAACAGGCGCAGCAGTTTTTGCGGTTCAATTCCTCTCTTACTACGGGTGGCTGCAAGCGCAGGGCGTTACACCGTGGCACGCCACGGGTAATTCATCGCCATATAAACAAAACGCTGAAGCAGCCGCGAGAATAACACCTGCGATAAAAACAGCTGGGCCGATCGATTGCTCGGTGAAGAATGCCGTTAATGCACCATCCAGGAATCGATGGCGGGATGAGCGAACCAAATGCATGTGCCATGACGCTGCGACGACGGCCGAGTGGCCAGCGACGGGTGGTGTTTGCCCGCAGCAATCTCGGGACGGCGATTTTCGACATTGGCAGCAGTTCGTCGCGATGACGACCCAGAGGCCGCGGGAAAAACAGGCCACAGGCACCGACGCTCGCCGATCCCAAACGCGGCACCCGCGCCACAGAACGCGCAGCAGAATCAAAACGCGCCCGCCGTCATGGCGGGTATGGCCGCGTAAACCATAGAACAGGAACATCGGGATCGTGTCAGCGACCAGTCGGCCGATTCAGGTTGAACGGCATCGCACTCACGATCCCAAGTGCTGCTTGCAGTTGAACATGACGGTGATGCTCGACAAAGACACCGCCATTAAGCGCCGTGCCGATGGACATCCGAAAGGCCAGCAGGCCGGAACAGGGGCACCGACGCGATTCAATCCGATCAAAAGGTGCTCATTACATGTTCCATCAAGTGAGATTGCGTGACGGGCTGCCCGCGCAGCACAAGGATGGCGCGAAGAAAGCCGCGGAGACTGCAAGGCCGAAGCCAAGCGGGCAACAACATGCGTGACGGCCAGGACGATTTGACCTTCGCGCCCGGCCAATGACCACCTCTCCGACGCGCAACGCCCGCCACGCATCAAGGCCCGTTACGCCCAGTCATCACGGCAAGGATCGCCCGCCGCGGGCCAAGGCAGCTTAGGAAAACAAGGCCAACTTCTGAAGCAGCTGCGGGGAAAGTGATTGAATAAAAGATCGACCGAGATTCTGCTGGTCCTGCATTTCAACAAAAGCCATCGGCAGCATCGACCCAACGCGATTTCATATAATAATTAGGAAGACATATCTCGACGGTTGCCTTGGATCGGGCATTCCACACCAGTTTCGCGACGACATCGGCCACAGATATTTAGCATCATCGCGATGACCCCAAATCCGCCGATAAACATCCAGCATTGCGCATAATTTGTTTTGAATAGTGTTCGCATTCGGCCCGTGTCTCATACCAAAACGGCGGACCAGGTCCATCGTCATCTCAGCCTCAACCTCTCCGCTCAGGGGGTCGTGACAAATAGCGTGCAGTTGATTACGGAGTGACTACACGAAACGCTGATCACCCCGGAACCATGCGCATGACCGACATTCAAGAAAACCCCACCTCGCGCTTTCGACTGCCGCGCACTCTCGCGGTACGGCTTGGCAGTGGCTGCGCCAGCGGGTTCGCTGTCAGCGCCGCAGGGACGCTCAATATCGCCGCCGCCGCCACTCTCCTGAAGCCGTGAAGACACTTGAACATCGATTTTGGGTCTTCCGTATCTTTGACGCAGCGGGCCGCGCGTTCTTGCCCACGCCGAGGGGGCGTCTTTCTTGAGGGATGCGCGCAGACGTGGCCCAGTTCGAACGGACATCCGCGCCTCGCGCCAGAATGCGGCCGGGCGCACGGGGGGCATATACATCGTCCGGGTATTTTCGGCGTTGCCACCTCGCGGACCAAAATCTTTGAAGGCGCTGGATGCTTTCCACCGCAGCGTAGCCAGGGTGTTCTAAGTCGGAGATGCATGTCATTGTCTACCGATAACATGAATATACTTGAAAGTCGTGGCGTGATCGACCTTGGCTTTCCTGCGTCCTCATCACCGTTCGGCGCGCCGGGATATTCGACCAGACCGGTGTGGCGCCTCTGCGCTTTTGTAGTCGCCCCCGCCGGAGAAGCCCCCGCACGCGACTGCGAAAGATCTGACAGGGCGTGCCGCTTTTGTCATGGGGCTGGCGCGAGGAACTTGCGGGTTCGGCCCGCGCCCCTTCTCGAACAGCAGGCGGTGTGATGGGGCGGGGCTTAGCCCGTGGTTGGTGGACGAGGCAATGAGGGACGTAAGGTTGATTCTTTTTTTGGCAGCGCGTGTTTGACCGGAGCCGCGCGGGCGCTTGACGCTCTTTCCCCTACGAGGCATTGGCAAGACAGGCCTGCCCTCGCCCGCGCCTGGAAACTGGCAACCGGTCGAGGGGGGCATGCCAGACAGCGGACCGATCGCAATGGCATGGAGCAATCTAAGGCACGGATACCGGGCTGCGGCTGTCAGTTTCGCCGGTCACTTCCCCCCGCTGGGGTGTACATAGACTTTCGTTTATTCGCCGCGATTATCGCAAGTCTATTTGCGTTAACCGCCCCAATAACGCGATTTTATGGCAGCATGAAAAAACAGTGCGATTGCCCCTTCGGACCTGCCCCAAAGACGCAGCCTTTTCTTCTTGAGGGCAGCGATACGGCTTTCTCTTTTTCACGGCTTCACCAGCCACGCCGCAAAGCTGTTTGCGCGAAGTTCGCCTAGCTGTTGCACGCGGCAAGCGGTGGCGACGCGTGTCTTGCCCATTGCTCGCAGGCATGGACAAAGGACCCGGCAGCCTTGGCGCAGACCGGCCAAAGCATGTGGTAGGCTCTGCTGAAGCGGCATATAGAACGCTATCGGCGCGCTGTGCAGAGTGGTGATTCGTCGGGGCGGCTTTCCTTGGCGCAACCCTGTTCTCTCAACCTCGGCGCGCGTTATGCCCGACAAGATACATTGGCGTCGGTCTAGCAATCAAATGGCTTCTACCGGGGGCTGTACCGCCCGAAGTGTCGCCCCGCTTTATTGAGCCTCAGGGGTGCTCGGGCGTTCATCAGCGGCATTCGGTTTCGGATATTGCCGAACCGGGCCACCACCGAAATCTGCTATGACCCATTCGCGCTGAAACCCTGATACGTGTGTGGTGTGCTCACAATGCCACCGAGTGCGCTGGCGCCACTGATCCAGCCAGCCCATTTTGATTCTTGCAAATCGCGCCGCGGATAACGTCGTTGATCCGCAAAATTGCACCGCGGTTTAATCGCGACCTCAGTGGCGTCAGCGATATCCAGCTTGGCTGGACTCGAGCGATCACCATGTTGCGACATTAGGATTATGACCGCTCGCGCCTGTCGCGAACGGTATCACCGGAATTTTTCAGCCGCTGCACTCAAGCCGTGAGAAAGTGCATCCACGCGAAACATCATTTCGCCGCCGGCTACACATATCCGAAAATTCAGGGCGGAACCCTGACCCGCTGACCGGGGTTCTATCCTAGATTGTCATCGAACCAAGGGCCCCCTTCATTGCGAACAACACTTACCGTTTAACGCGCAAAAGGACTCATAGTTTGATGCAGACACCCGCACCTCGCTGCTCGGATGCGCTGCGAATCCACCTGAACCTCACTGGGCACCAAAAAAGGCTGCGATCACGGACAGTGCGGGGCCTGCACCTCATGTGAACGGACGTCGCATTCAACTTCATTGTTCCAGCCTTGCCTGCATGCATGACGGCGACGAATCACCACGATCGAGGGGTTTGGGGCGACCGACACAAACCTGTCAAGACATGCAGCAGAATTCCGTGAAACACGACGGCGTTCCAAATGCGGCTATTGCACCCCGGGGTCAAATCTGTTGCAGCCACCCCATTGCTCGAAGATGTTCAAAGCCGGCTGGCCCTCGAATGTTCGGGCAGCCTCACCGCGTCGCCCGCGCTGACCGATGCCGAAATTATCAGAGCGGATGTCAGGTAATATCTGTCGCTGCGCCGGCCTACCCCAATATCGTTCGATTGGCGATCGCGAAAACAGCGAGGAGCAGCATGAAGCAGGTTCGACTATTATCCGGGCGCCAGTGCAGAAACAGCGATGTCACCCGCACCCTGACGCGACAATCATCGCTGGCGGGACCAACTTGTGGACCTCATGGAAGCTAGATGGTGATTGGACGCGTGCAATATGCTCGACATCTCCGCGGCTAGGACCTGAACACACGATCACTCCCACGCGCGACGGCGGGGCTGCGTATCGGCGTTTGGTCCGAACTCTTGACCTCGCGCTGCGGACTTATGACGGTTCGCGAAAGGGACTATGCCAGATTATATCGTCGGCCCCTGCTCTCGCGCTGGTGCGTCGGGTATTAGCTGGCGCAACAAGCGCACCCACCGGCGGCATTTACTGACGGACCCGCTGGCTATCTATTTTTCTATGACACCGACCACACGATGCCAACAGCAAAACGCGAGCCGGGTCTGGCTGTTCGGCGCGGATGGAGGGGGCGAACCGGCTTTCATGCGATCCTTGGCGTCACCGACAAGTGCATCGCAGCTCATCCCGAGTGATATGCGGTTTGCGATTGCAAACTGCTGGGGGCCGAAGTCGACGATCGAGGCACGATGCGCCTCTTCGTGCACGGTTAGCGCTCCGAATTCTATCTCGCTCCACACACTCCCGAGTCTGAACACAGTTTTGCAATATCGTAATGTGAGTGCATTCACCGCCGTGCACCTTGTGCCGCCCTGCCGAGAACCAGACGCTATTCGCAACAGTACTCGCCGAATCGCGCAATTTCCTATGCGGTTGCCATGGTATCCAGCTCGCGCGCAGATCGAGGTATCGGAAGCAGATAACCCAAGCCGCAATCGGCCTGTGGTTGGCATGGATCCGATGCCGGGCGCGATCCGGCGGTCCGAAGAGGCGCCGTCGGGCAAGAGCCTTCGGTCACCTGTGTTCGTAAGGCCGCCGATTTCTGGTGCAGGACGCAGCACCCAAAGACGGCCAACGCATTCAAAGTGCCACTGCACGGCGCACGTTGATTGCCACACTCAAGGAATGACGGGGATACAAGCAATGACCGACGGTAGAACATTCATCGACGCCGAACTGACGTATGAACGAAACCCGACGACCGCAATCGGCTGGATGCACGTTCAAGGTTGATCACACCGGCATGGGACCGTCCGGGACGGTCCGCTCAAAGTCTCTGCCGCGCCCACTATTTGCCCTCCGAAGATCAAAACGGCGGGCATGATGACGGGCGGTGTTGTCCCGGCGCGCCTGTTTTGCAGCGTGGTGGCAGATCACCGGATTTGAACGCCGAAGCCGTGCGCCAGTTTACGGTGTGCGCGGGACGTGTTTCACGGCAAGAACCTTCTTGCGGGCCCTCTCGTCCCAAGGCCACCGCAAACGAGGGCCCCTGTCCAGCCGCTGATGGCAAGGACTTTCCTATACGGGCACCCGGTCGCGCTGGTTTGTTGGCCGATTACCCTTTGAAACAGGGCCCCGCACTGCTGCCACATTATGATCGAGCTTCAGATCACGCCCGAGGATGCCGTGACTTGATCTTGATGTGGCAGAAATCGAAACGCCGAAGGGACAAGCAATCGTCCAAGGCGAATCTGGATGCCGCGCTGTAGATGCCGCCTATACCGTGATGAAACTATCGCACAGCGGGCCACAGTCGTCTGGCGATGGAAACCCCATGTCGCGATTGCCAGTGGGATGGCGGCAAGCTGACTCTCCCTGCGCGGGTCGTATCAGATGCCTCAAATAACAATGGGGAATGAAACTGGGGCCGAACGCGCTTGGGGTTGACGGCTGAAAAATGTGCACTATTCGTTGGCGCCTAATCGTCGGTGGTGCTTGGGGCTCAAAACTCGGAGGCATTAGCCACGAGGCAGTTTGCCGCGCCCATGGCCGGCACGTGAGCTTGGGCCCCGTAGCCGTATCTGTACTACAGCCGCCCAACCATAGCTACTTGAGCCACGAGCGCCGGTCCGAGGGACCGGTTCAAGCACATCAAACTAAGCCGTGGACGCTGATGGTTACGGAATGCAACCCGGCATCGGGCTTCGATTTTCTCACCGTTCTGCCAATTGTTGGATGTAAAAGCTGTTGTGCAGAAAGCCGGTATCGCAGGCGGACGCCTTTCCTTTTATCTCGCGGAGATGAACAACTCCGTGAATATCGGAGATGCATATCAAACGGATTCAACCGTCATTGTGTGCCGGCCTCTTGTCGCTGGCACCGGGCGAGGCGGTGAGGTATTCACGCGGCCTTCGAACTACGATCGCGATTGGGACGAGCTGGCAGGAACGTGAGCGGCATCGATTTCGGTCTGCGAACTGCGCCAAAAACGCCCAAACTAACATTTTCCCTGATGTGGACCCTTTCGGATAGCGGGCGCTGAAGTTGTCTCAATCTCCAACAAATGGCTCGAGGCAATCTGGACGACGGGGCCAAGTACTATGCGTTTGAGTCTGGGTCGACCGCGAGGATCCGCTCAATAAATACAGTACGAGAGCAGTGTGGTTTGATTACGCTTGGCCATGTTCTTCGCCACGCAGAGTGGCTCAAATGCGTTGCGGCGAACTGAGCCCTACGCGACGACGTGTCTCACACTGAAAATTATCGAAAGGATCGCGGCAGCCTTTGCTGGGGTCGAGAATATAACACGAGACTATGCTGACTATTCGGCAGCCAGGCAACCTATTGGCTGATTTATCCTGATACCCAGGATTTTCGCCGGGGCGAGATTTGCCTGGCGTTGCGGCCGGACCGTTGTGTCGGTGCGCTTGGGGGCGCGACAGGGGGCAGCCCTGCCTCTCCCCCCCCCAAAGGGGGGGGGAGGGGTCCGGCGGGGTTTCCAATTCTTTCCTCTTTTTTTCCTATGCTTG
>Ga0163217_1042166_pt1 | contig 16114 bp, 9 predicted proteins | sample SynspAceP_FD_185933 | JGI IMG/M metagenome (GOLD analysis project Ga0163217, IMG submission 185933) | Saline lake microbial communities from Ace Lake in Antarctica - Synechococcus sp. Ace-P (PacBio error correction) | ecosystem: Environmental > Aquatic > Non-marine Saline and Alkaline > Saline ... | reverse complement strand
TTGTTCATTAAATTTTTTTGTTATCGCTATAGCTTACGCCACAGAAACAGACATTTTAAATCAAAAACTAGAACTATTGAGGTCTATAAAAAAATTTTTTGGCATAGGTATTGGTGTTTTAATTGTTATTGTTGGAAATTCAATAGCCAACTCATGAAAAAAGATTGCTCTCTTTTGATATTATGCTATGTACAAAAGCAATATTTTTCGCAACAAATCGTTTGTTCTGCTCAGACACAAACCACTTTTACTAACAGATTAAGGAGTTGCTAAGTTGCCAAAGCAACCTATGGGCAATACGTAGTTTGGCATAGGAAAATCGTTTAGGAACGCCTTAGTTCGCCAAAAACCCTAGAAATCGGCGAAAACGGGAAGCCTTGTGATTAATTTTCAAGGATTGATTGTACTACGTTTATAGAAATGTAATTGGCTTTTGCTTTTGATGATTAAAAAAGGAACAATCAAATTTGACGACTTTACTATAACTTAGAAACATTCGTATAAAATGGTACATTGTGGCTATCCTTCTCGTTTACATTACTTTTCGGAGTGGATTGCAAACAATCAGTTGGAAGGTTTTACTTGAATGTTTACCGCTGAATTGGAGGTACGCGATCACCAAAGAAATAACTTATGAGTTTCCACACCGAGAATTTGTATCCTTTTTAAAAAATAAACATGCTAATTTTACAACAGATTAAAAGCCTCCGAAAATACTTTAAACAGTCAAGAAATTGCATTTTACCGCAAGACCAAATTAAAGGCGAAGAAACTTCATTCAGTCTGGCGATATTATTGCCTTAACACATCGATTAAAGGGGTTAGACATTACCCATACGGCATTGCTACGCGAGAAAAAATGGCTATTTCATTTATTACATGCCTCTACTGCTGGCGCTGTGGAAGTTTCAAATTTACCCACTGGTTGATTATTTAAAAGGGATTAGAGTAATACGGATTATGGGCAGGTAAGCCCCTCTAGCTCCCCAAAGGAGGAGAAAACTCGAATGATTGTAGATTATTATTACTTTAGATGTGACGTTTCTTTACACAATACCAGCGCCCAAAACTTTAGTTGCGATTTTTTTTCTTTGGGTGTTTCAATTGACCCGCTTTCGCAAAGTCTTCCGACTTTGAGGCTACAATGTTTAATTGTTATAATGTTGTTTCGTCATTTAAAAACCAAAATTCGATTTTAAAAACTTCACTATTCTTCCAGCATTGGAATTTTTTTTTATTATATTCTTTGATGATTAATTAGCCTATTGTAGTTTCACGTTAGCATTTTCCTTCTTTATTTATTCCATAAGTCAGGCGACTTGCGAAGCGGTGGTGTATATTTTTTTCGATTATTACAAATTTTAAAACCTATTTTGATTTAAATTTTTTTCGTAACCGATAAAATATCTAATTAGACTTGATAATACCAAAATGGAAAATATCTTTCTTACCCTATTTTAGAATATTTACCTTTTGACTTTGTTTGGTGCGCTAGTCAGGCGCTTTGCGGGCGGAGTTTCCCCTTTGGTCTTGCACTAGCGCATCCGAAAGTAGGCCAGGGGCTACTTTTTGTCAAACACCAAGGATCCCAACCTAATAAATGCTGTCTAAAATCAGCATTCATCAAAATGCAGCTTCAGTGTTGCCCTAAAGCCAGTATTAAAAAAGCACCGGCCCACCACCCAAATTCATGAAACCAGGCAATCGGGTGGTTCATCCCCATTTTTTACGGCCCAAAAAACTCTTCATCTTTAATTTTAGCATACCTGACTTCAGGATTTAATTTTTAAAATTATTTACCATTCATTCAAATGTGTCCAAGTGGAACCTAAATGGCAGTTAGATTCTGATTGAGTGCTTTACGGTAGTTATTGCTTCTTGCTGATTCGGGGTGGCTTTCAAAGTGAAGGCACCACCAGTTTATTATACCAAGGCCAGTTCATATTTCTGTATCAGTAGCGGGCGTGCCTCTAAAAAAAACTTTACCGCCGTTTGCTATATATTTTTCAAAAAAAACTTTTGTTGGTCACTTCCTAAAAACATCACCAGGTAGTACTAAAAACAATACTAATGGGTATTTTTTAAGATTTCGTGGTTGGTAAAAAGCGTAATGAATCTTCGGTTGGTTGATTCCAAATTATTGCTGAACGCCTATTCTTTAGCGTTGTAACCGCCTTTTTCAATAGATTTATGCTGTACCTGCGGTTTTTGTAAACACTTAAAATTGTGCGTTGCGTTTTTACTTTTGACATACCCCGCCAAACCTTGAGGGTTTCTGTGTCATTAAAAACCACTTGTTGATCATTTGAACTACCAAGGAAGTACAGCCACCAGGGTTAACATTACTTACTTTTTAGTACGAAGTTTTCATTAAAGTCTATGAGATTTAATGGAAGTTATAAATCGCTAATTCTATGCAAATTGTGACACCTATTTTAAAAAGATACGATTAGCTGGCCAAAGGCCATTTAAATATTTTTTCGGGTCGTTCCGTATTTTTTCTTGAAAGCAGCTATAAACATGACTTGAGGTTGTAGCCAACTTTTAACCAACCTCGTTGACATTATGCTGACCGCTTCTAACATTTTACGTGCGTAATCCATCTTATAATCAAACAAAAAACTAAAAACGGAATCCCCATTAAAATTTGCTTTAAAACCCTCTTTAGTTTTTTTTTAATGAAAGTCCTAATTCATCAGATTAATTCGGTTAGGGTTGGTGGTTCTGCCATTCGACATTCATTATTTTCTTTTGACTTTCGGATTCTGCGAACATTGTCTTCATCTGCTAAAAAAGGACATTGATCTATGGCGGTGTCATTTACTTTTATTAAGTTAGAGCGATATGAGTCATAGACTTTCCCCTTGATGTAGAGTTTCCTTATAGAGGGATGTTAAATGTAAGTTTCATCATTTGACTTTAAATAACGGCAATCGCTGGACTAAAAAGCTTCTTGTTATAATATTTTTTCTCTGTTATTGTTCCATTACTAGAAAAAGGAAATAATAATCAGCTCGTTGGAAAATAAGAATGAAAATTTTGTATCGTCATGATGATCGATACCAACCAAGAATTGGCTGTAATTCGAGATTTAAAGGTAAATCTATCCTTAGTGTTAGATAACAAAAGTGAATTTTCCTCAGGGAACTTCCAAAGCATAGCGACCTTCATTGAAAATTAACTTAGCATTGCTTTTAAACAAAAATGAAATGTATTTAAAAGAATCGTTCTATTTGCTGCTAAATGTTTGTTTATTGAGTGTCATCATTCTGAATTTTTAACACGAAAAAAAAAACCGGGATCAATAATTTTCATCAAAGGAACCTTTAGCGATGTTTTTTTCTCCATACTCATTTAAAATTAAAGAAAACTATTAGAACGTTCTAAATAAAAATGTTTCAAAAGCCTTGTATTTTGCTCTAAAATTACTATAATTAAAACCAATACGCCGAAAAAGGATTAAAAAAACTTGAAACGATACTATTTTCGCAAAGCGTGACTTGTTTGGCTTTTCATCAGCAGTATTTTTGCACCCGATTGTCCAGGTATTTTATGAAAGATTACCATATTTCAAACATAATTCTTTTACACTATTGGTGGTTTCAACTACAAAAAAGCTTGATTGCCGAAAAAAACACGTGGCAAAAATTTAGTTTAGTAGAAACTTCCATCGATAATTTAGCTGATGCAACCAAACACTAGGCATTGACGGCTTTTTTAGTGACTTCTACCTGCAAACAGAATGAACTTATGTTTGCGCAGCATCCTTTTTCAATTGATCAAATTACTTTGTGATAATACGTTAGGCACGTTGAGAGTTTCAGAAGTGGCTTACGTCTATAAAAAATAATGACGCCATTAAGTCACCTATTAGAGGTAGGCACTGGGGCTTAGGATAGTCAAATTTTAGGGATTTTGAAATTATAAGTCAACTACGTTCAGAGTTTATCGTTCTAAAAAGTTCAATATCGCAAAATCCGTTTTGTAGAGCGTCTTGTGTAATTCGGTTATCAAGCAAGTAAACGTATAAAAAATTGATAACAGAATTTCCTTCAGGAGGCTACCTCTGTAGCCTTGCCTTCTGTGCAATTATTATTTTCCAAAAACAATACCGGATATCTCGCGAGAAAAATATTTTGCTTCTTTAGGTACGGGTTAAAATTGGGAAGAAACACCTGCGAGAACTTAATTAAAAACATACGAAAAAAACCCCAAATAACCCTTATCCAAGTAGAAACTAAGATTAGCGGCAAAAGAATTCGGGGAAAATTCGATTTAGTGGTTGAAAGATTATGGGCGACCTGCAAATACAAGATTAGAAATTCTGATGGCTCATCGTGGCAACAGCGAGCGCAATGCCTACTATTCGAAAGAGATGATTCACACCCAAAAAACCCTTGTTAATTTTAGGATTTATCGATTTCCCAAAAAATGTGGCTTTTGATGTCACTGATTTACCCAATGTAAAGCCTGGTACATTTAGATTCAGCTTCACAAATTACGGATGATAATTTAGAAAGATAGAAAGCAGTTTATTCAGAAGCTGAGGGCTATTATTGGAATGCAATATAAAAGATGAGTTTATTCAGTGGTTAGAAACTCGAAAATTTGCTCCTGTCATCAAAAGCCCTAAAAAAGAAATTAAAGACGATGAAAGATGAAGAACTCAACTTTCAAAGCAAAAATAATTAACGATTTTTAATTTCGGTTCAAGGCCGTATCGTTTCTGAACGCCATTATTTTAAAAAATAACTAAAACAATTTGCCAGATCACTGAAAAGGCGATGATATTGATGCAGATAACAAGCTTGCATTAATTCAAAAGTGTTTCAATTAGAATTAGGAAACCAAATGAGTAAAACAATCCGCATTGGAACACGCGATAGTGAATTAGCACTATGGCAAGCAAATACGTAAAAAAACACTAGAGAACAAGGGATACCAACGATTAGTCCTGTAAAGCTAATGCGATTTAGTTTTAGATAAACCGCTTCATGATTAGGCATCACTGTGTATTTACAAAAGCATAGATGTGCCATGCTAAAAGGCCAAATTGATATTGCTGTAAATTCTATGGAAAGAGTGTGCCTACGGTTTACCAAAAGCATTATTCAAGCCGCGGTGCTCAAAGGCGGGGGAATTATTATGGATATTCTTGCTTTTAAAAAAACAACGAAGAATTTTTATCTCAAGAAAAGCTACAATCGCCTACAGGCAGCTTACGAAGAAAAGGCACAATTGGCTGAACAGATACCCAAACGCATACGGTAGTCGGATTTACGCGGAAAACGTACAAACCGAGCTGAAAAGTTAGACAATAACGATTGAATGGCTGCCATTTTCGCTTGCAGCAGGTCTAGAACTGTAGGCCTAGATTGAAATACTATTGTTTAACTTGAGATGGTACCCGCACCAGCACAAGGCGCAGTTTGTGATTGTCGCCTAGAAAATGATGATTTTTCAAGAAAAAGCTTGTGCAGAAAATAAAACGACAAGGAAACTCAAATTTGTACCGGTTTAGAGGTCAATTTTAAATATTTAGAGGTGTGGATGTACTGCACCTATTGGTGAGCTTTCATCGAACATTAAAAGATAAAATATAAGTCTAAAAGGCGTTTTGTTAAAGTGTTTGATGGAAAAGAAGCTAGAGTAGAATTTACTTCTGTTTCTTGGAAAACATGAAACTTAGCGATTTGCAGCTGCAGAACGTATTATTCGAGCGTGGAGGTAGAAACTTTATGCGTGAAATTTGCTGGTTTAACAAAAAAGAACCTACTTATTTTCTCTTACAAAAAAAATTAACGACAGCTCCAATTGGCGCAATTTTAATCCTGAGATATCGGCGCTTCTGAAGAATTTTCTTCGTATCACTGAACAGAATTCCGAAGCTGACTTAAAAAAGAAACTACAAATCTGTAATTTATACAAGCCAAAATGCCGTTGAAGCAATTTGGCAAGTATAAGTCCTGAGGAACTTTCAATTTTAAAAATATTTACTGCGTTGGGCGTTTTAAACCAAAACGATTATAGAAAAAACATATTGAAAGGTGACCCATTTTGAATCATCCGGGAAAGATCTTGCCAACTACTTTAGTAGGAGTATTTAGGAGCACGGAAGGTGACGTATTTTTGTAGTGATATTCGCTTAATACCATAACCGGACTGTTTTGGAACAAAACAATATTAATCGTGAATGAAATTGAAAGCCTATACACAAAAAGAAGCTCCAATAAAACCCCAAAAAAGTACGCGTTGCAGTGCTCTTATGTCCCATCAGCGTGTTTATGCAAAGTTATCTCACGTAAATACATCAGGACGTCATAGGGCGTATTGTTGGAGAAACAACAGCCGAAGAGGCTAGGAAAAGTTTTTTTTTCTGACGTTAGAGGTGCTACAAACCCGCAACTATTGAGGGCTGTGATTGATTTGGTGAATAAAAAAATTAACTACTTTGTTGAATAAGCTTTTTTAATATTAAAAAAAATATGTTAGATTCATTATTCAAAATTACGATGCGTTAATAAAACCATTACGGAGGGACTATTACCATTGAAAAACTAGGTTTTGAAAAGGGTTAGCACTGTAGCGTTATGATGGATTACGTCAGTTGAAAAAAGAAGCTGTTGAAATCATTTTTTAACCTTTAAAGCGCTCAACATTAAAAGAAAGAAAACTACGGGCAAGTATTATATTAGAATTTCTGCTATTGATGAAGTATACCAGTCATTTTTAAATAAAAATATTCGCGATTCACCCTAATGGTCCTTTACAAACACAAACCTTGGGACAAAGAGAATTTTCGCTACTTGACCCCCAGATATAATCTGTAACTTTTGGTTCAAAAAAGTATAAATTGTAGACCATTCTATTTCGATAATAAAATTTATTAAACATGTTTAAAAAACGATTTATTTCTAAGAGCTTTAAAGGGGAGAAACTTGGAACGCCACCCGTGCTGGATGATGCGTCAAAGCAGGGGCGTTATTTGCCTGAATCATGGAAATCAAAAAAGAATTTGTGTATTTTTAACCCGATGCCAAACTCCCAGATTTAGCTTCTGAAATTACGGTACGCCTATTCGACGTTATGGAAATGGATGCGGCTAATTTTATTTTCTGATATTTAGTAATTCCACAAGCCATGGAATATTGAGTGCTTATGAAACCTGATTTTGGTCCCATTTTACCTAAGCCATTCAGGACTCAAAAAGATGTGGATATGTCATAGTTCCTTGATTGTAGCTATTGAAGTTAGGGTACCGTTAATGAAGCGATTAAGGCTCGAAAGAAAAATTAAATGATGAACAGTACCTTTTAATTGGGTTTGCAGGTTTCTCCGTGGACTATTTTTATGTTTACTGTGTTCAAGGGCAAGGCAGTTAAAAAATTTCGACAAAAGCTAAGGAATCTGTTTTACACAACCGGTAGCAGCACCATCAAATTACTTCAAAAAATTACCGATACTACGATTGCGTATCTGAAAAGGCAAAGTAAAAGCAGGTGTTAATGCAGTGCAAGTCTTGATTCATGGGGAGGTATGCTTTCTCCAACGGATTATAAAGAATTTTCTTGGCGCTATAAATTCAACAAATCATGTTGGACGCCTTAAAAGGACGAAACTCCATGTAATAGTGTTCGGAAAAAGGATGCTGGTTTGCACTTGGCGAGATTGGCGAAATCTGTGCTGCCGCCCTTGTGGTGTTGACTGGACGTGTTCTCCTTAAAAAATGCACGGTATTTAACAGGTGGAATATAACCTTACAAGGTAATTATTTGATCCTACCCCTTATTTGTCTCCACCTGCGGTATTAAACTAGTGTTAACACAAATGATATAATGAATTTGGTAAGTAAATATGTGGTGAACTAGTCACGCGTATTTTACCCAATGTGCCTGTGTGAAAATGCCAAAAGCGATTTATCGATGCAAGTGGAAAAGGTATAAGGCAATAAGCCAAGCCCCCAACCCCCAAAGGGGAGTTTAGACCTTTTTGAAAAAAAGGCTTACAAATATTATGGGCTATACCTGAAGATGATTGGTGTTTGCGTTTTTAAGCAATCCTGCCATTAGGATAAAAATAAAAACGTTGACTTAAAACTATAACTTTGATTTTTGATCTGGAGATCACATACGTTGAGGCTATTCAGAGAAAGATGCTTGCGGATTTGTGATTCATGGTTTCAAATCAAGATCGATTTAAACTTTTTCCCAAAAAAACCTTAGAACAAATTTGAACCCTGCCTTATCGGTAATTTTTGTAGCTGAAAAAACTTCGGGCAGTTTCAGGGATAAACAAAGAATTTCTTTTTTACCCCTTAAAAGAAAAAAGAAGGCATCGACACAATTATTGGATTGGCTTTATTTGAAAAAACTTGATTGGACTAAAAGCAAGGGCGAACTAGCCTAAATTTTTTTTTTTTGGGTTTTTGTTGGTTATTCAACATGAAGGAAAAAGGAATTTATTCACGAATACTATTCGTTATATTTCTGCATTGGGCATTGAAGAAATGGGTTAAAAAACACTTTCAAATCATTACTCATACATTCAAATTTTGCTAGTGTTAAGGTTTGCTGGAAAAATTGTGGTTTTCATTGGAAAAAAACGCTACAAAACGAACACACCACCACCTAATGAAATGCCTTGAGACTCGGAGTTATTTGAAAAAATAGATAAGATGAGCACAGACTAAAGTTAATAGCCACTTAAAATTTGTAATTAGCAAAGATAAAAGGACCTACCGACGATGCAGGTCTAATCACTTAAAAAAATAAATCAAAAAATAACAGTGAAAAAGATACAATTTTATTCTTATATCCAAAATCTACAACGACACATTACCCAAAGCCTTGGAAAAGAGATGGTAAGCCTAAAATTTCAATGAAATATCTGGGAGCGGACCCGAGGGTGTGACGGCAAGAACACGGGTAGATCCGAAAAATGAACTGTTTTTGAAAAAGGAGGCGTTAATGATTTCTGGCGTACCATCGTGCTTACCTGAAAGTATGCCAAAAAGTACTTTGGGATTAAAGATGCTGATTTTTTTGGGCCTGTGCTTAAGTCTGGTGTCATTCCTAAAATCTATGGTGCCAACCGTACATGCCAAACTGGCGCTATTTTTGAAATGTTATGATAAGAAGTAAAACATTGTAGATCAATGGTTGGGCGGGGGTCAAAGAATTTAACACCTTATTATTTAGTTTGAAGAAGATGCATTTCGATTCATTGCTGTTGTAAAAAGCTTGTATGCACATCATCCAGATTTCATGAAAATTATAAAAAAAGATTGATGAATACCTTTGGAATGCTCATCGTGATGAAGCTCGTGGTTTAGGTGCCTGTTTTTCGATTACGCTAAAAGCTACCGAAGGAAATGCATGCAAGACTGGTATAAATTTTGTTACAAGTAGCGATAGCTTCACAGAGCTTATATACCGGATAGTTTTACAAAACGAAAAGAGGGTTAGCCTATTCAAGAAGCACAAAGAACCTGGCAAGAAATTCGCCGTGGTCGCTAAGTAGACTTTAATTTGGTGCATGATAAAGCACCTTATTGACTTAAAAACGAGGAATGGGCGGGCGTATCGAAAGTATTAATGAGTTGCCGCCACACGGTTGCAATGGTTTATGATCACCATCCTGAAAAAGGATAAGCGAGGGAAGCAGTTATTAGAAGTTTTACAAAAATCCGAAAGAGTGGTTTAAAAAAAGTAAAAAAACAGTAAGCAGTGCTTCATGCCAAAAACAGCCAACGGGTTGCTTTAACTCAAAAAAGTAGTAACCGAAATGAAGTGTTTTTAGTATCAAACTTCCGAATAAGTTTAAGTAAAATTTAAACTTTTACTTTTTGATTGACTTTTTTCTTTTTTGCATTGCCCAAAAAAAGAAACCAAAAAAAGTCTAGGCTGACGAAACTTTATTCTAAATTTATCATTCGATGCCTAAATTTTGAGGAACTCGCATTAAAAATTTAATGTATTTACATTGGTTTTAAGCTCAAACAGCCTAAAATTTCTTTACGGCATTTTTCATTTTCAAAAATTTCCACAATAAATCTTCGGTATTGGCCAATTAAACCAGTTCTTCAACCATTTACCTTAAGAAACAAAAACCATTCCAGATTAATATTAAGAACTTTATCGAATGGTACTGTTTTTAATATCTTAAAGTTAAAAAAAATGACCTTGTCCTTGTGGAGCTTCCAAAAAACTAATGAGCATTGCTGTGCTATTGCACCATTAGCGATTATTATCACTGGTAAAAACGGCAGAACAACTAATGCGTTCGCGATATTACTGCTTTTACAATGGCAACGGAGAGTATTAATTGAAGAAGGTCATCAGTTCATATCACCGCGACCTATTAATGAACAAAAATCAATTGAAAACTGGGCAAAATCCGTTCAACTGGATTCTTCTTAGAGATTCTGGAAACTACAAAAGGTAAAACAATCCGATGAAAAAGGAACGCGTCCTTCACGCCTTCTATTTTGAAAATGGAAAAGGTTGAGGTAATTCATGAAAAATCGGCTTTGTAAAAGGAAAAAATGGACTTTTGGATGATTATTTTGGGATTGGCGACATAAAAAAGCGATGAATTTCTCATCGCTTTCTTAATAGCTATTCACCATAAATTTACTCCTCAACCGTTTTTAAGTTATCATCAGAGTTGCGATCTATCAACTATTGTAGGGATCAATCCCGCTTTTAATGGTTTTTCATCGGTGACATGCGTTAAACACATTATCGCCAGATTTTAACCATTTCCAATCTAAAATACAATGGAATTTTTGATGGTTTACACCATCGTCATTTACTACATCTTCGGCCGAAACAAGCCAATATCCACTTAAAATTATTTTTTGTCATCAACTTTGTTCTTCTTTGCCCTTTATCATCATAATAAATTTTTCTTAGAATTTAAGGTAAAGGTAGTTTCCCATTTGCCCTTATCGTAGGCTTGGTTTTGGCATCCCATCACTTGTTCTCATACAAGGACAATCTCTTTAAAACCAGTCATCAACTTTATATTTAAGCGAATCGCGGTAGTTACCGCATATATGGCATTGTATAAATCTCCTTGAAAACTAGCGTTAGTATCCTTATTGTAAACATTAAACTCTTCTTAAAAAGTTCTCTTAAGGCCCTTTATTCACACATCTTCACCATTACATCTTGTAAATTCATACATGATCATAGATCCTTTTTCACTACCCAATATACTGACCGTCTTTTCAAACATTTCATTAACGGCGTTCTGGTTTAAAACTAAATTGCGCCCACTCAAATACGTATCTAAGGAATTTTTAAGAAGTCTTTTAATTCCGTTTTCTCCATACTTTGTTTCATGGTCATGAGCGATGCAATATTCTGCTAAAGTTTCTGAAATAAATATTAGCCGCCTGAGGTTTTACTTGGTAACAATATGACCCCCACCATTGGTAAGATGCTACTTCATGAGACGTAACCCGAAAACGCATAGTTATAACTGTCTGCTTTGAAAAATCAGCCACAAATCCCAAAATCCTCAGAATAGGTATGGTGCGTTATAAAAGACTTGAGCAAAATTAGGAAATAGGTGGAAATTCGATCCACTCTTAATACAAGCGTACGGATATTCTAAAAAGTTTTTAGAGTATAGTCCAGAGCTACTTTTACACCTTTGATAAAATACTTCCAAATTCTTTTTATGGCTTTAGGAGAATGATAAAATTTCTATGCGCTACTTTTTTACCACTTAGGGGGCCCCCCCGGGCCGGGGGGCCGTCCAAGAATCTATTTCAATAGCATAGGGCAAGCGGAAACAAAAACTGAAAGAATAATCAGCTTATCTTCTAGTTTGTTACTGAAAAAACTTCTACTCATTCTCTTCCCATTTTTTGGTAAGCTTTCCTGGTGCGATTGCTGTTTGCCCCCTTTTTGCGTACTTACTAGCCGCTCAAAAGACAAATAAATCGCAATTACTTCATTAAAACAAATTTGTTTTTTAAAGTAAGCTTGTCTGTTCTTGGCGGGTACAAATAATTCTAATTCTTCCAAATTCATACTTTTACGCACCCCATATCTGTAAGTCCCTCGTTTCATAATGAAAAGAAGAAATGGGCATCCCTAAAAAAAGTTTCCATTCGCAACACCGCTTGTTTTCAGTATCAGAAGAAAAACGTGAGTAAGTGCCTTTGTTTCTATCACCAAAACAGCCGGTCTTTTGGGGTTGTAAGTGTCGGGTAATTTATAGATTAAAACATACGAAAAAAGCATCATCTGAAAGAAAGCTTTGTATTTCTGTGCCATTATTACCACTACTCTAGTGATTTTAGTATCGGGCATTGGAAATCCAATATTCATTTAGCAAGGTATCAATAGGCGTGTCATAATTATTGAACGAAATTCTCTTTGGCCTTAACGCTTCTGTCTTCTGGAAAAATTGTTCAATAATGCTTTTAAATCGTCATTGAATGTGTGTTGCCTTATAATTCCCCGTATTTTTTCAGCATCAGCACTTGAATTATTTGTCCGTAGTTTACCATCCTCTAATTGATTTAAGACTTTTTAAATTTGTAATAGCTATAAGCCCCTACAGAAACAAAGGCTAAAACAAAAACAATTAAGCATTAAGGCTACTGTTTTCACTAAAAACGCTGTTTGGCTAACCTAAAACGTTTTCTTTGCTGACGCAATAGAATCCACGATTCCAAAATACAATACCGTATGTCGCTAAAAATACAGTGTTAACAAAATCCAATACAAAATTCAAACCAGAATTTGGTCCGTATTAAATAGTGTCCCAAATCCGTTTAAATCACTTAAAAATGATCCAGGTGTACCTCCCAAAAATCACTAACGGAATTCGATTAGTTTAAAGGCTAAGCCTAAAAGAACTCGGTAATCCGACCACGTAAAAATAAGGATCACAATAAAATTGCCTAAAAAATTTCATTGTTTGAACCGATACAAATGAAAATAAAAAATGCCAAGTAAACAGAGTCATATAAATAACTAGAGAAAATAGCGTTAACAATTTATAGTTAAATACATCCCATAATTCATAATTAAAATACCGTATAAAACGTTTGGTAATAATACGCCAACGACATATTTAAATAGGATTAAAACAATGGCAACTCCCATTAAAGAATAATCTGTTTGATGAGGAGTATAGAGTGATTGTTGCTAATCAGGTTAATGCGTCAATAAATACTCAAAGTTATGTTCTGATCGCGTCTTGTACCGCTTCCCCAGCATATAATCATAAAATAATTACAGAAAATAATGAAATTGCTCCTTGAAATTTGAGCCACCATATAGCGCAGTTAGAAGGTAAAACGGCGTACCGTAAATTGGTTCGATGATACGCAACAAAGGCCTGCTACGATAATGCCGAAACTATTAAAAATCACAAAAACAGTTTTTCTTTACAAAGATAAAAATTTCAATTTTTGCTTAAAGACCATAGATTCTCTCTACGTTGCTTTAGGCATTTAAACTGCTGAATAATATTAGAGGATGAAATGTCGCGAAAGGCACATACGTTTCTTATTGATCTTTAAGCCCCTTTATTTTAGCAAAACTTAAAAAGCCTTTGTACGAAAATTTGAATAAGGATAAAGGAAGAAGATCAAAACCGCAATACCTAACCAAGATATCTAGTTAGAGGGCAAAAATTACCCGTGAGGGGATAATTAGATGTCGTGTTTATCGTTGACTGTCCAATATTTAGATGAATAAACCAGTTTGTTGCGGTTTTCACCAAACGGTTCAACAACACACTTAAACCACTCCCGTAAATCTAAATTAAGCTTTAATAAAACTGCCCTGATGCGATGGTTAAAATTAAGTGACATCCCTTCCTAAATATAAGATAACATCACGTTTTAAAAAAAGGTTCATCAAAACAGAAAAATAAACCATAAAAAAACGGAATTGAAGCTTAGTAAATACAGAAAAAGGGAAATACATAGGAGCTTAGGTTAAACGAGGGTAGAGGTTCCATAATCAGGTCTGTACAATAATTGCCCCATTCCCATTCAATCATGGCCACAATAACAGCGGACGATATTCATGACAAGTAAAATAGAAAAACTCCCCAAAAACGAACCTAGAAGTATACATTTTTTTTCGGATATAGGAAAAGTAAAATAGGTTTGTGCCGATTTTGTGTTCTTGTCACGATACACAGCAAACACCATTAAATAGCGCGTAAAAAAAATAGGCATAATATACTCATGCCTCACCAAAATACCAACAATGCATTTAGGGCTATTGGAAAAAATTGTGCTGTAACCGAATCGTGCAAAAACTCCTAATAAAGCGACAAATAAAATCAAAGAAAATGTTAGATGTAGGTAGCTGGTCGGTCGTAAGGCGATATTTTAGTTCAAAAATAAAAAATCTCCTTCATGATTATACGGTTTGAGAGTGTGGTTGATGCTTATAGAAATAAAAAAATCTTCTAAGATTGTATGGTTGAACCACTTCAAACCATTCGCCAGAGGGAATGTGCACTAAATACATTAACGTCATGTTGCACACTACGCCAAATAGTAGAAACACTGTATATTCCGGCCTTGGTATTTTCAATTTTCATCTTTTCCGAGCTCTTGCGGAATACTTTTACGATTAGCGAGTATAGATAGTTCTGTGGATTGACCTGAAACTACCACACCGTCCTTACATTTAAAAACCGCCATATTTGGTGCATAAGATTAACCACATCATCCAACAAATATGGGTCGACAAAAAAAACCACGGCATCTTCGCCATTCACTTTAGTAAAATTATGAAACCGTTACGCTCTAAACAGGAATCATAAACAAGGCCGTTGATATCATCGACAATAAATCAATTAGGATTGCAATTAAAAAGCTGAGCAAGTCCGAATCGCTGCCGCATATACGCCTGGAATAACTCACTAAATTTCGTTTTCTGAATTTGATAATAAATTTACTTTTTATTTAAATAAAATCGCTACATATGCTTTTTCATATCTGAACCACTATGAATTCCTTTGATATTTGCAAATATTGATTCAGAACATTTCTGCCGATCACGTTTAGATATTAACTCCAAAATCTGTGGCAGAATAGCTAAAACTATTTCGCAAACTACTTCAGGCTGACTAAAAAAACACTCAATTACCATCAATTCAATGGTACCCGTATCTGCAATTTGATAGGCGTAAGAAATTAGTTCGCAATTAAAAGTTGATTCCCACGACCCGTTAGGCGACTAGCAAAACAAACCATTCCTTTGTGGATTTCTAGAATGAACATGTGAGCGCCTTTTGATTCCGTATACGGATACGTTTTTGTTGAGCGTTCTGGATGGAAAGCAAGTTTTTTGTTTAGATGAGTTGCTGCATTAATGCTAGTGAGTAGCTCATTATTGAAATATGTTAACAATGTAGGTTTTTTTTAAAAGGCTTTTTTGCTTAGACTATTTTGTATACGGATTTGGGTATCTTTGTTTGAGAAAGAAATTAAAATAAAAACTATGTTCCCATTAATTTTAAAGGAAACAGGAAGCCTTTAGAAGTTTCAGAAGGGCTATACGAAGTTTAGTTACGTGAAAAATATCCTTACTCGCAAGTGATTTTTTAGTTACCAGATTTTCGTCACGGAAGTAAAAAAAATCGTAAAGGAAAGAAAAAATTTGCTTCGATGGGCCTAATTGATTATCGCCTTAAGTTTTGGATTCACGTTAGAAAAAGAAGTGAAAAGGAATATATTGGGCATATGGGCTTAGGTTGCAGTGTTATTGTTTGCTAAATAAAGTTACCAGAAGGAATTTTTAAAAGACCAAATTTTAAAGGTTTACAGGAAAGCCTTAAACGCAGGAAGGGGCTAATTGCAGCGTGCCCATTAAAACGGTTAAAAAAAATGCCTGTCCTGATATTTGTTGGTGATTTGGACGGATGAATAGCCCCCCTTTAGATTCCATATTTCAGAGATTTAATACGGCCATGGACCGGTATATCGTAGGGGCAGACGGGGAAAACGAATTATTTAAAACGAAATGAATTTCAAAAAAGCGGGATTCTTATATGGCCCGATTTTTGAGTATTATTGTTTTTTCTACATAAATAATGAGGCCAAAAAAAAAAAGATCATCTTCTCTCTTTT
>Ga0163217_1030709_pt1 | contig 16119 bp, 19 predicted proteins | sample SynspAceP_FD_185933 | JGI IMG/M metagenome (GOLD analysis project Ga0163217, IMG submission 185933) | Saline lake microbial communities from Ace Lake in Antarctica - Synechococcus sp. Ace-P (PacBio error correction) | ecosystem: Environmental > Aquatic > Non-marine Saline and Alkaline > Saline ... | reverse complement strand
GGTCGCCCTCAGCTCACCGCGAATGGTCCCAGCGCTTCTGCTCATATCGATATAAGGCACTGCACCATTGGTATCTCATCATGGTCATGGCTGTCGCATTGCTCGTCGGGCCAGCACCTCGAGCGAGCTGTCCGTGTAGGCGCGCCGGATAACCGCGCTCGCCATGAAACTGGCGCCCAGGGTGAAGCTGTCAGTGTCGTTGTAGAAGCCTTTCCTGCCTGTTCGGAGAAAAACCGGAATCTCTGTACTCGTCGCCTGACGCTATTGGCGCCCTCGGTACGGCCACCCGCAAAATTACCGCTGCCGGCGGGAATGCAAATACACGGCGGCCTTCATTGGGCGACGCTGTTGGCACGCAGCTCCAGCTCGCCTTTCATACCTTTCTCAGGTACCCCCCCCCCCCGGGGGTTTTTGTGGTCGGCACCTTGCGGTCAATTGGACATTGACCACGCCTTCCAATGCTCCGCCGCCATACAGCAGGGTCGCCGCCCTTTCAGCCTTCGATTCGTTCGGCCAGCAAACGGCTCGCTGACCCACCGCATGACCGGGGTCTGATGGTAGAGGCGTCGAGCAGCTCCACGCCGCTCCGCCAGACCTTCACCCAGCGCCCCATCGAGGCCACGAATGCCGGCCTCGCGACCCGCACGAAAACTGCTGGAGTTGCACGCCAGGCCAGGGCCTTGCAGCGTTTCCCCCAGCGTCGCCTCTCGGCGCATCACCAGGCTCCTGCCTCCCATACGGGCCACCGGGTCATCGCATCTTCCATGGGCTTTGCTTGCCAAGACCCGGCTGGCGCTGGACGACCACGGAATCAAGTCTCGACCGGATCAAGCGGCCCAGGCAGCCGGAACCACAAGCCAGGCTGACAGGCCCAGGGCAGGGGTGACGTTTCCAGTTTTCATGTGATTCTCCAAGGAAAATGACAAACTGCCTTGCAAGCGCCTGCCAGGCAGCCATTGGCAATGGCGGCAGCGGGATCTATCATGTTATATCGTAACCGTTTAAATTTTTAAGCAAGAAACCATTATTGCCCCACGCTGGAGCTTATGGAAGTCATTCAGAACAGGTTTGCGGTGAAATCGTCAAACAAAAGCGGCAAGGGTTCCCGACAGAAACCTTGCCGTAATTCAGACCGGAGCTTAAAAACTAAACCGGGGCCTGATCGGGCATGTGCCGTGGGATCAACCCGCACGATATTTACCGCATCAGCCGGTCTCGCAAGCGCTGCTGGATTACTGGCGGGCAGGCTCCTTACCCATCAGGCTGAGACGGTTAGATGCCCGACGCTGGCGAAAAAGGAAGCGGGAATGATTTCCGTACAGACCCAGACCAATGAATGTCTTTCCAGCAACTTACGGTAATCGCCCCCTACCAGCATGCCCACCAGCGCCTGCCGTTGCGGGTCATGCGTTTCCACAGCAGCGAGATCAGCCAACCGGCCGAAAGCTTGCGCCAAACCGGCCCAGGCATAGGGACACCGTTCCAGCACCTTGCTTTCAGGATTGGAGGGCAATGCCGATGGCATCGTGCAATCAGCCAGGCACCATGGCGGCCAACCCAGGACCAGCTCAACTTGGGAAGCACCTCTTTAAAAACTCTTGCGCAGGGGAAAGGCCTTGTAGAAATCCTGCGTAAGGGCGCTGGGAACTGAACCAGCGCTGGGGCACTGAGCGTGCTCATTACACGGCAGCAAGAACGGCCGAAAAGAATCACCCCCCGCGACCCATGGATTGAAGAGGATTTTTCACCAGTTTCCAGAAAATACCCGCTCGCCATTCGTCCCTGCACCGGACCGCAGCTCCGGATGGTCGCAAAATAGGCAATGCCGGAGAAAGCCTACGGCACCTCGGCCTGCCAGGGTCCAGGATCATCCAGGTCATGCGATACGGGCGCGGCGTGGCTCAATGTCTTGACCGAATCAGCCGCCAATGAAAGACGCACCAGGATATTGCGGCTGGCCGAAGTACCCAAGCCCCCAGGCGCGAACAGATCGCAACGAAGGACAAGCCGCGGAACATGTCGAAGTTGCCGGGTTCTGGCGACCTCGCATGGATGGCACCACCGGTAACTTCCATGTCGCCCGCCTCGACGAATCTCGAAATCGCGCCGTAATCAGCAGGCGCAAAAGATCATTCAAGCGATATAGACCCTGTACGGTGTCGGTCCAGCTTCACGGCCAGAAAGCCACGATGAATACATAGAGAATGGTCGCGCCGGGCGCCGACCCAGAGCGCTTTCGTACGTGCCGTATTTCCATGCCGAGGTCTGATTCAAACAGGCGCCACCCGCCACCACACCCGAGGCGCGTAGATGAGTTGAAGAAAACACCAGGATCACCAGTGCGAAAAAATTCCGCAGGCAGACGGCTGTTGTCTTCGAAGCGGTGCGAGAAAATAATCCTGCAGGGTCAGCGCGTTGTGATTGTGTTCGGTATGCACCCGCAGGCGACCGGCAAACAAACAGCCAGTTTCCAGGCGCCGACGATCAAGCCGATGGGCAATCCATGGACTTTCCGACAGGCCGCGAACGAAAATCGACACCGGCAGGCCCCATCAGCAGCCAGCCGCTCATGTCCGAGGGCGGCCAGCCCGATTAAATGCTCGGACGAAACTGCCGAGACTGCGGGACCGCCCAGAATATAGTTCATCGCAGTTTCGCGGTGGCCGCGATAGGCGATAGAAGCGATGAGAAATCATTCGCCGCAATTATATTAAGCATCCACGGACAAGGTTGATCAGGGTCGGGTTGCTTCATTGTTCATTGAGGGGGTTTCCTTTATGTTTTGCCCGGGCATTCACGCATCCACTGGCCAAATGCGGGGCAAAACCCTGGCAACGAATGATCAGATTCTCTTCGCTTGAAAAACACCTGTGTTTTTCAGCGGCCTGCTGCAAAGCATAGCGCCTCGGACCGCTTTCTCCCGTTAGCCTTGAGTTGAGCCATCACCTGCGCAACGGAAGGCTGGAGATCGAGCGAGTCGCCGCGTTTGTCCGCGAGCAGCGGCTGGGGCGCATGATCCTGCGCATAGAGATAACACCATCAGCGGCAAGATCGCGAAGATTGGTCTTCGAGGCAATGGCTGCAGGCGAGGTTCGGCCGACCGAGATCATCGGAAGAAGGGGCTCAACGCAGGTCCACCGATCGGGCCGCCATCGAAGCGAGCTCGACGAGGTACTGGCCGCAATGCCGAGCAGGTCGGAACAAGTACCCGAGCCAGCGACCGAGGCCAAGCGCGGCAAGAGTTCGGTTTTCTCGTTCGGACAGGCGATGAAGGCTCGAAAAGGCAAAGGCCAACCCTGGCCAGGTGAACCAACTGCCTGAAGCAGAAACTCGAAGGCTAAGCGCAGCCCGCGCACAGGGCGAGCATGTTCGGCCCTGTGCGCGGCTGCCGAATAAATTGCTGATTGCCTCAATAACCGGTTGCCACTTTTGTGGGAGCGAAAACTGCCGCGAGCTTTTGGCGGTGGGATTCGCTGCTGGCACAAAAAGCAAGGAGCTCGCGGACAAGTTCGCTCCAACCGTGAGGGGCTCTGTTTTTCGTTTGATCAACCAACAGTGAAGGACACCCCCATGCACGGGAACAATGGCACCTAGTCCCGCTTCTGCTTGCCCTGCTCGTTTTCCGGCTTGCGCCGATGCGTCTTGTACCTGCCCCTGCAACACAGCCTGACACCAGCGCTACCCGCAGGGACAAGAGTCGTTCAGGCCAACAAGGCAACGCCTTCTTTCTATGCCCGCATTCTGCACCATGGCCAAACGCACTGCCAACGGCGAGACCCACGACCAGAACGCCCATGGTGGCGGCCCACCGCTCCCTGGCATTCGGCCACGCAGGTAAGGTTGACCATTCAGTGCGAACGGCAAGCAGGTAACCGTGACGTATCAATGGACCCCGGCCCCTTTTCGTGCGCGGACGGCATCATCGACCTCTCACGCGCGGCTGCCGACGGGATCGGCATGATCGATCAGGGGATGCCGCGTACGCATCGAAACAACTCGAATGAACAGCACTGACCTTTGGTCTATCTGATTGCAGGCCTGGTATTGCTCGTTCCTCGTTGCCGGAGAGCCCTGGTACGCGGCCGGTTAAAACTGCAGAGCGCCTGGGCATATCCGCCCTCGTGATCGGCTGACCGTTCGTCGCTTCGGCACCAGGCGCGCCGAAATTGGCTTTCAGCGTTCAGGCATCCTTTGAGCGGCAGCGGCGATATTGCGGTCAGGGCAATGTTATCGGCAGCAACATCGCAAAATATCCTGCTGATTCTCGGTCTTTCCCTGCGCTGGTGGGCGCCTCTGGTGGTCTCCGACAGCTGGCTGCGCCTGGACACTTGTGCGGTTCATGCTGGACTGCCGGGCGTGCTGGCCTTTTACTGGCATGGAATGGCAGTATCAGTCGACTTGACCGGCGCATTCTGCTTGCTTTCTGCTGCTCTATACGGTGTTCCTGGTTGATCCGCCAGCAAGCGCGAGCCCGTTCCGACGATGCGCCAATTCAGAATGACGGACGAACCCAAACCAAACCACTGAGCTGGCTCACCCAGCTTTCCTGATAGCGCTTGGGGCTTGCTTGCTGGTGGCTGGCTCGGCACATTTGCTTATCGAAGGCGCGTATCCCTGGCGCGCAGCACTCGGCCTGTCTGAAGCTGGTGATCGGTCTCACCGTGGTGGGCAGTCGGTTAACATCCATTGGCCCGAACGGCGACCTCTCTGATGGCCGTTATTCGCGGGCGAGCGTCGATTATTGCCGTGGGCAATGTAGTGGGCAGCTGCATTTTCAACTGCTGCTGGTGCTGGGTGCCGGCGCTTGTGGTCACGACTGAAGGGTTATCGATTTTCGCCCAACGCACTCGCTTTCGATTTTCCGGTCAATTGCTGGCGAGTCTTTAGGTGCATGTTTGCCGATTTTCTTTTCTCAGGCTTACGAAATCCAATCGCTGGGAAGGCCGGATGTTTTAGGCTCATTCCATGGCCTACACGCTCTTACTTGATCATTGTTCTAGCCGGCCTGCCGGCAATCGACTGCTGCGCCACGCAATGCCTGGTACGTATTTCCCTGACTGCCATTCGGTTTTGGTGAAATCTTCCTGCGCGCCTGGAAACACCAGCGCTGATTACCCCCCCTTTCTGGAGCCTGTTCCTGTGTCCGTTAATGACATTCGTCTATCTGATTTTGCCGGCCTTGGTGCTGCTTGTTGCCGGGCGCCGAAGTACTGGTTCCGCGGCGGCGCAAACTGGCACACCAATTCGGCATTTCCGCCCTGGTCATTCGCCTGACCGTGGTCGCCTTCTGGCACCAGATGCACCGGGGAAACCGCTGTCAGCGATTTGCAGGCGGCCTTCAACGGCAGTGGCGACCTGCCATCGGCAACGTAATCGGCAGCAACATGCCAACGTTGCTGTTGATCCTTCGGGCCTGACAGCCCTGGTTGCACCGCTGATTTGTTCTCCCGCCAACTGATTCGTCTCGACGTGCCCATCATGATCGGCGCCAGCCTGCGTCACCTATGCCCTTGCTGGGACGGCTCGCTGAGCCGCCTCGAACGGTTGCCCTGCTGTTTGCCGCCGTCGTGGGCCTTATACGCCTCTTTCTGGTCATCAGGCAGCCGTCGCGAAAAAAGCTGCCGAGGGCTTTTTGATGACGAGTTGCCAAGGAGTTCGGACTGGACGAGCCCGCCCAAAACCCTATGCCGGACTTATTCAATGCAGCCTGCGTAATTCGCCGGTCTGGTTGCTGCTGGTGCTGGGCTCGAACTTCCTGGTCGAGGGGGCGTGGAGCTGGCTTCGCGCACTGGGGGCCTGTATTCCGGAACTGGTAATCGGCCTGGACGGTAAATCGCCATCGGCAACTTTCGCTTGCCGGAGGCTCGCACCTCGATTCCGCCGCCATTACGAGGGCTGAGCGGACATTGCAAAGTGGGCAATATCGTGGGGCCAGCAAACATTTTTAACCTTGCTCTGCGTACTGGGCCTTGCCTCGCTCGCTATCGCCACAGGCCAATTGCCCGTCTTCGGCGATACGCGCTGCCCTTCGATTTCCGGTTGATGATTGCTGTCGCCGGGCCTGCCTGCCGATCTTTCTTCGCCGGCTATTACCATCCAATCGCTGGGAAGGCCTGCTGTTTAATCGCCTATTAATCGCCTACACGCTGTATCTGGTGATTGAGCAGCACCGGGACGACCTTTGCCGAAACCTTCGGCGACGCTGATTACTTCGGCTTATTGCCCTTCCGCTGAACGCCATTACCCTGATCGTCGATCGCCGGTCGTGCCTGGAAAAGGCAATAGCGGCCGCTGCCACAGGCTGGCAAGCCAGGGGGCTTGCAGCCTGTGGAGCCTTCCGCGCTATTCCAAGCCACTTAGTAACAAAAGCCCGGCATTGGAATGTGTGAGCGCCGACCGACAACGTGGTTAATCACAATGATGGTCGCCGCCAGTCGATAGTTTGAGTTGACGCACGTGCCATGACGAAAGCTGGCGGCTGCCGTGGGGCTGGCGAAGTAGAGGAAAGGATTACCACAGGTTTTGCGCCTCGGAAGCCCATAAGCCAGGCGCCGAACGTGCCAGCAGCGGTAGCCAGAAGCATCTTCATCAGGCTGGCGCTGATCGCCGTACTGCTGCTTTCCAATGCAGCGCGTTCAGCGGACAGAGTCCACCATGCAGATCAGCGCAGGGGCAGGCTCAGCTGGGCAAAAATCCTGCTTGAGTCAGCAGCCCACTCCGCACATTACCTGCCAGTTAGGCCAAAAGGGAATTGCTGCCGCGACCCGATGATCAGTGGGATTACGCAGAATGCTCAGGCACACCGAGCGCAAACTGGCCGTTGCCGCTGGGCTTGTAGATGGCCCAGCACACACGAGGGCGTGTTGTTAGATAATATCACCACCCCTCGCAGCACGGCTGCAGCGGACAAGCCGTAGTCACCGATACAGAGCTTGCCCGCAAGCGCCAGGCCGACGATACCGTTTCGTTGCCGCGAAAGGCGCCCTGCACAATACACGCACAGCGATCAGCCTGCGGACAACGCCACAACCGCCGCGCGCGCGCGCTCGCGAATGGATGGCCAGTAACAAAGTAAAGATTCAACGCCCGGCTGCAAGGCAGAAGGCAGATCAGCCTGAAGGATCGAAAGAAACAACAGCGTCGCAGGCTTCCTTGAATACCAGCGTCGAGCGCTGCCGATAAAGGCGCTATCGATCCCAGCCAATGCGCTTGAGCACGACGCCAAGGAAACAGCTCGCAAATACTGGAGCTGGTAAACGCCCAGCGTCTGAACGACAAGGGAAGACATGGGTAGGCTCGGCAGAGTTGGGAGACTGAGGGCACTTGTCGAGATCGGGTGAAGCCTAGTCCGACTTGCAAACAGCACGGAGTCCCGCTTTTTTGCAGGTCGGATTAGGCCCGAAGGCTTAATCCGACGATCGGAAGGGCAGCCCGACTGTTAGGCTACCGTCTTTACAGGGCGTTTCTGCAGTTTGCGCCTTGCAGGGTTACGTCGATGCTTGCCCAGCGCGCGGGCGGTGGCGGAGGATATTGCCGTTCGTGCCTCACCAGCACACGCTGATGTGTTCCCACTGCAGGCGAGATCCACGACATCGGAGTTCTCCGGAACCAGCGTATCCAGAGTCAGCGTGCCTTGGAAAGTAGCGCAGCGGAAGCACGTCATCGGGCATCGGCGGGCTTGCACAGGTAGTTGCAGGCACACGCATTTGATGGCTTCGACGGCCGTGGCAATGCTCGAATAACGGTCAGGAATCAGGGCACCTTCATCTCCGGGTCCAGTTCGAGCAGCCTTGGGGCAGCAATACAAGCCCGAGTCGCCTTCCATCTTCAGGTCCAGCCACCGGCGTAATCGGGCGTCTCCTGCCGGGCCATCTTCCAGGGCCTTTCCTCTTTGCCGAACCGGGCGATGCTTGACGGCAACCCCGACGACTCATTGTGCGCGCGCCATGACCACGGGTATTAAGGTCGGATCATCATCCACCAGCAGCAGGTGGGCTGATCTCGCCGTTCGTGCTGCAAACTCCTTCGGTTCTCTATGCATCCTTCGCAATTGGGTCACGTCAGTGATCAGGCCCGTACCGAGCCGTGCGGCAGTCTTCAATCGGTCAGGGCGCCGCCAGTCTTCATGATTGTGAAGTTTCACAGTCCGCCGGCACGTGTCCGCTCGCCTGATGAGAAATAGTCCCAGAACCAAAAACCCCTTGCCTTGGTGGTATGAAGGGTCTGCCGATTTGCTCTGCAATCGCCAGCGGCACGCCAGCGCCATGGTCTCGAAATGGTCAGCTTGATCCATTGCGCGTTCCCAGCCCAGTCGAATATCCAGATCGTCGGCTAAGGCATCGGTGGCGTTATTCAAACAGATTGAGCAGCGACTGCCCCAGGTCCGGCCGGCGGCATCAAGCCGTGGCGGGCTTGCCCTTACCAGGCACTTGAAAACGGATAGGTCGCCTCCGGTCGCATTCAGGTGCCAGCGCTGCATCACCGAAACTCCACCCATTCACGTGCATTCTGCTCGGACGATTAGCCTCCGACGATCCGCCTCGGCGGCCGGCGCACAGCTGTCGCAGGCTCTGCCTTGCAACAGCTGTGAACCTGGGATTGCAGCAGTGCAAAGGTCTTCATTCAGGGCTGCGGCTGCTGTATTCCTGGCGCAGCCCTTGAGCAGCACACTCATAGGTCGCCAGCGGAACACTGCCCAGTCATGCGCGGCCCGGCAGCCTGAGTCGCCACCGCCAACAGTTTGTGGTCACGCGATGCTTTTCTTCGCGGGCGCTGGGCTGTAATTGCTCCTGGCGCCTTAACTTGCTCGGCCATTGCGTGCGACGAAAAGGTGATCCAGCGCAGCGGCCAGCGCCAAAGCTTAGCCAATGCCATAGACCAGCAGCGTGAGTGCGATCGGACCGGCGCGGCACGATAATGGGGTTCATACCAGGGGCCAGCATCAGCCGTATAGCCGGCCAGCGCCAGGCCTGAGAGGGGAACAATCGAGTTCACAACCACGGCAAGGTCGCCCCGCCAGCGATGGTCATCGGTACCAGGTTAATAAGCATACAAACGGATTGGTCGAGCCGCCCGAGTATACAGAGGGCACCTGTGAAATCAGCAGGTCGGTCGCCAGATGGAAGGCTATTCCTGCTCGGTTACGGCCAGGGGCCACGCAGGCCGCAGCGCGGTGACCAGGCAGATCAACACCAGAAACGCCAGCGTCACCCAAGATGCAGCCACGGCAGCACAACCAGCTGCGTGGCATAGGCAAGGCCCCGGACCGCGCCTGCTTGGGCGCAAGAAACAGGGATGCGGATCAGGGTGAGCAGGACGAAGATTCTGCCGGCTTGCCGACAACAGCTGAACGGATGCGTACATGGATCTCAATCGATTCCAGTCATAACCAAGCGCCCGAAAGGCACCCTGTCTGCGGCCAATGAGACGCATGGAAAAATCTGACGCAACCTTCTCAACGGATAAAGTTCAGGGTGCCCCCAACTTACCCCTCCAGGAGTCAATCATGTCTTGCCTCTTTTGGTCGTTTCCCAGTCACCTTAACATTGCCTGCCTGGCCTGCCTCCCGGCAATCGCCGACGATCAGGCTACAACCAAGATATCCCTGCGCGCCGAAGCCACCCAGCGAAAGTGGCCCACGACCGCATTTGCACGTCACGCTCTCAGCACGTGAGGCCAAGCACAACAGAACGCGCCAGCTCGCCGCGCCAGACCACGCAGGCCATCAAACCAGGCGCTGCACACGCCGCCCGCCAGAACTGGTGAAGTGGTTTGTTCAGCCAGGGCAAGCCGCAGCAACAGGCATCCGCGTCTACGAGGAAAAAGGCGGCCAGCAGATCACTGCCTGGCGGCGAACGTTTGCCGAGCTCGCCTTGAGGCAGTGACTTTGCCGCTCTCTCCAGCTCACTCGGTGAGCTGCATGGCAGGACCTGAAGATGCGGCAGGCATGCACTCAGTGTCTCCGACGCGATCCGCAAGCAGAACGAAGATTGCCCTGCCTCCAAGGGACGCCAAAATTACTGCCTTTCGCGCCAGGGCCACAGCTGGACCCGAAGCACTGGGTGGCAGCGACTTACGATCGTTCAACCTCAACCTGGGCAGCGGTTGGCGGCTTACCAGCCGGTTGATGCGCAGCATGGCGATGAAAAGAAACATGGATGCCCCTGGCAACCTCCGGAAAATCGACGCCGGCACTCGCCAGGTCAGCGTAATGGGCGCGGATCATCGAAGTTTGCTTGATTGCCGTAGCAACCCACAAGGGACGGACCTGACTGAGACCTAATTCGCGGCATGTTGATGCGCTTGCGGTCACTCTGCAAGCGCATCAATAGAGCCGGCGTGCCATTGTTACGCTGTCCCGCCGAGCTCTCAAAAAAATACTACGTAACAAATTGAAACAATTGTCGGGCCCTTTTGAAAATAGGGCTTTGCAGACCTGGTCGAGCAAGCAAATTGCCATGGCTGTAAATCTTTGTAAGGATTTCCTATTTCGAGGAAATAACTTCATGCGCCCCGGAATGATCTCAACAACAAATGATCCGCGCATGTACGTCCCCTTCACCCGCTCGGGCACTGGCTTACTGCTCATTGTCGGTTGCGGCCTGAAGCTTGTTAGTTTTGCTGGAACAAACCCCGGTAAACCTGACGCGATGGTCCGTCAGCGCCCGCGTTTTGAACAGAAAAGATTACCGATGCTCCGGCGAAGCATCAGCGTGGATCAGCCAGGAAGATCTGCAGCAGAAGCGCTACAACAACCTGGCCCAGGCACTGGGCGAGTGGAAGGTTATTCGACATTCGGCCAAAGGGCACCGGAAAAAACCGGGGTTTTGACATCCAGTATCCGCTGGTATGGAAAGGCAAAGTACAACCCTGATCCTCATCGACCGGTCGTCGTCAAATGCCGCCGGTAATATCACGCCGAACGGTTTTGGCGAGACCCTCAACCGCTTTACTGGCCCTCCGCTGTCTGCTATCAGACGCATCGAAGTGATCGCGGCCCGATGTCGACCCTCTATGGTTCCGACGCCAGGGCGGTGTGATCAATATCATCAACCCGCAAAGGGTAGGCAAGGAGGCTGGGGCGGTTCATTCATTCGAGGACTACACCTACAGGAAGACCGTGACTTCGCGCGATACCCGCAACACCAGCGTCTACGGCCAGTGGCCCGCTGATCGACGGTCTGCTGGGTCTGCAAGTGCGTTGGCCAGGCCTGTTCAATCGCGAAGAATCGGGACCTTGACCTACGGCAACGATCGAAGTCAGCAAACGGCCGGCCCCTCCGGGTCGAGGGGGCGCAACAGCAACGTAGGGACGTTCTGTCGTTCACCCCCACGAAAATTCCGACTTCGGCCTGGATGTTGGAACGTGGCCGCCAGGTTTACAACAACGATGAGTGCCAGCTCGGCACCCTGGATGCCTGAACCGCACTGCGATGCCGCCGCCACGAACTGCCAACGGTTACTCCGAATGAAGCACTGCGCTTTCGAGCGCTAGCAGATCGCGCTGACCCATACCGCACCGCCTGGGGTTTCCCGGTACGCTCGATTCCAAGCCTGATGCACAACCCACCCCGAAACCTTTGGAACGGACGACCCCGGCCAATGTGATCGCAATTGGATTCCGCGGTATTTCCTGGCACCTGATCGGCGATTGATCTTGACTGGAAACAACCAATCTGGTAATTTCGGACACCAAGCTGGTAGCGCCTTATTTGGTGGACCTCTCATATCGCCACATGTTGGCGGCAGTGTGGAAAGCCGAAATGACCGACGGCACGCTCTGGACGACTTCGAGCAGAAGACCTTGGCAATGTTCGCGGGAGACGAGGTGGCGCTTGCCGCGACGACCCTGCTCTGACCTGGAGTGCGCTTACGACGTCATGAGCCTTTGGTTGGCCATGTTAAGGCCCACGTGCCTATCTGGTATGGAACACGACTGGAAACTGGACCATGAAGGCGGCATTCAGCCGCGGCTATCGCACACCGGGACCTGATGAGCTGCCACAAGTGCATCAATGGGGTCACGGACAGGGGCACAATCATCACCATCGTCAACCGGGATCTTGATCCAGAAACCACCACTAGCACTGAGTTCGGCGCTTACTACGACAAACCTCTTCCGGCTTCAACGCCAATGCCACCCCTGTTCCATAACAAGATTCAAGGACCAAGATCGCCACTGGCGACCCGGTGGCCGACCCACTCTGCGGCGGTTAACGCTGGCTGGCCCCTGTTCCAAAAACAGAAGGTCAACGTCCGACGAAGCCGTTTGGACCCAAGGCCTGGAACTGGCTGGCAGCTGGGAATTCGCACCAGGGCCTGCGACACTGAGCGCCACTATACCTACACCACAGCGAAGCAAAAAAGCCGGCCCGAGAACAGGCGACCCTTGACCAATTACTCCGAGCCACCTGGCCAATGCCAAGCTGAAAACTGGCAGACCACTGATCGCCTGGAATCTGTGGGTAAGACCGAATACCGTTTGGCGAGCGTGCGCGCTTCACCTCCAAGTACGAGAACCTGGCAAAACGCAACGGTAGCACCTCCACCAATCAGGTCGCATCTACGACACGCTGTGGCAAGAAACACCAGGCCCATACCTTGTTCCATCTGGGCGGCTCGTTCCGGGCCCTCGAGAGCGTGACCTTCAATGCGGCTATCTACAACCTTCTGGACAAGGATTTTGTTCAGATGGCAAGGCTTACAGCACGTTCAGCAACCCGGGCGCACCAACGGTACGCCTACGGCAAACGACTTTCCCACCGGACCATAGGCAGCAACTACCGGCGTTGATGGAAGAGGCCGTCGCCTCTGGCTCCTCCGCCAATATTCACCTTTCTGATCCAAGCGATGCACGCATGCAAATGGCCGGAGTCCTACTCCGGCCTTGCCGCATCTGCAGCGCACCCAGAAAGACGCGAATGTATTGCTGTTGTAAATCCTTAGCATTCAATCCTTCAGACTTTAGAATCCCCCCTCCGCAACGAAAAGACCACCATTGCATCTCTGGCTCGGCACTCTGGCGCCAATGGCACTGGATCAGCTTCGCGCTGTGAGCCTGTGTTGGCATGCTTGCTGTTCGCGGTTGACAGTCATACGCTCAACCCATGCGGCGCAGATTGAGGGCCAGCCGCAAGTTCATCGCACGCACGGCCTCATTGGCCGGAATCCCTGCAGGAACGCTTGTTGGCGATCAGCTGTCGAGGGCCTGGTCGAACGAACTGCAGGCCCTGGCTGGGAAAGCGCGCTGAACATTTCGACCTAACGAGCGCGAAGCGAGAAATGGAGTGACGGCGAGTTGTATGTCGCCCTGCCCCGTCCCAGTTGGTGATGCCTGGCTGAGTCTGGTGCTGGGAAAACGGCGAGCTCGAAATATGAATCCAACCGACCGTGGCTGGGATTTCCCTACCTCACACGGGACCTGCACAAGGGCCGTAATACCGGAACGGCCTGCGAGTGGTTCATCGATATCTTCGCACGCAGCCTGCGTGGTCTTCAGCCTGACCGGGCTGGCTGCTGTTGCAACGCCACGCGGGGGGACGCCCGACAACCTGGGGCCATGGTGGGGCTGGCGGCTGGGTCAGTTCACCTGCTTGCTGGCGCTGCTTTTCATTCATTAAGGGACTCCTCATGCCTAAACGGCTTGTGCTTTCCCCTCGCCCTGCTCAGCGCTCCCCTGCTGGCGGCGGACATGACGTGACCGTGGAAAATCCCCACGGCCTGGCAGGTGGCCGCAATACCAACCGCCCCTATTGTTGGCGATCTGGCTGGAAAAACCGGACCAGAGCCATGCCGCCGATCTGGCAGTGTTGGTACGACTCAAATTGAAGGGACAAGGAAGGCGAAAAATGGCTCAAGCGACCTGCCGCCAGTGGTTGGCGTTCGCAGCGGTCGCAGCCTGGAAAATTGACCGTGTGGAAAACGGCCCTCAGCCAGCGACCGCGCAGTGGGCACTCACAGCCTGAAATTCAGGCGATAGCGGACGCCCCCTGCAAGCTCTGCCCGGCTGGCGAATACCCCTGGTAGTGGAAGCGGTGCGCGAAGTCGGTGGCCGCGAGTTGCTTGCGCCTGCCGTTCAGCTGGCCGCCGCAGCAGGACGAGACCAAAGCATTCAAGGCGAAAGCGAGCTGGGCGCCATTTCCGCCTCAACGCTCAATCCCTGAAACCTCCATTCCCAAACAATAAGGAAGCCACCATGGAAAACCCATGATCAAATGACCCACCCTTGGCCCTCGCCATCTTGCCTGCCGCTTTCCGCCCGGCGCACCGAGCCTGGATGCTGCCCTCAGCCACGTTCTTTCCGGAAGACGAAGCCCTGGATCACCGTTTGGACGCGCGTTTCCATGCGACCTGTTCTACTTCGAGCATGTGCCGCTGCGCCTCCAGGCATCGGCGATACCAGCCCAGGCACCGCTGGCGGCCGCCCGGCATGCGCGCACGCCCCGGACCCGGGCCACTTGCAGATCGTCGCCCCGGACGGCTCGCATGCGAGCGCCCAGAATGGCAGCATCGGCCGCTATCGCAGCACCTTCGCATGTTACAGCTCAGCCAGAAAGGCACCTACAAGCTGGGCCGTCGGCCAACAGCGGGCCTGTTCGCCAGCGGAAGGAAAAAAGGCGAGCTGCGCCGCCTGGATGGGCACCGCAGAGAATTTCGCCAAGGACGTGCCGGCCAACGCCGAAAGATCTCAAGATCAGCCAGACCAAGCAGCCGCATGGAGTATTCGTCACCTCCGGGGGCAACCCCACCGAAAAGCGTGCTCAAGCCACCGGCCAGGGGCCTTGAAACTGGCGCCAGTGACCCACCCCACGACCTGTTCGCGGGGAACCGCCGAGTTTCGTCTTTCTTGCTCGACGGCAGCCGGCGGCGAAACGTGGATACAAGCGTGACTTCCCGGCGGCAATCGCTTACCGCGCTGACCTTGGCGAGGATCAAGGGCGAAGACGCTGCGGGACGGGCAAAGGTCCGCATTACCTGGCCTTGAAAGCCGGCATGACTGGCTGGAAGCCCGAACTCGTCACGACCCAGGGCGTGAACACAGCCGGCCCAATTTGAACGCCGCGCTAGCTTAACAGCGCCACCCTGGAAGTGCTTGGCGCAGTTGGGACCGCTGGGGTCTCGCTGAAACGAACCGCAGGCACCCCAGCGGACGCCATGTTCGGTTCTTCGCTTGGCCTGAGGCCTTGCTGACTTCACGCTTTCGCGGGAGCCCTGTCCATGAATGCAACACCTCTGGGCACGCCACTGCGCCATTTACCCGTTTCCGCTCGCCTGCGTTGCTTGCTCCGCCGCGGCGCTGGCGGCACTGGCAGCCCACCCCGCGAGGTGTCGGCGGCCGTGGTTGTGCTCGGCTATCTCGCGCTCTGCCACTGGTTTTTTGGCGAACCAGGTCGCTGCTAAATTCTGGTCGAGGCGCCAAGTCATCCGGACCCCCCCTTTATTTTTTTTGGCTGATCGGCCTTTGCCAGCCAGGAGCGGCCAAGGCCCGGGACTGGCCGAGCGCAGCGCCCGGCAAAACTGGCCGATGCCGGCGTTCAGCAGGCACTACCCGCAAACTCAACCAATGGACCCGGGCGACGCTGGACGCGCGAGACGGCTGTTGTTTGTCGTTCAGCACCTATGGACGAAGGGAAGCGCCGGGACACGCGGGCGGCGTTTTCCGGAAAGGGCCGCCTGCTGCATCCGCACGCCGACCTGAGCGGGCTGCAATACACCGTGCTGGGCGACTGGGCGGACAGGCCAAGTACTCGCACTATTGCGGTTTCGGCCAGGCGGCTGGACGATTACGCTGCGCCAGCCCGGCGGCGAGGCCCCTGGTTTCCGATCGACTGGAGCGTTGCGACCGGCTGGGACGCCGGGCACCCTGCGGCCACTGCAACAAGGCAGAGCTCGGAGCAAAACGTGGCAGCGGCCACAAACGGATTAGCCCCGGGGGGACTGGCAAGCCGGTCCCTTACGGTAAACTGGCGACTCGGCCCGGGCCGAAAGGCCCGTGCTCAAACCCCGGCAGCAGGGGCGGGGCGCGCCGGGTCTGTTCAATTTTTATCAGGGGGCCTCGGAACCCCTGGGACGAGGGTCCAAAGGGGGGGCCCCAACTGGGGCGCGCGGCGATCTCTCTTC
>Ga0163217_1009844_pt1 | contig 16119 bp, 21 predicted proteins | sample SynspAceP_FD_185933 | JGI IMG/M metagenome (GOLD analysis project Ga0163217, IMG submission 185933) | Saline lake microbial communities from Ace Lake in Antarctica - Synechococcus sp. Ace-P (PacBio error correction) | ecosystem: Environmental > Aquatic > Non-marine Saline and Alkaline > Saline ... | reverse complement strand
GCCGACGTGTGCTGAACACCCTGGGCCGCCAGACCGCCGGGCATGGTAAGTGATCGTGACAGGCCCGTGGTTGCCCCCCAACAAACTGATCCAGCAGGCTGATCTGCATCGAAATGCGGGCTCACCACCATCCCCAGCCGGAATCTCAGGCCTCTCGGAACTGAGTTCTTACACAGGGGGACGGGCAAAGGCAAATCCACCAGCGCTCTGGGGCAGGCACTCAGGCGATGCAAACGAGTGGTGGGTGCTAATCGAGCTCCAGCGACAGAGCCATCGGGTCCTGATCTGTCAGTGGCTTAAAAGTGAGTGGGGAGCAGGAGATACACCGAAGGGATGCGGCCATTGCCGCCATCTATGCGCGAGGTTTCCCCCATTTGGTTGATTCACCTTGCTCGCTCCGGCCGCTCTCTCGATGCGATCGGTCTGCGCGGGCCAGCAGCAAACATATCGACTATGTCGAATGCAGAGCGCGCCGTTGGGAAATCGCCCGGGCGGCCTTCGCCAGCGTCTTGTCCCCTAAAACTCTAGTCATCCTCGAATGAGCTCAATCCCCACTTGGTGATCTTTCCGAAGCACTTGCAACCGGTGGAAGGCCAAAGATATCGTGACAGACCCTTTGGACTGCGCAAACCAGCAGAACGAGGTGATCATCACGTCGTTTGCAAGAATGCTCCGACCCTACTTTGATCTTGGCCAGGCATCCACTCGGAAGATGGTCTTGCCACAAGCACTACGCCGAGAGGCGGAGTGGAACCAAACGGGGGAGTCCGACTACTAATGATCAACGCCCTCGTTTGAGGTCTACCAAGCCTCAAAAGCTGGCTCAGTAAAAGCGACCACAGCCTCATCACCCTCCCGGCTCCAGGGCCATTGATCCGCTTGCACGTTGACCCCTTCGATGCCATGACGTGAAGGGGCGATCAAGGCCTGGCTGGAGCGGCCCTCCACCTTGCAGTTGCATGTAAAGGCCGGCTTGCCCTGCGGTGCCACTGGGCCGCAGGCTCCTCCACGCCTCACGCTCTCGATGCGATACGCAGTGGGAATATTATGCACGCTACTCCGTGCGCGATCACCGCACTCTCGGTCTTCCGGTGGGTTTGCGCACATTCACCAGCAGCAGATTCGCGCGGCTGGCCATCTCCAGCAAGGCCTTGATGGTTCTCGGGGACAGAAATCGTATGTCATTGACCCCTACCCTCCTACCACATGCCGGCTCGCTGCTCCCTCCAGGTCTATCGCAGCATGAATTCCTGTAGTCGACCAGTGGGACGATCGATCACAGGGCCAGATCCGAAGACATCGGCCTCAACTATCCAATTCGCGGAAGGCACATCTTCAGGGACATCAAAAGGCCAGCAAATACGACACACTTCAAGGTTGTGCCGATGCCGGTGTGATGAGCTCACCGTTTCCTTCGCCGGATCCATTGCGATGATGCCGGGCAGAACCCCACCACCCCGCCTCGGCGGGCAGGAGCACCATGCCCGGCGGCGGCGGTTCGGGAATCGAGGTCTCGGTAGTTGGGCCCATTCTTGGTAGTTGAACACTGTGTTGCCTGACCTGCGAAGCGAGGAGAAGGATCGTATAGCCACCGTAGACAATGCGGTTCGTGTGCCCCAGCAGCACGCAGGGCGTCGTTGACCAGATATGTCGGCGCTGTCGGGCTGCGAATCTCGTCTCACGCGGTGCACGTCGCAGATCGATGTCGGTAGGGGCAATTATCTCCAGGGCGTTGTGTTCTGGCTGGTGAGGGCGGTTTCGTAAGACCTCCCACCTCGGCAGTGGGCGGTTGATCTCAGCAGATGCGTGCTGGGCCGATTCAGATCTTGGGATTTGCCCAACCCAGCTGGTGCCGATGAATTCTACCATTGGCGTTGCAGCGTTGCTGGTGTCGACCACATCGAAATCGACCGATTGCGCAGCCGCCCGACGGCCGGCCTCGCCGCCCAGATACAGCAGCAGCGGTGAAGCCCAGCCCACCGGTGCCGACACAGAGAACGAGGCAGCCTTCAACCGCTTCGGGCCCTCCTGCCCACTTTCCGCAGGATCAGATGTCGGGAGAAGCGCGCCACCTTCTATCGGGGCAGAGCTGAACGCGCTGGTATCGGGAGGAAGCATGGGCAGAGGGGCCGGTGGCCATGGGCATGCCGCCTGCGCGGCTATGTCCCTATTCTCCCAAATCTTCGATCCCCAGTGGAAGGGGGTGGGCCTCAGCCAGCCTGAAGCTGGCTCGGCAGGCTCACTCAGCCACCAGCGCCCGGATCGTCGTTGCCGTGCTGCGTCCTCTGCCTTCGGCCCGGCCGGGCCTGGCCACCAGGCGGAGGGCGATTCAACATTCAGCCGGCGAAACCAGGGACCGGTCGAGATCGGAAGCACGCCTCTCCAAGCGGTGGGAGTGGGCCGTGCCGATCAGCTGCCGCCGGCCGGCGTCCCCATTTTCTGTTGACAGCAGCTGCTCTCTGGATCAACGCAAAAGCGTCTGGGCGCTCAGAAGCTGGCTCCCAGACATTCAGGCAGGGCCAGACCGCCTCGATCCGCCAACGCGGCGGGCAGGCAGGGTCCATCACCAGCAGGCGGCAGGTTCCCAGCAGCAAGGCGCAACTTTCAGTGGGGCCTGGGCCACCAGAACCGCTTCGAGCTCGCGTTCAGCCGATCGCGACCAATGTGCACCAGCTCTGGCCAGGGCTGTTCCCATGCCGATACGTTTCATGGGTTTTGAATCCCAATCCACTGGCCTCTCTGTGATGAGCGAAGCCAGCACCGAGCAAACAGGAGCAAACGGCCCAAACGCGAACGACCGATGACCGAGATTCATCACGGACGCCTTGCGGCAGAAACGTCACCACCCCTTTCACCGAGCGCTACAGTGCGAATTCTTGGCAAGTTCAACGGGAAAACCCATTGACAAAGTCGCTGGAGCCAGGCCGGCCGGGTGGCAAGCCGGCCGTCGGTATTTTGCTGGCGGTGATTCATCGGCCAGGTCCTGTCAAGGGTGTTGCTCGACACATCAATCTGTTCCGTGGGTGGCCTGTTTGCTGGAGGGCTGCTCGGCTTGGTGGTGGGTCGGGCCAGTGGAGCTGCAACAACTTGACCAACCAGCGAGAAAACGCTCCGCCTGTGATCAGCAAAGCTTTCAGACCCTGCGTTCAGGAATAATCTGGGGCTGATGCGCCAGCTAGACCGCCAAGCCGATGGCTTGCCAGGCCGGTCCATACCTCACCTTCCCCTTCCAGGTCAGTCGGCGGAGGTGATCGGCGCGGGCGGCGAATTCAGGTTTGTTCAGCTCCCCAAGACCCCGTGCTCGCTTGTTGCCAGTAGCCAACCGCCAAAGAGGTTGGGTTGGTTGAGCAGGTGATACAGGTGTAAGAAGAGTGCGGTGCGTGGCAGTGCCAGGTCCGAGGGGGCATTCGGCTTCATAGCCGTTGAAGAAAGGGCTCGGGGAACCCTTCCGGAACAGGCGCGCCATCGCAAGATCCACCTCCCGATCACGCGATTACACCGCCGCGATCGAAGACAGCGCCGCAGGGCGAAGCTCCCTGGCGAGGCCCACTCGCTCCCTGACAACAGCGCAAGCATTGCCGCCCCAGAGGGTCGCGTGAACCAGGCTCGGCAGGGCGCCATGAGCCGTGAGCCAAGCCGGCATTCGCTTGAGCAGCGCTTTCTCGATCGCTGCTGCAGCCGTTCCTGCAAGGGCCGCCACTGGTCGCCGCGTCTCGAACTGGGGCGGAGCCGGCGTTTCTGGTGGAAAAACCAGCCCCAGTCAGGCGACCAGCCGTTGATCTGCAGGCCGGAGCCGATGTAGTTTGTCGTGTTCCCAAGCCGAAGGCCACCGCGGGCTTCAGCGAGCTGCTGCGCCGGTTGCAGAGCCGCGCCAGGCAGCTCCCAAACGGGTCCAACCGTCCTCGCCGGAGGACCTCAGATCGAGCCACTCGATGCCAGCAGGCCCGCTCCCCCTCCAGCCCGTTGAACAGCGGGGGCCGGGATCCGCAGCTCGTGCATTCCGCCCCAGCGGCCAAGGCCTGAGCCCCTCCTTCGGCTTCCGCCTCAAAACAGCTGGCAACATCGCCGCGCTGTTGGTCCCTTTGACAAAACAAGCGGCGCCATCGCCCAAGCTCCCAGGACTCCAGGCCCGAGTGAAGTTGCAAACCGCCCGCCACCGGCTGGCAGCGAACCAGAACTGGGTTCCCAGCGGACGCCCACCAGATCGCCAGATTGGTTCCACCATCGGAGGCCTCATCGGCTTGCCAGCATGCCGCTCTTTTGACGCCAGGGGACACGCGTGGGCCCAGAGCCGATTACCTCCGCAGGCCACTTGCGATGTGGCCGTGGTCGCGTGGCAATCGGCCGGCCATCACGCAGCGGCCCTGCTGGCGCGACCAAGCGGCTGAGCGTTGGAGCTTGCTGGAGGGCCACCTGCAGAGACGGCGCTGCGCCGCACCTTCCGGCGGAGGGCCTACACCGTATGTTGGGGCGACCCAGGTGGCTGGCTTGGAGACCGGGCGGCAATTCATAGCCGTACTGTTCCGGGCATCTGGGTCTGCCGGCGCCGGCCGCCACACCCCTCGATCCCGGCGCGTAGAGTGGATTGGGCGATAGGCGAGGCCGCGCATCAGGCTCTGGTGCGCGATCCTGGGCGTTGGCAGCAGGAGCAGGCAGCAACAACATTTCCCGGCAGTGACCCGATTCTGGAACCCTGCGAACTGGGCTGCAGTCAGGCCAGCTTGAGGGATTTTGCCGGCCGCGATCCGGTGTAATGCTGCCGCCCGCAACCATCCTGGGACCGTGGGCCAGCTGATCGGGTCGCTGCGGCCAGGCAATCTGGCCAGACGGGCTGCTGGTGCGGAGCGAGCGTGGCCGATGTCTGCTGGCCAGCTGAGCGGGCCTGGCGGACAACCAGCGACTGCGCGCTCCTTGATCTGCAGCTTGCGGCTCACTCCCAGGACGGTGATCAGCACCGCTGCCTCTACGGCGCCACGGTGCTGGCCATGGCCCAGGAAGCCCCAGGGTCTGCTGGCGACTAGAGGGCTCGATTAGCAGGCCCTGAGCAGCGCCCTGGAGCAGGGGACTCACTGGCTGCGGGCCGGGCAGTTCTGCGCGCTCCGTCCACCGCGTCAGCCGAGACTGCGGCCAGAAGCAGGTATATACGAGCATGGAACATCCAGGCCAGGGTCCGGCCGGCGCCGTTCCAACTGGGGTTGCCGCGATCTGAATTCTGCACGGCACCCCGCAGGCCCTGCCGGCGTTGCTGGGGGAGGCCCTGCCGCGTAGGTACCAGCGACGGCTTGCAGGGGATTCAGACGATCCCAGCGGCGCCCTTGTGAGTTCTCTACGACTACGCGGGGATCGCCGCCAAGCGCCCCTTCCCGACCAGGCTTGTCCACGCCCACCTTCCAGTTGGACGGCCACCTGAGCCGCGGCTCATTGTTTTGTCCATTCAGCCGGAAGAAGGGGATTGGGCCGCGCGCCGGCCGGGGCCGAGGCCACCGTGATTGCCAGATGTGTTCACCACCGGGCACGGCCCCCCCCATGGTTCGATGAGTGACGGAGCCCACCTATCAGGCTCCGCAAAGCAGGAAGCGGCTGCGCAGAGATCCAGGCGGGCTGGGCCAAACTCCTCGGGCTAGCGGACCGGAGCCACTACCGCCACAGCGAGCTGGCACCCACGCCGAGCGGGGCTTTGCACACTGTGGACAGGGAGGCCTTTTTGGTTCGTGGCGGCCTCGGCCAGCGCCCGTCCCCGCACTTCGGCCCCTTCGGCCTGGCCAGCCGCACCCCTGCGGTGCTTTCTGGACTGTGCGGCGACGGCATCCAACCCGGGCGAGGGCACCGCGGGGCGTGAGCCTCTCGGCAGGATAGATGGGTCGGCCGGCAACTGCTGCCGGGCGGGGCACTTCAAACCGGCGCTGCCTTTTGATCGCAGACTGGGGACCCTTGGACCCCGAATCGCCATTCAAGCTTGAGGAAGGAGGGCCGCAACTGCTGACAGCCGCCCAGTGTGGCCTCAAGCTCCGCCCAGCGCTGTTTGAGCCACCAGCCACACTCAGCTTTGCTTCAAGGCAGCCCGGTAATCGACTTTCAGCGCGATCCAGCCAGGCGCCTCCCAGGTTGCAGCGGGGAACACAGCAGCGTGCCCAGCTCCGGGTTCCACCGCCCACCCGGGTGGTGTCAGCAAAGCCGCTGGAGGCCAGGGCCCGCACAAGAGGCCGGCCACACCCCGGCGACAGCGAGCAGCCGATCCCGCTCCGCAGCCTGCAACAGGGCCGGCACTGACCACACCGGCAGATGGGAGATCAGCGCCACGGCCCTCCGTCGTGGGCGGCGGCGGCGCACTCCAGCCACTGGGCGCCAGCAGCGTGGCCAGGCACGCACCACCGCCAGGGCTTCAGGGTCGGGTTTCGGCCAACGGGGTGGCCACCCAGGGGGCGGCCGCCGACGAAAAAAGATCCCGCTGGCCGGCCTCCACCCCCGCCGCCGCTGTGCCGGCCATGATGTGCTGGCACGAAGCGCGGCCATCCCTAAGACCTGCCAGGCCTGGAGCCACCGGGCCTTTTCACTGAAATCCGACACGATCGGTGGATCCACAGCACCATTCTCGGCAAGCTCTGGCTAGATAGTTCGGTCTCGGGCCGGATCCCAGCAGCGATATCGATAGTGCAGAGCCAGCACCCACCAGGCCACAGGCCGGCCAGCACGGCTGGATCTCAGGTAGCACCACCTGCGCGCTTGCCAATGGGACAGCCTCGGTGGCTGGCCCCTCCGGGCAGACTCTTCGGACGAAAAGCCACACCCAAGCCCGCGAGCCTCCAGGCCAGCCCGCCCATCACCGAGATCCAGCCCCGATCGAGCACCGATCAGGCCCAGTCCGACTAAGCCACCGGTGGTCGCTGCCACAGGTGTGTTGTCATCACCGGTACGGCCCCGCTTCAGCCAGCTTCCTACGCTTGGCGATGTTGGAAGCCGAATGCCACCAATCAGCTCAAGCAACTCCTTCGGCTTGAAGGTGGAAGCGGCTGGCCCCATCACCTCACGCTCTTGTCCGCCGTGTGGCGCAGCCTGCGGCCGCCGCCGATCACACCTTGATCCGGCTTGGATCGGCCGGGCATGTGACCCCGATGCTCGGGGGACTGCTGGTGCCCTGGCGATGAGCCGCGCGCATCCCTTGGCCCTGGTGGCAGCAACCGCTTGCCCGCCGCCTGACTGCAGGTGTAACCCCGCGGCTGCCGTGCCGCGGGTGCTTGTGCCTGCCCTGCCTGGAAGGGGACGTTGCCCCGGATCAAAGCCCGACTGTTGGCTGTTGAGCCACACGACCTGGTGCAAGGCGTTGGCGCAGCGTGACCTGGGCCTCCGCCAGCTGGTTAGTCCGGAGGCGGAGCTGCTGGAGACCATGGTGCGCCAAGGCCTTGAAAATCAGCTGGGAACGGCCACGGGGATGCAGCGCGTCCTGGCCTGCCGCGCTGATGGGCCAGCCTGCTTCTCCCTGCATAACGGCTCAGCCGCCGGCATCTTTCAGCAACCCGCCAGAGCCGAACAACCCAGTTCCCTTTGGCCGCAGATGGAGGAGGCCCCGCTGCGGCAACTCCCTCAAGCTTGGTTCGGGCCCCCTGCCCGATCCATGGCCTGACTGGCTTGGCCTCAGCGGCCCCCGCTGGGCCAGTTGGGCCACGGCCGACCGCCCAGCAGCTTGCAGTGGCAACTGCACCGCCAACCCTGGAAAACCGTTGGAGTTGATGCAGGGCCTTGCTCAACCGGACGGGGCGTGGTGCTGGTTGGGGCCAGTCTCGGCAAGGGAAGCCACCCTCGCCCGCATCAATCCCCGGGTAGTGGTTGATTTCGCTGAACCACCCCTGGAGCGGACCACTGCCCCTCTTACGTGCCTGCGTCAAGCCGTTACCGAACAGGCCCCCACTACTGCCACCAACCTACTTGGACCACAGGCGTCGGCTTGGTTTCTGGCCCAGGCAAGGTCTGAGGCATTCGTGCTGGTGGAGGAACCAGCCCGAGGCTGTCGTTGGCAGCGGCCTTGCCGCCGAGTTCCGGCAGCCGCGGTCCGGCCTACTTAGACACCGACCGGCAGGCAATCGGGTGATCTGTTGCGGGCTGGGTCCTGGTGCTCGACCACCAAGTACCTGGCTGCCTTTGCCTTGTCAGTTGATCGTCCGGGCTCCGTTGCCGATCCTTACAGCCTCGAGTGATCCCGCTGACCGTGGCCCGGGTGGGCCAGCGCGAACAGTGGGACTGCGGACTGGTTCCGGGATACTGCTGGCTCCCCGAGGCCCTTGGCCCAGTGCTTGCCCAGCGCGGCCACCAGCCTGCCTGCCGTGCAGAGGCCCCCGGCCCGGCTGGGCCATTCCTCGATGGCCGGGCTGCAGCAGCCCGCACGCTGGGTCCAGCGAGGTGATCATCTCGCCAAGCTGGACCCTGGTACTAGAGGGACTCAACGGAGATTAGCACTGCTACCCCACCTAATCTGAGCATTTCAGTTCAGACGCGATAGGCGCGAATGCGAGACAGTTCCGAAGAGGTGCGCGTTCTCTCGCTCCCAGTGTTTGCCCCACCCGCCAACCAAACACAAAGGCAGGCCTAACCAGAGACCACCTCGCGCGGCTGGTCTCCTGGCTCCCCTCCTCTCAGCCGGCAGCAGTGGCGACCGCTTTCGCTGCAAACTTCTCCCACGCAGCTGGTGCCTGGGTGGGCATCGCAGCCTTGGTCTGTTCTCGGCTCCTATACTCGTGCGCTTCATCGGCCCGCTTGTCGGCGGTGGGCTGGCCGGACGGGCGCTGAGCGCCACCCTCTGGGTCTGAGTATTTATACTCTCAACAATCATGGCACTACTTGTGTGCTACCTTCCCATGTTCTGTTCGTTACGTCGCTGGTGTCGCGCGATCCATCACGATCTTTATCTTCGCTGCCTTGCATGGTGTCTCTGATTAGGCGCATGTGTCATAATAGCCTTGCCTAGGTCTCTCAGCCCCCTACCAGCCAAGGTGACTGCGCTCCTGCTTACTCGAACCTTGCGGCGACGGACTCTTGAGCCCAGTGGGCGCTTGCCGTTTGTTGGGCGATCTTGGTGTGGCCACATGGTTGCGATTTCCTCGTTTCGATTTCGGCATCACCTGGTGGAATCACGCCAACGGTCGTGAGTCTGATGCATGCGTACCATAGTGTGTGAAGACTGGAGAGGGTGCCGGAAAGCGAATCCAGGATGCTGCAGCCGGCTCGCCCTTTCCCTTCCAGGGAAACAGGTTCTCCAGACCTCAGCAGTCTCTATAGTGCGCACAGGGGTACCGGTGGCCTGGCCAGCTGGACTAGCAAGGTCCGGCCAGAACGTCGATAGAGCATGCTTAACGCGCCATCTCATGGTCCTTCACGCAATTGCATCCTCGGATAATGCTGGCTCCTTCCCACCACTTCGACTCCGCGCTGCGTTCGCGAGTCAGTCGTTTTAACAGACTCGGAGTCCGCCTGGCATGTCGTTCTCGCCTCTTTGCCGTGCAGCCCCGCTCCGCCAGAGGGCTTTTTCACACTGTCGATATCAGAGCCTCGATATAGCGGTGCATCAGGACCCTTTCGGTGCGAGTGTGTTGCGGTCTGACAGCACGGCTGCTTCGATCACTTCTTATTCTTATCTCCGGCCGGGTTTTCTCTCAGCTGTCCAGCTCTCAGTGTCACGAGGGTGGTCTACACCGTGTGTCTCCACGATCACCTGGCCGTACTCGTGTGTCCCCACATCGTAGCTGTACCAGGCGGCCCTTTTTGCGCAACCACCACGCCGGTTTCCTCGGCCAGATCGAGAACACAACCGAGGGTGCCTATTGCGCGGCAAAACCAAAATATTCGAATTCAGCGATCCGCCAATGGTGGCGCCACTTTGTTTTGGCCACTTTCACCTTGGCGCGGGATGCCGTATTCCTCCGTGCCGCGCTTGAGGGTCTGAATGCGGCGGATATCCAGCCGCAACCGAGGCATAGAACTTGAGGGCGTTTACCCACCGGTTGGTGGTTTTCCGGTTTCGTTACGGTGACGCCGATCTCTCCGTGGCGTAAACTGGTTTCAGGAAGATCACGTGCAGCCCGATCTTGCCGGCATAGTTGCCGGCGTGATCTTTGCGCATCGCCTGGCTCATCAGGCGCGCCTGGCTGCCCACAGCCAGATCACCCATTTCTCCCTCATTTTCAGCCCTGGGGTCAGGCCGCCCACCGAGTCGACCCCCGACGATGTCAACGGCAGGGCAGAGCGGACCAGCTGATCAAACAATCTTCCTCGAGCGCCATCTCGCCCGTATGTGCCGGACTGCAGTGAGGGACCAGCAGGATTTTCATCGTCGACGCCCAGGGCAGCGGCATAGGACAGGATTTACTAAGGGCATGTTCGGCAGTTCGACGACCAAGCCGCCACCCCGCCGCGGCGCTGGGCCTCGGCGGATGGCATGCAGGATGGGTGAGGGTGGTTTTACCCGAAACTTTCCGGGCCAATTAGGACCTCCACCACCCGGCCCTTGGGATAGCCCCGCCCAGGGCCAGAATCAGGTGTGAGCGCGCCGGTGGACAACGGTTTTCGAAACCGCATGTGCAAGGGAAGGCATCGCCCAGACGCATGATCGAGCCCCCTTCCGAAGTTTGCGCTCGATCATAGTCCACAAACACCAGGTCTGAGCGGCCTTTGTCGCGCTCGATTGAGGGTGGCAGCGGCTGGTGGCCGCAGGAGTCCGGGCGATGGCGCGAGCTGTGGGTGCTGCTAGTGGTCTTGGGATTCGGAGGCCATGGAGCAGGGAAGTCATATAGAGGAAGACAGGCACTGCGGCGCGAAGATCCGGCACCCGGGGAGCGGCAGCGGTTCTCAAGGCACCTCCACCAATGGGAGTGAGTTGTCATTGCGAGACTAGATTATTTACAGGGGCGTACGCAGGCGGGTCAATGTGCCAGGAATCGCAAAGGGGCCGCTCGATTGCGTGGCTCGCGGCTGCCTCGCAGGGCGATCTCCCGGCGGCATGTAGGGCTCGGTCGGCGTTTCGCCTGGCCCCAGGTAACCCAGTCGGCCAGGAAACAGCGCACCTGCCTCCAGGCCGGGGCGTGGAGATGGTATCGTCTCGTATTGGGATGGGTCGGCGGTCTTCGTATGAAACAAGAGCTAGCAGGCCCGCACCAGATAGCCAGGTGGCAAAGAAAAGACACTACCGACAAAGGAAACTTACTACCCTGCTTCGTGGCCGTTAAGATCCGCGCAAAGACGGGCATCGCTGCAAGCGGCTCAACAGCTCGCGGGTCAAAGGCCGCACCCTTGGTGGTCAGAACGGCACAGTCTGTCCCACCTTCGCCAAGAGGGCCAGCAGCCGCTTCGGCACGCGGGATAGGCAACGATGCAGAGCCAGCCAGTCGCCCTCGGTCGCTGGCTCGATCGCCCCATCCCGGCGCACCTCTCCTCCCAGGGCCGCCTGCAGCAGGGGAAGGCTGCGCAACCGGATCGGGCCAGGGCCGACCGACAGTGGCTCCGGCGGTAATCGCGGCCCTCTCCAATCGGTCGCGACGCCGGCTTGGATTCAGCAGCCGGCGCGAGTGCCTAGTCTCGGGCGGCCACCAACACATCTCCAGGCCCTATATGTGAAATCAGGGGGCGCAGGCACGGGCAAAACCAACTGTGCCTTGCTCCGGCAACACCAGGCTGGGGCATCGAGGCCCAAGCGGCCCGGCGGGAACTCCACAGTTACTCCGCCATTGCCCATCGACCAGAACCCCTCAAAATCGAAGACCAGCAGGGGTCTGAAGACACAGGGGCAGGCGCTGGACTGAAAAAAAACTTGGGCCGCTAGGATTCGAAACCTAGGCAAGGCGGGACCAAAACCCGCTGCCTTACCACTTGGCGACGGCCCAATAACCCGGTAGAGCCGAACGTCTCGAGGACCGGTTCGCTTTAGCTTAGTACCCACAGCGGGCCGTTCCTCGTCAATCTCCTCTCCCTCGGCGCGCCGAAGCCGACGACGCTTTGGCCTGCAAACGGGGTGGAGACGCGCCGAGGACTGCTGTTTGATTTCACCACTTGCCGAATTTCCGCACTGCGAAGGCCGTTAACGCTCACTCCTCCCGCCTGAAGCCGTGCCGCCACCCTTGGGGCTGCGCATTACTATAGATACGCCCACCGCTAGACAGACTCCAACCGGGCGGGAGTGCCGCGATCGGCAGCATCAATGCGCTGCTCCATCCGCCATGGGCGGACTCTTCGCATCAGTGACTCATCTCGCGGCACGGAACAGACCCATGGCCACCCTGCCTGCCTGGGCCAACTCCCCAGGAGTGTGTAGTGACACCACCCTGGCGGCAACTCTGTGACGACAGCGTGCAACAAACCGCTCAAGCCCGCGTTACAACCTGGACGCGCCAAAGACAAAAGGGTTGTCGGGACCCATTGAATCACCAGGATCTGGCAGCGCAGATTGCGCTTGAGGCCAGGCGGCGCACCTTCCGGTCCGGCCCAGCTTGGCAGGCGTCCAGACTGAGCACTGGCCTCGCCTGCTCCAGGTCACCACACCCAGCGCAACCGGGCCAACTGAACGGGTTTTCCTGCGCTCGAGCTGCGCGCCTGCCTCCAGGCGCAGCTGGGAACTGACACTGCAGCCAGCAGAAGCATCCGTCATACAGAGCTGGCTGGCGGCGGTTGATCTGGCAATCGCTCCAGCAGTTCGCTTCTGAGCAGTCGATCGGGCTGCGCTGCAGCCGGATCAGGCAGGGGGAGGGGGGCACAGGGCGCTGGCGTTGCGCTCCAGCAGCGGCAACTCAGTTCTGGCGCGCGCGCCAACGTTGGCTGGCGCATAGTGGTCCCGTCCTGCGGCGCAACGTTGAGTAGATGCTTCAGCCCGCCCCGCCCGTCCGCCTCCAAGCTCTTGACGGATTGTGGGCTGGCGCGGCTGGGACCGCGCCAGGTGGCCATCACGGTTGGCGATGCTACATCGACGTGAACCAGCCAGCGGCTTTGCGGCTGCGCATCTCCACGCCAGGTCGGGTAGGGGGCGGGGGCAGGCGCGTTCGCTCGAGCACCGCCTTTCTTGGCTGCCGCGCGGCGCCGCCTCTCTAACTCCGAGGGTGACGGAGCTTGAAGACATCCGATTTCAGGTCGCAAGAAGCGATTTCGGGTTACGAGAATCAAGTTGGCCAGCTCGTTTTTGCCATGGGGCCGTGGCCACCAGCTGCCACCCCCTCTCGGCAATGGTGCGAGCCGCCAGGGCTCGCGTCTCGGTGCCGATCTCATCGATCACGATCACCCACCCCTAATAAAAGGAGCATTGTGGTTTTCAACCGCTTCGCATCACACCTCGATGCGTGGAAGTCCGGGCCGCGCCACCTGCATTGCGCCGGGCCTTGGCCGATGCGAGGGATGGGGGATGTCCCCCGTCCCCGCGATCTACAATTGCTGGTGCTCAATTACCACGACCCGACTCGTCCAGGTCGGTTCCGCCAAGCACAACGGGCGATATTCCGCGCAGCCGCCGTGGTCTTTGCCACGCAGGCGGGCTCCCCCTCGCTATTAGAAAACAGCTAGCGACTGGCCCGGAATCGAAGCAGGGGTCACGCGACCTATCGCCACTCTCGGTTGCCACGGCCCGGCCCACCCGGCAGGTGAAGGCAACCACCTCGTCCTCATCCCGGTTTGGTCGGATGGCGCTGATTCCGGTTGCAAGTGGTGCTCCTCTCAGATTTTGCCTCAGCCCCTCGGTGTTCTCTGGTTGCTGCCGAATGTGACCGTGAGCGTCATTGAGAACCACCGGGGAGATGGCCAGGTCGCGGCGCGCTCGATCAGCCGAGCCCCAAGCTGAACGGTACGGACCGGAATAGTCGCCCTCTCATAGGGAGGCTAAGGCAGTCCAATGTTACTCCCAGGAACAATTTCCCATGGAGATCCTCGCGCTGGCAGGACTCGGCCAGCGCCATGACGGGCACAACATCCCTTCGGCCAAAGAAGAGACAACATCATCGCAGGAGCAGGTCGAGGGGTCATCGATGGACCCGCCGAGGAGGAAAGAAAACGGGGCGGGACGACAGCAGCGGCGGGATTAGGGCCGGGGAGGGGATCCTCGAATTCACTCGAAGCGGCAAGTTCTGGCAAGCCCTGAACCAGCCAGTCTAGCGATCAGGCAGGCCAGCCAGGGAGCCACCAGCCCCCGTGCCACGCTTTCAGGGCCCGGCGGCCAGAGCAGCCGGTCATCAGCAGGACGGTGCCCCTCTTTGTTCGGTACTGGAGGATCAAAGCTGCAGACAACGCCCTAGCCACACCGCCGAAGGGCCACGCCCCAGCGGCCTGGCTCCTGGCCGCCAGGGCGGGAACCGGGCCCTGGCGGCGGAAACAACGGCAGGGTGGGGCATTGGTTCCGCCCGGCCAGCTTGGGAGGGGGGCCTGGAGGAGCGATCGTCGCACCGCCGCGAGCAGCGCAGAGCGCGTGGTCCGTGCCCGGCCGGATATCCCCGCTCACTGGCCCCCCGGCCCATCGAGCTGCCAGAGCGGGCGGGAGGCCACCGGCGCGCAGCGGGCAAACCGCCCCCAGAAGCTCCTCGGCCACTGGAGCGGGCGGACGCCGGCCAGGGCCCTCCAGGCCACAGCTCACAAGCCAGGCCGCCGCAGGCCAGCCCGGAAGCCTTCCACCTGCCAGCAGGCGCTTGGCGAAGGCCTCGCCACGACCAACGCGGGTGTGAACTCCACCGGCCTCGGCCGGAGGGCGGGCCAGCAGCGGCGCCACCATCGAGGCGAGAGGATCTGCCCTGCTCCTCAATCAGCCCATGCGGCGGCAGACCGGCAGGACAGCGGCCGCAGCCATAAACAGCTTATCGGGACTGACAGCACCGGTTCGCTGCAATCGCAGGCAGGGCAGACCCTGCTGCAGGGACGGGGGGCAATCAGCTGGGCAGCACAGCGGAATCGAAACCAGGCCTTGCGGAAGCTGGGGATCGTCCCCATCGCTGAGGGCTGACCATCAACCAGGGCGGAAGCCGCAGGCCGCTCGTCGGGCATGGCCTGATCAAAGCGCCCAGGGCCATGCCCCGACGAGCCGGCTGCGGCAACAGCGGGGTCTGCGGCACATCAATCAATGAACCCCAGCCAGGGTGTAGATTCCCGCAGAGATCCTTCGATCCCGCGGCAAGGTCCTGATTGCTGGCCCCGCAGATCCAAACTTGACCCAGCGACCAGCGGGCAAGGGCTGCTCAGGCGTCGACCACTCTCCAAAAGGCTCCCAGCCGCAAAACTGCGGCGAGCCCTGTCCCATCTCCGCCACGATCTTTCAATCGTTGCGTTCCCTTGCGGGTGTCAGGTTGCAGACGGATGTCCTTCTCCGCCAGCAAGAGGAGCAACACCTGGGACCTTCACAAATGCAACCATGCGAACCAAAAACAACACACTCCTCGAGCTTGGCCTAGACACATGCGGACCATAAGAGGAGAACCCAACTTGCGGCATGGGACCCGCTGGAACGCGTCCTACCGCCGCATCACGGCCAACACTGTTGGTGGCCGAGGTGGGGTGGACGAATCCCCATGAAAAGCTCAAATAGAAAGGCCTCGGGGTCACCCAACCCTTCGCGCCGAGGTTCATCTGGGCCCGGTAGCCGGCAGCGCGCAGTGCGGCGCATCAGGCGAGTTTTCGGCTCCGCCTTTCGGCGGGGGCATAAAGGTTGCCAACCCGCTTCCTGCTTTGCTCTTAAGGTCGTCACGGAGAGCGGCGGCCAGTTCAGCAAGAGAGGGCATGGAGCTCCAGAACAACTGGACTGAATCTGGACAGCCGGAAGCTAAACCGGTCAGAAAGGCTGTGGGTATGGTTTAAAGCTGTGCAAATTGATCTGGCGCCCGACCGCTAGCCGGCCTCGGACCTATATGTCCGGACCCTCACGGCGTGTCATGGTGAGGTCTACCTAGGCCAGTCCCATTTCCAGGTTTTTTCACTTCCGTTAAAGGACAAGTTAAGAGGCCAATTCATCGGAATGCGGGAAACTGTCGCCTTTTGATTTCGAATCGGGGGCGGGAAAGTCCAGGCCTGCTGTTTTCGCCTACCGCTAGGATCTCCCTATATCTCTGCGTTTACTGTCACCTGGGAATTTTCAGGTGCAGCCCCGGAATCAGACTTCAGTCTGGTCCAGCGCGT
>Ga0163217_1036135_pt1 | contig 16120 bp, 20 predicted proteins | sample SynspAceP_FD_185933 | JGI IMG/M metagenome (GOLD analysis project Ga0163217, IMG submission 185933) | Saline lake microbial communities from Ace Lake in Antarctica - Synechococcus sp. Ace-P (PacBio error correction) | ecosystem: Environmental > Aquatic > Non-marine Saline and Alkaline > Saline ... | reverse complement strand
ATCGAAATGTCTTGCGAAGCGCCATCGCATGATCGCCTTGCTTTTGACGCAGGTCTGCCACCCTTCGTGACATAATCACCGCAAGTGCAGTTCTGTGCCTGACATCCGCATCGGAGGCAAATGGGCCATGCTCATACTGCTGCCGGCCGGCAGATCAGCTATTGCCGCAGATTTGAGCTTTTGCAACCGCACTTCAACGCGGTCAGGAAAGCGCGCGAAGCGGCATCCGGAGTATCGTTGCAGCAACCCATTTTCTGCACCGATGACAAGGCCGGTCGAATGCCTCTTCACGCATTTCTTGAAAGGGCTGGGCGATGTCTGGCAAAATTCAAGTCTTCGGCCGCATCGGAGGAAGCCTCTTTGCCAGGCTCTGGTTGATGCAACGGCAGGTCCGGCAGGCGCCACGCTGGCGAGCGCCTCGCCTTCGGGGGCGGGTGAAAACCGGCACGGTTGCGCGCAGCAAACACATTCTTCAACCGGGCCTCGTTCCATGAGGTGCGGCATGTGATGGTGGATTCCCCACAGCCAGCTGGCTGATCGCCTCGACGATGAACGGCCGGTCTCATCGGCTTTTTCGTGCCAAATCACAACGCGTCCGCAGCAACCTGGACCTGTAACCGCGTGGCCTATCCGGCGTATTGAATATCTTGTCACTTCGATTTCAACCGCGTCGACACGGCACATTGGCATCCGCACGGCATCTCAAAGCTGTTGGTCACTTCCGTGGTCGCGTAGCGCAAGCCACTTGCAACTTCCGTATCTCTTTCGGACTTCAGCGCACTCCGTCGCAGTTTCAGACGATCCTGCAGCCGACCATCATCGCAAGTGGGGCGGCGCTGACGATGCGTCAGGAGTGATGAGGCGGCCGGAAGCGGAGGCACGTGTCTGAAAAGCAGCAGCCGTTTCCAGTTTTTGCTCTCGAAGCAGCTTCACCATTGGCGGCGGGAGCAGCATCGGGCAACCGTCGCGCTGCATCAGTCTCTCCATAGAAGCTGTTCAGAGACCGGTTATGGAAGAAGCGGCCTGATTCCGTCACAAACCAGGTGCAGCCCCCGCATCACTCGATTCGGGGTCTCGTTGCGGCAGCGACCTCTACAGCTCCTCGGACGTGTCTTGCTGTCGGATTGTCGCGATGAAATCCGGGCTGGCTTTCCCGGCTTTGCTCCACCATCGCCAGAGATCACCGTCAGCATTCTTCAGGGATCGAAAACAGTGGCAACCTCTTCGGAGAGGCCGGATCGATCCGTCCTCACCAACAATCCCGCCAAAGTCAGCTGATAATCACAGCAGATAACTTTGTTTGTATCCAAGGATGGCGGGCGAAAATCACCGCTGAAAAACCGACCGGCGTCGACGACAATCACCGTTTCGCCATTTCATGATATCGAGCGTGGTGTTGGGGCTCGCCTCCTGCCTGGCAATCACCGGATGGGAAAACCGTCCGGTTCAACCCTGACCACAATCAAAACTCGGCGTCACCGCCACGCATCTGCCGGCAACACCGGGTCGGGGCTGGCATCGGCTTCTGCTTCCACGGCGTCGGACGGTGTTCCCGCGGCCCCGGCGGACGGTCATCCGGCGTGTTGGCGCGGTAGCATCGACCATTTTTGGAATTTCGGCGCGGACTGGGAGGCCGTTTCCGTGTATGACTTGAACAGTTTGGGCAAAAAGAGGCGCCGATCGCGCAAGGATTGCCACTCCCGAGACAGCCGAAATTCCGGCATTATTGTGTTCATTTTCTGCTTCCGTTAGACCCGGGCAAACATGCGCCCACGCTTAGACCAAAAAACCTATATGCTTTGGATACATGGCACAAGAAAAAGCGAGATTGCGCCGCTTACGCGGGCTTGACCACATGATTGTCGCCAGGTTCATTCGCCGCTCACCTTCAACGCCCACATTAAACTTCCATCTGTGTCTATTGCGGCTCCGCAGGCCGGGACACGATCCGGCATACCGCGCAAGCGCTGACGATCCTTGGCCTTGCAATGGCCGAAAAACGTATTGATCTTGTCTATGGCGGCGGCAACCAACGGCATCATGGGTGCGGTGGTTGCCGAAGCCGGTTCTGTCAATGCGGCCAAGGCCATCGGCCATCACCCCGGTTTCTGATGGACAAAGGAAGCCTCGCGAAAGGGAACCGCCAGCTGAGCGAACTGACATCACCCAAAGATATGATGAGCGCAAGCATATGATTTTGACGCGCTCGGACGCTTTCGTCACGCTACCCGGCGGGCATCGGAACCCTGGAAGAAAATCATTTGAAATCAGACCTGGGCTCAGCTCGTGCCGGGCACACCAAGCCAATGGTCTTTGCCAAACATCAACGGTTTCTGGACCCTCTCAATGCCCTGATCGGACACAATTGAGCAGTCAGGCTCACCTCCGCGCATTACTGTGTCCAGCAACTGCTGGTGATCGAATCGTGGCGGAAAGACATTGTGCCAGCTTCTTGACCCCCCCCGGCTGCGACGTCAGCATCGACGAAGACGCACAATCATCCGCGAAAAATGTTAGACACCTCCCCGGCACCGTTCACCGTTTTCTCTTGGTCTTGTCGCCCATCCAGGTTGTTCTTGCTTCTGCACGGTTCGCCCATTGCAGGCGCTTGCGCTGTGGTTTGCGCACCGAGACGGAACGCCCCGCGCGAAAAGCCACTCTGCCGCAAACTTCGATTTCGCGATTAACAAAAACACGCACGGCAACTTTCAGTAATACTCAAACTATGCGCGCAACGATCTTCATTTTAATTTTGCAAAAGATCAGATGCAACTGACGCCCTGGCGTCAAGGACGGTAGATTAAACATTTATTATTAAACTTTAAGTAGCAATTCGTTTTGTTTTATTATTGAGTAAATGCTAGATTTTGAAGAGTATTATTAACATAACACGCCGGCATGGCCGCACGTCTCCACCCTTCGCTCGATCAGCAGCCCGATATGGAAATACAACGCAAAAATCCGGGTTTCGTCCGGCTACGGGTGGAAAGCGCTGCCCGGACAATTTCCGCCTACTGGGTCCATTTGCAACCCAATGCGCATCGGACAAACAAGGCATTGGAAAACAGTCGTCGGACGGCACTGGCCTCGGCGCAGCGATGGTTGATGTTACCTATCCGCGATGGAACGCGTCGATTGACACGTGGTGGAATCAATTCAAGGCCAAGATGATGCGGCCATGGAAGCGGGCGTCGACAGAAACAAATCCAGTGGGACATAGACCATCTGCTAGGAACAGACGTTTCAATACCAAACCGCGTGCCTTCGCCGGCGAAAAACCTGGCTCTTACCCACGAAATGGGTCAAACACCCCGTGCGTGAAATCGATTGTCGGCTCGTGATCGACCGCGGACGCTCTCGAGCAATATCAGCCTGAACAAACCCCTCGATATCGACACAGAGTATAGCTCGTGATCAAATTGGATTCGGCGGCACGCCCAAGCTCCCCCGGCAAATGGAGTGTTTGAGCGTACACGTACTTAACGTCAGGCTACATAAACTTCAGGCTGGTGCTACCCGCAGTGGAGACGCTGCTGGGGGTGTCTACGATTTCGATCTCACCGGCATGACACCGATAGTTGCTGTTGCAGATTAGGGCAACATGATTATGTCTCGGTTGAAAACTGCGCGATGCCGGCATCGACAAATGGGTGCCCTGAAGTCCCGAATCGACCATGCAGAACAATTCGTCCGCAACCTGATCGATCCATAAGATACCGGTGTTGCAGGCTTGGTTTGACGCCGACTGAATGAAAAGGAAATCGACCCGCTCAGGCGCTTCAAACAGCAACAACTTGGGCATTCAAGCCCTTTCGATTTGCCAACTCGAATCTCGAACAATCCTTCTGTCGCCTCTTCAAACTGACGAAAAACCGGTCAAGGCCTCGGGACACCTGCCTTTGACCAGTTCCGGAGTGACGCTGATCACCCGAATTGGCGGCTACCGCAAGCAAGCAGGCCTGACGCGCCTCTTGCAGGCTACGCAAACAGTGATGACTCTCTAATTGCTCACGCCTGCGATCCAGATCAGCACGAATGCAAGCAATTTATAGGGACCGAACGGCTCCTTGAAAAACGAACCACCGCCGATGATGAGATTATCGTCGCGCGATGTATGCAATGGATCCCGATTCGTCGAAAGCAGCGCGCAAACAGCTTTGCACGTTGGCAGTAGGATCATCAGCGCACCGCCGTAACCACCGCCACAGCCCATTAAAAAGCAGCATGATCCGTTCATTCGGGTGTCGCCAAAATGGCCGATTCCGCTGGTTTCGGCGTAGAGATTATTAGCAAAGCCGCCCAGGGAATGTTCAGAATCAGCACTTCAAGAAAGAAACCCTAGGTGTGCGGGCCCGACCGGGGGCCAGCATTATCTTGAAAAACGCATAGAACCCCCAGGGTCGCCAGCCCAACCGACACCCAAGGCAACGCCTGATTCCAACTGCCAAGGCAAGCCGACGCGACAACAGCAAAGGCGCTATGGCTGCTTTTTTGCAGACCATCCGAGACTTTCCTTGAGCAGCACGGAGGCCAAGAAAAAAATCGAGAACAAGCGGATTGATATAATTAACCCAAGCGCTGGACCTCGACCGCACGTCCAGCGGCCGATAGACCAGACGGTAAATGCTCCAGTTACACCGTGTCAGCGATGCGGTGAGCATACCCATCATTCAAGTACGTGGCGTCTTCAGCCGCGGTCTCGATATCGTTGTCCGGCCAAGCAGGATCAGCACACACCGCGGGCAATCGGGCACCGACCAGACCACCCGCGGTTGCGCCACCACCTCGACCTGCCGGATATTGCGCGGACCGCCTTCATGTATAGAAACGGCAGAAGCCCCAGAGCAGATAAGCCACCAGCGCAAAGGCAAACCCCGCGCGGTGTGTCCTTCATCATAGGGCGGCCGGTGCGGTATTTGGTCGCCATCATGCGTTCCGATCGATTAGGGGTCTGATATCGAGCAGCTATGCGCAACCGTGTTGCGAATGGGCAAAATTTCATTCGGTGAAGAGTTGCACACGCGCTCGTTGGAGGCGAAATGCAACGCACCGCAGCCGGGGCCGCGTCAACTGCGCCGGTAAATACCACAGCTTCGGCGACCAGCGCGGCCGTTGCCGCTAGCCGGTGGCCGTCGGCATATCACGGCAATCTTCAGCCCGATCCGGCTCGACCAGTGGTTCATGGCAAGTCTCAAAATCCCAGGAGTCGCGTCGAAGCCGGGCAGCAGGATCGACCGTGTCACGCCGGCCCGCGCCAGCGACCTTTTACGATTCCCTCGACAATGGCTGATTGCAGCGCTCGACTGCTGTTTCTTCCGATCTCGGAGAGGAATTGCCGGCAGGACCTTGCCGTGCCCGGCAAGTGCGACGAAGCGCTCGGCATTCCGCCTCGGTTGCAAGAACCGGCCTCAATGCCCCACGCCGATTGATCCTAAAAATATGTCCAATCACTTCAGGCGCATCGTTCGTCCGAACAAATTACCGAGGCATTAATCCGGCAGCACCGTCCAGTTGGAGATGCAGTCACGGGTCCGCTCCAAGGTCATTCTCTATCAGGCACCGGTCGGACACCACCAATCAGTGTTTTCCGGGCAGGCTGCCCGCACGATTGCAAATCGTTTGAAATCAACCGCAGCCAGGGCTTCAACCAAGAATCGGCCCCGCGTGGATGGGATGTGCAATCGGCGGCGCCTGCTTGCAAGCAAGCAACGCCATCCGCCGCCATGGCCTCCGGCGTTAGCGAAGCCTGCATTGAAATTCGGGCGCTCTCGAGCCGTTGAGACATGCTTGTACGATCTATTGCTGAAATTCGTTTGCCGGTTTGCGAGTATCGACGATTATGCCAACCGGGATGAATTGACAAATTCGTGCCCACTTGAACAATCGTGGAGGACCCTTAAAGTGTCATTCTGCTTAAATCGCCACGATGCCTTTGAAACCAAGGGTGGCCTTAGTTGTGGCAACCATGTCCCAAAAGCGCTCTGATAACGAGAGCCCCGGGTTTCAGCCAGGAACATCATACCGGTTGTGACAGGTTGGCCGTTCTTCCAGTCTCAGTCACATCCCAGATCGACAATTTGTCCGGCTCGACAGGACGTCGGATCCCCCGACAACACGTGAAATTCGGCAAGTTTGCCGACCTCACGATCAATCAGTTTCTCCTGCCCCAATTGCGCGCGGCATTCGCGTTCCACGCCATTTTCGGCCTCAATTGAATTTGCTCTGCTCAGGCGCCGTTTGGTGTCCCGGATCGCGACAGCCTCGTGGTGGCGCTGCGCAGGCTGCGCAAACGGGCCCGATCGGCGCGGATGGTCGCCATGCAAGTGGTAACCACGCCTACGTCAACAGCCAGCGCATGGGCATTTATACCGACTTGGGCCCCGGTCGGTGCCGATAAAAAGCTGCGCAAGGCGTCACCGTAATAGTAAATATGATCAATGAAGAAGTCGAGCGACACACCCAAGCCTCCCAGCTCTTGCGAAAATCGGTCACGCGTGATCAGCGCATTTATGCTTCCAGCCGGTGATTGCAGACTCCGGCGCGCATGTCATTTTTGCGCCGCTTTCAATGCGACCAGTGCCGCGTTGGATGGGGGCCCGTTCCCCCTGACATGCACGGCAATCTGGTAGCCCAGGCCTGATTGCGCTGCATGACTTCGCTGGCGACTCATACCTCATCCATCGCCCAGACCCGCCAGATGACCTTGCGGAATGCCGACCGGTTCATTGGTCAGTTCGGCGTTCTCGTAGGCCGCGTCAGGAGCTGCGGCCCACCACCTGGTAAAGCGGGGAGCCGTCCACCAGACATTTCGCACCAGGATCGGAAAAACTTCAAGCATCACCACCCAGGTGATAGCGATTCCTAACTAGCTCTGGCATAAGATTAGACAAAACTGCGAAGCGGTGAGGAGTGACCCGAAATCCGCTGAATCAGGACAACCGGATCCCGGATGCTTGCCACAGCACCTGTTCACTGCCGATCGTGGTGTAACCGGCCTTGCATATGGCGCATATTGACGCCGCAACAGGATTTCACCACCGGATCCGCTGCCGGGAGGCACAAAACCAAGAACCGCTATTGGATCGCGTCAAGTTCACGCAAGACGCCGGTTGGGTGGCCATCAGCGTCGCGCAACACGCCGTGACGGTCCTCGGATCGCCTTTCCATGCTGATCCCGGCAGCCTTGAGGCGCCGCCGGTGTATTGACGAAAGGCCTCATGCATCATCTGGGTGAGCCACGATATCGGCCGTTCCGGCGAAAAATTCCTGTCCAGGTTCTTTCCAAGTGACGCGGAGCAAGGTCTCGGGCAACCGCCCACAGGCGTCCCAGCCATAGGCAATCAGCCACGGCGTCAACAGCCATCGCCTCGCCCGCGCCTTTAAGCGCCGCCATCGATAATCGGCGCGGTTCAAGTAGGTTTAAAAACGCTCACACTCAAAACACTGCGCCCAGCAGTTGCCGAGCTATAGGATGAGTGTGTGCATCGAATCAGCCCGGGCAGCAAGGTTTGCCCCTTTCGAGATCAATTCAGCTCTCACGCCGGGATGGTAGGTTGTTTTTGCAGGTCCTTCTAATCCACCCCGGCCGGTGATGATGCCGCGTGACTGCTATTGCTCTACCCACCCCCCCCCCCCCCCCACCACCTACCTCCCCCCCCCCCCATGGGGGTATTGGCGTCCTTGGTCAGGATGGTCCCACTGGTGAGGAATATTACTCATCCGGCGCTGACGCGGCTGCAGCAGAAGAAAACAAGGCCGCTGCGCCAACATCGCGGCCACAGCTCAAGCAACCCGTAACGCTTTTTCATACCAACCCCCGAATATCAACTCAATCAACAAACTGAACCGGCCTCCAACGCGCGACTGCCAAAACCGCGCCTACTCCGCTCGCCCACTTTGCCCGCCATTGTCGGCGGTTTTTCATCAGCTCAAGATGATTGAATCCATCAGCGCCTGGAACCGAAGGTCGTCGATTATGTTGTCGGGACGCCCACGCGTCCAACCAGCGCCCAGCCGTCAATTGTCAGCCGATTCGATCAGCACCCGTGTGATCGCCTCGTTGCCCGGCCAGAGGATACACCTTGTAGTCCACCAGTCAGGTCGGCGATACTCCGACTGGTAGACGCCAAATCCTTGGAAGCGCGATATTCGAGCGCGTTGACCGGGACCATGGGCCTTCGGGGCCACCGGGACATCATTTCCTGGCTCGTCGACCACCAGCCTCTCTCGCTCGTGAATCCTCCCCCATCGCATTGAACCGGCGTTCCACCATCACCGGAAGCTGGTCACCGGAAGACTCCGGCACCCGGCCCAATGTACGGTGGTCGCCACAGCTCGAAGTCGCATCGCTCCCTTCATATGGCGTATCCGGTGGCTCACGCTCGCTTGACGATGCCAATTCAGCTTGTCGAGCTTCGGATCATTTTTGCCAACCTCGATACCGCGCCGTTTGGAGGCACATGATTGAAGTTGGAATTGCCGCCTGATCCTGAGACCATCACCTTGCGGAAATTGCCCACACTTCCGGCGGTACTGCTCATAGGTTGCGGGGTTTCCTTGAGAGTGCGGAGGCATGAATGCCGGCCTTGGTGGCAAAACGCCGAAGCGGCCGACATAGAGGCGACTGTGTTGCCGGACATGATTGACAACTCATCAAAAACCCGATGGACTTCAACGACGTCAGCTCCTCAAGCTTTTCCGGCACGATCCGGTTTCAAAGCGGTCGGAAAACCGCCGTCTTCAAACATCAGGGTCGGATCAGCTCGTTCACCAGAATTGGGCATTGCCGCAACGTCCCAGGATACCGTTGAGTTGTTCCCTTGCAACCTGCCGCACGCCGCTTCTACCGCCGCAAGCGAATTGGCCACCGCCTGGCGGTATCATTGTTGGGCGTGAATCGCCCAAAACTTTGTTACCCGGAATGCCTCAGGCGATCAGTTCCGCAATGATCTCACTGATCTCGCTCAGAGGGCTGGGAGATAGCCGCCATTGGCTGTCGCCACAGCACGATCCAGCGCGCGCCTGCTTCCATAGGCGGTTCGGCACGGCCACGGCATAATCACGATTGGCCTTTGTAGCATCAAAGAAGTTGCTCACAATCGAGCAATGCCTCCGTGCCCGCTTTCCATGATGCTGTTCACAGCAGTCCGATATCTCGATTCGAGATTTTCCTTCATTCGTGCAGCCAAGCGCCACTTCCACATGGTAACCCAGCTCTTGGCAACCAGACAAACCGCCATCGCCCGACGGCCTGAAATAGAACCCGCAAGCCCGGGATCATTCGGACACAGAGACGCCAGCACGCTTGTTCATGCGGAAGGCCACGAATGTGGCCCTTCTCTGTGCGGGTTCTGGCAAAGGAATGCGTATCCGTCGGATTGCGCCGGGATACCCGCCTTCAACATAATCGATACGAAATCATCCAGCATTTGGCGATGGCGATCTTGTCCTCGACGAAAATCGATGCCCGGCGTCTCTGGCCATCGCTAGCAGCGTTGGTGTCGAAAAGGTAGATTCTCTTTGTCATGAGTTTATTGCGAAAGCTACGGGAGAAACACCCCCCTCTTTGTCGTTCTTGCCGCCGACATCTCCCCGCAATGGGGGAGAATGGATCAGCCTACTGTCGAGCCGATCTCCCCCTTTGCGGGGGAATGAGCACGCAGTGGACAGAGGGGGGTTAAACGCAATCGCTCAAACATCTTGTTTTCCGCATAGTTTGTCCGCTCGCCGGATCAAACGATCAAGAATGCCCGTTCCGAAAACGCGTGCCCGGCGCCCTCGATCAGTGGAAGCCGGCGCGTGGGCCAGGCCTTATGTTGCAATTGCCAGGCGGATGCGGCCGGGTCATGGCAGTGCGTAGCGACCGTGGGATGATAACGCGTCGATATCGGCGAGTTTGTCGGCATCACGCACAACTTGCCCCTCCTCCAGCAGCCCCACTGTGGACAAAGAAATGGTTTTCGATCCCTGGCGAAGGCCACATGCGAAATGTCCTCGGTGGAACTTGTCGGCTGGTCGATGTTCGGGCAAACCAACGTGATGGTCTCGCCCTCCCAGCCGCTCCAGGCTTTGGCCGCGCGATCTGCTGTTCCGTCATCACCCACCGCCGCTTGCGGATAGGCCATCATCAGGTCGCGCGCTCGGCTTCCGGGACGGCGCCAGGAACCGTTCCCACTTGTCGGGAAACATCTCCGAGACGCCGAACTGATAAATCCATTCGGTTCGGCCTTGGTCAAGCGCTGTAGATGCCGCGCAGCACCAAAGCTCGCGCTACATGCTCGGGATGGGTTTCGGGATAGGCCAGTGCCAGCGTGAGCCCAGGGAGCCCGCCAAAGACCAGCCATTGCTCGAAGCCGGCCATCTCGCGCAAGCGCTCGATGTCGGCGACCAGATCCCAGGTGCTTATTTGTTGTCCGAGAGAGCAAATGTGTCGAAGGCCGCAGCCGCGTTGATCAAACAAGATCACATCATAAAGCGCGGATCAAACAGCCGCCGGTGCACCGGACCAAAGCCGCCACCCCGGACCGCCATGCAGAAACACCGCCGGTGGCCCCTTGGTGCCGGCCCGCTCCCATAGACCTGATGCCCTCACCGCATCAGAAAGCCGGTCTCGAACGGTTCGATCTCGGGATAAAGTGTGCGGCAATTGCACTCATTCTCCTCAACTCCATGACCCAGACGACGACGGCGGACTGTTACTCTCCGCCCTGCGATCAGGCCGAAGCAGCCATTTCGGCATTTCACGGTTCCCGGCTTGCGCTCGCTTCATGGTTTCCGCTCCGGCAGGTTTCGTTGTCACTGATTCGGAGGTGTATAAACTGACCAAGGCTGCTTCGAGAAACGCGACTGCTCCGCGTCCTTCCTAGGTGTTGGCCGCTCCGGCAAGCGCAGGGATTGCCATGCGCACCAGATCCGTTTGCCCTCGACGCCATACGGCAATGTCGGCGCACCGGTCGGGATCGTCATAATTGCCAGCACCGAACAGGTCGCCAGCCCGTTCCGCGGCATCACTAGCCAGCGGCGTACCGCCATTTTTCGCCAAAAATCCCCGGTCCGTCAGCATCGGAGCTTTGAAACCAGGACGGAGCGCCCGCCGTGTCCATTTCAATGCTGCTTCGTCGACTGAAACCAGCGCCAGCGCATGACTGGGCCGAGGCCTTCTGGCACAATCCTGCAATAGACACTGAGGGAGGTTCCGGGGCGCGCCAGTAAACAATCGAACCGAACCGCACCGCACGCAAGCGCCGGGAATGGATTTTGTGCTCATGACTTGCCTCCAACCGCCAGACGTCGGTATCGTGATCGGGGTACTGATGATTTGGTTTGAGGGACCTCGGCCAAGCTTGACCGCCATCCTCTCGGGATCGTCAGGAAAACTGCATGCTTGGAACGGCACAGGACTCGCCACAGGAATGGGAATCGGGCTTTCCGCAACCGAACTGGTGCTCCGGGACGGATGGCGAGCGGATCATTCGAGCGAAACCGAGCGTCACATTGGTGTTGTCACGCACGCCATGGCTCATAGATCAGCGGCGTCCGCACCTGGCGCAAAAAAACCCGCGCCGCCGGAAGGCTAGAATGTGCGGAACACAGGAAATCTCGCCGCGCGTGAACGATAAATCCGCCTTGTCGACGCTGGCACAGCGCCATGAAGTAATTCCGCCCGCTTCTGGCAACATCGCAGTGGGCATTGTTGTGCGGCAGAAAATGGTCGTGCCCGATAATCGGGTAACGCCACCGCGGCCCGCAAGCTGGCAACCCCGGTTCAGGGTTTGAGTGCTCCGGACTTGCCCTCGATCGCGCCAGGTACCGGGTCGTAATCAGGATGTTGATGGTTGAGAGGACGTTAATATGAAGGAACGCCCGTCAGATTCCTCATCCCGGTCGAAACAGCCTTCCCCGGCAAACTGTCCAGCGCGCATGGAACCGCGAACCCGTGTCTCAATGGCCTCCATTGGCCAACGGCGGAAACCGCCGCCGGATCATTCGAGACTGCAAGCGTCACTCGCCATGCCGTGAAGATTGCAGCGTGTCGAAAAAACAGCGGCGTGTCGCAGTTCCGGCAAAAGCCGCGCCGCACCGGAGCGGAGGACTGGAACCAGACCCGTTGGTTGCCCCCGAGTGATGGTCAGAGTTTCCCCGGCGCGAAACGAGCGGCAATTGAAATAGTCCCCGCAGCTTTCTGGCACATGCGGGCAATGGCACAAGATGCGGATACTCAAAGCGCGCCCTTCGACCACCCCCCCCCCCGGGGCGGGAGTAGCGCACCGCGCGCATTGGTGCAGCCGCCGGTTTGAACTCTGCGTCATTGTCGCCTCCGGCTCAAAGCAGACAGACTTCGATTGTTATGGCCTATCCGGTCGGTGACGAAAGCCGGCGTAAGTGACTCGGGTGATAGATCTCGCGAATTGCCGGCGCACCATTGTTCGCTCCCGCCATTGCCAAAGCCGCAGCGTTTGAAAGGCGCGACACCGCGTTGCGCGAGTCCCGTGGCGAAAGCAGATATGGGCGGAGGCGTACCTGCGGGCCGCCCGGCAAGCGCGAGAGCTGGCCCTTCGGCCATGCCAAACCCGGCATGGGCGACCGGACCCGACGATTGCTCGGCCGTCACCTCACCCACCAGTTCCATGCAAGCCTCGGCGAGAGAACGGCCGCATAAAACCGCTTCGCCTTGTCCATGTCGGCAACGCTGAGGCTGACATTGATCCAGCATCAATTTGAGTTTCAGCACTCACGCGTTGACCTCCCAGGGTCGGTCACCCGCTACCGGTCTCGGGATCCTTGCCGTCCTTGAGCTGATGCCTTTGGCGAGCAACTCGTCGCGGATCTTGTCGGCTCGGCCAGGGTTTTTGGCGGCGATGAGGCGAGTAACAGACGAGCGCGTGGCTTATGCGGATTTGACTTGCTACTCTCTGCTCAACATTTTGATTAGGGTTCAAAGTTCGAGACTGGAAGTTTCCATTCTCCCTACAAAGACACCTGTTCCACCCTCGTTCTTTGAAAACTCTTTAATCCGATCGATTGGCGCCTTGATCGCAGTTGCTCAAAGCGACCCCGCCAAACTCGACTATTCCCAGTATTTCGGCATACGCAGCAAGCCGATGGACGCTGATTCCGACACGGCGCCGACTTCCGGAGAAACTCCAGCATTTTTGGAAGTTTTGAGGTTTCAGGAACCGAACCGTCGATGGCAAATTGAATTGCGTCGTTTTGGTTAAAAGTACCTTTCTCGCTCCAGCTTTCTGACCGGCAAAATGCTAATCGCCAGTGGTGTATTAAGATCTTGCGTAGAGCTCTATGAGCTTCGGATAGGCTCTGTTTAAAACCGCAAGCATCCAACATCCACGAACGACCAAGCGTGTAACGCGAACCTGCACTGAAGATCCATGTCTTTTTCTGCATTCCTTGCAAAACTGGAGAGAGTGAAATCCACAAAGGCTCCCTATAGTGCGTCTTGGAGTAGAGCAAGACCGTAGCAACACCGCCAGCCACGTCCGCCCCATCCCGAATTTCTACGCGATAACGTCTCCAACAACTCGGCGATGGAGACGAAATTGCCGTCGGACTTGGAACATTTTCTTGCCTTCGACCTGCGGAAGCCGTGGTGCATCCAGAGGTTAAGCCCATCCGGTTCGTTGCCGTGGCGCAGATGGGCGATCTCGTTTCGTGTGCGAAGATGAGACTCCAGCCCCGCCGCCATGAATGTCCGAAGTGTCTCGCCGAGATGATCATTCGCGTCATCACGAGCATTCGAATGTGCCAGCCGGGGCGGCCGTGAATGGTGGTGTCTCGCCGCCTCGGTGAAATCTGACCATGCGATCACGCGCAGAAATATCGGCTCGGCAGCAACTTGCCTGCGCTATTCATACAGCACGATCATACCGCTGCCCGGGGACCTCTCGGGCTCATAGTGTGTTCGACACGTGACGATTGCGGCACGATGCGGGCGCCTGCTGCTGGTCCTCGAGCTTGGCGGTTCGACAGCTCTTCGCGCTGACGCTCCGGCAATTACACGCTTGACCGAGAAACCATGCACTCCGAACACCTTACACGCGGTCCAGTTGTGACCATATCGATTGGCAGAATAGCCTCGCGTTCGGCGCTCGTAAGTGCACGCGTGCATGCGAATTCCTATGCCGTTGGGCGCCTCCTCGGCGCGGACATGCAAGCTCTCGCGATTCGGCAGTGCGTCAAGCGCGCGGCTCGATTAATGTTCTCGGCCGCGAGCGGGGCAGCCGCGTTTCGACGGACCATCCTGTGTGATACCGCGTCGCGCTTGTCTCCTCGATGTTGTACTTTGTCCGATCGTCCTCGGGTATCAATATCGAGCAGATATGATTATACTCAGAGGCGTGTGTGACATCGCGGCTGGCCAGTGTGATACTTAGTCGTCGGACCGGTCTGTCACCTCGGTGTGCGCAGGCGTATAGGTCGACGGTGAAGCCGTGCCGATTATATCGGCTGAGTGCTGTGGCCGGACTAGACATGCTTTGTAGCAACCTGCATAGAGTAACGTCAAATACCGAGATTACATATCGAGCCTTGCATAGACACGATAATGAGCCTAAGTCGCGGGCCTCTAGACGCTCTGCTCGCCGCACGATCTCATAACACGCGTCTTGTCGTCGGAACCTGCAGTGCAAGGGTAGGCAGCCGTAGAGACGTTGCTACGCTTGACCCAGCGCCAGATCACGCAGGTGGTTCCACGTATGATTTACGAGTCGCGCATGTTAGTACTACAGATGGCCAACCGACCCCCTGAACCCGCGCTGCGAGAGCTTCTGGTTTCCTGCTAAATTGGTTGAGAAGGACGCACAAACGGGGGCACGAGCAGCGAAACGCTAGCGAAATAATGGAAAGGGCTGCCGCGGACACATGCCATAGGTAGGCGCCGTCGCGCAGGTGATGCGGCTTTCATCCGCTGTTGCGCCGCGTTGATCCCCGAGTTGAACACCGCACGCCGGTCAAAGTGCGGCACCTGGGCTTTTCAGCCGGCGAAAAACCGCACAGCAGGAGACCGACAGCGGCCGCCATCACACGCCGCGATCAGCCCGCCGTCACCCGCCAGGCAGACGGTCAAAAAAAAGCAGGTCTCCAGCAACCCGCGCCCCATTAACCTAGCCCGAAGAACAGCGATGAACGAGCGCGGACATCGCGGCCCGATGGCAAATGCCAGTCGCGCGAGCCCTCGTAACGTCCGGCTCACCCGCCAACCCAGCAGCACGGTATCGAGATAGAAAACATGCGGGATGAGGGAAGGTGAAGGCGAGACAGGTCAAACAACCGCAGCCTTAAGCGATCCCGCCCCGTTTGGGCCGCCTCGAGCCCGGAAGGCGAAAATCGCCCGCTTGAGCGCCATGACGCATAGACGGCGAGGAATGCAGCCCCCGGCCCAGGCGTGACACAGCGATCAGGATTTTCGAGCCCGAATGATCGCGCCCAGCCCGGCCACGCCCAAAGGCCCGATCGAAGGCCACTGCATCCGGAAAACGCGGCGATTCAGGCACAAGATGAACACATGCTGCCTGAGCAGCCCCTGGCGCAGGCAGAGGCGTTCTGCGCGCATCGCGATGATCAGGCGAAGCCGCCGAGCAGCAGGGCCGGAAATGGCGGGAGCGTAAAGAGAAGGTGTCATCGGGTCCAAGAAAACAACTTTTTCCAAAAACTGGTCAGAGGCCGGGGAAACCGCGGCTTTGGCTTTGCGAACCCCCAGGGTTTTGCCGGGCTCGGGCGGCGCAGTGTTCACCGGTGGCGGGACTCTTGGCACTTCCGGGCCCGCTGTTTGGCCAACTGTTTGACCCAGAATCGGAAAACGCGCACTGCCTTCGAAATAAGGTCATTGGGCGCCGGCGGCCCACTCAGGTTCGTTTTTCACATTTGCCGCGGCTCTGGTTCAAGGCCAAAATCGAGCCAGCGTGAGAAAATCCTTGGGTCCTTATTTCACCCACCGCATTCGGTTTATTGGAACTCGCGCGGATGCGCGCGGGCTCTGATTTGGCAGGGCCCGTGGGTCCAACACTGCGGCGTGTCGAAAATCTCCGCCCCGTCAGGCGCGGAAGGGGGCGCTGCCTTTTCATTAGTAGTTTCACAGGTCAGCCGAACGCACAATGCCCATCTCTCG
>Ga0163217_1002701_pt1 | contig 16121 bp, 12 predicted proteins | sample SynspAceP_FD_185933 | JGI IMG/M metagenome (GOLD analysis project Ga0163217, IMG submission 185933) | Saline lake microbial communities from Ace Lake in Antarctica - Synechococcus sp. Ace-P (PacBio error correction) | ecosystem: Environmental > Aquatic > Non-marine Saline and Alkaline > Saline ... | reverse complement strand
AAACTTACTGAGCCTCGGTCGATAATGATGGCGTTCTGCATCCCGATGATTATATTCCCAGCTTGGCGCTAACGGCCAAAGTAAAAATCATCCCAGACAATTCTGAAGTTGGCCACGCTGAGCCAAAAGAACATGGCTCTTCACCGCAGTGACATTGCCTGCTCCACAACCTTCAAAGGCGGGACCAGATTCGTCTCGCATGAAGATTGAAAGGATTGACCATATAGATGGCGGGTACAAGAACGGAAATTTAACCAGCGTGACGACCAGAACTACTGATGACCTGACAGCACGTCTGAACGATGCTTTTCATTAGCGACCGTAGCATTGATGATTCATTTTTTGGCTGGTGCTACTACAGTTGATGGACAACCTTACGGTGTGCCTATTTACTACAGCAACTTGACGAAACTACAAGCCAGCACTCTTTCAATCTGATTTCCATGTTCTAACCGCTTGGTGAGAAAGCAGTCGCTGAAACCGATTGCGCTATTGCCCGCTCGACAGGACGATGGTTCTTCTAATGTCGACAACAAGGCCTTGGGCGCATGGTCACCTACGTCGGGGCAGCGGCCATAGCTTTGGCTTGGGCTATCAGGGACAATGAATGGTGATACCGGCTATCGCCTTCGTCGAGCGGCTGGTCCGACCCCATTATCTGGTGAAACTATGTAATGATTGTCCGGGACATTTGCCAAAGCTGATGAAAAAATCATGCGGCCCCGCTACGACTTCAACTTTGCCTCCATCGGCATTCCCGGGCCCCCCATATCCTGATGAACCCGCTACGTCCCCGTGCATGGCTTCGATAGAACTTGACGGCTTCCAAACGTGTCATAAGAGTGGGAGCGCAACAACCGATATCAGCTACGTTATTCCAGAAGGCGCCTTGAAGAATTCGGTATTACAATGGCGTAACGCATAATATCGCCAGCAACTACAGCCGCGGCGATATTGATGAGAACCGTCTTGATCGTCAGCTTTACACCATCCCGCTGATGAATAGCGGCCTACCGCATTCTCGATGCAGTAGTCAGAAAGGACCCGCTTCGGCGGGTTTTTTTCTTTTCAGGAAGTTGCGTATTAAGGGCGGTTGCAGAAAGCTGGCTGCAACACGGTTGATTGATTTGAAAGCTGGGAGCATGATGCCGCATGCACCATGGCTTTCCTGCATCACCTCGCCCGATGACTTCCGATCGGGCATTGAAATCGAAGCGTTTACGGGGTGCGCATATTCAGTTTCCAAGGCGATGGCATTCAATTGCCTCTTGGCTGATGTACCGGACAAGCAGTCCCCTGGGCAGGTACTGGCGATCAGGGCCGTGATGTTTTCGTTGCTGCCGCGCTGCCAGGGCTGTGCGGGGCGCAGAAGTAAATGAGCGACGCCTGTCTGTTGCGGTGATTCAGCATGTCGCGGCCAATCTCCCGGCCCTGGTCGTAGGTTCATGCTCTGGCATCGCCAGCGGCATGACTGTGAGCGCTGCACTGAAAGCCCTCATCGCCGAGGTCGCCGTTTTGCGTCGCTTCAAATCTTCATCAGCATCAGGTAGCCCACTGGTGCGCTCCACCACGTGCCTACCGGGACGAGCGTTGGCCTTACCCTCTGATCAGTCGCCCTCCAATTGCCCGGCATTCAGCCGGTCTTCGATCTCTGGCGGGCGAAACATGAAAATGCTGACCATCTCAGGGATCTCGGCCGGCGCCGATCCACGCACCCAGAGCCGGCCGGCGGCGATCGTCTTGCCTTTGGCGCAGGCAGACGATCAGCTCCTTTGCGCAAACTCGCCGACCGCAAAGGCATAGATCGCGTTATAGATCGTCTTCCACGACAGACGTAGCATTCTGGAGGTTGGTATGCGTCATAGTGCGCAGCTTGCCGGCAATCTGCTCGGGAGACAAGACGCTTACGCAGGCATGTGGGCCACCAGTTCGAAGCGGCTCGCTGCCCGGCACAAGCTTTGCGCTTGGGGCGAACAAACCTGGCGCGAATGTTTCATCTGTTGCTGGCGCAGCGGCCGAGTAACACCACTACTGCCTGCGATTGCGTCTTCAGCTCTCGGCTATGGTCGGAGGGCGACCTGTCAATCAGGCGAGCAATGCGCGCAGGCTGAAGCCCTTAGCGACCCCGCACAGAGGCCCCACCTGGCAGCGCGGGTAGCAACGAAAACATTCAACGGCCTGATCCGCCAGTTTACTGCCCAGGGAGACTGACTTGTCGGTTACACAAGTCAAAGAGCATTGAATGCCATCCGCCTTGGACTGAATATGCGCCCCGTAAACGCTCGATTTCAGTGCCCGATCGAAGTCAGGGAAGGTGATTGCCAGGAAGCCATGGCTATGCGGCATCATGCTCCAGCTTCAAATCAATAACCGTTCTTGCACTTCAGCTTCTGCAACCGCCCTGTAATACGCAACCTTCCTGAAAAGAAAAACCCGCCGAGCGGGTCTTTCTGACTACTGCAATCGAGATGCGGTTAGGGCCGCTATTACATCAGCGGGATAGGTGTAGCTGACTATCAGACGGTTCTTAATTAATATCGCCGCCGCCTGTAGTTGCTGCGATATGTACCGTTACGCCCATTTAACACCGAGATTCTTCAAGGCGCTTCTTTGGATACGTAGCTGATATCGGTGTCGCCGCTTCCCACTCTTTACCGTTGGAGCCGTCAAGTTCGTATCGAAGCCATCAACACGGTGACGTAGCGGGTCATCAGGCTCAGCCGGGAATGCCGATGGAGGCAAAGTTGAAGTCGTAGCGGGCCTGCCATGATTTTTCATCAGTTTGGCAAATCCGGACCAATCATTTACATGAATAGGTTCACCAGAATAAGGATCGGGACCTCAGCCGCCGGACGGAAGGCGAAGCCGGTATCACCATTCATTTCCCTGATAGCCCAAGCCAAAAGCTTATGCCGCTGACGAGTAGGTGGACATTGCGCCAAGGCCTTGTTGTCGACATTAGAAGAACCATCGTCTGCTTCGAGCGGGCATAGCGCAGAATCGGTTTTCAGCGAACTGCTTCTCCACCAAGCGGCTAAGAACATTTGAATCAGATTGAAAGAGTGCTGTTCTGTAGCTTCTTCAAGATTGCTGTAGTAATAGCAACCGGTAAGGTTGTCCATTTCCAACTTGTAAGTAGCACCAGCAAAAATTGAAATCATCAATGCTACCGCCGCCTAATGAAGCACCGTTCAGAATTGCTGTTCAGGTCATCAGAGTTCGAGTCGTCACGCTGCTTAACTTCCGTTATGAACCCGGCATCTATGTCAATCCTCAACGTTCATTGGAGACGAATTTCTGTCGCCTTTGAAGGTTGTGGGAGCAGGCGAATGTCACTGCGTGAAGAGCCATTTCTTGGCTCAGCGTGCCAACCTTTCAGAATTGTCTGGAGATTTTTCACTTTGGCATTAGGCCAAGCTGGAATAATCATCGGGTGCGACCCATCATTATCGCCGGCAGTCAAGTTTGTTCCGGTGCGGTTCAGGGCTTGGAGTCGAGTTTTTACCCCAACAGAACCAGAGCATCGACGCCGAAGCGACAGTGCCTTCGGTGAATCCTGACTCAACTCGTAGCAGAAGCCCTGAGCCCACTCGTCTCTTTTAGATTGGCTGCGCCGTCTTGGCGGCTATCACTGTTCATGTAGAAGTTTACGCAGCTCCCAGGCCAGCCTTTGTATTTCGATTTTAAAAAAAAAAGGCAGCTTAGCCATTTGCGAAGGAATGGCTAGGGTTGCTCCCAGAGTGCCAGGGCCACGCCCGGGCGATTGGGTTCGTGAGCATTTCTTTTCTCCTCGTTGGATTTTGATGCTCTGAAGCGTCCTCTTACGACGACAGCAATAAAACACATTTTCATCATTGGTTCAGCATTAGACCTTAGTCTTTAGGCTGGGGCGTCAAGGTCAGGAGTGGTTTGTTCGATGTCTCGTTAGGCTAGGCGCCGCGAAAAACTGAGTGCAACACTGACCTTTCCGTACGGTGCGCCCCTATGTCCTATTCGAAACTCAGCGTCGAAGAGCGCGCCATCATTCAACTCAGTCAAAGCTCAAGCCGGGGTCGCAGAAGTAAATAGCGACCCCTGTCTGCTGGGTGATTTCAGCAGCCGCGCCATCCCCGGCCCTGGTCGTAGGTCATTGCTCTTGCGCATCGCCAGCGGCATGCTGAGTGTGTGAGCGCTGCACTGAAGCCCTCCATCGCGAGGTCGCCGTTGCGTCGTTCATCTTCATCAGCATTCAGGAGCCCACGGTGCGCTCCACCAACGTGGCCTACCGACGAGGCGTGGCCTTACCCTTGATCAGGTCGCCTCCCAATGCCCCCGCATCAGCCGCGGTCTTCGATTCTCTGGCGGCGAACCATGAATGCTGGGGACCATACTCAGGGATCTGGCCGCGTCCGATCCACGCCACCAGAGCGCGGGCCGGCCGCGTCGTCTTGCCTTGCGCAGGCAGACGATCAGCGTCCTTGCGCAACTCGGCCGACCGGCAAGCAAGATCGCGTTATAATCGTCTTTCACGACGACGTAGGCATCTCTTGAGGTTGGGTATGGTCATTGCTGCGCAAAACAACTGGGTCAGATGAAGATTTAGGGAATCCATTTCATCTGACCCCAGTTTCAACAGCTCGTTACCCAAGCAAACCCTTGCTGATGACAGACCAGTAGTACCTGGCCTCAAACACCGCCTCGATGGCTTGCGCATTCTTCGGCTGACAAAAGCTCGCAAGCGTGTGAAGTTGCGGGCCGTATCGCAGGACAGGGCCTTGAACAGGAATGTTGTTCGCAGCAACCACTGGATCTGGCGGCTTGAGGTAAGCCTTTGGAGTAGGCAAACCCAAAAATGATCTTTCAGCAGGATGGCTTGGATTCGATAGGCCAACGCCCGGGGTGCTTCATTGTTATAACGCGGATGAAAATACCGACAGATCCAGCTTGTGCTCGATCAGGTAATGACGGCGGTACTCGAACTGTGCCTGGCTGGAGCTGCTCCTGCGTAGTTGATCACCACCATAGCTGTTGCTGGCTGTGTCGTAGCTCTTTGAAGCGTGGCATGCAGACCACTCCTTGTTGGGGTCTGCCCAAATCCTAGCAAATCAGAGGTTTTTCTCGCCAGCCTCAACGCCCGGCTTTGGGGCGGACTTGTAGCCGCGCAGCGGCGAACGGCCGTCCCAGCCCGAAGAGGGCGACAACAGCCGATTGTTAGGTAAACATATGCAAGAAACACACCGACTAAAACTTAAAAATCCTCAAGCTATTCATTCGCGATTAATTCCAGTCGATAAGCTGTTTTGACAAATTCAGGCAGAGAGCCACTTGTCTCAAAAACATTTTTCTTTTGGTTAGCGAATCACTTGAGCGCTACGTTTATTTTGTTTCTCCCAGCAAGTTCAGGACGATGAGGCAAAACACATAATCCAAACCTCTGTATGCTGGTCCCGAATTGGACTTTCCCGAGATACTGTCTAGCACATCTCGTGTCCTTCCATTGCGGGTTTCTATCAGCCACCTCGCGCGAGTCACTGGTGGTCAGACTGCCGCAACCAGTCAAATACATTATGCCACATTACGCAGGCCGGCAATTACTTCATTCTTCAAACCAAACCTTCGTGTAAACCTAACGCCCGGCTTCACGCGCCGGTTTGGAGCCGCGAAGCGGGCGGAAATCGGGTCGCTGTGCAGCGATGTTAACTGTGATGCTCAACGTCAACGGTAAACCATGGTTCACTTTTGAAATCACTCGTTCGTGCCGGCGACCTGCAAATTACATTCTTCGAAAAGTCTGACGAGCTGAAAACGTAGTCAATGTGATAAGCCTTTTCGCGGTTCACGCTGCAAGAAAAATGTCGGCTGGTCTCATTGCGCCTTGTTCCTCCTTCAAAGACTCGATGATTACCTGGCTTTCTTGAAACCCATCTCGCTAGCTCGGCAACTACGTTCGAGTGATTCACAGCGGTCCGGCTTATCCCAGCGCCATGCTATATAAAATCGCCGAGAATGACTGTCTTTGGCCGCTAAGATCGGTCACGGTGAATCTGAAGTACTTCCAGAATTGACCCATGATAGCAAAGCTTCTTCGTTGCGCCCCTTCGTCCAGACGCGCCAGCACAGTGAAATCTCTATTGTAGTTGAAAGGGAGAAAAAGCCTGAGAATCTTCCGTTGCTCCAATTAGGTTGCCACTTTTGCTGAAAAATCCCAGGGACGGAAAATCTGCCACTCCAATTTACTTTCGGACGTCGATGACCATTTTCGCGAAAAAATGCCGATGCCACGATTTTTGACTCCTCGCCGCACCCAGAGGTAAGAACCCGCCCACTCTCATATGCGGGGGGTCGATAGCGGCAGGATCTTCACATTCCTGAACGACCAAACATCAGTCCGGCAAGCTAAATCTGCTCAGTCAAGCTTTTCGTGCTGAGCGCTCCATTTACATCCAAGTTTACGATTTTCATATTAGAAAGACAGTTAACGCCCAAAGCAAGCGGTGCTAAGCATCCGCTGCCTGGCTTGTTATGTGACTGGTACACTCTTGATTCTTCAGCCTCTATTTTTAGATGGCAAGGGTTAGGTATTTGAACCAGCCACCAAATGCAGCTATTAAAAACAAGCGCTAAACTCCCAAAAAAACTCGGCAACATGAACATTCCCTACCATTGACATCAATCCAAGAAACACAACATAAAAATGCAAAACAATTGCCCCCAATTTGACCTTATACTCATTTTTAATTCCTTAAATGTTTTATTTTTTCGGACACATACGATTAAGCTAAGGGGCCGGCTTAGCCGGTCCAGTGAGCGATGCGAAAGACTGAGCGCATGTTAGCTAGACGACAATGTAATGTTGCAAAACTGGTCTTTTGAGTTTCAAGGTATTCTATCTTGCTTGCCGAACTTTAATTTCGAATGTAGCACCTTCCGCTCCGGTACGTTGTCAACAATTGATGCCCGGTAACTCATGCTGCACCATCTTCCTTTTCCGTGTAACCTCCTCATGCAGGTGTCGGGTTAAGCAGACACTATCAATAGGTCTCCAGTTGCGTGTCGGACGCTTTCTCCAAGCGAGCCGGATTGGCTGTTTGCGGGCTTATATACGCGCTGCGCTAGCCAGAATATTCCCGGTTCCCCCCCTTCGGTCACAAAGATGTCCGCTCGTTGTACATTGATAGTTTGAGGGAGCGGGACGGAAGTGATTGCGAGTGCCAAGTTACAGTCCAGAATTCAAAGAACAAGACCGTCAGAAGATGATGCCGCCCTCTACTCAGAGTGTTGCCCAGCTGAGCCGGGAGACCGGCGTTTCGGAGCCAACGCTGTATGCTTGGAAAAAAGCAGTTCAGACCAGAGATTTTTGTGCCAAGCCCAAAACTTCCAGCCCGGGATCGCTGGGAATGCCGTGCCAAAATGGCAGCGGTCATCCGACGCGCCATGAAGAAGCGGAAAAACGGCTCGACCTATTGTCGGGAGTACGGGCTCATACCCGAACAACTGGGAGGCCTGAAAGGAGGCCTTTGAGAGCATAGGATGCTTTGGCGGCCATCCACGCGACAGGACGCAGCTGGAGCGGAGCGCAAGAAGAGTCGTTGCACTTTTGAAAAGGAGCTGCTGCGCAAGGAGCGTGGCTCTGGCGGAGGCAGCCGCCGTTGCTGACCCTGTCAAAAAAAGCCGGGCCATCTGGGACCAGCGAGGGAACGGACTGATCTCCGGAGCTGATTAAACATGGCCATTACCTTGATTGCTGAAGCGTGCAAGCGGTGCACCAGGGCACAAGGCCTGTGCGGTGCCGTCTGAGCGACCCGTACGCTGCGCCGCTGGCAACGTTTGTAAAACGCGGTAGATCAACGCAAGGGAGCTGTCCGCAAGGCCAGCGCCCATTGCACTGACTTGCACAGGAAAAGGAGCAGATCCTCACCGTGTGTAATGGGCGGCAACATTCAGAGCTGGCCTCCCGGCCAGATTGTTTTCCCGACTGCTGATCAGGGCATCTACCTTGCCAGTGGAATCCAGCTTCTTACCGGGTTACAGCGCATGCACAGGGCATCCTCGTGGCGGGCTGCGCACGCGCACATTGAAAAGCGCCAAGGCCTGGGTGGCTTACGGCACCGAACCAGTCTGGGCATGGACATCACGTTCCTACCTGGCGCTGTGCGCGGAGAGTTCTAACCGGCTCTATCTGGTAATGGATATCTTCAGCGCAGATCGGTGGGCTGGGAGATCCACCACAATGAATCATCATGCACATTGCCTCTACCCTGATCAGGCAAGGCTGTCTACGCCACCGCATCCGCGCTGATCAGTTGGTGCTGCACTCGGATAAATGGCAGCCCGATGAAAGGGGCCACCATGGCTGGCAAACCCTGCAAAGGCTGGGTGTGGTGCCTTCGTTCAGCCGTCCATCGGTGAGCGATGACAACCGTACTCGAGGCGATTGTTCAAGACCTTAAAATACAGTCAGCGGTACCCTTGCAAAGCGCTTCGCGGACATCGCCAGGCCCGTGCCGGGTGGCAACGCTTCGTGAAAACTGGCTATAACAGCGAGCACCGCACAGCGGGATCCGCTTCGTTACCACCGGAGCAGCGTCATGCTGGTCTGGACGGGATATGTCTGGCTAAGCCGGCAGCGCCGTATATGAAAGCCGCCAAACAGGCCAATCCGGGCTCGCTTGAGAAAGCGTCGAACCAGCAACTGGAGACTATGATTAGTGTCTGGCTTAAAACCCGACAACCGCGAATGAGGAGGATAACGGAAAAGAAGATGCTGCAGCATGAGTTACGGAATCATGTGACAAACTACCGGTCCAGACCAGCATTGACGCTGCCTCCGGTGTAACGAAAGCGGATCCCGGCTGTTTGGCCGTTGTCGTGTTATACCAGTTCACGAAGCGTGGGCCCCAGCGGTCCTGGCCGATGTCCGCGAAGCGCTTTGGGCAGGGGTACGGCTTTGACTGTAGTTTCAAGGTCTTGAACATCGCCTCAAGCCAGTACGGGTTGTCATCGCTTCACCGATGCGACGGCTGAACGAAGGCACCACACCCAGACCTTTGCAGGGTTGCCAAGCATGTGGCCCCTTTTCATCGGGCTGCCATTATCCGAGTGCAGCACCCACTGGTACGGCGGATGCGGTGGCGGTAGACAAGCCTTGCTGATCAGGTAGAGGGCATGTGCTGATGAATTCATGTGGTGGATCTCCCAGCCCACGATCATGCGCTGAAGAATCCATTACCAGATAGAGCCGGTAGAACTCTCCGCGCACAGCGCCAGTAGGAACGTGATGTCCTATGGACCAGACCTGGTTCGGTGCCGTAGCCACCCAGGGCTGACGGCTTTTCAAAATGTGCGCGGTGGCAGCACCCGCCCACGAGGATTGCACCTGTGCATTGCGTGTATAGAACCCGGTAGAAGCTGGATTCACTGGCAAGGGTAGATGCCCTGATCAAGCCAGTCGGGGAACAATTGGCCGGGAGGCAAGCGTCTTGATTGTTCCGCCCTATTACACACCGTGAGGATCTGCCTCCTTTCCTGTGCAGTTTCAGTGCATGGCGCTGCCTTGCGGGACAGCTCCCTTGCGTTGATCTACCAAGCGTTTTACACCGTTGCCAGCGGCGCAGCGTACGGTCGCTCAGACGGAGCACCGCACAGGCCTTGTGCCTGCGTGCACCGGGCTTATGCACCGCTTCAGCAATCAAGGTAATGGCCATCTGTTTTATCAGCTCGGAGATCAGTCGTCCCCGCTGGTTGCCCCAGATGGCCCGGGCTTTTTTTGACAGGGTCAGGCAAGGCGGCTGCCTCCGGCCAGAGCACGCTCCTTGCGCAGCAGCTCCTTTTCAAGTGCCGCTCTTCTTGCGCTCAGCTCCAGACTTGCGTCCTGTCAGCTGGATGGCCGCCAGCATTCCTGCTCCTCAAGGGCCTTCTTTCCAGGGCCTCCAGTTGTTCCGGGTATTAGCCCTACTCCCGACAATAGGTCGAAGCGTTTCCGCTTCATTCTATGGGGCGCGGTCTGGTATGGACCGGCGCCAATTTGGCACGGGCATCAGCGATCCGGGCTGGAAGGTTTGGGCGGACAAACAAATCCTCTGGTCTGGAAACTGCTTTTTTCCAACATTTTACCAGGCGTTGTTCTCCGAAACGCCGGTCTCCCGGCTCAGCTGGGCAACACTCTGATTAGAGGGCGGCATCATCTTCTTGACGGTCTGTTCTTTGAAATTGAAGTCTGGACTGTAAAACTTGGCATGCATCACTCCGTCCGCTCCCTTCAAAATATCAATGTAAACGAGCGGAATCTATTGTGACGAGGGGATCCTTGCGTTCAGGGTTTTTCTGTCAATGTCTTTGTAGACCCGCTTAATTAAACGCGTTTATCTTTGCCTAGAAACTTCGCCAGAGGTATTCGTCGGCCTTGCTGCGAACTCTTGGCTTTTCGTCGAGGAAGATCTTTTCAAACTTTTGAGTAATCTTCAATTATTGCGTCAAGCTTTCCAGAGCGGATTCACGAGCATTATGTAGACGGTCGTGATTAATGCTCGACTATGATTAGTGCTGCCTGAGGATTTTTGTGAGCGCTTTTTTATGTCAATTTGCGCCGGCGTCATTGCCCATGAATCTTATTGAGTCAATCGTATTGAGTCTTTTTTAGATATTAACCCCTTGCTGGCCCAAGTTATTTATTCTGTGCTTAGTTCTTTCCGGTAATCCTTGGTCGTTGCAAATTTGCTGTCGATTGTTGCGCGGAATTACCTATGCCCTGCGAGGGTTAAGGCTCCATCTCGATATTGCGTTGCATTGTTTCTGATAAATGCTTGTCAACTAGTCTCTGGTAAGTGTTTTGGTTGTCGAGGTTGCCGGTTTTAGATTTGGGAAAGTCTCTATTCTCTTGGACGATCCATTCATCGTTTAGTCTGGGTACGCTCCTTCATTAGTCCATGAAATACTTGGCGGAAAGAAAACAGTATTGGCAGCCTCGGCCTTTACGAACGAGTGCTCTCAACCATGCCATGGTATTCATCTGGGCATGTTCTTCTTGATGAGGTGCCCTCAATGTCATGATTTGTGTTCTGCTTGGCATTGATTGCAGCAATCCAGATTGTTTTTTTTGTCAATGGTTTTTTAAGAGTCTAACGCCCGGCACACGCGCCGAGTGGAGCAGCTTCGCTGCGTAACGGAGGTCCGGGCCGTGGTTGATGCCGTATTGTTAGCCATTTAACTGTAATTCAATTCTTTACTATTGCTGATAGGATAGTCCAAAATATATACATAAGGAACAACCGTGCGTTAACAGCAAAAAAAAATATGGCAATAATGCTGCCCATTCCAAAACGATATTGCTTAAGCCCAGAGACTAACATTGGAAGGCCAGAACGCCGAATATAAATATGAATGCGTCACTTTTAACGCACTATACGGTGATGGCTTTTATTTTGATCGTCATAAATGTTTCATATGTTTTTTTAAGTAGGTGCCGATAGCTGCGTAAAAAACCCGCTCTCGATATATCAGAACCTGTTTGAATAATCATGTATGAAATTTAGAATAATCACCTGCATTTTTGATCTTGCGCTTGCGTGAAACGTTTTTCCAGATTTCGTTGTTTTTCTTCTTCTGAATGTCACCATGCTGGCCATCGATTCATTTGAAAGAATTTGATAAGCTTCTGCCTCGCCTTTGTTCTCTCAATCTTCAGTAGCTTTTTGCCCAGAGCAATTAGGGAGCGTTGACTTGTTTCCCAGCACCAGCTTAGAAAAGCTGATCCGTCTTTCGATCTCTTTTCAGTCTTTCAGAAAAATGGTTCTGGCTTTTTTTTGCTATTTTCAACCTTATCCGTAACTCCTTGAATATGAACCATAGACTTCCACTAAACGGTATGATACAAATAGATATGAAACATTAGGCAGAGGTCTTTTCGCAGTAGATTAAGATATCTTCATCAGAAGGAAGGTACGAAAAAAACTCACTCGCTAGGATGCCGTATTTTCCTCATAATCCAAATATGAAAATACCGATTTTTCGCATGGTGTATTGAGGCTTTTCGCCCGCCCATTCCCCAATCTAACTCGCCTTTTTCAGTAACCAGAGATGTATTTTACCGCCCCAATAAAGTTGGAAGGTGATCGCTTCAAACAACTCTACGTCTGCGAGAATTTTACCGAGGCCTATCTTTGCGTTTCTTGCAGCTTTTGATTAGGCGAACATCGCAAAAACCAGAGAAAAATGCGTTACGAATACCGATGAGTATTCCGTGGATTATTTGGATGTTGCAGTATGGTTTGATGCCCATTTGTAATATCGTCACCTCATCTGGCTAACGCCCGGCTTTGGGGCGGACTTGTAGCGCGGAGCGGCGGAAAGGCCGTCCCCAGCCGAAGGGGCGGCAACAGCCGATTGTTACGTTTTCGCCCAGACCAAACCTTTATTAGGGCACTTCTCCAAAACTCACTAAGCGGTTGCCAACGTTCCGCAGTGAAGCTCATGCGATGGGCCGTTGGATTCAACAGATTACACGAGTTAACCCTCACTTGTATTCTGCTTCCACTTCCTCAAACCCCACGGCTTATCATTATTAGCCTAGCGTGCAGCCTCAACAAAGCTCTCTTTCGCCAACACTGAATGCCAACATGCGCTGTAGTCGGTTTGGCGGGTTTAGGTTCGCCCGCGGCTCGACATTCCCACGTATCACCCGCTTGTAAAATAAGCACCTGCTTCCCAGGTCACTGCAGCCTCATTCCCAGGCAAGTCACGATATTAACTCGATTTGAAGAAGCTCAAGTCTGACGGAAAGTGATGTGATTGATTACCAGTGATCATTACGAACTGATCCTAAAACGTAACGCCTGAGGGGGTAACCGGGCCCCGGAGCGATAGCGGAGGGAACAAAAGCGGTTACGGCTTTTGGGCGTCGTGACCGCCCATGGTTTAATGGCCGTTCACCACCGCGGTTGAGTCTGGAATCAAAAGGCCGCATGCCCTCTCCCGGGGACAACTGTGCACCAACTCGACGGATCGCGAAAGAACCAGAAACGCAAACGCTACCGGCCCGATTACGTTTAGACGGACGGCCCCACGACTGGGAGCACGCCCATGAATTACCAAACACCGTTGGCCGTTGCGGCAAACCAAACCAGACAGCGAACGGAATTTCCGGCCTTGGCGTCACCAGGTGAGCGGGCTTACAACCAATCCGGTGCCAGGCCTTGCACCCCACCTTGCTAAAAAAAGCTCATATGCCGGGCAATAACGCCCAGCCGCAGGCGCCAGCCTCAGCGCGGAGCGCCTTTTGTGTTTAATGTTTGAGCGCAGCGAGTAACACAAAAGGTGCTAGGTTGGCTGTCGCTCTGCCGCAGATTGTAAGTGTTTCGTTCCAGAGGACGAAGGAAGGCTTTCGGCACCAACCCCTTGCCCTCAAACCAACTTTTTTCACTAATCAAATAAAGGATAGCTTCTGGAAACTGCTCTAAAAGTTTAGGGAGACCTTCTGCATCATTAAGAAAATTATTACTCCCTTACTCTCGTCAATGCCTGAAATAACCCAAATGTAGATTCATCGAAGAATGGGCCTTTATCATTGGTGAATATAGATATTTTTTCTATCTCACTCCAAAAGTAGATTTCTTCAATTTTTGGGACGTACCTTTTTATTCAACACTATCGAATTCGACGAATTCATTGTTTGTGCGGCCTTAACTCTCTCTATATGATTTTTAAAACGGGTGAGATAGCTGCAACTATCAGACAAAACACCAAAAAATTAGGTGCCCAATGAGCTCCGCCCTCCTCATCGCTACACGCCAAAGACTACAAATAAGCGTACATACTAAATATTGCCGTAATCAGAACGATTTGTAATTGGTAATTCATGACTCTGACACTTAACGCAAGCACACGGGGACGAGCGCAAGCGGTTGGGCTCCCAGCGACCAACGGAGCGAGTGATGCGCCTTGTTAACATTTACGTGCACAACCGAATTAAACACAATTGAAAGGCGCTCAGAATAGCCGTTAGCAAAAAGCGCCAAATAGCATGCGTTTTTTGTAAACTTAATTGAGTCTATGGCAAAACGGTTCTGTCCGTGCGCACTTAGCCATAAAAAAGTAGTACGACATCATAAGTAATGCCGGGGCAATAAAAGGGCCGTTACCCATTAGTGTGCAATTGCAGCAGAAAAACAACAGCAACCGAGAATACAAGCCCAAATTAAACTGCAAACGGAATTGGATTCGAGCTTGTGCCAGATTTTCACGCTAAAAACCCTCCCAAAATTGTATAAACGACAAAGCCACAGGGGCGGCCGCAGGCCGTCCAGCGCCGACAGGCGCGAACTGATGCGTATGGTTATACAAGCTGTTGTTGTAGAAATTAAATACTAAGTGCGCCCCATACAAAAAATAGCCCCCAATTGGACCCCATGAAAAGAAACAAAAAACCAAATGAGCACATTCTGTCTTTCATGGGTTACGGTGTACCCCAGCCCTACAGAATAGATTTCATCGACAAATCGATGGGTTAGTTTGACAAGAACTAAAAGCGGCTCCGAATAAAAACGATACAAGCGAATAATGTAGATTTTTGACCGAAAAAAACCCCATATACAAGGCGACGCAACTATCACAACCGGGAAATAATAAAATATGCCAGCTGATTTACTACGCCCGTAAAAACCCACCAAATTATTGATCCGAGTAAACATGTTATTCATAGTGTTGTATTTTAACGCAAAGTTAGGGGCAAGCTTTTAAGACGATGTTACTTTTTTGCCAAACAATGAAGCGCAGCGAATGGCAAAAAAGCGGCGGCTTAAAAAGCTGTCCAGCGACGAAGGGAGCGGCCTAGGAAACGAATTTGTTATATTTTAGGTTTGCATTTATGATGGCTTTGCCAAAACACCTGGGTTGTATTTGTTGTACCATTAGACCATATGCATGGTTTTTTAAATCTTGTACATTAAACCACATTGCACCTATTTATTAGGGCCTTCATTTCTTAGTTACGTTTTCTTGCGCCTATTACCAAGATTTTATTATTTGATGTGTACCGTCACCGTAAACCCAGTTTCCTTGAGGACGCCCACAATTTCACGATTAAATCACACCTTTCCCGTTCAGGAAGTTCATTTACCAGCTCAACCCGCATCAAGCCCCAGAATTATCTGTTTTCGCTGCCGCAAGCCAGAAAGAGAAAGGAGGCAAACATACAGTTGAATAAGTCTTCATTTTATGATTCATAATTTTCCTATTAATGGATATAACGCCAGGGTAATGGGTGCCAACGAGACGCGCAGGCGTTAGTTGGCATTCCGTTGACCCACCATTGTTATTGCCTGCTTCGGCCCAAAAGCTTCCTGATTAAGGGCAATTCGGCCGTAATGATTTTTCATTTTTCGTCTTCAAATTTTAATCGAGGAATCCATCAGGACCAGAGCTCTGAAAAAAAGTCTGCCTCGGTATTCAAACGCGCTGAAAATTTTCACCCCTGATTTATCGTTCCAACAAGTCCACCCATGACCCGAACTTAACCAAAAGCGCGAATGCTTTGATACATTCGCAAAAACGCATTTGATAGTACTGGAAGCCCTCGCATTCAAGGACCTCTGTTCAATTTAGCGGTCTTTCAGGTCACCCTCCGGAGGTGGTCGCGGACACGAGAATATGCAAAGCGCTCTCAGTGAGAAGCGCCGTCAAAGAGTAACCCTCGGCATTTAATTGTGGCTAGAAGTCATAAAAGCGATCTCACGGTATAGGATGCAGCAATTGTATTTCGCTTTCGTTTCGCAGGATCTTTCGCAAGTTGTAACTCATCTTGGTCATCCGGACGCTCCTAGCAACTCTTCTTGACCTGTTTTCTTGTTAGCAGCCTCCACTTTGAACCAAAAAAAAAAAATCTGCCAGCGGAATCCCCTGAGCATAGCGAAAAATGATATCTAAAAAAATGACCAATTTTTTGCCCCGGATTTTCAATCGAAGCCCCACCAAAAGTCAAGGGAAAAGGGGCTTTTGGATTTTCCCTTTTGCCCCTGTTGTAAAAATTTTGGATTGGGTGGGTCCTTCTAAGGAAGGGGGGCTTTTTTTTTGGGGCCAGCTCCCATTTGAGCCCCGCATCGTTTTCCATGGATTTTTTTTCCTCCCCCTGGCATATCTTCTCCTCTTTT
>Ga0163217_1119646_pt1 | contig 16122 bp, 18 predicted proteins | sample SynspAceP_FD_185933 | JGI IMG/M metagenome (GOLD analysis project Ga0163217, IMG submission 185933) | Saline lake microbial communities from Ace Lake in Antarctica - Synechococcus sp. Ace-P (PacBio error correction) | ecosystem: Environmental > Aquatic > Non-marine Saline and Alkaline > Saline ... | reverse complement strand
ACCTCAAGCTGACGAGCCTTGGCTCGGCAGATCGAGCAGCGCGCCAACGTTACGGGCGCTCCGTCGCGTGCCTTGGGCGAAGATGATTGCGCCAAATATCGCTATCGACAGGATAAAATTGAGATTGGGCCAGCCGCAACCGTTGCCCGCGCGCTTCAAAAGGGCTGCGCCCAGCATCGTGCGCGCGCGGTCCCGCATCCGTCATCGGCTTATGCATTCGCCCGTTCTTGCCGCAGGCCGCTGTCGCGTCGCCCATGAACTTGATCCGTAAGCCGCCCAAGCGGAACGCCGCTGCGACCTGCCAGACCGTGCACGTGCTTATCGGATTGCGCCGGAACAAAGACCGCCAAAGCCCAAGGAGAAACCTCCGCCATGGGATGCGCGCACCAGCGCCCGACGATATAATGGACCGTTTCGGGATCGCCACGATCCCGACCAGGGCAAACCACGAAGGCCAGAATTCGTAAAGAAAAATCGCCGAAATGCGGAAGTAAGCAGCGATGTCCATGGAATGGCCCGTCTCTGGCTCAGCTAGTTATGCGGGTCACCGGTCCTCAAGCCGCGTCTGCGCACAGCCTTACGGGCCCAATGTCGGTCCGCATTTGCCTGCACGCAATCAAAGGCAAATCATTTGCCTTTGACAGGGATATTGCGGCATCACAGGCCTCAAGCGCCTGCTCAAACCACGCGCGGCCATGTCGAGAAACCCGATCTCAGCCTGCAATAAACAAATCAAGCGCAGCTTCTTGGCCCCGTTGAATGTGCCCCTGCCCGGTCCGCCAATCTCCATCAACCTCGGGGCCAGCCGCAGGGCCGAAAGCGCGCGGTATCAGGTGCGGTGAAATTCAACTGACAATGGCCGCGAGTCAAGGCGCGCAACCGGGGATTGATCTTCCCGCGGTCGAGGCCATGTCAGCGCATAAACCGATGCATGGCGCATATGCTGCGGTCCAAATTAGGGCATTAGCCGCCCCCGTTCGCGGGAACCCGACCAGCGCATGAAACAGCGATTCAGGGCTGCACACGGCTTCTATCTACTTGGCGCGATACCGAAATTACTTCATGGCGTTTCAATCAGTTCGACCTTGTTAAACATAGACGCCGAAGTCGATGCTGATCCGTTGCCCATCGACCAGTTCGGATGCGGACCGCCTTCGGCCAATGGTTGCTTTTCAGCTAATCGCTTCCAGCGGCCAATCGCGGAAAGCCCGCCCCACTTGCGTGATAATGATCCGGCTCGACCGCTCGCTATATCCTCGCCACAAGCGCTTGGAACACCGCCGAAATGCCGCTGATCGAGGGGCAGGATGCGCGGCGTCATGTGCCTTGGCTCGGCCAGCAGAAGCGTCCGCGCATACCAGCGATTCCTTTCGTATGGCGCAGGGGCAGCGTTGCGCGCCTTGGGCGAAGCGCCGCAAAACCGGGATCGACAGCGCGGCCCCCACAATCGCGCTCATCGGTCCAGTCGCAGGGTCTGTCGCTGGCGTCACACAAGGCTCGCGTGCCATGCCGGCGACCTCGATCCCCGTCCCCGGCAAGCGCGGACCGCAAAATCTTCAAGGCAATCGTCGAAGGCCTGTGGGGAACCGCGATCTGCGGCGTTCAAGGCAATCGCCCTGCTCGGCCAGCCGTATTGATGTTGGCGACCGGCGGTCAGCGCCAAACAGTCGTAGGTGCACGGGGGCGCGCGCAATCAACAGATCAACGTGTTTTTCTCCAATCGAGCCCGGCGCGCGAACACGTGACTCGCTTCATTAAGAAACCCGGAACAGTGGCGGAAATCAACACCGAATTTGTTCAATACGCAACAGGATGATGAAGCCCCGAGCATCCCGATCAAACCGGTCCAGCAAAACCGCCATGAACGGGATTAGGTGCGAGCTGTCTTTGACACCCGCATTTGCGCTTTACGGTGATTCCGACGATGTCGCCAAGCTGATGCGGCCATCGCAATGCAATGAAATGCGATCAATTCGCCAGGTGCAGTTCGGTTGTATTTTACGAAAAAACAGCGCCACAATCCACAGCACCCCACCCAGCCTGGCGACGTGCCCGAATGTCTTCTTGGGGCTGAGCCTTCGGCCAGATTTCGGCCCCCGATTCACAGCCCGGCCCGGCGAAATAGCCCAGTCACATCGCTGGCAATCACCACCAGGCGCCAGCCAAGACCATCCAGATCAGCCATAGTCACGGCAGCGAATAAAGGCCAAGCGCTGCGATGCAGATCATCCAGCCGAATAATCGCAAATATCCGGCGGTGCCGTCAGTTGGCGACCCGATCATCGCGGGCACAAACAGCAGCGGTAAACAGGTTTTAATGGCAAAAGGTGGCCCGCCAAGCACCGCTGCGGCGGCAAATGCCCCAAGAGGCAATGGGCCAATTCTGCTGCGGTCTGGCGCGAGCATTGGCTAGGCGCCAGTTCCCAGATTCATTAAGCCGCGCGCCGCAGCCAATCGCGACCAAAGAACAGCGGCCGCCATCCAGATCTGTTCACGCCGCCACACCTACCATCCGATGGCGGACAAGACCCGAACTTTCAGGTCATCAAATTTGGACCGCCTATCTACCCCCTCATGTGCACGGCACGGCTCCTTCGCAAGCGCCGTCTCAGCGCAGCGCCGTAACGCCGACGGCACGTCGGCAAAACAATCGCGGTGAAATCCAGGCCAAAGGCCGTATCGACGCGAATATCGTATTCACATAGGCCGGACTTGCCAGAGCAGAAACATTCGAAAATCCTGCGCTTCGCCGCTGCGTGCGGATCAACGAGGTCTGAGGTCGGGCCCAGGAACAATGGGTGTCCGAGATAAAGCGCGCCCAGCGTCGTCTCGTCGCGGTATCGGGGTTCAAGCTTTCCAGTCGCCACATCACGGGCCATGTATTGGTCGCGCGCGCCACTTCATCGCGCGAGCGATAGTTCAGCGCGATGGGCAGATGCACCCGGTCATTGTCTTTGGTCGAGCTGCTCGGTCTCGTCCATTCAGGAATTTGCGCTCGATCAAGCTTCAATCCGGTCGCCGATGGAATCTCGAACGCAAACTCTTCTTTTACCAAAGCTTGCATCTCTTTGGTGATGTAGCCGTCTGAACAACGTCATGAGGCCGGCAACCTCAACCTGCGTTGCGGCTTCCAGTTCTCGGTCGAGAGGCAAAGATCGTCAGGTATTTCACCCCAGATCCGGGCAGGCCTCTACAATCTCGCGCACGCGGCGCGCGCACGGCTTGGTGGCCAAACAGCCGTGGGCGATGACGCTGCTGCGCCCCCGGCATTGCCGTCCATGATTATCGCACGTTGACAGTGGACCTTGCGATCGGCACTTCTAGGCAAAGGCGCGCTGGGGATCCGGATCAACCTTCTATTGCTCCCTAAACCGTCAACCGTTGTCAGACCTGCCATAAATTTCCGCTTGTTCGTTTCAAGCGACGCATCGACCTTGCGCATATGCGCGCGGTCAGGTCTTGGACTCGCTCTCCCATAGCTTCTGGTCGTCCCGGACATCCGCGTTAGCTTGGCCTTCTTAAATCTGATCCATACCGTCACGCCGCACGTTGCGCACGCCACGCGCGCATTGCTCGGCATAATTGATGCTGCGACCTTGGTTAATTCGCGGCGACGTCTTCGTTAGCTCAGGAATCGTCAGCATAATGATCGTGCGTAAGTGAGATTGATCCCAACCCACTTCCCGAATGGCTTTTCGACCTTATCACAAGGCCCTATCCCAAACGTTAACGTCACCATACGCGGATTCGGCACGTTAACCGTGCCCACTCGCGTTGATCGGAGTTTTCTGCCCAGTTAGGCACCTCCACACTTGATCGGCATCCAGCATGGAGGCATGCCCGCCCGGTGCGCCAAAGATGCAAATTCGGTGCGCAGCGATCAAGCGCACCGTTCATGCGCGCTCGAGGTCGTCTAGATTCAATTCGATGTGTGCGCAGGACATGTCCACGTGTCTCTCTTTTTGACGTTTAGCGGCGTCTATAGCGTTAAATCGCGCACGATCGTATAGGTTGCCTTGCCCGCGAGATGCCCTTAAAGCCGCGGCGAGGGGCTCGTCGAGCGAAAAACACAATGCATCGCAGCGAGTTGTCGCGCGCCAGTGCAATCGCCGAGGCATACCTCACACCCAGATGCTGCGCCAAGCAGTCGTCATTAGCTGACCGTTCTCATAAGCGCAACCCGCATCATCGTGCCTTGGCAGGTCTTTGTTATAACCGCCGGTCCAACTTTGGTCTGCTTTGAAGAATCACCTCGCAGTAATCTCGTTGGCGCGCAGGGTCGCGGCTGTGTCAGGTGGTGATTGAAATACGGATTGCCGGTAGCCAGCGCGAAGATACACACGTCGCTTTTCTCTAAGGTGGCGCACGGGCGCGGGGCGGACGAATATAGGGTTCTGCCACCTCATCCATTTGCGAATTGCCACTGATCACCCGCGAATGAACGCCGCAGATCTTCCAGCGAAGGAACTGCAAATGCCAGCGCGTTCATCAACCGTGGCCAGGACGACTCCCCATTATAATCGCGCGGTCGTGCGCTTCATCCCCTGGGCGGAGCCTTTGCAGCCGGAAAATATTGGCCCCCTCGATGACATACAAAATGCTCGACGCCCAGATCATGGGACGGATTAATCTCTTGCGCCGAATCCGTATCCACTTGTTGGGGGGTGCGCAGCCCGTGCCATTGCGGCCCCATCAGCGCCTCGCCCGAGATTTTCAAAGCACGCGTTTGTATTTCACTCGGGCTTGGGGGGGCGTCGGCTCATCGGTCTCTCCGGGATTTGGGGTCGCGGCGCACACTGCCCGAGCCGGGATTGACACAAGCGACTCCAGACCGGGTCGAGCGGCAATTATTGCGACCTCATGATGCGCCCTTTTGCTAATGCCCGACCGCGCGCAGGGACCTGATTGCGGGATTGATCCGGCCAAGCGGTTGCTGGCCGGGCCCAAACGCCAGCGGAAAATCAGCGCTGGCGCTTGCGATTGCCCAAAGTTACAGGGCCGCGCGATTGTGAATGCCGACGCGCTCAGGTCTACGCGTGCTGAGGGTGCTATCAGCGCGACCGGGCGCAAGCATCTGCGCCGCGCACCCCATTTTTCTTGTATGGACACAAGGTTGCGCGGGAGATATTCGGTGAGCGCTTGGCTGCGCGAGGTTGCGCCAAATTTACCTCCATACGATCCGCGTCGGTCATTATTGGTGCACGGGCCTCTTATTTTCCCACTGCGCTGACCGAGGTGTGCTGACCGAATTCCAGCGTCCCAAGTGATCTGCGCGAACCACGCAATGCACTGCGTGCGGACCAGTTTTGCCAGACATGGCGGCGGATTTGGCCGCGCGCGACCCACAAACAGCCGCCTATATGCGACATGGTTTAACCCGTGCGAGTTCAGCGCGCTTGCGGAGTGCTGGAGGCGACCGAAAATGGGCCTGCAGCGCATGGCAATTGGAGACGCGCCGCCAGTGCTGCCCGCTTGGCGCTACGACGCCTTGGTGATGCGCGGGCCTGCGGATTGTTTTGGAGAACCGGTGACCCCGGCAGCTTTGATTCAGATGGCTGGGCGAAGGGGCCGCTGGACGAGGTGCGCGCGGTTCGCCGATTCTGGGAACGCACACGCGCCCTGCGGCGCGCGCCATTCCGGTCCCCGGAACTGGTGTCCTATCTTAGGGTGAGTGCACCCTTGAGGCGAATCCGCGTGACAGAGCCAGTCATTGCCACGCGTCAATTTGCAAAACACGCCAGCAGCCACATGGTTTCGAAGCCGCATTGAAAAATTGGCAACCGTCCAGTTTCCTATGGGAAAGCCGCATATCTAGCGGCAGCTTGCGAATGATCTCACCGATACTCGATTTATCCACAGTTTTCACAGTGACAGCCGAAAAACGCCAGTCGGTACGTTGTTCATAACACTACAATAGATGGGTTCGCAGGGAATCGAAAAGCGATGACGTGCGCGTCTCTTCGCTACAAAACTTGCTTCAGGCCGGAGATTGGCGTGTATGGAGACCCCGCATTCGAGCGAGCGCGCGGCGGCTTATATTGGCATTACCACAGGGTCAAGGAGATCACCGCATGCGGCACGTACAGTGACCGTGGGCTTCGGCCAGCAACGGGATCTACCTGCCCCGCACGATGTATTCGTTCGAATTTCCCAAGGCCCATGTCTATGGCACGCGCCTGTGCTTTCTTATGACCTGGACACGGCAACTGCCAGCGATGGCGGTCTATTGCGCAGTCACGGACTTCGCGCCACCAAGCTATGTGAGCTGACGGCAAAGTGCTCGATCAGATTCACGGGCGAGGTCGCGTCATCACAATCAAGGCTGCATTGCGGGCTGCGCGCAGCTATTTCAGCGCTTGGGCGTCCAGCTCGAAGCGGTTTGAGCAGCATATGCCGCAGATCCGCCCATCGGCAGGCGCCCAGCGGATCGTCGAGGGCTATTACAGGCTTGATAGAAGAGCATCTTTCCGAAGGTCTGAACCGTCGCGGATTATGCCCAAAAATTAAGGCATCACGCAAACGCTTTGACCGCGTTGATGCCGCGAGGTGTGCGGGAAAACCGCTTCCAATCATGCTGCATGAGCGCGTGAATCAACGCAAGGGCGCGCCGCTTGCTGGAGGATACCGACCATCCCGATCCGCGAACTTGCGCGCTGATCTGGCTTTGGATCGGCGGCGTATTTCACGCGGCTTTGGTCAAGCGCATCGTTTTGACACCTCGGCAGCACGCCGTCAGGGCCAACATCGCAGGCGCTCAAGCTACGTCGCTTAAACCAAGTTATCGCCTAACGGTAATGATATTGCCGCATTTCGCCCCAATTTCCGAGTAAATTGTCGAGAATGTTTGCCACAGTCCGTCGGCTTTCTGGACAGGCCGGATGTCGCTTTTTGACTTTTTAAAGGCGGAGATCCACCATTGACCCGATAGGGGAAACCTGTGCCTGTGCGGATGAAAGCTCTGCTGGGGGCTATGAGAACGTCTTGGGCCACTTTTGTTGAATTTCGGTTTCTCCCCTTCTCTTCATCGATAAATGTGTGTGTCACCAGGGGAGTTACACATGACTCAATTTACACCAATTAAGCGAAAAAAGCGCATCCAGCAGCACAATGTATTGCGACGAATATCACGCGGGCCACATGGACCGCCGCGAATTTGACCGCGCCACAGCGCTCGTCTGACGCAGGCAGGCGGGCCTTACAGCCTGATCGGCGCGACCACCCAGCGTTGCAGCGGGCCATGCACAGCCAAGGCCGGAAAAATCGTATGGCAAAAATAGGAAGTTCGGGCGCGTGAAAGGACCCGCGCACGTTTGACTGGACCCAGATTGTCCATGTCGCTTCCGGCTGGCTTGAGCAACCTAATCGAATTACACTCGGACGGCTCTTTCGAAGGCCTGCTGATCGAGCGCTGGGGACGGGCAATGACGACGCCACCAGTCACACCCGATGAAACGTCCGTAAGGGGTGAAGTGAACAACCGGTGACGACTTCACCGCCGAGGATGTTGGCATTTCAACTTCGCCGTTGGGCTGAGGCCGATGGCGGACAACTCGATAGGCCGGCACGCGTGACTCGATTGTTTTTATCCAGAAACCAACATGGCAAAGAAGCGCCATTGCGGCTTGTACGACGCCACACCTGCGTCTGACCTGAGTCCAGCCCGACATTCACGTGGATCCTGGGCATTTCAGATTATCCGGCGCATTTGTTGGATCCACCCGGATCAGGGATGCCTCGATCTGCTGACGAACACAACCTCGGCAACCGGTCCGTATCTGAAACACTGAGCACACCGTTGGTGTGAAGTCGGTTCTGTGCGGAATGAGGGGTCACGATTTGTGGGGCTATAGCGGCGGCAACGGCGCGTATACCATCGACGAGACTTCGAAGTATAATTTCGAACACTGGTTCGGACCCCTCTGGTTGGCTGGCAGAGCCGGTCTGAGGAAATCGAACCACGATCTAATGAAACGAGGGTGATTTTCGTCGGCGTGTTTGACAGCATTGGTGGGACAAGTCGGACAATTCGCGACCGGCTCGACGATTGTTATCCGTCGAACCAGACAGCAGAAGACAGCGAAGAGCAACAAGATCTTCGGCGACAAGCGCGTTGCGTCAGGCCTCTCAATGGCTGTGGACATGCGGTTATGCAACGAGCTTGGCAAATGCTGGTTCAGGGCGTATTCCTGCGGACTAACTGCACGTTGCCCCGGTTCCCCGAGCATGACGCGGTTGTGAACCGTTTGCCATTCGATCCGGCCCGTAGCGTGAGCTTCTGACCGAAGCAGGCATGGCAGGGACTTCGATTCGATTGCAACTCGATCACGATGACTGGCGCCGCAACACGACAGACTCTGTGGGCAGCTCAGCTTGCGCGATGCAGGTTCAACGTGAAACGGACCATTGTCTGCCCGGCTCGACGTTCTGGAACAGTGACGGAAATTACGCGTTCTCTCGACCAACTGGAACCACCGTCGCTTGGCATCATCGGTGCTGGTCTGGCAACGTATAGTCTGGTGTAGCTTGCGAACGCAGTTCGGCTTCTCAAATGGCCGAGTTCGGGACACGCTTGCTGGATTCAAGCCCAACTCCATCTCGACGCGTGAATGCGCGCCGCGATGTCATTGAGACAGATCCAAGCCATCGTCTCATCGACCGAAGGTGTTCGATCCAGCCATACTGGCGCTTCGCTCTATCGTCACTCCAAGCCCGGAATTTGTGGTATGGATATGCACATCGCGTATTCTGCGCCAGATTTATAATGGGCTGTGGCGGCATAAGCCGTGGTCTTAAAACCGAAGCCGCGCCCCAAAAGGCGCGGCTTTTTTTAACCGACGCTGGCACTGAGACCGTTGACCAAAGACGGCAAGCCCGTGACCTTAACCTGACCACAGGGACGCACATGGGGACTGTTATCTTGGCGTTGTGGGTGTGATGATCCTGACGGCACTTGCCTGACCATTCATCGTGTTCTCGCTGACCAACCTCTACCCAAACCTCGAAAAGCTGGCAAAATCCGAAGGCAACTTCCGCATGGTCGGACGGAGCAACGTCGATTAGCTGCTAGAAAAGAACGGCTATATCGCCCCAATGCCCTTGAACAAATTCGGGCAATGGCATCGGCGGTGTCTGCCCGCATGAACGCGCACCGATGAGGTACGGGAAAGGTCACCGACTTTCTGTATCGACAGCGGCATGACCGGCCGAGGGAGGCACCAAGCTTCTGTGTGCATCCTCAAGGCGATTGGGGCGACTGTCGACAGTCTCAAAAGATGACGTAGCCAACATCATCGGGTGCGTTTGGTGCCAAACCGGCAAGCTGATTTCTGGGTGATGGTGGTGATGGTTGCCCGCGCGCTTGTGGACATCGCGCGTTTCCTGCAGGTATGAAAGAAGGGTCGAAACGACCGGTCCTCTCCACCAGTCTCGAGTCCATGAACGGCAACGCCTGAATATGTTTCGGGTTGTTTTCATATTACAACTCTTTGCGGACCTCGGCCGGATGGGGCTCAGATGGTTCAAAAAGGCACCGCGACCGCGGCCGATGGGGATGCGAATTTCGAAACTTCTTCCTGCCAGTGGACACGGTCGCGCTGTATGGCATGGGCTATTATCGCACGGATGACGGCGCCGCTTCGATGCGGAAAGTCATGACGCCGGCAGATATCCCGCCACCGCGCGTCTGAAAGTCTAGTGAGTTATCCCGCGAACTTCGTGGATGAACACATGCGCTCAGAAGCCCTGATTCGCCCCCTTTCACGGTGAATTATGTTGAATTTCCCTTGGCTGTTCTTTCTGAATGGCGTCGCATTGTGGGACTGTTTAACTCAAGGGCTTCGGATGACGCTGTTGCAAGCGGCGGCCCAAAATAACGACATCGGCTGCTGTTGGCAGTCTCTGTTGTCTCGGTAGGGTGGTGGTTCTTGGTGACACAGCTGATCTCGGATATCGGCTACCGTCTACCCCTTAACCCTCGCATCCGTATCTTCTTCAAGGACGAAACGCATGGAACTTCTAAGCTGGGGCGAAAATTATTCGTCCGCGTCTGTGGCAGTTCTATGGCCGCGTATGGATTCAGCGTCTGATCCTTGACCTTCGTGTTATCGCATCTGTTCAAAAGGCAAAACTTGCGCCTATATGGCAAACCTTTTCGACAGCGTCATCGGCATGATCGGTCTGTCTTTATTTTAATCTATCTCGGCGATGTTCAACGCCTGTTTGGCCTGATCGGCCACCTACGACCCCTGAGCCAGGTCTCCGGGCCTGAAAAAACGATTTGCCAGCTCGCCGATGCCCGATCTGGCAGGCTGGCATACGTTGCTCTATTACCTGTTCGGCGGCGACAACTGCGCGTGACGTGTTCGCCGCATGGTGGCAGGCCTTCGGTCGTTTGTGATTTCCAAATCGCACCGCTGGACGGACGCTGTTTGCCTTTTATGAGTCGGCACACGCTGGGGGACTGCTTACGGATATAATGGCGGCAAGCTCGACACGTTCTTCGTCGTTCCTGTCCACCTTGAATCCTCGCTTCCGGTGATCTTTGCTGTTCACCTTTGCTGGTCGCTGAGATTGTCGAAACGGGCACCGAACTTCATGGCAACCGTGCTGTTCATCTTCCGATCGTGTTTCCATGGCGGTTGCTGTTTGAACTCGCGCTTCTACACCAGACCCAACGTGCGCACGCCGCTTGCTGATTGTGAGTGCTTGGCGTTCATGTTCTGGCTGTATTCTGTCGTGATCTGACGCGATGGCTATCGGTGAACAACGATGGACCTAACGTATCTACGCGTTGCCTGCGCTTATAGGACCTGTTCGATGTTTCCGGGCGGCTTGTCCTTGTGGTGTTCGTGTCGGTGGTGTTTTCGTGAAAACTCGCCCACGTGTTCCGTATTGTCCGGGGTCTCGCGCTGGACATCAAACGCGGGACTAATGTGGCAGCGGCGCAAACGCGCGGCGAGGGTCCATGGTTATCATGCTGTGGAAATCCTGCCCAACGTGCGTGGCCCGCTGATCGTCGATTTCTGTCTGCCGCATGGCTACACCACGATCCTCTGGGACTTGGGCTTTTTGGGCCTAGGTCTGCGCCAGAGAGCCCCGATTGGGGATCCACGATCAATGAGGACGCAAGCTGTTGTCGATCTTCCGCACCCTGCCCGCCGCCAGCGCTCCGCGTTTGATGAGGCCTCGTGCGGGTCTGAACCTGCGGCCGATGGCCTGCGCGAGAGAGCCTTAAGACTGATCTGGTTTGGCCCCGGATGTGGTTAAACGCGCCGGGGCGAAATCGTTAACAAAACACCGGGTCTGGGCGCACCGACGCGATACCATCGTATACCGACGCGATACGACGCTGCACAGACCCCGATTAGGAGTAAAGTAATGGCAAAATGGGATTATGACGGTCCGATCCTCGAGATAACGAAAACCCTCCCTCCATCAGCTCTCTTCACCCCGATCGGGAAATCCCCGGCAGTGGCATGCGCATTTTTTCCTTGCGTCGTGCAACCCGGCGAGGCCATGGGCCTTGTCGGGAGTCCGTTGCGGCAAAATCCACAGTGGCGCTCGGCGTTCATGCAAGACCGTTGGTGTAGATGCAAAATTGTCGGCGGCACGATTAAGTTCCCAAGGGTCGCAACCTCAACGTATATGAGCCCCGGGAGCTGCGCAATATTTCGCGGGTCGGAAATCGCGAATGATCTATCAGGAGCAATGGCGTTCCCTGAACCCGGCCGATGAAAAATCGGCAAAGCAGTTGATTGGAAGTGCCGATTGATCACGAGGGTGTGTCGGAAAAAAGTCGCTATGACGCGCCCTAGGAAGTCGTCATTCGAAGTCAAAACTCCCCTGATCCTAAACGGATTTTGGGAAAGCTACCCCACCAGTTGTCGGGCGGGCCCAGCAACAGCGGCATCGTGATTGCGGATGGCGCTAATGTCCAGCCATCGCTGCTGATCCTCGACGAGCCGACAACCGCCCTCGACGTGACGGTCGAGGCGCTGTGGTCGAAGTTGGTGAAGGGACTTGGGCAAGAAATACGGCACCTACAATGCTTGTTAATCTCGCACAACCTCGGCCTCGTGCTGAACCTGCGACCGACTTTGGTGATGTATTCGGCGAGGCCGTTGAGGCAGGGCTCGTTCGAGGACGTGTTTCGCAAGACTTGCAGCACCCTCTACGCAACGCTCGTTCTCGGTCGATTCGCGGCTGCCGGGCGCCGATAAAAACTCCGGTCATGGTTCGCATCCCGGGCAACTTCCCCCGCCCACGAGCGTCCCAACGGTGCTGAAATTTCTGGCCCGCGCCGTGCGACACTTTTGAGGCGGCCTCGCGCGTATACTCTCAATCGCCGCCATCAGATGGCCTCGAAACTGACCGCCACGCGGCCTCCACCGCTGTTTGACGGTTCGCAGTGAAATCGTGCGTGGCCGGGCAGACTCTTGCCGAGACCCAAGGAAAGGCGTGATCTTGATGGTCGTTCCTGCGCCTGAATGACCTCGCAACGGAGAAATATGACTATCGCGATAGGTCGAGCGTGCATAGCGACGTGTTCTCGGATCTGGGCACAACAGAAGGTTTTATCGTACAAGGGCAACGAAGACGCTGGACCTTCGGGCCGCGTGAAAGCGAACCCGACTCGCAATTGTTGGGCGATTCCGGGTTGCGGTAAGTACTAACCATTTGCCACAGGTGTATGCATTGGAGCTGGAGACGGCACGAAGCAAAATCTATGTCGATCAAACCGCGAGACATCAAGACACACCGATCACGCATATCGATACCAAGACCGTTGTCTGAAATCCAGATGTGTTCCAGAACCGTTTGACACGCTGAACCCTCGATGACCGTGGGACGGCAGCAGATTTCATTCGCGCGCTTGAGATCTTCAAGATCGCAATTCCGAAGAGGAACGCAAAAACGGATGTGGAGCTGCCTCGATCTGCTGAAAGCTGCCTCCGCACCTTCGCAGATTCGAATGCCACGACAGCTGTCTGGTGGTCAAAAGCAGCGTGTGCGGTAATCGCCGTGCGTTTGGGCGACGCGCGGATTCGTGGTGGCGGACGAACGGTCTCAGCGCTCGATTGTGCGTGCAAGCGGCGGTTCACCCGACCTCGCTGATGGAGATCCAGCGCAAGACAAACCACGCTTCTTTTCTCAGCACATAAGAAATTGAGCATCTCCGCTATCTATCTGATCGCGTTATGTTATGCTATCTTGGACACGTTGTCGAGATGGAACTCGGGATCAAGGTCTTACAGCCCGCCGATCATGCCCTATACCGAAGCGCTGCTGTCGGCCGTTGCCTTTGCGGATACCTCGGTCAAACCCAACATTAAAGCACATCGTTTGGAAGTGATATTCCGTCACGATAGAAACCCAACCTCCCGGGTTTCTCCGTTCCAGACGCGTTGCCAACTGAAGCAGCGCGAGCTTGGTCTATATACGCAAAGTGCGGCCGGAGTGCGCGCCCACGACTCCGGCAGTCGCACGGCCATCAGTCCAAGTGTACCTGCCGAGCGGAATTCGCTTGGTATGCGCGAGCCTGTCTCGCAAGACGTGTGATAGATTCACAACTTTTGACACCCGCGAGGCGTGCTATCGGGTGCTTTTGACAAAAACGCGTGTGGGCTACCCCCCTCGTAAGCGCCATCGGCGTGTAAGCCGAAATTGAGACGCTCCGCTGCTCGGTCCTCTGCAAACACTAGGACGGCGCAGCGTCAAACCTCGTTACAAGTAGGCGTGGCCGGCGGCGCGAGCCCTGTTGCGGCTCGTCTCAGGTTCCCGTTTTTCACTGACCAAGCTCGTGTCGCCGATGTGATGTTGCTGGGGCGCTCCGGTTGCGGTTACTCTAGTTGCGAATCAGCCTGCGCACGCTACGCCGGACTCGAGTGCTGTCTCATACCCTAAACGGCGCGAGCTGACTCACTCTCGCCCAATTCGATGTGGGGCTTACCATTCAAGCGCTTTATCAAAATGATGATTGCAGCCTTACGGGCAGGCGCAACCATGCTCGCTCTGGCGCCAACCATAGGTTTGGCGGGCCCTTCATCCGCAGTGAGCCGACACTGGAATCCCGCGCGCCAGCCGGGTCGGGAAGGCCGGGCTCCTCGAGGATAAGGCCTGAAAGGCAACCGAAAGCGCGCCAAGCACCGCTGAGTATGGGACGTTGTCACATACGCGAGGGTCGACGTGCCGGGCCAGAACGAGAATTACCAGCATAGACCGGCGGTCTTGGTGGAATTGGGATCGGGGTGCGGGGCTGCTCTATGATCCGCTGGAACGGCCATCTTGACTCCTTCCGGCTCACCCAGGCCTATGCCAAGGACGCCCGGCAGAGAACGGACGCGGAAATTTGTGCTTTGCAAACAGGGTGTTGGAAACCAAATTCCTCGCGCGGATGGCACATGGGATGTTGTGCAAAAAAGGCCGATCCATGCAGCATATCGTCAATTGCAGGTGGCCTTTGGGCGCGAAGTGGGGCCCGCGATGGCCGGAACTTTACCTGCGCTGGTGCCAATGGCCCGCACCGAGTATTATCGTTACGATGAGATTTCCCGAAAATTTATACACGCGATACGAATTCCCGCATGTGATGGATCCCGGTGGCGAGAGTTATCTTGCGCCAAGAGGCGCTGGGCTTATTTGCCCCCCCCAAATTTTTCCGGGGGAAAATTTTTCTACGAGGCAAAACCTGCGAAGCCTTGGGCCGTTGCGGCACCCCGTGGGACTTTGGACATGAGTTGTCTGAATGGACACTTGGATTAAGATTGAAGACAGCCATCGCCTTTGGCCTATAACGCTTCCCGGTGCTGGAACGCGCGGGCATTCAAAAGCGTGATCCACGCGTCGTTTACATTCGCCCCCGATGGAAAACCGCTGTTGGAACGGTTCGGGGATGCGCAAACTATTGGAGTGCGTGTGCGGTCGATGGCGGGCTTTAGCCAAGGCGCGGCATTGGGGCTTTCGCTGGCGCATGGATGATCGATGGCGCGCCCGATTGTGCATCCGCGCGGGTTTTGCGTGGCGCGCTTTTGGGGCGCTGCGACAACACCGGGCTATACCGATGCCGAAAGTGGTCGAGAATTAACAAGCGGTTCGTCGGCCTATCCGACTGAGGAAGGAATGCCCTTCACGCACGCGGCTGTCCGCACCACACCGATGTGACACTTGGGACAAGATGGGTGCTGTCTGGGGACGCGCCAGTAATGGCTTGAAGTGGGTCGAACTATTTCGCGTTCCGGTAGACCACGATTGAGACCACCATCTTTCCGCGCTCGAACGCGTTGGGAGGCGACGGCAGGCCGAAGTGCTGGCAGTCCGCAATGTTAGGCATCACGAGGTGCATTAACTTGCAACTGCCAGTCACCGGGACCCGGCGCGCGTGATGGCTGGGACCGCAGTCATGGCGGAGCCGGATTCCCGAAGCAAAGCCGCTTGAGCCTGACGCCAATGCTGTCGCCCACGGGTAAGATTGTGGCGAACTTCCCGTGTTCTGTATCTGGGGCCCGAAGACTTCCAGCTGACCGCATCTTACAGGCAGCAGACTACCATATGCCGCTGGTTTTGAGCCAACGGGGCCCAAATACGAACACGGTGTGCAGGTTTCAAACGTCTCGACCTGCGCACGGCTTCCAGATTAGCGGGCAAAGGCGCTGCGATGCGCTGGCAGCGTGGCACTGTTTCGGCAGACGCGTTCAAGTTCCTCGATTGTGAAGCGCATGGACCATTGCATTGGCAGAATTGCTGGGTGCAGCAGCGCCGTCAGCTAATACGGGCGATCTGGGCTATAGAGATTTACTGCGATCCGATGAGCCAACGCAGCCATATTCAGCACCCCTTTTTGGACCGCAGGAGAGGCGCATGGCATGCGCCCGATTTTGGATGCGCGCGATGATGAGCCTGCGGTTGATAAATTCTTCGGCTCCTGGCGCGCGCGAGTTTCAAGCCCGGATCTATACTTGCGCGGAGACGCCTTGATAGGTTCATCTCGTTCAAGAAACACGACTCATTGGACGCGCAGCGGCGGGGCCGAACGGACATAGGCGGAAATCGAACGCTATGTGGTTTGAGTCGATGCGCTGGGGCGCAGATGTGTGGCCTATGAGCCGATCTTTGTTGCGAGGGAGG
>Ga0163217_1059403_pt1 | contig 16123 bp, 12 predicted proteins | sample SynspAceP_FD_185933 | JGI IMG/M metagenome (GOLD analysis project Ga0163217, IMG submission 185933) | Saline lake microbial communities from Ace Lake in Antarctica - Synechococcus sp. Ace-P (PacBio error correction) | ecosystem: Environmental > Aquatic > Non-marine Saline and Alkaline > Saline ... | reverse complement strand
AGAATTACACATTAAAAACCGCAAAATTTGCAAGCTTTAATCCATAACAATTTACATATTAGAGATTCATTTCTTATGAGACTTAGCACTAAGATATTTGCGTACAGACCAAAAGCGACCTATCTCAAGAGATAGTGTGAAACTTAACGTGGTTTGTTTGGCACCGCCTAGGTTAAACGTTGCGCGTCATGGCGCTTATTTGTTGGGTCCCAGAACGGCCATTGATTACCCCCATGGGCACAAATGCCTACAGAAATAACCCAAAATGGGTATTCTGGAATTATTACGAATTGAAGAGTTTTAAGGTGGACAAGAGGATATAAGACTTTGACCCCATGCTTCACAAAATTTACAATGGCTTTCACAAGATATTTTAGTTGATGTGATGCCAGCTTCCTATTTTGGACATAGGAAGATAGCCAAAACAACGAACAGGAAGGCTGGCCTTAAATGAAGAAAGAGTAACTTATCTACAGCAAATTTCCCAAAAAAATGGGCGCAAACCTTACAGATCCGAAGTAGTATTTGGTTTTAGCCAGGGTAAACTCCGAACACTGCAGACATAAAATTTTAACGCACTTTGTAATCGATGAATTGAAAAAGCCTTTTCATCGCTTTTTAAACCTTATTAAAAAACATTCACAAGAACACCCTGGAGGAATAGTCTCAGCCTATAAGGTACAACGTGGGCCTTTGTTAAAAGTCCTAAAGTGATTCAATTTGGCCCCTAAAGTGCAGACCAAACCGGATTATTACGAGAAAATCATTCGATCCGTTATTTCCTTAAAGGCAGAAACCCATAATTTCCAACTTACTGTAGAGCCCTTAATGGGCGGCTACAGGAGGCTGGTGGTGAAATTTCAGGACCGTTTTTGGGCTGGAGAAAAGGTTCATTGCCCTGGCGCGGGAAACTGCCGTTTATATGACCGCCTATTTCTCGATTGGAAGAGAACAGACCTTGGGGAAAAGGGCATGAAAGAAAAGGAATTGGTTTGTACCAACTTCCAATGGATATTAATAAAAGCATCCAATGTGCTTCTGACTGGTAAACAAATTTGGCCAAAACCCTAATGCTGGTTCAGTTACTTACTTTTGAACATGTGAAAGCGCTGAATCCTTCAGCAAATGGACCAAGTAGAATTGGTTATGAGCAAGTAATATGCAGGCGGAGAATTGGCCTATGGCAACAAGGCGGAACAGCTTTGAAAAGGACACGCAAAAAACCGGTGATAAATTGTAATCCTTGGTGGCGGACAACTATCGAATCGGAATGGGAGGTTGCCGCAGTATCCAGTGCGATTTACAGGCGAATTTGGCCACTATAGAATCAATGCCATTCAGCGATCTAATCCCAGAAAGCAAAAAAGAGCTCGCCACGCCATTTCGGGTATGGAGAAAGGATCATAACCCTATTGTTTCCTACACGATCCCGGTGCAGGCGGCGGACATTTGAATTGTCTATCGAAATTGTGGAGGGAAAACCGGAGGAAAAATAGATTGGATAAACTGCCTATTGGGACCCTACGCTATCAGCAAAGGGAAACTATTGGAAACGAATCCCAGAGCGTATGGGATGCGTCATCGCAAAAAGGAATGTTGATATGCTGCATTCGAATTGCAATCGGGAACGATCAACCCATGTATGAGATTGTGATGTACAGGAGATTAATCGGTTTACCTCTTCCAAAAATCTTCCACTACAGGAGAAAGTCCTATGGATCTTGAACTATCGGATATGTTTGGATATAGTTCTCCAAAAACTGTAAATAACGATTCCACCAAGTATCAAGAAAAAATAGCGCCATTCCTACTTCCTAGAACCACTTCCATTTGATTATTTGGACTAAGTTTTACAATGGGGAAGCTGTGCTTCCAAAGACTGGCGCTTACCAATAGGTTATAGGACCGCCGCTGTAGGGGCAAGTGCCCAAGCAAGCCAATGTGCAGGGACCCTTTGCATTACCTTTAAACACATTGGGTGCATGCCGGATTATAAAGGAAAAGGGAAGAATTGCCCACTTCTATAGTCCACTCCCCTGTTCTGGATTAATAGACCCTGCCGCTGGTAGCAAAACAGTATAGCGGAAGCCGTTGACCAATATTGTATGGGCTCCCTTAAAGGACGGTTGGATTCAGTTATCCCTTCCGCCAACTGGATGGCCATGTTAAAAACCTGGAGAAGGACGCTAGACTGTATGGGCTGTTGCAGGCCTATTTCGGATTCGCCAATTGAATTGGGAATCAATGTCCAACAGGTTAAGGATTCCCTTTCCAATGAAATCAACGTTATTAAGATGCTGAGGTTATAGCTCCTGGAACCGTCTATAATTCCGCCCAGGTAACTGTTCCGCATATCACCAAGGTGTTAGAACCGGTTTTACAAAAAAATGGGAGGCGAGATATATTACATAATCTTTCCAAAGGGACACTTTAAAATGAGAGATCTCATTTGCACAAAATCTTGAATACCATTGGTGATGAGCCCCCACAATTAATGATGGTTAATTTAGACTGTATCAATTCGTTCCAAGCTGATCCTTGACGGGAGATTCTGCTTTGCATGATGTAGCTTCGTGGACTGATTACGACCCTTTTAGAACTTTTGTTTTGCCGACACCAGTAGGTGCACTTTGGACCTGACTTCCATGCGTGAGACCGATACTTAAAATTATTGTTTTCCGAAAACCGCGGAATTGTTTTCAGGCCAAGGGACAGTTCGGTAGAAAAGGTTTTGGGCATGTGGAATTGGATTTTTTACAAAATGTTCTGTAACCAACTGCTACCGCTGACCATTAAAAATCAGGGTATGGAAATGGGAGGTGAACAGTAACTCCCTCGCGGATACCTTGGTTTAAACTTCTACCTTCTTGACAAAAAGGCAAACTGCCAACTGGCCCAGAAAGTACACAATTATAAAAATTCAACCCTTGAGGCCTACACATTCCCTGCACATTTGATGGCAAGCTGCCACTAAGGCCAACAACACGTCCAAAAAAGCGCAATCCTACGTGAAAAAGGCTTAGTAATTCAGCGCGAAATGGCCCAATTGCCATGTACCTTGCGGTTTTGATGTTAAGGAGTACATATGAGCCGACTAACTCTGGTAGAGAGGACCTTGGAGGATATTTCAGTATTAGGAGCTGTGGTTGTTTCTCCACCGATGTTATTTGGGGCCAGTGCAAAGCTTGCGCTGTGAGCTTTTAAAATATAACGAAAAGCAATACAGCCACTGAAGGAATTTCTTGCAGGCAGATACCCTTTCCATGTATTTTAAACGGTTGCCAATGTTATGGAATTGGAATTGATTAATCCCGAGCATGAGAAAACACGAAAATGACCTAATAATGATTCCACAAAACACGAAAGTGGATTTACCTCTGTTTGTTATTCAAAAGACCAAATCCGTAATGCTTTCAAGCTTGGAAGGCGTTCAATTTAGGTGTTGGAATCCCATGGGGAAGAGGGAAATTTAAATTACTCTTTCGCAGGACAATTATAATATAGTGTCCAACTATGGCTATGGAAAAAAAAAAACGGTATCCGCAAAATCCTAACGGCAGTGATTTAAATACCGCCATGTTATGTGATACACAGGGGGAGACCATTTGGTGACTATGCCGGCATTATAGGAGCGATTCTATTTTCCAAATGAATTGGCACCATATCCAGAAGGTAGAAGAAGATGAGGTTTCACCATGGTTGAAGGCAATTGTAAATGCCCGAAAATGGCTAAGAACGAATAATGACTAATTATGACTTTTAGACGAGCTACCCAAGGAAAGACCTTCCAGCTATTAATAAAAATGATGCTAATGATACTTGGCCACTTACGTGAGAAGTACGAGGAGCCACTTCCCAAAGCAAGATTAAATGCTTTTGACCGTTATAGAAAGATAAAAATCAGGAAACTTTACGTTATAGATAAATCGAAAGGGAGGTGTAGCTTCCTTTCAAATGAGTTTCCTCAATAACCGCACCTATAAAGGGGTATTCTTTCTTGTAAAAATGTCCATTTCATGAAGATGAAACAGGAAAGGCATGCAACAAAATGTTTCAATGGATTATTCATAGGGCAAGAAAAAGGAGTTCATATGGTGCAATTAACTTCGAACAAACAAGACCGGAGCCATCGATTTTACGAAAGCTTGGGTTCCAAAAGTACCCATGAAGGTTTAAACACATCTATAATGAGCACAACAAAAAATCCCTGGAAAGAAGTTGGATTAAAATGGCTTTAAAACGCTTTTTAACCTCAACTCCCTTCCAAGGATTTTATATGTAAAGGCAATGGGTGACACCGCCAAGTTATCCTTAAAATACTCTCTTAGTTTTTTAGAATAATCCGCATGAATCGCCTACAAAGGTTCCCAATGTCGGGCGTCCATTCTTTCAGGGGTTAACAAGACATATCCCTGTGCACCGTCTCCATGGCAGGCTCTAATTGCGTTTCAATTCGGAAGGTAACAACCGTGATTTCAGGATCATTTTCCTTTGTTTTATCTTGGTTTGGACTATAAAAAAGTCACTGTAAATAGCTTTTTGCCATTAACGGATGCTACTTTCTTCCGGTTATTTCTTCCTACCCATCCGGGATTTCAAAAGGAAATCGTTATTAATTCTTGGATAGAAGGCGTCCAATCCCATTGATCCATTCCGCCTCACCATTTTCATAGCATTACTGACCAGGAAAAACCGCGGGCATTGATTTTTTTACCTTTTTCATGACCACTTCACTAAACGACTGACCATAGTTTAATTAAATCATATCTAAACTGCTTTCCATTCCTGAACTTTTGGATGGATCTTCTACCCTCCTTATATCTATCCTGATTTCTCTTAAAATCGCTTACCACCATTTTCACAATAGCAGTAATCGGCATGGGTATTTCCTCGTCCATCACCAGCCCATATTTATCCCAAAGTCCCCTCAGCCAAAATAACATCGGGAAACGAATATAGTCCAAGTGATTCCATCAAACTTTTCTACAACCGAATATTTCCCATATAGTTCCGGAACCAAAAAAGTGAATGACCCCTCCTTTGTTAGGGCCAAAGAAACTTGAATAGGGTACATAGGGCCGGTTTATCAAAAGTGATTCCCCATTCTATTTATGGCATACAAACTTTCTGGGTAATTTAGGATTTATCCCTGTACCATAGTAGTTACCAAGTATGGAATTCCATCTCCTGCGTTCTTTCACAATTTACCTACCCGCTTATACGTTTCCGGATTATGTCCCCCGTTATACATTAACCCATCAATCCTTTCTTCCTTATAATTCTTAAAGGTTTGCCATAAGTCTTGATCTGTGGCTTCTCAGGACCACCCGTCCATGCAACAACAGGAATCTTTGTTATTTTCGGCACAGGAATCATGTAAAAAATAAACTTACTGCCGTTACAAAAAGCTTTTTCCAATTGGTTTAGTTTCATTTGTTATTTAAAATTAAATGTAATTCATATTTAAACCACTTTACTAATATCAAATGCTAAATACAAATTTTCTAATTTTGTATAAGGATTGGAACTTTAACATTTTGCAAATTCAACCTATAAGTCTTAGCTAAGTAACTCGGAAATTAATATAAACAAACATAATTATTACCTTAGAAATAAATTCAGCAACAGGACAACTGCATAGCATATGATTTTAATAAAATTTTACTGATAGCTCTTAAAGTTGAAACTAATAATCTTAATAAATCTAAAATTCCATTCTAATAAAAACTATTTTTTTAAAACATCTATACGCATAGGTATAAACCATATAACCAAAGTATTAGCCTTACCACATTTAAGAAAGAATAGCGGACGCAATAATTATTTACATGTTTTATACGAATCTGATTTAAAATATCGGTCGCCTTTTCTTATTTGCCGATTACGAACAGGCAAATAAAAATATCTGCAAACATCACCGCCTTTTGATTTCCTTACTACCAATAGAGAAATCAACTTAAAAAATCACTGGTGACTAAATACAATGGAGAGGGGTGGCACATCCCACCCAAGAGATATATAGACAAGCTAATGCTGTAAGCAGGGCTTTTGAGGCTTTGGTGTAAAACAAACGATAAATTGCCCTAATTTCCATGGCCATTAGAAACGAATCGGGAATATTATGGACATAGGTATTCTGCAATTAGGGGGCACAAAAACTTCCTATATACCCTAAACCATAGCGGAAAAGATATGAATACTGTCCTAAAAACCATTCAGAGGCCAAAGATGTCTTGTTTCTTGTATGAGGTTTTTAATAAGGGTTAATGCGTAAAGGCAAATACCCGCATTTAAAAGATGTATACTCTTTGATGTTCAAGTAATTGTAGAATGGAGTGAAATTCTGAATTGGCGCAGATACTTTTCCAACAAAAGGAGGTTGGAAAAGCTAAAGAGATGGTAAACCACATGACTTGGCCACATTAATATATACTTCCGGTACCACGGCCGACCAAAAGGGGTTATCTACGCATGACATCGTGGTTAGTAATTGGCCATTGCAAGTACTAAACGTTTACCAAATAAAGGGGGGGAAATTATGGGGGGGGGGGGGGGCCCAAAAAATTTTTAAAAAAAAAAAACTTTTTTAATTTGGGCTTAAGCTTCTTTGCCAAGTATGTCATATTTATGAAAGAATGATGATGTATTTGTATCAATACGCCGGTGTCACCATCTATTTTGCCGAGTCAATGGATAAAATAAGTGATAATCAAAGGAGTGTTCTCCCATGTAATGACCGCTGTACCCAGATTGTTGGAAAAAGTTATTATGACAAATAATCGCAAGGGAACAGAATTGACCGCATTAAAAAAGAAATTATTTTTCGGGCCGTTGAAGTGGTTTACAATACCGAAACCTTAGGACAAATGCGTGGTGGTACGAAAAAGAAATAGCCCTAAAGCCAGAAAATTAATTTTCAGGCAAGTGGAAAGCAGTCTGGAGGAAATCTTTCCTTAATAGCTTCAGGGTAGCGCTGCGTATGCAGCCACGCTTGGCCACGAATTTTCAATGCGGCCGAATTTTGCGTCCATGATGGTTATTGCCTTACGGAAACCTCCCCATAGTAGTTTCGGTTAACGAATGAGGATGGTGATTTAAATTGGCACGGATTGGAAAACTTTTGGAACGTACCGAAGTGAAAATCGCAGATAAGACGGTGAGATATGTGTTTAAAGGACCACAGTAATGTTAGGTTATTACAAGGATTGCTGAAAAAACAGGCCGAGTCATTCAAGGATGATATTTTCATACGGCGATATAGCGAGATTGATGCGATGGATTCTTCAAGCATTACGGACAGGAAGAAAGAAATGTTCAAAACCTCTGGACGCTAAATACGTTGCCCAACCCATTATTGGAGAACAGATTTTAAGCAATCAAGATTCTATAGAACAAAAATGTCGTCGGGGAAGGGCGAGAAAAATGCCGGCAGCCTTAATTCACAACCGATTTCGAATTTGTGCGTAACTGGAGCGAAAACTCATGATGGGCAGTAGGTGATAACCAAAAAAATGGTAAAAACGAAAAGTAATTGCCAGATTCCAGGGGAAGTTGGATTCTGCCAATGAAAGTTTTGCCAAATGGGAAAAAGTAAAAACAATTCAGACTTACACAGAATGTCTGGAGTAATTGATGAAGGACACCTTTACTCCTACTATGGAAATTAAAGCGCAAAATTGTTCAAGGAAAAATATATCAATCTATATAATGAATCTATGAGCATTATCGGAATCCGAACCTTTTAATCTGTAAACAGCTTCCGTAACAAGAAGCGTTTTTACTTTACTACTGATATATTTTTTCAAGATTTACTATGCCATGCATAATAATTTTGTATATTTGTACGAACCAACAGACAAGAAAGCATGACGACGCATAACAAATAGATTACGCGCTACGAGCTACTTGGCAAAGCTTGTAACAAAAATGTAACAATGAAGAGGGCCAGAAAGTTGAAGCACAATGGCTGTGGGATTTACTTTGTTAAGCATTAGACCCAAAAATCGGTTCCCCTCAACAGCCTCTTGCCCAAAAAAAATGGGCATGAGCAACCAGTTTCCGAATACTAAAAAGTTATGAGGGAAAAGGGAGTTAATTAGAACGTAGACCCAACCTAACGACGGGAGAGTGTATTAATCCATTTAACGGCTTTGGCTAGAAAATGAAGTATATATACTGTCGCTATATAGTCTTGTACTGCGTTTAACGAGTAGTAGAAATCATGTATCCCTGGATTAAATTAGACACCTTTTTTGAGGTAGCGCAGGTGATCAACAAAATTGTTCGGAAAAGAAAATGGTATACCTAGGATATAAAAAAACTTACGGTTACACGCGATTTATGATGAACAATCACCATTAAAAAAGTTAGCAGTTATTGGTCTTGGTTGATGGGGAAGTGGTTATCTCATTTTTGCCATTATTGGAGTGGAAGTATTGCTTGTTGGAATTATACCACGGGAAAGTCTATATACTATCTAAAATGATAATGTATCGAAGAAGGGACTTTCTCTTGAGGATAAAATTGTTAGAAATAGAATGGTGGACGATCTTTGCAGCAGCTTAAAATCAAAAGCCCTCCCCTATGTTACCATCAAAAATCGCTCAAAGAATTTCAACAGAAATCTTGAGGACGATTCTATAATATTATCTATATATAGATTGTATCAGTAGGTCGTGGGGAAGCGTTGATATTAAAGGAAATAGTATTTTCTATATATCTTATAAGCATAGAAAACAGGTACTTAATTACCTCCAACACTTCGGATTATCTATATATATATGAGTGAAGTTAGAAGTTAGGATTTCCAAAACATTTTCTGCGGTACCCACTTTTTTAACCCTGCACGATATTTAAAAACTTTTTGAAATAATCCCGGACCAAAAACTTCTCCGAAGTAATTGACTTTTTAAATGGACTATGGCGAACAATTTTTAGCAATACTTCATTGATTGCAAGAACCCCTGCTTTTATTGGTATAATAGAATAGGGTGATCTTTTCAGTATAATGAGCCTGTTTCATTACCGAAAGGATAATGCCTTACCGTAGAGGAGGAAATAGATAAAACTTTCCGACCGTATATAGGCAGGCCAAAAGTCGGTACCTTCCGGCTAACCGTAGACGTAGTGGGCTTGGACACACTGGTTCATGAAGCCAATGTATTGCGAAAACTCTTTGTACTGACGATGGAAGAAAGAAGCAATTTATACTCCTGAGTTTATTGGAAAATGTGGGATAAATAAATGGTTTGGGAATTAAGACCTATCTATATATTATTAAGAAATAAGGTCGGGAAATATTGGCGTGGGAGCCTAAAACATCCATGGAATTATGGCCTAGCAAAAGGCCAGTTCGCGCACTCTTAGAAACTTAGCCAAGTCCATAGAGAATATATACTCATAATGTATGGCAAAGATAAGCTGGTGCCTTTTACGAAAGGCTTTCATTCATTAGTTTGAATATGCCTCCAATAGGATTTCCCGAAATAATCCGACGATTTAATAGTAAAATAGATGGACGCCATTGAAAAAGCAGGTTTTGCTTGGTCATGGACCTTTCAAAATATGGATTGCCATGGCTGAGAAGGTATTGAATGATGAAGGCGAAGGCTTATTACAGGCCACTTGGGTTACCGAAAATGCTGGCTTCAGGCCAATAAAATCGTTTTATAGATTAAAGATGGGCCACATACTATTATATATCCCAAAAGACCATGGTCAAGATAACCTGGCCTGTATGGATCGTGATGTATTTATATTAGAAGATCGCTAATAGTGTGTTGGAAAAAACGCTGGAGTTGTCTGTAGATTATATGATGCGGTATAGTTTAAATGTAGAATTTCAATCCAAAATGAACACCATTGGAGTGATGTTTTGGGCTGCTTGAAACAAAGCCATTATTTGCCCGAAAAAGATTTTCAAGGGTTTGGTAGTAGGCAAATCAGGCTCAATTTTTCTGTTGGCGCCAATATTTAGATATGTGTATATATATATATATATCTATTGAGGCTTAATTATGGCCTTATAAAGATGTTCCAGATACCATGATGCGTATGCGCTATCTCTTCAATCCGGCCACGAATTTTCTGCTCCACACGAATGGCCTTGGGCGGAGGTTTTGCGAATTGTCCTTGCATTGCAGATATGGTTTGGTTTGCCGCGCGGCAGAAACCTTATTATGGATTGTTGGAATTGTATTGTATTAACCAGGAGGTTGGTTGGTTTCCCAAAGAATGACGATTAAGATCTTCGGATACTTTTAGGAAAGAAATGATGTGGAGCTTTAATGTTCTACAAGAATACTTCTTGACCATTGGGATGGGCAAAAGTATCTACTTCCGCTATGAAGCATTTGATTATTTGAAGTACTTGAAAAAGGAAAAAGATATAGTCGTGGGAAAAAAGATAGACATTATCGCTACGCAAAAGGCTATGTGAAACTAATGGCGGAACAAGGCATACCCAACCCCTAAACGTAAAAGACGGCGGTTTTAGGGAAACAAGCTTAGGTAGTTCATGGTTGGTACTGATTGCAAATGAAGACAGTAAATTATTATAAGTGAGCACGACCATAAAATTGCCAACAATATTATCTATTGTAATGGCTGGGGGACTTGTCGGAGCCAACGTTGGTTACGGAACAATACTTGACCTTTGGAGAATTGGAAGCTGTTCTTATGCCTTATGCACGAAGGAAAACTTTTGGAGCGATACAGCATATGTTTAAAAAACAGGAAAAACCGTTGCGATTAATGATCTATGTAAAGGTTCCAATTATGTACTCTAAACACAATTAGTATTATTAATAAACTTAAAAAAATTACAAGAGAAAAAAAAGTATAACCAGTTATTGAAACATGTATTTGAAAGATTCAATATATATATATTACTATTCATTTGCACAAAGTTAAAACTCAATACTAATAGCTATAAGTATATAAAGAGGTGAAACAGCATATATCGTAAAGGCATATAGGACAAGCAGTAGGAACAAGCCCCTAAAGGCGTATTCCGTTTTAAAAGAACAGACGAATTGGTCTGGCGGAAGACAATAGCCTATTATATAAATGGGAATTGCCTTCAACTGGACAAAACACCGTAGATGACGTAAATTGTGGAATGCTAATGCCCGAAGGATCTTCAAAGACTAAACATGCACGTTTAATATCCCTAAGGGCTTAATATTGTTGATGTCCCGGGGTACGGTCAATAGATTTTGTTCCTCCGAATAGAAACCATATATTTCTACTGCAAAAAATTCAAGGTTGGGATGCAGATTGGTATAATTGCTGGTGGTGCGAGAGCATGAGTCTGGTCCTGATGACGGGGTTACTATAGATCTATATATATATGATTTGCAATCAGGGCATGAGGATCATTACTGGGGCATGGGAAACACAGCGAAGCAGAGCCATATTAATTTAATGTCTCTTGAAGACCAAGACGAATTTGGCCTTTAATTCGCACATGAAAGCATTAGGCCAGGCAGAAGATGGCGTTTCAAGTCAGACCTACCTATTGAAGTAGAACAAATATTATGTTGACGACAATGAAAGAAAGCTAGTAAAATATTACGGTAACCGAAAGATGAGGAACCTAGAAAAGGAACAACTAAAGACTTGGGCCGGACTCTCGACAGTTTTCGGCGTGGCAGGTGAAAGTGTAACGGCAGGTTCAAATTCCTCCAAATATGGTGATGGTGCAGCATTTGTTGTGGTTATGACCGAGGACATGTAAGAAGAATTAAAATTGGAACCTATTGCAGATTAGTAAATTATGCAGCAGCAGGGTATTATATCTCTATTATGGTCTCTTGTAAAAGCGATTCAAAGCCTAAAACAAGCCGTTCTTAAACAGATGAAATTGAATGATCGAATTGAATCGAGCTTCGCATCACAGTCCTTAGCTGTATACGAACTTAAATTGATATATATATTATAATGGCGGTGCAATTGCCCTTGGTCACCCATTGCGCTGTACGTGCCCAAATTATCCGTTCATTGTTTGTTGAGATGGAAAGAGAAATATGCTATCTATATATGTGTGTTTGTACTGGGCAGGGTTGCTGCAGGAATATTGAATTTATATATATATATATATCTATCTATCTATATATTCGTATTATGAAACGTATTTTCCATTCTTATCTCCATTTTACTATTAAAAACTTAATTAACTAACAATGAGCATAGAAATAAAAAATAAAGAATAATTAGGGGCGGCAATTCCTTGTAAAGGAAACCCATTGCGAAGAGTTTTTACGCCGGTCTATATATGCAGAAAATGATGGCGTGATTCCGTTATGATTTATACGATCGTGATATATGAATATCTATATTCGTTCGAAGCTAAGGGACTATGCACCTAACAGAAGAGGTAATTGACAAGGCCGGAAAATGGGGTTTTTAGAGTCGCGGGGTTCCTGAAGCTGAGCGGTTGTTGGAATGGTTGTTTCTACATATCGTATGCGATATATTCTAGTGGAAGTGGTCATTAGTACAGCTTTTGGTGCCCACACGGGTATGTGGAACTTATGCGATACGCTTACTATGGCAATGAGGCCCAGAAACAAAATACTTTCCTAAATTGCTACAGCGTGAATGGTTTGGTGCTATTGTTTACAGATAACCCGGGGGCCGGTAGTGATGCCGATGTAAAACATGCTACTTTATCGCTGATGGCCAAAAACTTACAAAAATCAATTTATATATATTGTGGATTTCCAATCTGGTTCTGTAAATTATTTTAGTTTTTGAGGATAGAAAACGACTATTATTAATATTACTGGATTTATTGTGAATAAACGACCCAACAATGGGTTACTATTGGAGAGGAAGAGCATTAATTGATTCTCGCGCCTCTTCTAAGGCAAGTTTTCTTAATGAACCGTGTTCCAGTGGAAAACATGCTTTCCGACAGAGAGAATGGTTTTAAAATTGCCTGAACGCCTGTAAATTTGGACGAATCATTGGCAGCGCCTGTTTGGATTCCCAAAGGCGAATTACCACAACGCCTTAAGGTAGCTGTGGCGCAAACAATTTAAAACCCCCATTGTCCGAATTTTGGAGCATAAAGTCCAAATTAGCGGAGATGGCTTACGTATATTTGCTGTGCTATCTTATAGGCTGCGTATATATTAAGAGGTATTGCCATTTTGCGCTTGGGCTGCAGGGTAATACCCATCAGGAAGCCGAGCTTAAAGGAGTTGGAATGCTATGAATGGCTCCATTTAAAAGTTGGCCGTTTCGGAAGATGTGCAAATGTGCTACGAGGATCCAGATTTTTGGCGAATCTCTGAAGAAACCGCTGTAGCTATGGAGAGATGCTCGTGATTGCCGTATTTACGAGGAAAACCAATGAGATTAATTATGATATGTTATCTGTGTCTGTTGGTAAAAAGAAGGCCATGAAGGCATGTGCTGTGGTCCGCGGCAAGCTGTAGAAACGAATTAATGGTCCTCCCCTCATTTGATAGCGGTGGATTTATCCAATGTTTTCTGAAGAGAGGAAATGTCGCAAAAACTTAGAGAGATATTCTAATGGTTGCGGTCGTGTCTATATAGATTATATATGTCTGCTGCTTGAAGATGAACATCAAATTAATTATGGCTGCGTCCGAATATTTTAATAGAAATTTATTTGGCGAAGTTCTGCAATGCCTCTTATATATATATAAATGTTACTGCGATTTGAGAAAGCGGCTCAAAAAGACATTAATATCCATGGTCCAGATTATATTTGTACATGAGGTAGATATGTTATAAAAAAAATGCAAGAGCATTGTTTCTCATGTCTGAAGGTGATGAGCAACGTATGATGCTTTATGGATCGTAACGATTACAAAATATGGGCAATCAGGCCCCAATTGTAGTTGAATTCGCAACTTCTTATTGCATATTATACTTAAGGCTGGAAACAAGCTATGTTTTTAGTAAGAAATTAGCTAACTCAAGCTCGAGCTTCGTTAGAGCAAAATGAAGAACCGCTCCCAAAACGGTTTCTTTTATTTGTGCTTCACTTCCTATTTCACACTTCAAACCTATAATCATGACGGATTCAGCCAACACGTCATAGCGTTTCTCGCCTAACTCGTGAGTTTGGCTTTTAAAAATCTCGTGCCTAATCGTATTAAAAGTATTAAAGCAAAAAAATCAACCTGCAAATTCAAAACTGGAATCCTTCATGGCTATGAAGAATTTTGATGTTTTCGTATATGGCTGTGCGGTGCAGGCCGTGAAGTCGCCGTAACCTGTGCCAGGGTGGTTAAAGGTGGCCCATAGCGGATAATCGTGATTGGAGGCACTGTGCAACGAGGCTGTATTCCCAAAAAATAATTTCTAGCGCCGCTTCGAACTTATTGAATTGCCACTAATTTAATGGACAAATGTATTGCCTCCAACCAGGCCCTGGATTGGAAAAGCGTGCAAAGGTTAAATACGGCAATTACCAACCGATTTCCTATGGCCACTGAAATAGAATTCAGGATTGGAATTCAATTGTACACCAATCACCATTTTCTTGATACCAGACTTGTCCGTTGAGGAATCATTAAAGCTGATAAAATTTGTTATAAGCGTACAGACAAATACTAGAAAACTGATCCAAGAGCTGAATTCCTTAAGAATAGTGACGATTTCTACGGCTTGCAGAAACTGGCCAAAAAATATGCTTTTGCGGATTTATTTTGCAATGGAATTTTGCCCATATGGCCGCAAGGGCCAGGAAGTAAAAAACCATCATTGAGCCATGAGGAAACATACTTCAAAGCATTTGACAAGGACATGGTATCCAGCTAAGAAAGTTCCGAAACTGGGTATAGAATTAATTTAAGCAGAGATATCGCAACTAGAGAAACTGAATTAAAAACTTTCGTATCCAATATTAAAAGGACGGAGGAGAAAAAATCGGCTGAAAGCACGTTCAGGTATTCAATACTGCAGAGGGTTGCCGCATCAATTCCTTGGGAATTTGAAAAGGCAATGTGCTTATTTCCAATAAAGCATTCAAGTAAATGAATCTTTGCCAAAATACAGTCAATCCAAATGTATACGCTTTGTGTGACGTATCCGCAATTGGGCCTTGCCCCTGACGCCAAATTATCAGGGAAAATAGAGGAAGTGCGTATTGTGTCGAGAACATAATTCTTCATGGCAAATAAAAGAAAAATAGAAAGCCCAATACCGTCAGCCGTTTTTACTTGCCAAATTTGGCACTTGTGGGTTTGTCGGAGACGAAGCCAAAAGAAAATATAAGACGGTAACGATCAATTATATCTGTTCCGGACGTGGTATACCGCAAAGGTAATAAATTACACATCCTATGCTTATTAAATTTCATTAAAACGAGCGGACAAAAACAAATTGTTGGGTGCATCTCTGTCACCCCACGCAGCTGAAAACGATCAATATTTCGCAATGGCGATAAAGCTTACAAGTTGACCACCGAAGCCTTGAAGATATGATTTTCCACCTTTCCTTTCTTGGTGCGAACGATATAAAAAAAGGCCCATGCTAAGAATTATGGACCAAGGAGAAAAAATAGCGATTTAAATTTTCAAGTTACAACATCTACCTACCTTTGGTTAGTTGACCACTTAAAGCTTTGAATGCTTGATGACCCACATTTCGCTTGAGTTTTGCGGGTTGGTTGCCTATTATGCAATCCTTTCCCTTACTGGCCTTTTGGGTCAGTCATCATTAATTCTAGTGGGATCTCATTTTGGTGGGTATTGACACTTGTTCAAGGTGAAATCCACAGGCTGAGATATCCAAGGCCTTGGGCCAAAAGATGCGGCAGAATCTATTCAAACAATGATTGATTGAGACCACAGAGTTGGCCAAACAGAAAGGCAGGGTGCGAGTATTTTTTAGGCGTTTTGGCCACCTGATATTCGGGGAGCAAAAAACAGGTTGTTATTTTACCACTTTAACAAGCTTTCCCCTTAACTCACACACACACACGGGGCCCAAAAAATTTTAAAACCCAGACCCCCAAAACTCAAAACCCTTCGTAAAAAAAAAAAAAAAAAAAAAAAAAAATAATGGGTTTGGTGCTTTGTAAATTTTTTTTTGGGAATTTTTTTTTTTGGTCCCCTCCCCTTTTTTTTTTTTTTTTTTCCCCTCG
>Ga0163217_1004535_pt1 | contig 16123 bp, 17 predicted proteins | sample SynspAceP_FD_185933 | JGI IMG/M metagenome (GOLD analysis project Ga0163217, IMG submission 185933) | Saline lake microbial communities from Ace Lake in Antarctica - Synechococcus sp. Ace-P (PacBio error correction) | ecosystem: Environmental > Aquatic > Non-marine Saline and Alkaline > Saline ... | reverse complement strand
CAGATAACCGGCTAACGCGGTCTCAACCCAGTTTCAGCCAGTTAAAAGCATCAAGCTTCTTTCAGCGATCCGGCAGGCGTTCTACGATACGCGTCTCAATCCGCCGTCAGCGTTGACAAGGCGTCTGCGCACAGGCGCTCTATAACCATTATCCCCGGCAGTATAATCTGCGCTCCTCGGCATCGCTTAACCGGAACCGCCAGGCCAAATCTTCATTGGATCGTGCTACTTCAGCTCGTTTACAAAGCCCAAATCATTTCAGATCGCGCGCACCCACGCCCAGAGAACATCTTGTAACCATAGATTGTCCGAAAAAGCGCTCAAGATGTTGCTGCCGGGTTCTGGCGTCGGCCGCGTAAGAAAGAAGGGCTTCCCCGAAATTCCTAATTGAGGCCCCAATAAGTGGAGCACTTTTTCTGGGATAATCTCCACCCTGTAAGAGGATTGCGCCCTGGATATTCGCAAAGGCACATAACTGAAGCGCAAACCCTTAATCCGATTTTCTGGTCGCCGCCGTTCGATGGATGTGCTCAATGTTCATCATCGGCAAGAGTGTAGTGCTGGGAAAGCAATGAGCTGTCGTCGGTCGGCAGGTCAATAGGTCAGCACGTTGGCGCGCCTTCGTTAAGATTTGTGCGACTGTGCCTGTTTCTTTTGCTTTACTTAATAGAGATTGCCTACTTTGTTTGTGATTATGAGATAAGGAATGGCAATCAATGATTCAAAATGCTGCCCCCCCAAACTTTTTTAAGAGGCATGCCTCCCAAACGAACGTTTTGTGAAACATGCTGATCGGGTATGCTCGGTCTCGAAAGCGGACGGTAAGCCCAGTCGCTCGACTTGCAATACGATGCGCTGACCTTAGCGGCGCTTGATGTCGCGAAAACTGCTATTCGGATCGTGCGTCGGGCAACGAAAGACGTCCGCCCAGGGACTTGAAGTGCGTGCCTAAAAAAGCCTGGCGGTATGAAAACGATACACTTGTTGACTGGAAATTAGATCGCCTCGGGCGAGCCTGCATCACCTTTAGTCAACACACGTGAATAATCTGGTCCGAGCGCAGGGTTGTTCGGTCTCAAGGTATTGACTGGCCACCGTGCGGCAAATTGACACAAACAAAACCCAGCAGGCCGTTCTATCGTTTGCGTATCTTTGGCAGCTTGCAGATTTTTGAAAAGCGATACTGATCGCGAACGCCACAGTGGCCGGGACTGGCAGCGCCCCGCGCCGCGGCAGAAAAGGCGGACGCGAAGTTCGCCCCTTTCAAAAACACAGGTGCGAATGGCCCAAGCTGCGAATGGCGAACCGAGACCACATCTGTATCGAACTCTGCAAGAATTTGGGCTAAGACCCGTCACGCTATAACCGATATGTCGACCCAAAACGGATGAGCTACGAGACTACGGAAAACGTGTTTTTAAAAGCTTAGGTGTCATTCTGCACTCAGCCGAAGCGGACCCCAAAGTTGCTTTCAGGGAATTGTCGACGTTTCCAAAAACGAGTTTCATGACCTTTGCGGTGCAACAGTTTTTAGAACCAATTATCGCAGATAGGTGGTGACTCCCTCAAATATTTGCAGGGTTCTCCGAAATTGGACAACGCTTCAATCGTTGCCTCGCGCCCAAGATATTCGCGCAAAGGGCTGCCGGAACCGGTCTTGAAGAAGGTGTTTAGGGAAAAATGTAGCCCAAGCGTCCACCGGTTTAGAAAGACGCGCCATGTTCGAGACTAAACCCATTTCACACCACGCGCGTTCATGCGTATCCCACGCCTGTGAACGGGGCTTTCTTGTTCCGGCCTGGCATGATCGCGTCAAGTCGCGGGTATTCCGCACCTTTCAGCTCAAAAACGCGCGACTATGTCCGGCGTCTTGCGCCAAAGCGGCCAAGCGCCAGATCGACTCTGCCGCGCAAAGATATTCTGTCTCCCAGTTGAAGACGTTATAATCTGCCCCCGCCAGCTGGGGCCGTAGTAGCCGAGAACACCTTCAACAATCTTGGAGCAAACTGCCCATTGCAGGGCCTGTTCTTTTCAAGCGTTCAATCCGCCCGAGTGACAATTCAGCCCAGCTTTCCAGCGCAGCCAGATTGATCTGACGGGAAATCGCGATCGGCTTTGATGTTGGCGCTTCAGGGTCTTTTACGGCTTGAAACAAATTCATTGAGATTAATGGCCTTTCTATGATGCCGTCCCATCTGACCCCAGACCACAAGATGACCTGTCAAGAAAAATGTGACCATACGATTCACGCACGCTCACAATCTCTACCAGCAGCGAAACATAGAGGATCGCCGCACTGAGCGAAAAGCGCTCTTCAAAGGGCGGAAACACCAATTCGAGGGCGAGCGTTCCCAATCGGCCTTGGGACGCTGTTTGCATTTCGGGATTTATCCATGGATGCCGCTTCGCACTCGAGTTCTCGGCTGCGCATTTCTCAAATCAGTGTTGCCCAGGAATTCCGCTTTATCGGCACTGACTAAAAATCATGGTTCATCTATCAAATAGGCGTGATCATATACATCCTGGCGGCGATTGCGCTTTCTGATCGGCTGTTTGCAGTAGAGCGCCGCATCTTTTCAGCGATGAGTTCGTGCATGGTGAACGCATGCGTTACGGCGACACCAGCACCGGATTGAGATTGTTCTGGGTAGGAATAGACTTGGGTCTCTGAAGCTGATTTCCAAATCGAGAACTCTTGGCGCAAACCATCACCAATTTTCGCTCTCTTTTGTGCCGCGTTTTGCAGAGCCAATTCCGAACCCAGCAAAGCTGGGAAATTATGGTCTTCAAAGTTGAGTGGTTTGGGAGCTTTTAATAGTTTGGACGCGCAGACTTAAGTCTAAATACCCAAGTGGATGCGCCACGCGGGCAAAATAATGGCATGCCAGCTCCGCGGCAATGTTTCAGCTAATACCCGTGCGCGTTTCCATTGTTCGCATGAAAGTTCAATGTCACCCTGTTCTGCCGGAACTTTTTAAATGCGAGAGCCATCGCGGCACCACCCTTGAGGAATCAACTGTTGTCCTCAAGCTGGGAGCCAACCTATTGCTGCCAAGGTACGATTCCTCAGCGACCTGTCTGCTCCGATGTTGTTTGGGTCTGTGCGTGCCCGCCATTCAACCCAGCCTCTGACATCGACATCAACGATACGCGTAATCGATGCCTCAACAGGTTCAAGACATTTATGGAGAAAATTCATCCACTTCTCAGAAAATAACGGGCGCATACCTCTGCATCGGGTCGATTTTTGCGCGATCCTCCCCTTTGGGCATATGGCGCCCAGTTGTGGCATGGTGGGTGATCTATGTCCATAACTTCCGTTAAGAATGTAGGCCAGCACGAACCTTGGCGATTTTGCTATTCAAGCGTTTGATCTCGGCTTTTATATATTTCTTCTACCCACATTTTCTGCTCTTTTCCAGAACATCTAAAGGACATGCGTGTGCCGCCGCTAAGCCCGGTTCAGTCAACATATCCGCAAAGGTTTGTCCGATGGAGGAATGCGCAGTTTGCTCGTCGCTGACTGGACGCCGTTCGTGGCTGGCTTGAGACATGAACATACTGGTCGGGCGGCGATTGCTTGTCCTTTAAAATCCTGGGAGCGATTTAAACATTGTTTATCGATAAATCTTCGACGGTTTGGTAATCTTCACGCACTTTCGCCATCCCGAAGAGTGTTCCAAAGCTGCGTTTTGGGTGGTTCATTATGGGAGCGCTTGGGAGTGCGATCGTAAGACCCATATTTCTGCATGGCAGAACATGTGAGATACGTAAGAAAATGGATCAAGCAATGCACCGCTACTTCTTCAGCAGTACCGGCCCGTGTTGCTTTGAGTTTACGCCCACAACATTGGAGGAAAATCGGAATCTGCTGGAGAACACGTTGGTTCGAGGCGTTTGAACAGCATTCTTTGCGCGTGTTTGGTCCCCACCCTGCGGATTCGTTGAGGGGTTCTTCGCCCCAGACCTTTGCAGTAAAAAAGCTCATGCCCTAAAATGAAAAAAAATTCATTAATATGTGATAAACCCGGTTGATCACGGTGCAGGAGTGCTTTTTCTAAGCCGTCGGTGAAGTTCATTGGCGAGTGGGATAATCATATGTCCTTAGGACATATGGGATATCCCACTCAGAGGTGTCAAGAGGGAATATAAAATCTTTCACCATGCTAATTGACTCTGCCCATCCCTTACCCTATGTCCTCAGGGACTAGGGTAAGGGGATGAGCGTACTTCTTTGCAGTGCTACTGGTAATTGCACTGATGGCTGCTATCCCAGGCATGTGCCGCTCCCACATCCATACTTTGATGCAGAATACGCACTACGACAATTGTCATGTCCAATGTGCGCCGGAAATAAACCATATGCGCATTCCCACTATCCTTTGTGGTAACCATCGCGGACTGTACCAGGGGCGGCCACATGCGTCCCTGGAAAGAGCGGCGCAAGCATCTCGAAATATCACCCCACATAACTTGCTGCTTGTCGGACTCCCCATCGCCTCGACGGTTGTAATCCAGATGTCGTTGGAGCGTCAGATTCTGACGCTGGGGATAGAATATATCCCGTCAATGCGCCTGAGCTTCCGCTGTTTTTCGTGCAATAAAGGCCGTCAAAGGTCGAATGGCTTGGCTCGCCAGAGTTCGCCAGCGCATCAGCGCATTCCTGCAACGACTTCACCTTCGCTTCATGCTCTTCAGGAAGGCGTAGCCTGCGCGGACAAACGTCGCTTGCTTGATCCATAGCGCCCTTTCCCCGACCTGCGCGTCGATTGAAGGTTGGCAAAGTGCGTCTCCCAATGAGACAGGACGTGTTGCGGGCATGGATGCATCTCCTTTTGAAACAATATATACATATTTGGGATCTTTGAGGTGTTTACAACATTGCCAGCTGCTGAGGCCTCCACCCAATACCACGCGCTGACGCTTAGAGGCTTCTAATGTGATCAAAGCCGCACGGTTGGCCTTCATCGAGAACCAATCCATGCGAACTTGCCCGCCCTGCCGATGGCGACCCCATTTCACCTGTAGAGTCCATTCACCAAACAGGTTTGGGCATGAAGACATCCGGTAAAACCGGGCGCACATTGCTAGTAGGCTGGCGCTTTTCGAGATAGGTCTGCATGGCTCAGAGATGGTACTTGCGCTGCGAATTTCGAGGCTTCGGCCGTTCGGTGCCGATGTATTCTTTGGTGCTTTCATGCTGGCGTGGCCGAGCAAGAGCTGGGCCGCCGCTTAAGGTTGCCGGTCTTGCTGAGTTAGATGTGAGTGGGAAGGTCCGACGCAGCGAATGCAGCCCGTAGAGACTGGATCGAGGCGGGCCTTTTCCAGCCAGGATTTGAAACAAACGCCAGAGGCGGCTTCGCTTGAGATGGGATGTGGGACCACCTTTTTGCCCCCCCCCCTGGCCCCCGTTGAACAACCATGCATGCATTGCTTTCAAGGCGGGCGAGAAGGGCACGCAGGCTGTCGCGCGCCCCAAACGACAGCCGCGCTTGGAACCCGGGCGCGCATTACGGCTTCCGTTTTCTTATGGCGGATCTCGCGATCTCGCGGACCCCGGCCGGGTTGCCACATCCGAGACCCGCAGGCCGACGAGTTCCGACCCCTAAAGCTCGCTATCAAGTGCAGTGTTAAACCAGTGCCAGATCACCGCAGGTGCGCGATCCTGGCCTAGGATCATCCGGAGTTTAGCGCAACTTGGCTGATGCCGGGCGGGGCAGGATCGTATCATAAGAAACCTGAGACCGGTGTACCATTTGAACCTTATTGGAATTTTCTTTCTCATCAAGCCTTTGTTTGTGTTGAGTGGAGGCCGTCACAACAGACACTTGTTCAAACAGTTACAGGTCTCAATCTCGTTGAGTTGATCTTTCACTTCCAACTGAAATTCGGCCGTTGTGCAGCGTCTAAAGTGCGTCCAAGCCCCTTTGGGAGGTAAACGCAGAAGTATCGGCAACGTAAATGACGAAACGTGGTGCGTTGGAGCTTGTGATACTATTCTGCCCCGTTCCGGCATCAGACCCCCAAAACTTGGTCGGGCGTCAGCGGTTGGGCTTTTTGCCTACGACACGGGCCTTTGTTCCAGGTGGTCTCGGGTGCAGCGCATCACCCAAAATTCCTTGCAAGCTTATTGGACAAATGTACTTATAAACCGTACATTGATGAAAAGCAGCATATGCGCGATGTGCGCTTTACTCAAATTTGTCGATTTTGGCCTGCCGTTCATTGACGAGCTTTTATTGAAAAAGGACCGCATGGAATGGAGTTCAAAAGCTGACAGTCCGACAGCACAGGTCAATGTCGTTCTTCGCGTCGAAGGTTGCTCTTGCTATAAGGTTATTAAAATGACACTTTCGACGCGTTTAAAAAGTCTGTTTTCGTAGATGGTATGATCTGGCCCCTTGCGTGCGGCCGCATTGATGGCGAGCTTTGCGAAAACTTTCGAATTCAGTCGCCTGGGACAAATGTAGCGTCCCAATTACCAAAACCTGTTGCGCCAAAACCACAAAATTCGCTTCGAATTCCTCTTTGAGCTAAAGCGTATTGCCAACCGGACAATTTTGATGGAGACTCTGAAGATGGTAGGCCGTTTTGAAAATTGGCGTCCGCGCCGAGAAAGGCCACCTTTCCCTTGCTACTTGTGGTCTGTCACGCGTGAACCCTGATCCATTTAAAAAAGGCTAAAAAGATTGGTCGAAAAACCAGGACCCACTCTCTCCAGAAACGCTCTATAATTTTGGCCACCGGTTCAAACTGGCAGATCAAATATCTGCAGATACTGACACCCCAAATCAACATTTGGTATGTATTTTACATGCCCGCCACAAATTGTGGGCCGTCGGTCAGGTGCAATATGTATCTCCGAAGACCACCCAGTAAAATGGGGGGCCTTTGGTGGAGTATATTCATCAAAAGCTTCCCTTAAATAAGGATGAAGCTTTTTGACCAACTTTTCTTGCGCCAATGCGCCAGGACACCTCACCCAAAAAAAGTTACCTAACGATGACCGGGCACTTTTGACTGTCCGTTCAGATCGCGGCACTTGACGGGTGTTCAGAAAAACCGTGCGCCGGGCCATAACGGCTGAGTGCTCCACGCCATACGCGTTGGCCCCGGAGGGCGTCTTTTACGGGTCAAAGCAGAGCAGCCACAAAAGCCTTACCGGCCAAGCGGCGATGTTGCAACCAGTCAGTCTAACAAATGTCCATATATGTCAATGTGTTGTGAATGTATCGGGAAAAGGGCTGTGCCCGAAAATGGAGATACTTTCATGTGCTATCCTTTTCCCGAATCAGACGCCATGTCCCCGCATGTCCACCCGAGACCATTGCATGTCCCCGAAGAGTATTTCCCGATGATAAATGATTGACCCCAGAAAGCTCGACACCGCCTTCCTCTGCCCGGGAACGCAGATGTTCTCGGATCTGTCGCCAAAGCTGCAGTTCCGATTACTAACCCGACGCAGGGGCGCAAGCGCGATTCTGATTCGGCCATTTGCGCCGCGTAGCCAAAAGCATTAGGACTTCCGCCGGAAACCATCCCCGCCGATCCCACATGGTTGCGCCTCGCCTGCAGCGCATTGTCCCCGCTGGTATCGTCTCACCCCGAAGTCCCTGAAGCAATGGTTCCGCAGCGATCTGCAGGGCGGTTCTCGCCCATGCCGGCATCACAAAGCGGCCGGTCAATCGCAAGCCGGCACTCTTCGCCCGACTGGGCCGTGCTGTGGGGACAAGGCGCTGCTTCTGACAACCGCACATCCATCATCACTGTTCACGGTTTTCGTGCTACTTCCTGAGCCAGACAGGGGGTGCGCCCGAAAGAGGTGAAGACCTGCATGGGCATTGCCTCAGAGATTGCTCTGGCGCTGAATGAACTCAGCCGTTTCCCCTGGAGAAGAGCCTGACCAGTGCGGTGTGCGCGTGGAACCAGGCGACAAGCACATTCCTGGCTGGCCCAGAAGCTTGCTGTCTGGCACCCCAAGCGCCAAAAGATTATCAAGATCCCACTTGTCAGCTGTCAGGAGACATTTCAATGTGATTTATGCTGCCTATGGCACAACGCTGGGAGGCGTCTGACCCCTTCGTGCTTGATTGGCCGGCTGACCCCGCTCAGTCCCGTCAGTATCAAGATCTACAAGTCGCGGATGTTGCGTTTTGCCGGCGATCTTGGTGCGGGCCGGTCTGCAGCAGAGATATTCGCAACATTGTCTGACTTTGTAGCGCCCGCGCATATGCGAGCGGGGGCGCGCTGTGATGCTGTTTCGAGTAATGAGCGAAAAGACATCAGTTTACGATCTCGGAGACCGCACAGCTGCTGAGGGGTATCGCTTCGTAGGTATGTCAAACTGCCCGAGGATATGCGCAGAAAGCGGGTAGACATGCTGCCAAGAAAAGTGGGCGATGCCGCGCAGGTGGCATGACGTCGAGAACCGGGCGCGATCTGCGCCGCTTTTCAGGATCTGCCGACCGCTGCGCAAGGGCTGCTGACGGCTGCCGGAACAGCTCTTCGCGCAGGCCGATCAGAAGAAACGATTTCAAATCGGCGGCAACTTGGCTTCGGGAGTTGGCCGTAGCGGTGGGCATTCCTCCTCTACTGTCCAGGTCCGGTGAAGAATCTGGCCTCGCATCCATCTGCGAAGAGAAACCTGCAACGGCCCAGGGATGGCCGGAACGTTTCTTGTCTTTGCGCCTGGTGAGTCAAGAACCGCATCCGATCGAGCTGCAAGCTTGGCCCAAGCGGGTTTTGGCACTGCCCTCATCGATAAACACCTTGCGACGCGTAGTCCCTGGCTGTGCACACCGAAAGCCCGTTGCGTTTCCGGCGCGGCCCAAAAGCCACTGGCTCGATGGAACCCCAATACCCTGTCCCGGTCCATATTCCGCTTGATCCGCAAGACGGTCGCGGCTGGAAGTGAATGCACATCTTTTCCGCATTTGGCCGCGGAAGCTGGTATTTGCAGGCCCGGCCCGGTGAGTACGGAAGCGGTGCGGCGCCTTCTGGGGCATACGCATCTGAGTCGTTACCCTCAACTTCTACACAGGTTCGATGGGGCCGACACTGCGACCCGGCTTCTTTGCTGATATCTCGATAAGGAGCCCTGAAATGAAGCACTCCCCTTACGCTGCCATTTGATGCATGGAACCGGGAGCGTGACAAGCAGATGTGGCAGGATGCTGATTCGTTGTGGGGCGGGTTGCTGATTGAAGCCAGGGCCGCTGTCACACCTGCGCCTGACAACCGCAGGACATTGCTGATTAACAGGCCACTATGGGCGCTGGATCGGTGGTGGGCAGGCTGACCCTGCCGCCTTGCTGGAAGCCCCGCCACAGCGCCTTACAGTGGCCCGTATTGACGGGATGGCTGGTGAATCTTTCGCACCCACCAAGCCCCGTCAGTCAGCACAGTTCGTCAAATCGACGCTCTGGGTTCTTAAAAGCGCGGATCCAGATTCATGACTGGCGGCGCAGGACGCGCGGTGCTATGGCCTGGGAGCACAAGGGCAACGAACCATATAAGCCCCGGCAAGATTGGTCGGGTGTTGTCCAGTGCCTGCTCTCAAAGCCGGTCTGAAACGGCTGGCCCTGACCGCTGAATGCCGCGAGCACCCGCTTGAAGGCGGCCAAGTTCCGCCGCGGGATGGGCGATAGTTGCACTTTGCTGGCTGTGGATGCCCTCAATTGCGCCGACGGTCCTTTATCGAGCTTGAACTGGCACGTTCGGTTTGAGCACTGCGGATCCCACATCAAGGTATGCGCTCGACGGCGGACATGACAAAAAAACAAGCTGCGCTGGGACACGGCTGTTCCGGAATTACTGGAGCCAGTTTCTACGCCGCCTATATGGAGGATGTCGCCGTGTTCCTGTCACGCGGTGGCCAGTCCCACAATGTCCTTTGGGGTGACAAATCGGCGGGCGCCCCTATGCCGCCAATTACTTCGCGTCATAGAATTTGCCAGATTACGAAGGCATCACCGGCGTCCGGGTCTCCCCCACATCTGTTCCGGGATTGCGGCTGCCACAACCTTGTCTCGTACAATCGCCCAAAAGATTCCCGATTTGATTCCGCCCCCTCCGTGGCTCAGCATCATTCGGGATTTGCAGAGAGACACTACATTCAGGCTTGCGCCATAGATGTCAGTAGAAAAAACTATTGCGGAGATACTGGATGGAACAGTGGTGGGGTGAAAGGATGAACCCTCAGGTTAATTTGGGCCGGGGACTGTTGCAAAACCCTGACGACGGACACCAATACCACGCAAACTTTCTTTGAATAATCGTAACTGCCCAGCGATGACTTGGATGTGCCTGCAGAATCCCGATATTCAGCCGAGGCGCAGTTGTGCGATCAACTGATTTGACGGTTTCATCAGGCGTGTTCGATTGACAGACCAGCCCTGCTGCGGGCGGTACATGTCACAGTTGCGTAAGCAGCCGAAAATTCTCGGCCCCCCTTCACGGACGCGGAAACGCCTGATACTTTTGCCTGACTTTTGCCCATACGCAAATCCGTTTCAGCTTTATTATTGGTGAAGGCGCGTTGGGCGGGGTTCTGTCCGCAAATTTTATTGGAGTTTGAGTGCGGGGCCATCGGCCGACATAATATTGCTGCGAGTCGCAGCAAACTGCTGAAATCGGTAAGGCGTGCAGGAGCTGCCCCTTTCGGATCATATGCGTGGTTCTCGATCCCAGCCAAGGTTCGCCCGGCAGAATGGAAGGCCTGGTTGAAGCCAAGCATGGGGGCCGGATCCGCTTTACGAACGATGATCTGTTCGATATGTTGTTGAGCGTATTTGACCTGCCAGTATTCTTGATGGTGTTGCCTGAGGCCGTTGAACTTCAGGATCACATTAGACGCTTTGCAGGACCCGCCAGCATTAGCTTCCGCTTTGTCGATGACGGACACTGTCGGCACCCGCTTCGTGCCAATCGCGCGCTTGAAAAACCGACGCGGCCGCAGCCCTTGTTTCGACGCTCGGACAGCATGAAATCGGGTTTTTCCGCGTGTGTCGACCGCCCGTAATAATAGTTCCATTTGCCTTTAACCTTATGTAGGTTTCGTCCATGGCCGCCAAGATTCGGCGGTTGGTTTCTTGCGGGATCTCGCTTGCGCCGCCATCAGCGGTGCAAACTTAACCACCCAACGGTTCAGGTCCCAGATCAAACATCAACGCCACGCCTCCTCATGATCTCCTCCGAGATCGCGGTAGGAACCAGGCGTAGCCGCAGATAGAAAAACACGGCATTACAAGATCGCTTCCTTTGGGAAATTGTACGCCCTTGAAGTCAACCATTGCCTCCGCCCCCTCTCGATCCGCCACCTCTGCCACAAAGCATTACTTGCCGCATCACGTGATCCCGCGAAAGCAAAAAAGTTTCGACAGAACAACCAGAAGACGCCACGGAAAATACTCGACAGTGTGCGAGGTTGGCCCACCACACCCTTGATAACAAACCACGTTCATCCCAGCGGCGGGGTGATTCATGCCGATCGTCCAGCAATTTGACCAAGCACGACACCGATACCACAGGAGCATATTAGCCAGGTCTCGTCGACCAGCGGCACACGAATGGGCAGTTGTCAAAAGCATCCGCGCCTACAGTCCAAGCATTCATCCCGCAGCAGGAGATAAACCACTACAATTGCCGCTTATTCAGCAGTGGCGATGCGCCAAACGACATGATCGCGTCTGACCATCGCATCGCCCCGATGCCCGAAAGTGCCAGAAAACCTGGTGAGCAGGCTGGCACCGACGGCCAATGATGAGCAGGGCGGCCGTGGTTGAGCGTTTCGGTGACAGCCATGCGCAAGCGCTGCCTGAACGGTCAGGTCGGTAGATGAGGGCCACAAACGTAGACAAGAACGCGCTGAGGGCGCGCTGCTTCTGTAGGCGTGAAACCGCGCCCGCCAAAAGAGGCCAGCAAACACGCGATGACAATTCAGCAACACGGGCCATGGTCTGGGCCCAATGCGCGGATCTTCTGCGCTGTAGTGGCTTTTGGTATGGACGGACGGGCCAACCTGGGTTCAGCGCACCCGCACCATTATGAGCGTGACATAGGCGAAAAAGCGTGATTAGGCCACGACCAGACCGCCGAGGAAACCAGCTGGCCTTACCGACTGGCGCGAGATGATCCCGTAGAGGATCATTCAGGATCGACGCCGGAATGAAGGCGCGCCAATGGTGCCGGCAGCCGCGACGGTGGCCTGGGGCCAGCTCAGCGCTTGTATTTGTGTCGCATCATTTTCAGGGACGGGCGATTCTTGGCCATCGCGGCCGAACCACGCCACCGACCGAGCCGGTGACCGCAGCAAAGCCCGCACAGCCGAAAACGGAACGCGATGGCCAGCCCGCCCGAAAGCCCCGAAGCCAGACTGCGCGGCGCTGAAACAGCCCTTGCGTTAGACGCGTGTGATAACAGATGAAACCATGAACAGAAACGCGGGGAATCGAAACTGAGCACCCAGGAGTCGCGAAGTTGTAAGGTACGATGCGAGCGAACCCCATGCGATGCTCCAGTTGAAACTTGACACAGGCGCCGAACGATACTTGCGATCAAGCGACACGCCCGATCGGGATCGCATCAGGATCAGGGAAGAAAAGAAGCCCCGGACGAAAAAAATCGCTGCGATTGCAGTTCGGTCATATTTTTTCTCATCGGCGAGATTAAGGATCTTCGATCGTCAGGCTGCTCAGGCCCCGTCTCGCGCCTGTCGTAGTACGCGTAGATCTTCCAGAGTGACACCAGCGCCATCAGCCCGTAGCCGAGCGCAGGCATGAGCTAGGTGGCCCAGGTGAGGATCTTGCCGCCCGCTTCGATGAATAGGAGCCTGGTCGCGTATTCGTCAGCGCCTCCTGCCCGGTCCGCACCGCGACGTTGCCGTGACGATTGAAGGTGAGCGATCGTGGCCATTGATGGCGATGATGGAACTGAACTCTGGCTGGAAACCGCTCTTACCAAAAAGCTCAACGGCGATGTGGCCTATTCCTTTTCTTCAACCGCCGCAAGCGGGAGAAAGGGCGATGCCGACATGTAGAAAGCGCGAAACATAAAGGATGGTGGCATTTCAGCGGATGCGCTTCGGAATACGAAGCGCATTACGACATCGATGGTGACGTGCACACCAGCAGCACCACCATGATGCCTGCGATCGAGACAGGCCGGTGACCAGCCAGGAGATGGCCTTGCCAATAGCTTTCATTGGAAAAATCCAGAAAACTTGGTAAGGGAAGGCGGGCGCCACCCAGAAGGGAGGCGCCCGCCATATTATGCGTCAGCGCGACGCATCCCGCCTTACTGAGCGTATGCTGGCTGGATCCACCTTGGAGAGAACCTCGTCCAGTAAAGCTGCTGGATGCGCGTTCGAGCTTCGATGTCGACGACGAGAGCGTTTCCACTTTCAAACAAAGCGGGGAAGGCAGCGGCGATTTTCTTCCGCCCGCCACAACGTGAGGTAATCCCTTGAACCAAATGCCGCGACGTTTTGAGATCGCTGCTTTACGAACTCCTGCACCGCTGCCACCAGCTCCGGCTCGGGCTGAAATGAATTTCTTACGCCGCTGTCACGTGATCCTGGATCGCGACCGGCTCGTTGGTATTTGAGTGAATTCCAAGTGATGTCAAAGCTGTCATATGGCTTGCCACCCCACGGAGCGTTTCGTCGGGCTTTGTCGTCCATGCCCTTCCAGCGGTCAAGTTAACGTTGGCGGCGCCCACACCGGCAAAGCACCTCCCGGACAGCCAGCGTGGATGTCGGTGAAGGACTTCATCCAAGCTGCTAGTTGTGAGTTCGGGATTGTTCAACATGGGCGCAATCGATGATGCCCTGATCACGAGCGCCCTCATGACCACTTCGTTCACCGGCAAGCGTACGGCCAGCGCGCCGAAATGCTCGCGAAGCGACGAAACCCGCGCCACCGGCGCGAGGCCGCTTGCCTTTGAGGTCTTCATGGACGTGACTTTTACGTCCTTGCACAGCAGGACTGTACAACGCGGTCACACCACCGCCGGTTAAAAACACTCGCATTTTGCGATTGAATTCTCAAGACATTCTGGCAAATCGTTCAACGTGGTATTCCAGCATCGCACCGGCGAAACGCCAACGGTCCTTACGGTTCGCGATCTCTACAAGGTTGATCAGCTGGTTCATTCTCGTGCAGGAACAGATTCGTAGGGATACTCAGCCGCAAAATAGGGGATCAGCAATACGCCAACATCGGCCAGTCCATCGCGGACGGCCCAGCGCTTGTCTCCGACAGCTCAACCCAGAGTACATCGGAAAGACCGGTGGACGTAACTTCACCGTCCCGAGCGTTCTTCGATCGCTTCAGCATAATTCATCCACAAGCCATCTCCGATATTTCGAGTTTGCGATAACCATAAGCAAAATTGAGTTTGGCTCCTGGTGGCGGTGGGCCTGTCCGGCACCGCGGTCACTACCAATGTTGCGGCCAATGTCAGATTGTACCAGTGGCTTTTCATGTCTCCTCCAAGCATTAGTCGCCGCCTGTCCGGCGCGATTCTCATCACGGCGGCGGGTGCTGTTGATTGTCCCGCGAAACCGCTCCCCAAGCGCGAGGCGGATGTTCCGCCGGATTTGACTGATCGAACAACATTCCCGGTAAATATGGCAGATTTCTATATGCCGCCTGCTGCAAGTCAACACGATTTATACCGCCGTGTCACTTGGAGAGGCAACCCGGGCCAAGAGTTGCCCCATGCCGAGTTGATAACTGTGTGTCACCGTCTGTCGATAAACCAATACGGCCACATCCTACGACGAAAACGGGTTAAAACAACAAATGTTGTTATTGTTAATTATCGCACTATCTTGAGACTCATGCCTAGACTCTCCAATTCGACCTACCCTGAAAACACCGACCAGCTGAAAGCCATGCGCCGCGCTGAAAAGGCGAGAGCATCAAGGATTATGTGCGAAGCGCACCCTTGCGATGCCCCTGACCTGAACGGACGATGAGTGAAGACGAGGCGAATTGCCGCCCTGTCCGACTTTCCAGGGCCGGATGAGCAGGCACGGCGCGGCGAAGCCTTTTCCACGAAATCTCTGGCCGATACCCTCGGACACACAAGCAAACGGATCGCTTGGGCTTTGATCCACTCTGAGCTCGTGCCAGATCGGGAATGCATTGTTAGCACGGGGTATCGAATTTGCCGGAAAGCCGGATCATTTGCAACGTGCACTGGCGCAATGACGTTAGCATACAAAAGTTTAGCGGCAGGGTTCCGCTTTTAACCAAAAGCGGAACCTAGGTGTTCCATACGGCATATAACATAAAGCCCTCGGGATCAGCGCTGTTTCATGGCCAAACCGGTCTGAGGAACTTCGGACGGGACACTAAACACACCCTAAACTCTGGGCCCTCTTTTAGGGGACCAAGAAAGACCCTAAACTCGAGGCTCGGCGCTGAGGTCCCTCTTTTATCTATAGACACACCTAAAGGTCAGGGGATGTTCGTAGAACTGAGACTGGGGGCTGGACCGGACCTGTCAGATATCTGTGTAGAGTATCTGTAGAGTCTTTTTTTGGTGGTATAAATCTGGAGGGGAATCTGGATTGAAATCCCTTTAAACATGTGGGTAGCAAATTTTTTCCTCTTCAAGGCTTGGAGCCCTTTTTTTGTGGGGTTTGTTGTATTCTCCTTTAGCCCGCAACCAAAAAAAACCAATCCCCAGTTTAGGGTAAAAATCTAAAACATGGAACTTCGGGGACTTAAAAAACCCGCTCTTTTGCGCACCAAAAAAACCTAAGGGCAACCAATGCCGTTGCATTTTCAGGTTGAAATACGTTGGGACATGATGTTGTCAAAAAACACCCACCAAACCCAATGGACCGGGGGACCCAATGGACCGTTGTTTTAGTTCCTTGGCCATACGGAAACCACCAACCATTGTTGAAATTTTTCCAGGGTTTCTTCAAAGCTTGGGCTTCAGGGGGGACCGCTTGAAATGCATTCATTTGCCCCAGGGGCCATTCCAAAGGGGGGGTCCATTGGTTCTTTCTGGAATCTGTTTTCCTGTGGTTTTCCTTGGGGGCTGAAAAAAACCCGTGTCACGGCCATGGCCATGGATCAGTCACACCAGCTGACGATAGCCGCATCCTCCC
>Ga0163217_1054093_pt1 | contig 16125 bp, 18 predicted proteins | sample SynspAceP_FD_185933 | JGI IMG/M metagenome (GOLD analysis project Ga0163217, IMG submission 185933) | Saline lake microbial communities from Ace Lake in Antarctica - Synechococcus sp. Ace-P (PacBio error correction) | ecosystem: Environmental > Aquatic > Non-marine Saline and Alkaline > Saline ... | reverse complement strand
TCCTGGAGGCCAGCCTCGAACGCACCAGAGATGCGGACTTGATGTCCCGCTCAGTAGTTCGGAAACGGATGGCGTCCACCGAAAACCCGTCTGCGCCCGTTGGATTCATTCCTCAGTCGGACGGTCTCGGACATTCGGCCTCATTAAGGGTTACGAACTCGGGAGTACCAATCCACTGTCGGCAACTCTGTGTCGGGATTCGCCCTTATAATTGGGGTATGGATCACCACTGTTGTACGCGCGGTTGTCTTTGCGTCATAGGTGACACTTACCGGTAGGTCCTAGTGTTGGAAGAAAGCGGCTTGTTATTGATGTGTTTTAGATCATCGAAGCATCGAGTTCGCAATCACCTTTCAGTTTGCTAGCAGCGCGCAAAGGTGACACCCTTGTGCACCCCCAAAATCGCACGACTTCACGTGGGAGCGGCGATTCCACGCGAACAAGAAGACCAGTGTGCCGATATCAGATCGGATGTACTGGCACGTACTTGTTTCGCAAATCGCATGTTCACCCCTAACACAAGATGCGAAAGATAGCAGCTTTTGCGTAAGCCGTGTTTGCTTCGGCCCAATGTATGACCGTCATAACATCGGTCACGTGAGTCATCAAACCGTTCTGCTAACAGTCGCCATCATGGATGCGGCGTGAACAGCGAGCAGTGTCATAGAAAATCCCCTGAATCGCATGCGATAGAATCCATCCACATTCCGGCCCGCGGTTGGCCACAACAGTCGACCAATTTGGAAACTACAGCGCGGCGAGCGAAGCGGTTAAATCTCGAACGTGGGGGGAACATTGCCGATTGTTGTGCCTGAGAACGAATAACGTTCGGCGGTCCGGTGGAATCAATGGCAGTTCGTTCCTGCCAAAAAAACTCCTTGAACGGAAACTCCGACTGCGAGTTTGTCTTCGCCGGTAAATGATGGATCGAATTCCGATCGCTTGAGACACACCGCTGCGATTTCTGAATAAAGATTCAGGAAAATCGCCCTCACACAGCAACCTCGACATACGAATAGGTTGGTTTGTGGACCGAAGCGAGCACCCGATCCCCATCGCCTCAAGATGTTGCATGTAGCTAGTCTGATGTCGAACATCGTTATGTATTTGCTCTACGATATCAGTTCGGTTCGATTTTTCGTCCAACGAAAACTGACTCAGGGCAACCTTAGGCATACGAAGCGTTCCATGGGATGTTAGCGCATCGTGGACTTGTTGACAACGTTGTTGCAACGTCGGGGCACTCGATCGGAGTTCGTACCAAAAACATGTCCAGAAATATAAGCGAGAGCAAATTGAAAAATATCGGCCAATGGATTACGATAGAAAATCTATCGCGGGATGGACTGGACCGAATTAGAAGAGTTAGCATGTCATTTCATTTCATTTCGGTTGGTCACTCGAACGAATCGCGTTTACGTACCCGACGCGTTAGCGAGGGATCGACTTGCTCCTCGCTAAGCGCGTGGGTTACGATGACGGTTTCGCCGAAATCAGACGTGTTACTGCTCAACAGCTGGCACTGCAACAGCGCGTCTGGTCTGACGGTTGTGCCGGTGGCTCGCAGTCCGATTCCAAGTCAGCCAGGGACAGTCTCAAACGAGGACAAGGGCGCTGGTCCTGCTCTGAGACAACGTTGTTTCCGTTGGCAGCGAATGGCCACTATTCGTATCAGCATATGAAAGCCCGAAGCGCAAGAGGACTGATGGAATTCTTCATCTGATTAACAACTCTCGGTGGCGCTTGCAAGGTTTGAACGTATGCGCGAACTTCGGGTGGAGTACATGCATTCATGGTTTTCGTCATTCAGTAGAAGTCCCTTCACTGGCCTCGCGTTTCTCGATCACGCTCGGCAATCGACAATGACATCAAAGATCGCACCATGGTTACATGAACTACTTGACTTCATGGGCACAGGATATGGAAATGCATCCCACGAAGGGTCCCGGCAAGGCTTATTGTACGAAACCACTGACTGAATCAAACGGTCGCTTGAATTCCGTGTGCCGAAATTCCTCTTTGCCATGTTCTCGCAAAGAACCACGTATCGTGTAGGTGCAGTGGTCTTGATCACCCGCCGTATCAAAATTTTGTTGCGGTGAGGGATTCATGAGCTTCTGTAACCTACCGATTTCGGACCTCGGGGATCGGATAATTAAACTTCCACCATTTGAGTCGAAATAATAGACTGTTGCGACATGATTTCCTCGGAATTCCAGGTTGCAGGGAGGCAATAGTCTGGTGATCGTCCAGTAGACGTGGGGGTCATAGATCTTTAAGTGTGGTGCCTTGGAGTTACCTCTGCTTGACACGCTGCGATCAATCGACATTAGTCGATGAGGATTGGCGTCGATACCAAGTAGTTCATCCAGGTTATCCCTTTGCCGACGCTCCGTAGAGCAGTCGATCCCCGCCGCTTTATCTCTTGGCAGGTTGCTCGGTTTAAAATCTGACGCAAGCTTTCCAACGAACGTGTAAGCGATCGCTGGTCTGCTTGAGCAATGGACCCATGTCGACTCTTCGGCTTTGACGATTCCCACACGGACGTTGAAAGGGTTCGAGCCGCGATGCTGGTGCAGGATTCTGAGCGAATGCCCATGGCATGGGGGCCCCCCATAAAAACCAAAATCCGCCTTTTTTTTTTCGGGGACCCCCCCCGGGGGGGTTTTTTTTTTTTTTCCCCCACCCCAAACATGATCTCAGTCCATGTCGATTGAAAGACAGGACACAGTGCGTGGTCAAGAGAAACTAGCACATCCCGTGTTTGTGATTAAATGTATCAACTCGATGTGAGTTCGATCAGGTCTCCCAATATGAGAGCATTCGACAACGACTCGTCGCCCTGGTTTCAGCAGGCGTCTTGAACTCTTTGGACAACGCCGTTTAGGGCGGACGTGAGTCGAGCACGTTGTAGCGTGGATTGGACGATCCGCCAATTTCCTTTGCTGGGCAAGTTCTCCCCAGTTCATCCCAAAGAACTCGGAGATCGTGGGCGATGCTTTCTGCTCGATCGCGACCTTGGCGATATTGTTGGGCAGGTTGCCGATTTCCCAAGACGGGCACGCGCATTTGGCATACCATTGCAGATAGATAGCCGTCATTGGCTGGCGGCTCGATGACCCGGTGGATTCACTCAGCCGCGTTCACGATCAATCGCTCAGCGATAGAGCGCGCATGAGCTACATGGTGGCCAAAGACGGAAATAGGCTTAGTTCACAGGAACATGCTTTCGGGCGGCCGGTCTCCGTGATTTGAACAGCGAACAGTCTGAACAACCAAATCGACGGACCCAACGAGGCTCTGATTCATTCCAACTGATGTCGTCTAACAACGGTTTTGGCCAGCGTGGGTTTTCCCTTAGCGACAGAAACGTTTCTGCTCAGGCTGCTGTGCCGCACGACCGGCAATTGGTATTTGGTTTGTTGAAATGTCTCTGACTGTCTTGAAGTAGTTCTGGTACCATTGGATTGTCTGGTTAGTCTTCGTCCAAAGAAGACTCGGCATTGCCATTGCAAAGGTTTCGAGCCTTGCTGGCAGCAGATTGATGCTGAATTTCGTTCGATCGGCCCCTTGCACGATGGCTGGTAATGACGAGTCCATCGGCGTCCGAGAATTGTGTCACCAACTCCAGCACGACACCTGAATCTCGGTTGAAAGGTTGACGCCTCACCGGTTTTGTCATTCCGCCGCGGAGGGCATCTGTTGTGGCCAAGTGATGTAGGCAGCGGGCACCGGTACCTGGACATAAAAATAGTCAACGCAACAAATGACTCATCGGAGCGATTTGACGGGCGCTTCGTGACGGACAAATCGACGATCGTACCCAGTGATGCGGTTCCAATTCAAGCTTCCGCACTAAAAAAAGCCCGATCGCGTCACACACGGCAGCCGTAGTATTAGCATACGTTTGTGCAATAGGTCACGCATGATTCGCTAACGTCTAGGGCTGCATGACCCAAAACGGGTTTCCTTCCGTTGTACGGTAGCACTTTACTATCACCGTGGCTTTTGTCCCGATGAGGCAACACGAATTGCTGAGTTGGGACTTCGCGACACGCTCCATCAGTTCCAAGTCCGACGATGTTCGATTCAATGTTGAATGGGGTTTCGGTTGGCGATTCCGAAATAGGTTTGTGGGCTAAGTGCATGACTTGGAATCTACGATTCACCATGGACACGCTCAAAGGCTTCATATGATCCACAAATTCACCTCGTACGGACGGTATCGATCAAAAATCGCCGCAGCGAACGATTTCTTGCGTGGCTCCCAGGTCTCACTAGGCAAACCACTCGGCTTGAGCTTGCAGTAAACGCTTGACAGCAGCACGACAGTCCCGTTTCGCCCGGTCACAGAGGGGCGATCTCGCAGAAATGGGTGTCGAAGTGTCGTCAGTTCGCGTTCGTTCATCGTTTGTCGTCGAAGCGATGAGGGCAGTAGAGATAGGTTCGTGTCAGTCGATCTGCGAAATAGATTCGCAGACTCGGTAGCGGTTCGGGGGATAGGCAGTTGAAGTACTTTACGCGGGCTTTGGCGATCGGGCCGGATTCGAGCCGAGTTTCTGTTCATCTCGCTTCCAGTTGCGCCACGGTGCTTTGCCTCATCCACAGACGTTGCAAGGAGTTGCTTGTCTCGCAGAGTCACGATGCACTGCCAAAAACTCGTGACGGTAGGCGGAAGCTGTCCGTCGGCAGCGACTCGACTCCAACGATCGCTTCCAGGCTGGTCGCGTCATTCGCTAAGTAGTCGAAACAATCCCCGGCTCAAAAACCAGGAATCGCCATTGATCAGCCATTTCGCCGGCAACGGTTTCTCGTTGAAAAATGTCGACTATCGCCGTCGATCAAGCTCCGAACGTGCTGGCGGCCGGCGCCGTGACGGTACGCGAGCCGACCATGCGAGCGATGGAAATCCAGAAGTTCGTCGATGTCGGACGTCCTGGACGTCCTCCGTCACCGAGGTGTTAGACGGTCCAGATGAGCGTGCGGAGTCCAGTCGCGACTTCGAGGCCGCAGCAGCGACCGACGGTATTCTGTGTATCGGTGCCCGTGTCGCGGCAAGCTCACACGAGTTCTCGGCTTTCGGTATTCTGGACGCCGAAAACGACGTTTCGCCCAGTCACGACAGGTCACCGGAAAGATTTTACTTGGTCGAGGAAGTACCCTTGATGAATCCAGCCATGTATTCAGGCAACGGTAGGGAATCGTCGTGACATGAAAAGCAAATTTGCTTCATGATGGCACACGATCGGCGTCAATCTCCACATTTCCCGTTTGGGCCGCAGCGCTAGTTCTTCCTGGAGCTGGTACATGGTGCCTAGTCGAGAGTACGATCTATGCACTAAAAACCATTCTTCAGTTTTGGCTAGACGAGTGAAGTTTCACGTTCCTGCCGTGAAGCTCCGTTGTTAGCACTTTCAGCGTCAACCAACAGATTGAAACCATCAGATTCCCAGTTTGGGGGTGCATGACAGGTTTGGCTTGGATTGGGGTGGCTTGAAAATCTGATGATTTACACTGATGGCACACAGCGGGGCTGGAGCTTTAGATACTTATGAAGGATATTTGCCATGGGACAACGACGAACCGATCGACCGCGGACGAAGAATCTCCGAGATCTCGTTATGAACAGCGGTGCTCGTCGAGGGTGGCGGGATCCCGATCTCGCCAATGCCAAAGCTGATGCGATCGAGGAACAGTACCATAGGAGTGGAACGGGTCACCAAGATTCGTGATGAGCGAAAACTGATCAGCAGCAGTCCAACAGAAGCCGATCCGAGGACCGCCCTGCCAAGTGCGCAAGCAGCTGACGCGAAAAAGCTCAGCATGCTCGTTACAAAAGCAAGACGAAGGCAAGTGCAAATTCAAAACCGACGTTCACTCATTAGCGAGGTGCAGCCTCGCGACTTTTTTCCGTCAGATGAGGAATCATTGCACTGTGACATCGACATCGAGCAAACGCCCGTCGGTGCTCCAAAAAGGGCGCCATCGCGCAGCGAGAACCGATATCTACGAGGTGTCCAGCCGGCAAAACTTGCGGATCTCGCCGAACTACAGATCTCTGGCCAAGCATGCCAGCGGATCGCCATTCGCATCGGCCAACGAAAGATCGAACGAAACAACACAAAGATGACGCTTAACACGCAGCTAGCACCCCGAGCTAAACAACGCCAAAGCACGAAGGTGCCACGGCGACTGATGGAGCGGCACGATGCCTGCGTACATTCGGAAGGTGACGCGCTGGTGTGTTTCGAATTCGAGATTCGCTTGGGACAGACAAGCCGGCGACAAAAGCACGCTAGGTGGGAGGAGGGACTCTGGCCGTGTGTTTACTAGCAACGTATTCAGTCCAAGCCATGGACGTGGACCCTCACCGATGGTCCAGGATGTCTTGAAAGATCCGCTGTGGATCGTTCCCAAAGTGAATGAATCCACCGCAGCAGCGGTTCATCGAGTGATTAAAACGACCCGGACAGCGACCCGATCGCGAACGACAGCGAGACGCGCGTACAGCAGCGTTCATCAAACGCAGCATCACCTTCGGTCAGAACTAAACCAGCCAAAAACAACAAGTCGTCACGCAAAAAGATCATCAAGCGACTGGGGCGGCGGTGATCCGCTGGTGCAACGAGCGTTGGACCGTGCAGGGATACGACCATCTCGGGATGGCGTTGCGGCGAGGCGTTATCGGGTGGCTTAACAAGCCAAAAATCCAAGCGTTTCATGGCGACGGCTTGAAGGACTGGTCGTATGGCGATCACTTCTCGCACACGCGCCGATTCGTCGACATCATGCCAGCCTTGGGCTTACGTTACGCGAGGCGATCCACTCGTGCGGGCGGATCGAAGACGGTGGTTGGCAAACTGTTGTCCAGTGGCTCGAGTGGGAGGTGGAGTGGTGATGTCGATCGAGTCATTCACGGCGATTCATGCAACAGCATTGCTGCGGTCAAGAGAGATTCCGAAGACCTTGCTCGGGCATCACCTACTGAGCAACAACGCATCGCGATGCAGTATGCTTCGGTATCGGCTGCGGATTCCAAGTGCACCACTCGGCCGGTGAGTCGGGCTTCGAAGCAAATCAACAGGAGATCAACGGGAACCGAAAAGTGTGGCGAGACGATTTCGCTCGAGCCGCTACTCAAGCTCAAGGCGGACGACCTGAGCGAAACGCACGCGAGACGCCTGTCTGGCAATCCTCGAGCCAGAGAAAAACGACGGCTGTCCCCATCGCGAAACAAGACAGCCAAAGTTACCTATAACAACCCTGTATGCACCCCAAGTTTGAGTATTGGCAACTCAGTATTGACACGTGAAGAACCAACTGCTATTGACAGGCGGGTTAGCCGGTGGACACCTTCCAGTCTACAGAACACGCAGTCCACCGAAAACCGACAGTTGGCCCTATGATCATTAGTCTCATTCATCCCGTCTCGAGGAGCGAGTTCAATACCTAAAAGAAACCATCCGAACAGCTTGCGGATCGAGGCTGATCAAATGGAGTATCATTCAATTAGCGATAACGCGAGCGAAGAGGCACGCGGGAGATCGTGGAGCAGGTTTCGACTGCGACTGAGTACATCAACCGGGAAGCGATCTCGCATTGCGGACACGATTTGAGTTTGCTTGCAGCACAGCACGGGCGATACTGTGATCTATCATTGGCGATGATGACGGACTCATTTTCCGGGAGTTCCCGTTTCTGCGAACAGATTCTCCACACACGTCCGATTTCGTGAGTTGGCCGCCCCTACGTATGGCTGGCCATTGATGGTTACGGCAGAGCACCTGGTTAGCGTCAAATGCAAAACGTCGATCGCAGTCTATGTCGCATCGACCACAGGTCGACTGCGTCTCGAATTCGAAACAACGCCTGTTGGCTGTATTCGGGTGACATGGGGCCTAAGCAGCGATCTATCATCGTGCCATCTCGCGTGTTTTTTTGAACCGAATCGCTGGTCCGAGGAACTTTTATTCGCGATTCGCATCCCGGAGTCGACGTTCACTTACCAGGCAGTGCTGCACAACATTCCATGCGTTGCATTCACAAACCCTTTGCGCTCCAACGATACAGCCCTGCAGCACCAGGTGCGGACAGTTGGCGGCTATGCGCAAGAGATCGCGCAGCCGACTGGACATCAATTAGCAAAGAAATTCGACAAGATCCGTCAGTGATGTACTGAAGGCCATGCTCTATTACGGCTGCCGCCGGTCTTCTTCTCCACTTTGAAAACGATTCGCAGCCTATCGTCGACCCCATCGACGGCGACTATCCGAGCCTGGTATCACTCTTTGTTGGTCGTCGACACGCTCAAAGTGATTCAGGGAAAACAAACTCGGGCTGCAAAAGGATCTTGCCGACAATGTGAGAGCGCACGGGGAAAAACAGAGCGAAATTAGCCACCGCGACGAAAACCCGCCACCAATGTGGCCAAACCAGGAAGTAACAGCTTTCGTTTTAGAGTAAGATCGAGCATGCGGCATCGCAAGCGGGTTTCGGCTGAAATTGGTAATTGCCCAAAAACAATTATCCACCGCGCGTCACGTCGACCCGTGCTCGAGTTGGACTATGCGGAATCACCACGATAGTGCCGAACGAGGTGGCGGAATGTTGGAAAGCCGCGATTGCGGCGTTTGCCGCAACCCCGTTCGCTCGGCCGGAGAGAATCGAGAACAATGCCGATCCACTACTGAAAAGTTACCTATAAGGCTGTCCGGGAACGAGGTTTTCCCGGGACGGCACCCATTTCGAGATGATTTTGACAATTTGAGTCTTCGGACGGAGTCTCTGCGTCTGCGATCGGTGGTTTTTTGTCGAGAGGGTCCGCGTGTCTCAGTATGCCGCACTTTTTCGATAATGTCGATGTTCAGAATGCACCCGATTTTGGTTTATGATATCATACGAACAGATTTGGTGGAACAGAATCGGTCGGTTGAGCAAAGCCAACGAGGGGGAAGACGTAGTGTTCGAGCAGATCGCACGCTGTCGAATCTTCGGTTACTATTTGCGTCTTCTCGTGAAGTCGGTCGCAAAGGCATTGACGTACCCGCTTTAGAGAGCAAGATGAGGCACCAGAAGAGGAGCCAAGAAGAGCAAGAAGAGGACGCAGAGCAGACTTTCCGGTGTGGCTCGAATTAACCATCTTGGCAGGATTGAGTTGCCGGGCTTTTGCGTCGCTGTTCGGAGACGACTCGACGCCTCGAAGTCGCAAATTGCGATTCACGTACGCTCATGCAGGCGACGGGCGCAGTATCGATTTAAATCGGCTTGTTTCAAATCCGGTTCTTGACGAGGGACGGCAACGGGTTAGTGCCGCCGTGGAAAACTCGCGGAGCGCCCGCCCGAATGGGTTGGTATCTCGCTGCGTTCGATGACATTCGCATCAATCGAGCACTCCGGACGACGGCAAACTGCAAACAACCGCCCGACAATCGTTAACAGCTCGCACAGCATGCTGTCTCCAATCCCAAACGGGCCAAGACGGGCGGCAGGCTGCTCGGTGTGCTGCCGTTTCCAGGAACCACCTGCCGGGCCGCCCGGTCATCAGCAGTTCGTAGGTAATCTCGATTCGACTCGCATAAAAATACCCTTTAGTTCACTACATCGCTCGCCTGAATTCACTGCACACGGGACGATCGGGTCAGAGGACTCGTCGATCGACAACGGAGGACAGAAACGATCGGGTTGGGCGGGCGCGACGATGATCCCTGCTCTCGCATCTTCGATTCTCGTTCGCTTCCCCACTGGCACGGCGACCTCGGGCAGAGTCTGCTCAACGTTTCGACTTCTTCGTCTGACGGAGTGTGCTCGCTCGTTTCGAGGTTCTTGCCATTGCGACCGTATCAAATTCAAGGTCACGTAGGCCGCACACTCAAGAACGAGGGCTTCTGCAGCCGGGCGCTTTCGTTAGTAGCGATTCCTAGGAAAATCTTGCCGTTTTTCGATGCTCTCGCGGTTGGCCGCATAGGCACGGCGTTGGAGCAGAAGCCGCATTCCACAACTAAAACGGCCTCAGTCGCTTGCGGAATCTCCGTCTGGCGAATCGGGCATCGCGATGGATATGAATCTCGGGTGGGTCGGCGTCATCGCGATCATCGGGCCCGCGGCCTTTTCGGGCACCAGCACTTCACCCATCTGCGACCAACAATCCTGTCTCCAAGATGCAGTCCCACGAAGCTGAGCTGGATAAGTCGGATTGATCCGAGCATTTGGCGATCCATCCATCATCTCCATCGGTGAGGTATGGCCCTGCGCCAAAGGCACCAGTTGCTGTGTGCAAGAAGGGGTGCCGCGATACATGCCTTTTCTTTGCCACGTTGACCCGAAAGCTCTCGTTTCGGCGAACGCAACGACCACGTCGACGTTGATACCAATTGGGAAGTTACGCGAATAATCTTGCAGGATCTTGTTAATAGAACCCGGTCTCCAAAATTCCGAGCCTTTTCCGAAGTCTGGTCTTTATATTCTTTATCTTTGATAAGAAATGTAGGCTTCTGCACCCGGCCACGATGGATGATACTTGCCAACAGGTGAATTGGGTGACCGCGTATGACGAGGGCTTCGACGAAGGTCAACGGTTTCCTTCTGGGGCGGAACGTCCGAAGATGACTAATGTGACGCCGGTCATCGAGACCCAAGGACGTCTCACCGGTCGCCGGTCGTCAGGCGTATGAAACGTGTTTCGTGTCTACCGGTGGTGGGGCTGGACGATCGCGGGAATCTGAGGAGCTGCGCTTTTCGGTCGTCGCGCATGACTCGTCCATCGGATGGTAACAAAAACTTGGTTAACAAGAATGATCACGTTGGCGCGCTTCGTAACTGCAGGATTAGTTTTTGACGCAAGATATGTCGCAAAAAAAAGGCCGAGTCGCATGTTCTTTGTTAGCCGCGAGCATGCCAAATCCCATCTGTTCCGTTCGTGACTCTTCAGTCCAAAGCTGGAGCGAGGCATTTTCTCGTGGACTTGGCGCCACAGGCAATCGGCATTCGGCGACGCATCAACGGAAGCAGAGCCTCCATGGTCGCTAATCCCGAAAATCTTCAGCCCATCGAGGGACCATGTATAGGTCGCCATCGCTGGTGCTTCCGTTTCGCGGTTACGTTGACTGAGGATTCACGATTGGGGTTGTCTTTTCTTCCCAGGCGGTTGACAATCGTGGCCTCGTTGATTAAACACACTGGTTTACTGATGAGTTTGCGACAATGGCAACGGTGGGTATTTCTGTCCGTGCAAACGCTCAACGACAAGTGCCAAGACAGTTCTGTCATGAGAACTCTCGGAGTCGCAGTTGTTTCTTCAAGGGAGTTGTCAACGAATGCCACTCAAAAGTAAGGTTCCTCAATTCTTAGTATCGTTCGTCAAATGTTCAGGCTATTCCCATTGATCGCGAAAGTGGGAATCTCCTGAGGATACGCTGCCTTCGTTTGGAAAAGCTTTCGAGGGATCAGTGACGGTGTCGTCTGTCGTTACACCGCGGTTTGTACCGCGATGGAACGGACAAGCATCGCTTGCAAAAAAAAAGTGGAATAACAATTCGGACAAAGTTCTTCCATCCACCGCACATGAAAATTCGAGAGTTTTCTCGTTCAAGTTGAAGCCGGACGGCCGTTAACGTTCGGTGCATGAATACAACTTTGGAAAATCAGCACCAGCAAGATAGACACTTCAGAGGTAAGATTCCCATCTATTGACCGAACAGGATCTTTCATCCAACCATCGTGCAGATATCGATTAAATCCACTACAGGCGTTGCGCGATGATCGTCCCAAAACCGAAGAACTAAACCCAGTTCGGTCAAGCGGACGTCAGGGGACACGTTAGAACTGTTTTGGAAAATCCTTGGTTGTCCATCTGAATGATAAATCAATGGCGGCGCAAAAACGGCAACAAAAAAAAGCCAATAGAAAAGGAATATCGTGGTCCTGGAACGCGGTTTCGAAGCGGAGGGGACGGTTGATCGCCCAAACACGTGAGCCAGTCCATGATATGAGTTGTGAGCGAATATCAGTCCCGTAAAGCACCACGAGTGCCATTTCGGACAGGCCCGATCGGCCATCAAACCGTCTCGGTGGTTTTCCAGGGAAACCAAGATGATCGATGCCGTGTCACAAAAACAGGGTGTTCGAAAGCACGCAACAGGAGGCAATTGCCCAGAAAAATTCCCTAGGTGAAAATATTCCTTGCACTTATCGACGCTCTCATTGAACTTGATTAAACCGCCTATGGACAATCTTTTTTCCAAATATGAAAACGAAAACAATGGGCCATCGCGAAACAACCCGCCGCGCATATCAATCCTTCCGTCCTGTGGAATCGATCGGAAAACCGAAATAATTTCAGTGAAAAATTCGATATTCGTTGATGAGACACACGTGCGCGAAGGGTGTTAGGCAATCTTTTCATACCGCGTACATTTGATCCACTGAACGGGGCTTTATCGGCAATTCTTTGCTCGAGAAAACCGGGAATCCAGACTTCGGCTGCCAATCGTCTTGAGGTTTGAGGCGTGAGATAGTTGACGTTGATCTGTCGTAACGAAACCACCCACGGCGTTCCGCGGACCGTATTCGATATGAAAAACAGTTGTAGTTCGGTTACTTGTAGACCTGATCGGCACCTCCATCCGTCCACGATATCGGCGTTAAGCATCGGAGCAAAACCAAGCGGGAATAGCCCGCTCATGTTCCCAGGAAAGAGCGACGACATGTGAGACCATCTCAAGGTCTACGGAGTTTCACGTGTTGCCAACCGGCCGAGGCCCCATCGACGGCGTGTTTTGGATCAGGGAAACCATTGAATTACAGTCGCCCCCTAACACCGAATTCGCACTCGAGCCGCTCGATGCTAGTTCCAGCGCTTCGAAACCTCGACGCCGTTCGTCCACCGGCGTCATGCCTCGGCGCTTCATATCAATTAGGCCGTTTTGCGACGACGCAATACACGGATCCCGCATCCGATGTTTCAAATTTGGACTCCCTTGGTCAGATTTTTTGAGCTCTCAACGATGCGTCACTTTCATTGCCACAAAGACACCATATTTATTTCACCCCATCTCCCAATCATGAATACCCCAGGTTTCGGAAACAGTTTTTCTGCTAGCTTTGACAGCGCCTCGATACGACCGAAAAAGACGGGTTTTCTCAGTGGTAACGGCGAGGGCGTTCATCAGGGCCGTTTTCTCCCATGAGCAAAATTCGCTCTCCAATTGGCGTAGCCTGGGGGTTCTGAAGGAACACAAAACTGTCTCTTTCGCATGCACAACCAACACACTCGCCCGGTGTAAATGGGTGGAGCGAACTTTTGGTCTCGACGGCCGAGGGCGGGCACACAGCCTTCGTTTGTCCGGTTTTCGACGACAGGTCGTCTCTATTGTCGTTCAATTGGAGGGAACCCCTGCAATTGGGATGTTCTTAGTCTCGATTAATAGTTCTCTCTACCAATTTGCCGGCAGTGCGCAACTGCAATACGTAATCAATGCCCCACGTCACGGGGTGCATACATGACAGGGTTGCAGCATGGATTTAGGGTCGGCTTGAAATGGGCTGATGATTTACACTGGGAGGCACACAGCCGGGAAGGGCTGGAGCTTTAGGATACTCTTGAAAGGATATTTGCCGATGCGACAGAACAACGGAACAACCCGAACCGACGCCGGAAAGTCTCGACTCGTGGGCTACAGTCGGCCTCGGCGAGCGTGGCGGGATCCCGAATCTCGCCAATCCAACTGGATGACGATCGAGACAGATCCAGTCGTCATGTGGACACGGGCGTCACAGATCTGATAGAGCGGAAACTTGATCAGGTCATGCTCAAGCCCAAGTATAGGCCGATCGGTGGCACCGCCTGCCAAGTGCGCAAGCAGCTGACGCCCGAAAAAGGCTCAGCATCGCTCGTTACAGCAGACGAGCCAAGTGAAATTCAAAAAACCGACGTATTCATTGCGGAGGCTTTGCCGCCTCGATTTTTTTCCCTCAAGAGAGAAACATTGCACTGTGACATCGACAATCGAGCAAGACGCCCTCGGTGCTCCAAAAAAGGTCGCATCGCCGCAGCGAGAGAACCGATCCTACGAGGTTCCAAGCGCAGCTTCGAAGATTCTCGCCGAACTCAAGATCTCTGCAAGCAATGCCAGCGGATGCCATTCGCATCGGCAACGAAAGACTCGACGAAAACAACCACAACGCATTGACCGCTTACACCGCGCTAGCTCTCCCCGAGCAACAACACGGCAAAGCGACGATGCACGAAACGATTGGGAGCGGACGTGCGCGGTGATCGTCGGGGTGACGGCGTGCGTTCAAATTCGAGATTCCGCTTTGGGGAAAGGAACAAGCGAGCTACAAAAAGGCACCGCTGGTGGCGAGAGACTCTGGCCGGTGTATGCAAACGTATCAGTCCAATCATCGGGCACGTGACCTCAACCGAAGGTCCCAGTAGTAGCGAAAGATCCGCTGTTGGATCGTTCCAAAAAGTGAATGGAAATCCACCGCAGCAGCGGTTAATAGAGTGATTCAAACGACCCGACAGCGAACCGGACAGCGAGCAGCGCGTGACAGCAGCCCGTCATCAACGCAATCACCTTCGGCAGAAACAACCAGCAAAACACAAGTCGTCACGCAAAGAACACAAGCGTTGGAGCGCGGTGATCGCATGTGCAACGATCGTTGCGAGCCCGGGCAGGATAAACGGCCATCTCGGGGCTGCGTTGGCGGCCGGAAGCGTCGGCGTGGCTTTAACAAAGCCAAAATCAAAGCGTTCATGGGCGCGGCTTGAAGTGAACTGTACGTTTTGGGCGACTTCACTTCTCGCAACTACACGCCGATCTCGACTCATGCACGCCCTGCTTACGTCTACGGCGGCCGATCACATCGTGCGGCAGATCGAAGCGGTTGAGGCAGACTGTATGGTCCAGTGGCTCGAGTGGACGTGAGTGTTTGATGTCGATCGAGTCATCACGGGCGATGCAACAGGCATGCTGACCGGTTCAAGAGAGTTCCCGAGACCTGCTCGGCTCACATACCTGAGCAACGACGCAATCGCGGATGCAGTCATGCTCGGTATCGCGTGCGGAGGAACTTCAGTGCCCACCTCGCCGGTGGAAGTCGGGTCAGAAGTGCAAATCAACGAGCGGATCAAGACCGAAAAAGTGTTGGCAGACGATTCGCTTCGAGCCGTACTCAAGTCAAGGGCGGAACGACGAGCGAAACGCCAGACAGGACGGCTTCTGGCATCGTTCGAGGCCAGAGAAAACGACGGCTTCCGCCACGCAACGCAAGACGAAACCAAAGTTACCTAACGAACCTGTCATGCACCATCGTTCCGGACGAACACCCCAGTTTCGCACACCGCAACGGTCAACTCCAAAGCCTGACCGATGTGAGAACCAGAAGTCACAGTTACTCTACGATGACGCAGCAACCAAAGCTGACCGAGTCTACCCGATCAACGTCTCCAAGCAGTTACGAATACGGCCCAGGGCCGGTTACTGCATCGTCAGCTCACCTTCCGACCGCGACCTGACGACGACCGTTCCTGCAAACGACCAACAAGGGCGACACTGTGTGGGACTTCACCTACGATCTCGCCGGACCGCCTGAGCGCAAGAAGCCTTACACGGCCACGCCAGTGGCCCCCTGTCTGGCCAAAAGCCACACGGATTCGGTTTTACTTACGACGACGGCCGACGAGTATGCTGGGACGCCCGTCAGCGGGTCGCTTACGGGGTAAAACCACCGGTGACACACACTTACGACGATGCGGGTCGTAAAGCGACCGAGGGGCGATTCAAATTTGGCGGCCAGACCTACCACCCCACCGCTGACGATTGATGGACGGCCGCAGGCAAGTGGTCCAAGCTAACCTTACCCCCAATGGGCAAAAGAAGTCGATACGCACTTTACGGCCGGGACAAAACTAGCGGAATCGGATTTCGACGCCGTCACGAAATCAGATAACCCGAAAACGTTAACGATTTGACGGACGGCCGGATTTTTTGCTGACGAAGCGCCTTACAAATTAAACGGGGCCGTCAGCGAAACCGCGAGGTTAAAAACAAACAACGGACAACACGCTCGCGAGCATTCAACTTCACGGGCGCCCGATCGGTACGGGATAACCTCAATCTCTTG
>Ga0163217_1048414_pt1 | contig 16125 bp, 22 predicted proteins | sample SynspAceP_FD_185933 | JGI IMG/M metagenome (GOLD analysis project Ga0163217, IMG submission 185933) | Saline lake microbial communities from Ace Lake in Antarctica - Synechococcus sp. Ace-P (PacBio error correction) | ecosystem: Environmental > Aquatic > Non-marine Saline and Alkaline > Saline ... | reverse complement strand
TTGCTCCCACCAGACCAACTCCCCACAGGCCCGAATCCCCCAGCCCAGCCCCCACCAGCATTCTTCCAGAACAGGGGAGCGAAACAATCCATCACGCCGTTCTCGGCGGCCGTTTCCGCCGCTGCCCGCAGAATGGCGGCCCCATCAAGATTCTCCACATCGCGGCCGACGATCCAGCCAGCGAGCACGGCCCGCTCCAGGCCATGCTCGCCTTGGCCATCGCTGGCAGGCCCCAGCTTGTCAGCCCCAGCCTGCGGCCAGCCCAACCCCCAAGGAACGCCTCGCACGCCCAATCAGGCTTTCACCCGGCCAGGCAACCTGGCCAGGGCCAAACAGCAGCGGCTGGCCGAATCAGAGGCTTGCGAGCGAAGCCAGGGAATTCAGGGTCCCAACCCAGGCCGCAAACTTTCCGCCCACCAGCAGCCACGGTGATCAGGCCACGGCGACCGTAGGCGCCAAGGCTGATCACCTGCCCAGGCCCGGCCGTTGGCGCAAAACGGCGAATCCACCAGCCCATCACCTAACCGGATTTTGCAGCCAGCCCGGCGGGTTCGCCGATCAGCCGATCGAGCAGGCAGGCCACGGGCGACGCAAGCCAGGGGAGCAGGGGCAGGGCGTGCGCGATCCGGAATACAGGTGGTCTTGAGCCAGCTGAAACATCGAGCGCAGGCCCCTTGCCGACACATGCCTCCTATCGGTGCTGGGAATCACGCTGGGCGGGCTGCGTCATCGGGCGGTTTGCCGGCCTCGCATTTGCGGCCACGAAATTCTATCGCGAAGGTGCCCGTCCTGGATATTCAACAAGAATTGCGCCGCATCTCCGTCCTTGGTCTCCGCCCGTGTTGATTCAGGCGAGGGGGCCACTTCACATAGTTCGCCGTATATCGGCGGTGTGGAGATCGAATCGCGCAGGCGGTGAGGCCGGCCCTTGACCATTCCAGATCAACGATCAGCTTTGGACTCGTGCAGGCATTTCGAAGTAGGCCAGCTCGGGCTGATAGCCCGCTTCCACCAAGTTCGAAGCCGGCTTTCACCAGCTCACTCAGTCCTCCGCAGAGCACCGCCTGCTCCACCAAAAGAGCATCGGTTTCGGTTCTTCCTTGAAATTGTGTTTCAAGGATTGCCGGCGCGCGTGCCGCGATCGCCTTGCATTAGGCCATCGCCAGGACCGCGGGCCTGGCCCGTGGCGTCCTGGTGAATGGCGAACAGTGCTGGAAGCGCCCTGGCCGTTCTGATTAACTCCCAGCGCGACGGTGTGTCCAGGACCCTTCGGCGCAATCATCACCACGTCCACATCGGCGGAGGAACGATCTGGCCGAACGGATGTTGAAACCGATGGGCGAAGACTGAGCACCTTGCCGCGCTTCAGGTGCGGCGCGATCTTCGGCGGCGTACACCGATTATCTGGGTCTTCATCAGGAGCAGCACCATGATCCAGTCCGCCTTGGCACAAGCCTCGGCGACGCTGAGCACCTCAGAGACCATCCGCCTTGGCCTCCCACCGAGCGGCTGCCTTCGTTAGAGCCCACCACAACGCTGACGCCGCTGTCCTTGAGGTTGAGGGGCGTGGGCGTGGCCCTGGGAGCGTAAGCCAATTGATGCACGCTTTTGCGTTCAGAAGCGAGGTCGGCGCGGTGTCGTAGAAGAGCTGGGCCATCCGGCTGATCGGGCAGGGCAGAGGCGGATCCTTTACGGTTGGGCGATCCCGCCTCAGCCTTCGCTGGGGTTGCGCGAATGACCCGATCGATCAGGCCGTACTCCATTCGCTTCGGCGGCGCTTGCAGGAAGTAGTCGCGATCGGTTGTCCTTGGCAACCTTCTCATCGGCTGGCGCACATCTCGGCGAAGCGAGTGGATGAGCATTGTCCATTCTATGCGCAGGATCTCGCGGGCGCTTCGATCTCGATGGGCACTGGCCTGGCGTTTGGCTGGTGCACCGAGGGGCTGGTGGATCATGATCCGGCTTGGGGCAGGGCCACCCGCTTGCCCTTGGTTTTGCCGGGCGCAGGAAGGGAAAGGCGCCCATGCTCGCGCCAGACGACGGCAAATGGTGGACCACCTCCGAATTTGACGTACTGGATGGGTGTCGAAGATCGCCAGACCGGCGGTGACCGAACACCGGAATTGAATGTACAGGTAGATAAAACGGCTTTGCTTGCTGTCATCGGGAATCCAGATACAGCATCTGGGCCACCAGGCTGTTGGCCAATCCCGTCGTGGACTTCCTGGCACGAGAAGAGAAATGCGCCTCTACACCCAGCCGGTTGTAGATGTCGACCCCCAACGCTCGTACTGGCTTGCCGGGCAGAGGTAAGGAACGCTGGGGTGCGATGGGCATTGTGCTGGAAGGGGTAGGTGGAACGGGAGGGAAGAAAGGCAGTAAGTAGGCCGTCAGGCCGCGCGGCCACCGGCGCTGGAAGTTCCTCTGGCTGGTCAAGATCCGATCTATCAAGCCGTACTCCAGGGGCCTCGGGCGGCGTGGGTAGGTCATCCGATCGGAATCCTGCTGAGTTGCTCGGCGCTGCGGCCGGTGTTCTCCGAGAGCAGTCGAGCATGGTGCGTTTGTTGTGCAGCACCTCCCTGGGCCCTGATCTGGATAGTCACTGCCTGACCGCGGAGCGCCGGGCGGGCTGTGCAACACGATTGAGGCGTGGGGCAGGGCGGCGCGGTGGCCCTTGCGCCGGCCGAAGAGGATTATGGCGGCGGTGCCATCGCCTGGCCGATGCAAGATCGTTGTGGACGGGGGTTTGACGTAGCGAATCGTGTTCGCAGATGGCGAAGGCTTCGGTTTTCAACCCGATCGCAATCGCCGGTGTACAACTCGTCCCGGTGAAGTTGATATAGGAAAAAAGATTGGCTTCTCGGGATTGTCGAATTCCCAATAGAGCATCTGCGCGACGATCAGCTCGGGTCACATCCACGCCCAGCTAAAGGACAGCTTGGCGTCGTCGTCGGAGAAGGTGGCAAACCCAGATAGGACGAATTCGCTCTTCAACAGCAGGACGGCAGATCCGAGCGGGCGGCTGTGCGGCATCGCCTGCACCGAATCCGCCGTAGTAAGGGGCGACAACCGACATCAGGTCTCAACGCTTCAACCAATCAGGCCCGAGCTAGCGGGGGCCAGCGTGGGCCGAAACCACAAGCCCCCCTCCTGTGGGAACGTCTGGATCGCAATCGGGCAAAAGGACACATGCGGCCGTTCGAGGTCTGGCAGGGCCCGGTTTCACGGTGACGGGGCAGCCGTCTGGCCGAATCCGCTTGCGGGCCGCCTCCACCACAACCATTGGTGCCGTCCTCCAGGTATCCGACCCCTGATCGGCTTCCTTGCCCTCGCGCCACGATTCTTCAGCTGCAGGCGCATCGCCGGTTGGACCTCTGGCCGCCAGGGCGATCACCAGGGCGCTCAGATCATCACCTTGATTCCTTGCAACCTCAGCCACCTGGCCAGTTGTTTAATCGGCGGTGAGCAGGGTGCCCGGCCGTATCGGCGGTCAGCTTGGAGCAACTTGATCGTCGGCGCCATTCCCTTCGTAGCGGGTGCTTGTTATCACCACCAGCCGGCGCGTAAGCGCTCACGCAGCACGCCAGCAGCGGTGAGGCACGGCGGCCCTTTGCCGCGTTTTCGTTGTTGCTGGGAAGTCGGCCAGGCTGGTTGGAGTTCGTCGATCACCGGCCTGGGCCACGATCACCTGAGCCCTCCAGCAGGCCCGAATCGAAGCAGCCCAACGGATGCGGCCATCAATAATCACGCTGGTGTCGAGGATCTGGCGGCTGGCGGGTTTCAACACCGCCTTGGCCACCAGCAGTGCGTCGGTGCTCGCGGCGGTTGACAACAGCGCAGCAGGGTGCGTCCGTGCACCTCGGCCAGGTTGTAAACCAGCACCCCGAGAAGACGTTGCCTGTAGCACCGCCGCCAGGCTTCACGAAAATCACCTCCCAGGGAAGCGGCAAACAGCAGGATCGGGGCCAGCAGCAGGTTGGCACCAGCATGCCCAATGCATCAGTCCGACTGCCCGGCCTTCACCAGCAGAAATCGGTTGGGCATCCGCCGCACCTGCCGCGATCAGTTCGGCGGCGCAAACAGCTTGAAAGAAGAAAAGGCCGGCCAACAGGCCGAAAAAGGCCGCGAAAGCCAGGCCAGCACCCAGCGCAGGCCCTCCAGGTTCGTGACCTGATTTCCAGCAACCCAGGCAGGCAGCAGTCGACGCCCAGCCAGCCGGTGGCAGCGCCGAATCAAGAAAAACGAGCAGGGATCAGCGGGCTTCTGATCGCTTGCCTCCATATATCGTGCTGATGATATCCACTATCATCGAAGACTTGTCGTCACCTCGCACCGGCAGTAGCAGGTCCTGTATCCTCCACTTCGCCACCCACTAGACGGGCAGCCTGACATCCTGCGTGTGAGGTCGTGCAACCTCCAGCCTGGTATTGTAGCCGATCGCATCTCTAATAGAGTGCAGTTGCTATCACTCTATATACTCTCAGTGGATATATCCATTTCGGACAATAGCTGGGCCCAGTCAGCCTCGTTTCCGTACATCACAATCTACTGAGCTCTCGCAGCTTCGGTTGCTCATCTTGCCTGCTCTCCGTCGCTTATCATTACCATCCCGATCTGCTCACTCTCAGACCCTCCCGGCTCATAACGGCGTTACTCACGCTCCGCGCGGCTCCATACGCTCGGCGTGGGCGTGGCCGGTGAAAAACTTCCGTGCGTCCGCACGCTACTCAGAGAACAATTCTCGTACTATTGCGAAGAACACTCAGTGCTCTCGGCAACCGATTGAACTCCGGCGACACTCCACTCGCTCTCGACCGTCAAATAATCACTTCTCACATCCAGCCTCAGGGCTATCCTCTCTCTCCGAGTAAGGGTGCCGGTGTATCTCCTCGTCGCGGCATGTGCCACCACCGATTCCTTTCGTCTCGGTCTCGAGCTATACGATCTTGGCCATGCTACGCACTCTCTCTCTCGCGCCGCGGATCGGCCCCGGGCGAGTCACAGCGAGATCGATACCCCACCCAGCCTCGCCTATACATCCCTTCTTCGAGCTCATACAGAGCGCGTCGCCTGTGCCCTATGCACCCATATGTCGCAGGGCTTGGTCCCCCTCGAGGACAAAAGAGGACTCGGCGGCCCACTCGCTCGCATACTGCGATCTCTGCCCCCGAACCGTGCTCCCGCTGTGCACTGGGAGATCAGCAGTGCCCCATCAGGGCGCCCCTCTCCGATGTACCATGGGCGGGGTGGCACCCCCCTCTCCCTTGCTACACCCCGAGCAGATCGGCCGCCTTGCTTCAGCCGCCTGTCAGTTCGCCTTGCTGCCGGTTGCGGAGGCAATCAGCATGAAATGCGACCCGGCAGCTTCGATCAGCGCCGCCTCACCGGCGTGCAGCTGGCCGCGGGCGTCAAACCGCTCTGTCAGCTGGGGGGGCAGAGCTTCTCGATCGACGCGTGGCTTGGAGACGCTGGGCCCGGGCCGCACCGGCGCGGCGGCCGACCTGGCTTTGACAGCCTGCCGGCTGCTGGCCCACGGCGCAGCGCAGCGGGGTCGCTGGGCAGCTGGAGCTCGACCCTGATCCAGGGCCGTTCGTGGCCGAACGAGCAGTGGCAAACCAATAACTACACGATGTACCATCGCCTGCTTGTCACCGGGATCGGCGCGTTTCCGAGAGCGCTCGCACACCCCAGCCTTGATCTACGAATCCTGATCGTCCGGAACCCCCTGGCACCGTGTTCGCCTTGGCGCCATAGAGCGTGGCGCAGTTGCGCAATGCCCGATTTCCGACTCGCGGCTCTTGAACCTCCGGCCCCACGTACGCGCGAGCATGGGGCGTGCGGAGGGCTGGTGTAACGTTCGGGGCGGGCTCATCTGCTGGCCTACTCGAAATCTCCGATTACGCCAGGCCCGGTCCATTTTGTGACCGGCGCCAACCGGCTGTATTGGAGCGGGGCAGGCTCAGGTGGTGTTTTTCGGGACTGGAGCCACCTCGGCCCCCCTACGGAACGGCGATTGGCCAGGCCACGAATAGTCCTGGTGCACGCCGCCTATGGGGAATGGGGCTCGAGGGCCGAAGGCAACCAACCGGCAACCAGCAGCCGAAGCGGGCCTGGTCACAGCACAAGGCCTTCACGTCTGAGCAGAGCGCTTCTGAGCTAGGGTCTACCGATTGATAGGAGTCTGGGTGCCTGCGCGGCCCGACGCCATCGTCCTGCAGCCACTTCAAGAGCGAAGGAACTCGGCCGGTGGCCGAGGTGTGCTACGCTATCCCCGTGCGCAATCGCGGGCCTCAGCGGCGCGCAACTAGCCCTGCGCTGCGCTAAGCTCGGGCCTGCGCAGGCCGTTCCTTGAAGAGGGCCTGCTGGCTGAGTTGAGGGGACCGGTGGCGCCCTCAGTGACCGACTGGCCTGGCCCTCAGCTATATCGCGGAGTGCGTGTCGGCGAAGTTTGCGTGGGCACAGCGGAGAGCGCAGACCTCGTTGTGCGAAGATGAGCGTTGCATGGGCCGTCGACGGCACCGATACTGTCGCGCTTTGCGATCGCACTATACCCACGACCTATCTCCCTCATCCGGGCTGCCGGGTGAGCTGAACGGTAGCGCCAGCGTGGCGGCTGCGAGCGCCCCAGACTGGCAGATCGGCGTCACCACGCGACGCTGCTTCCCGTTCGCAGAGTCGCCCATCTCCGACTGTCGATCACGGGATGCGTGTCCAGAACTGGCCGCCGCCGCGCTCTGCCCGGCCGAGGCCCCACACTACTCCGCAGAGCAGCGATGTCTCGGCGATGCGCATCCCCTCACATCATAGCAAGCACCAGGGCGAAGCAGGCCGCCGCCTGCAGATCCTGCGGGCCTGGGCAGCACAAGCGCTCCTGGCTGTCGGGTCTCGTTGCCTGGCGCCGATAGGCCGAACCGATGCACAGACTGGGGGAGTCAACCGAGTTGCCCCATCACCGGGATGCCACTACGCACCAGGCGATCAACCACGCCGATAAGGTGGTCTTCACGTGGCCAGTGTCAGCGCCGCCCATGCTTCGCAGGCTCTATGGCAGCGATCGCTCCGCGCCGCTTCGTGTCTGCGTGGCAATACCGTCACACGCGCTATGTCGCAGTCCTAGTCGCGCTCGAGCGACACCCTGGTGCATGCGCTTCCAACTCATTAGCCCTGCACTTCAGAGAGACAAGGAGACAAGCGTCGACAGCAGCTCGAGGAGCGATCTCCTCGTGCACTAAGTGCGGCGCTCCTTACTCGGGCTCGTCCCGTGCTTCGGGGTACGGGCGCGGGGTGGTGGTGAATCATCTTCGTCGAGCGTCACGGCAGGGTGGTGGGGGTGACCCAGCGCCACCATCGCCAGCGGAATCACCAAAGCAGCGCCCTCAGCGGCTGCCTCCTCCACCCAGGCCGCCGAGGAGCGCATCCCAGCGGTCAAGCAGCCGGCGCGATCGGTTTGCCCGCCTGGTTTGCGCTCGATGAGATCACCGGGACGGCATGCGGCACGAACAGCAGGGCTTCTAATGCAGCTTGCTATCATTCGCTTCGACTCGGACGATCGGCCGGGACGCCCCAACTGGTCAGAACCGGAAGGGAGCAGCCACACGGGAGCTCCAGGCAGGGCGTCGGCTCCGTGGTCCACCCCTTTTGCAACTTGGCTGACTTCAGGACCGTGACCTTGAAGGTCAAAATCTGATGGCATGCCAACGCAAGGCCAACGGAAATCCCAGCGACACAACTCAGTTAGCTGCACGGCAGCAGGTAGGATATGGCGGCCCCCGAAGTCCGGCGTCACTCGTCCTCGGTCGGGCTGGCGGCTTCAGCAGGAAGGCTAAGGATCTTGGCACCCCCGCTCTGATCGGCGGCGGAGTTGGGTCAGAGCAGCTAGGCTTGGGGCGGCGAAACTGGAGGTGACGTTGTCTTGGTGCCTGTATGGCCCAAGCCACTTTCAAGCCGGTGGCAATCACCCGCCGGTGACGTGAATCTCACCTTCGAGCTTTTCAGTCCACCACGGGCGCCTATACAATGAATGTTGGGCATCGGGAATCAACCCAGGTCGTAGATTCCTCGGCGGCATGGTCATTGTCTCCCAGGGTTCATGTCCTTGCCACCCGCTGACGTTGATTCACGCAGCCCCTTGGCCCCATCGATCGTGGCTGGATTCCCAGCAGCGGCTGCTCATCGCGGACCTGGCCGCTTCGGGTGGGCACGGGAGCGGCACTGGAACCCACGCCCAATGCCCCAGCAGGGCTGTCTGCCGGCCATCGTCATCACCCGAACGCACATCGGCAAAAGTCAACGTTGACCAGGCCGGGTTTGTGTGATGACATGTCACTGATGCCCTCCACCACCCTGACGCACACGTCTCGGGCGGCGCGGAAACGCTTCTGCGAGGCGAACGCGATCGCATCACGCAGCCGGTCATTGGGATGACGATCAGGGTGTCGACATGCTCAGGGGCCCAAAAAAAAACGGCCCTGGGGGCCAATGCCTGTTCTCCGCGTGGCTCTGAGCAGCTTGCGGCCCCTCGAAGCCTGAACGCTTCGGTGACGATGCCAACGGTGAGGTCGCCGCACTCCCCTTGCGACTCGGCGAGGTCGGCTGCCGCTCCTGTGCCCGGTGCAGCCACCCATTCGGCGGCAATAAAACCCACAGCGGCCCTCAAGCGGCCGCAGCAATTCGGGCGCGATTTCTTCCGCCGCTTCTTGGCCGATCACCGGGTTGGCCCGGCTCCAAGCGGGTCAATTTCGGCCAACTTTGCACCGTTCTGGGACGCCGGACCTGCAGCAGCGCATGAGCATCGGTGTTGAAGGACCTGTAGCCCACCCTTCGAGATCGCGAGGCCGATCATCCCGGTTGAAACCGCGTTCTGGCCGCCGGCCGCCGACCCCGATCACTTCGATCGCGCGCGTCCTGGCTCGGGCACGATGCCGTGCTGATGGGAGAAGGAGTGGGAGGGTGTGGTCACGGAAAAGTGCAGAGAATCTGGGTAAGTGCGGTGGTATTTGGCGTCAGGTGCAGTCCACGAAAACCTCTCATCCATTCGGCTTCGGCAGCATTATGTCTGCAAACGTGAAACCCCATCTGTAAACGACACTTTTGCTTGGAAGCCTTGATTCTGAGGAACAAATGAACGGTCAATTGGTTCCGGCGTAACGGGTCCCGGTGGAACCTGTGGCATGCCTCCCCTTGCGGGGCAGCCGGTGCAGGCCCGTTCGGCTTGTCGGACATCAGATCAATCGATTGGGATGGTTCGGCCCTTGAGTTTGGCCTTGGCAGCTCCCCGGTGAGGGATTGCATCAGCTTCAAACGGCGACGCAGGAGCTGGCGCATCGGCCGCGCCCAATCCCTCGCCCAGGCGCCTTGCTCCGCGCAAAGCATGGCCATTCGGCTCGAAAACGGATCTTTGCAGTGGGCTGCCCAGGCTGTTGCGCACTCCAGATCGTGGGCGCAACGCCGGACGGTGCCACTTTCTGCCAGCCAGCACCGAGACCATCGGCTGCGGACGGTCTGGTCGAGCGGCGATCCTGCCTGTGGCTCAGGCTCATCCACCAATTGCCCAGACCGATCGACGTAGCCCCGCTCAAGGACCGCGCCCTTTTCCCGCTCGCCGCCCGTTGCGACGGCCTGGCGGTCGACCAGATCGAATCCGCCACCGAGGAGGCAGCATCAGGACCGCTCAACCTCGACGTTCGTCCCACCGGCAGCGCCGCCGCCAGCCTCTTCTGCAACTGCTTGGGTTGGAGGGTGAGCAAAGCAGGACGGCGGAATGCAGCCAGCGGCCTCCAAACCACCCCGGATCACCTCCCTGGTGGCTTGCCGATCACGTTCACCTGCTCAGGACCGCGGCAGGCTCCACCATGGCGGAGTACGTAGCCGAGACCAGGCCTGCCACAGGGCGAAAAGAGGGCCCAAATCTCCAGAGTTGTGGAGGCCGCTTTCCCGGGCGGCGCTGATCGCGCAGCTGCGCCTGCGCTCCACAACGGGAGCTAGGGGCTTTTGGGGGTGGGGACTTTGGAAGACGTTGACACAGCTCAGCAAGGAGCGCGCCATCAGATCATCCATCCAGCGGCAGTGCCCGCTCGGCACGGAGAAATCCAGGATTCCTTCGTTCGCCATTGCGACCAGGGTCGCAGGGCTGGCAACTGGCCCCTGGCTTTTCTTTCGGTGACGCGCGCGTCACCGGATCCGAGGGCATCAAAACTCCAAGCAATTCGAGCTTTGCTGGATCACAAAAACTGCCCTGGGCTTGAGCTGGCCGGCCTCGAAAGGCTGCTCCAGGTGAGCACGCCAATCCGAGAGCCGGGCGGGCGCCGCAGCCATCAAGTTTGGCAAGAGCTCAGAGCCTTCAGCCCAGCAGCGAACAGGGCGCTGCCGGCGGCGCTCCAGCAGCCAAGGGCGGTGAGCATCACAAAGAACACCAAGCAGGGGCACCAGAGCAAGCCGTGATCATTGGCGCCCAACGCCTCTTCAAACGCATGCGGGAACCCATTAGTCTCCCGCCGCCTCGACCAACTGGTGCACAGATCCACAGTGATACACCGCTGGCCTCCCCACAGATCGGGCACCATGCTCTGGCTGGTGAAGCCCGGGCAGCGTGTTGATTTCGTTCAGGCAGAGGGTTTTCAGCGCTTTTTCATCGTAAAAAAAGTGACCCGTGGCCAGCCCCGCCGCCGCCACCGCCTGGCAGGCCCGGATCGCCATCTTGCAGTTCCGCCTGAATCTCCAGCGGGCAACGGGCTGGATCAGCGTGCGGGCTCCAAGCAGCGGTTTTGTATTGGTTCTGGTAGTCGTTACCAGTCGGCCCTCGAAGCCAGATTTCACCCACACCGGACGCTTCGTTGCTGCGGCGCCTGGGCCCGCTCGCGCGCACCGCACATTCGAGTTTCCGCGCCCGTTACCCCTGCTCCACCACCAGCGGGGGAATCGAGCGGCCGCCCTCGCAGGCCCTCAGCAGGACGGCGTGTCTGTGGCCTTGCTGATTCCCCCACTGAGGAGGCCCAGGTTGCCGGCTTGACGAAACAGTGGATAGCCGAGCTGACCTCCGCCTGCCAGCAGCTGTTCAGGTTCGGCCTCAAGCCAGCGCCTGAACGCCGCATAGGGGACTGGGATCCGGCGCGGCGAAAGGGCGCCTTTCAATCGCCCCTGCTTGTCCATGCCCCCGCCGAGCCGAGCCCACCCGCGGAGCCCACGAACGGCACCTGCATCAGCTTGAAACCAGCCCTGGATCCGTGCCGTCTTTCGCCATGGGGCCATGCAAGCACGGAAACCAGACCTCCACATCCAGCGCTCCCTCGGGGAGCCCCTGGAAGCCATTTTTTCCCGTTTGCGGGAGCCGCCGAGATCGGCAGCCGTGGCCGGCACGCCCTGGCCCAAGCACCACCTCGCAAGGGCGGGAGGCCACCAATGGCCCGCTGGTCGATTGTAATAAGGCTCACCTTCATAGGCGCGCGGCATTGGGCGCTGGCAGGCGCCGATTCACGGGTGATCGCCGATCGGAATCGACACGCATGCTCACTGAGACACCCCCGAACACCAAGCAAGGCAGCGGGGGGAGCGGGGCATACGCAAGGGAAGGGCCGGATCGGCGCCAAAGATCAGCGATCGGGTTTCTGCCCAGGGCAGGGCTCAGCGCACGGCCAGGCCGCTGAGCGAGAAAAGGCCCGCACCGACCGATCTTGGAAACCATCACCCGATCACCGGCTTGGTAGATTCTTTTTCCCCGCCTGTTTGAGTTGCCGGGAAGAAGGTGGCGGTTGGTGCGGGTCCGGCCCATTCGCTGGGAGGATCCGGGGGTTGCTTCCCCTCCACCAGCCAAACCTCCTCGCGGCCGGCCCAGGAACGGCCACTTGCGCCGGCGGGCTCCACTCTCCCACCAGGGCATTGAGCTTGCTGGAAAGCCGCTCCACCTTGACGGCTTCACCTCACCTGTCTGGCCAGGTGGCGGCAGGGTGTTGGGGCGCGGCTCGAGTAGGCGGCGGGTGACGCTGGTTTGAGCAGGTCGAAGCCGATCTACCTCCCACCAGGTCCATGGTGGCGCGGAACTGGGCCTCGGGATTCGCCCGGAAAGCCCACAATCGCGTCGGCACTGATCGCCGCATCGGGCATCTGCTGGCGATGCGCTCGATATCCGCTTGTAAAGCGGCTGACGCTGTAGCCGGCGCGCCATTGCCTTGGCAGGGCGTCCATGCCGCTCTGAAAAGGGATGTGAAAGTGTTCGCACACTTGTCAGCGAGGCGCAGGCGTCGATCAGCCGTTCGGTTGAAGTAGCGGGGGTGGCTGGTGGCACGGATGCGCTCGAATCCCTTCGAACGTCGTGAATGTGATGGAGCAGTCGGTGAGCGTGTGCTGACGCCGACCCTTCGGCATTTGATGCCGGGCAAGTCACGACCGTTAGGCATCAATGTTCTGGCCCAGCAGGGTGATTTTCGCGGTAGCCCCGAGCGCCAGGGCTTCGATCTCCTGGCGATCGTGCTCGGGGGTTCGCGACTGCTCCGTGGCGCCGCACCGCCGGCACACGCAATTAGGTGCAGCGCTCGTTGCAGCCGGAGAATCACTTCTTCGACCAACGCAGACCGCGCTGGTTCCGGGGCCGTGGTGATGTCTTTCAAGGTATAAAAAAAAAAAAAAAACAGGATGTGATTGCTCGCCGGTGGCCACCACCTGTGGCGTGCGTGCGAGCGTGTGCGCAAGATGCCAGGATTGGCGTGCTGGGGCCCATGACCAGATCTCAGTCGGGCACCCGCCGCAGCAGGCTCTCACCCGCCTGCTGGGCACGCAGCCGGCCACCACGAGGGTGAATTGCGATTGAGGCGTTTGCGCTGGGCCTGCGGCCAGGTTAGTGTAGAACCTTCTGCCAGCGTTGTCGCGGATCGTTGCAGGTGTTGTAGAGCACCAGAATCAGCGCCTGTGCTCATCGGTTTTCCAGGGGCATAACCAGGTTTTCGAGAATTCCCGGCCATTCCGCTCGGAATCCGGCCTTCTTCATCGGCAGGCCGAAGGTGGTGATCCAATAGCTGCCCCGCGCGCGTCCAGTGGTCTCCGGTGTCATCCTCTCAGTCTCAACCACGGCAAACCACTGGGTCCATTCAAGGCCTTGTCATTTTCCGCTCATCAAAAGACGTGCCGTGGCGATCAGTCGCGGCACGACCGCTTCGTCGAACGCCTGCTGGTGGGAGGTGGAGCAACGGGGGCCTGATCGGCCAGGGCGAACCGGGCGCTTCGAACAGGTTCATCGTCACTTTCAGCACTGACGCCGTGGCCGAGGAGCTGGACGCGGGTGCTTGCCCCAGCTGGAAGGGCCTGGGTGCCAACGGCCACAGGCCCAGGAGCCCTCAGACCTGGCAAGCGCTGGAGCCCCTGCTGGCACCCCTCTCGCCACCGGCTCCGCTGTGCCGGATTGCCCTTGGGGCACGACTGGTGGGCTAGATCGGCCGGTCTCTGGCGCTCTGGGGACTGGAGCGCCAGGCTGCAGTCCCACCGCATCACCCTCAGGCCTCCGGTCCCTTGAAGCGGTGCTCGCCAGGCTGAGCGTTGGGCGCCAGCAGCTGGGGCGTCACTCCGATTCGCATCAAATTGAAACTGGGCAGCCGACGGTCCAGGCCCATTTGACCGGGCCCTTGGTGCGCACAGAATTGGCCAGGCCCTGGCGGGGCCGAATGGCCGGCAAGCCAGGGGACCGAGCTCGATGCCAATGGCCGCTGGACCTGGCGCCACGCTGTTCAAGAGCCTGATTCCCTGCGCTTGAGTGCCGAGCAGGGGGTGGTGCTGGTGGAGCAGCCGCTGCCCGCCTGGCCGATCCGGGACGCTGGCACGCCGGCTTCGCCGCCCTTGACACCCACTGCCCCGATCCCGCTGGTGGCCGATGGAGAAGCTGCTGGACCTGGCCGATCTGCTGCGGCTGGGCTCCCCATGTGGATGGGTGAAACATCAGTTGCTCAAAACGGCGGGCTGCGTCGTAGGCCGTGCTGATTGGCCCAGACGGGCCGCATGCTCAGGTCTCGATCTGATGCTGGGCTTCTATTCCGACGCCCTTCTTCAATGCGCCGCGGCCCAGTTGCTGCCCATGGTGCGGCTGCCGGATTCGACAGCCAATCTCATTGGATTCAAACGACCGCTTCGAGGGACCCGATCGCCTGCAGGCGACCTGGTGCAGCCCTTCGCTGCGCGTTTTCAGCGCGATTTGCTGAGCGCCACAGCGCGATCGTGCTGACTTGCTCGCACGGGGGTCGCACAAAACTCTCCGCGCCTCGCCCTGTCTCGCGCTTAACCGGCCGGGCCCGATGGCCTGCGCTCTCGCCATGCCGGCGGCAGCCTTGGAGCGATCACCGCATCCGGCGTCGAGTGGCCCGTGGTGGGCGATCTTGCTGCTCTTCCCTACGCCTATGGGCCCCAGGGTGGGCGGTGGTTGGGCCTGGCACCTTCCGTGCTGGAACCCTTGCCAAGCCGGGCTTCCGCAACGACCTGCTGGTCGCCCCTCGACGCCGGCCTGTCGGCTGGCCAGCGCCGGGCCTGGCAACCCGCCTTGGCGACCGACCCTTGAGCTGGCGCGCAACAATGCCAGCCGGCATCGGTGGATCTGGGATCTGCGCAAGGAACCGCCGGGTCTGGAGGTGGCCAGCGCCAGCCGCTGGCCTGGGCGGCCAGCGGGACCTCACGGCGTGGGAACCGACATGGCCGTTGGCAAAATGGAGCGCCTTGCCATTGAGCTGGTGGCCGCAGCGAGCCGCGTTGCGCAGCCCGCTTCGTCGCACAGTGGGCAAGCAGGGCATCCTGATCAGCGGAGCCGGGCGTTGCCCTCGATGCGGTCCGGGCTTCGACTCACGGCCGCTGGCGCCGTTGGAGCAGGCTGGTCTGCAGGCGCCGCAGGGGCCGGGCCCAAACGGCCCACCTTGGTTTCGTGGAAGGCTCTCGTCTCTTGCCATCCCGGCTCCAGCGCCAGCTCTGCCCCTGATCCGCGGCTTGCCAGACCCAACCGGCTTCCTGGCTGTGCACCGGGCGGGCCAGACCCATGTCAAGAACATTCCGAGCATCTCCTGCGCCCTTAGCGAGCTGATCGCCACAATCGAGCAGCTGGCCACCTCTCGGCCGATCGGACCTCCAGCCAAGCCTGTCGGGGCTCCGCAGGTGTCGCGCCGTGGCACTGGAACCACGGCGCTGCTCAAGCGAAGCGAAGCCCAGATTTGGGCCGCCGCTCCAATCGAGACGGAACCGGACTGACCTCGATCCGTGAGAAAAGCTCCGCAGCACCGCGCTGCTGGAAAAGCGATAAGGTGCCGCGACCGGGATTTCGACACCCCCGCCATGGCGGCACCACAGCCGCTGCCCCTGTTAACCACTTGGCGACGCCCGCCCGTGGTCTTTGCCAATTGTATCAAGCACCCTGCCCCTGACTGGCCCCGTGGCGCCATCCGATGACGATCCGATGGAGGAACGTTGGCCATCGCCGCTTGCGGGTTCTCGGCGGTGGCGCCTGGCCTGGCCTTCACAATCCAGGCTCCGCTGCGTCTATAGTGATTATCCTGTGTTCGACAGGGTCGAGAGGGCGGAATTGGCGAGTCTGGCGGGCCCGATGGCCTACCGGGCACCCGCTAAGGCTGTGAACAAGAATTGCCCGGAGCTGATTCCGTGGCCAGCGCCAGAATGCTCGGAAGCCTGGCTGGGCAGAGCAGCCGGTAGGAACTTGCGGCGTTTCAGCCTCTACGCTCAGCGATTGGCGGCCCGTCGGCTGCCCTTCCTCACCTTCCACCTACCCACGCCCTCACCTTGGCGGAGCAGGGCCAATTCGTTGATTCCTGGGACATCCAGTGACGCCAACGACTCCTCCGCAATCCCTAATCAGGGCTATAGCAGCACAGCGCCGATGACGGGGACCCGACGTTGAACACCCAGCGAAGTGTAACCACGCCGCGACGGCCTGCCGCCCATTGAGGCTGCCGCGCAGCCTGCTCGACCCGCTGCGCAGCGACCCTGCCGCGCCGATGGCGAGGACTGGTGAGCAGTGCGCCTCGGCCATTCAGCCGGCCGCATCACCAGCATCAGCGCCTACAGCCCCAGCGGTCTGAGCTGTTGCCCGCGTGGCGCTCATCGCCCTACTTGAGCCCCTGCCCACCCTCGAAAGGCCTCACCGGGGAG
>Ga0163217_1034809_pt1 | contig 16129 bp, 19 predicted proteins | sample SynspAceP_FD_185933 | JGI IMG/M metagenome (GOLD analysis project Ga0163217, IMG submission 185933) | Saline lake microbial communities from Ace Lake in Antarctica - Synechococcus sp. Ace-P (PacBio error correction) | ecosystem: Environmental > Aquatic > Non-marine Saline and Alkaline > Saline ... | reverse complement strand
CGTGTATTCCAGAAAGGGCTACACCATCAGTGGTCGTCTGCTTGCGCCCCGCCATGTCTGTCAGCAAGACCCCGGCGACAATCCGGCGTCTCCAACGATTTGATGAGCAGGCTTGAAATAAATTTCCAGTGCCCCCCACTAAGGTGCATTGAACAGACAAACCGTGCCGCCGGTTAATCCGCGCAAAGTTTAATCGGAGAATAAGATATGGCAAAGATTTCGGTATCGACCTGGGGACTACCAACTCCTGTGTTGCCATTTATGAAACGGCGTCGGCTAAAGTGAATCGAGAACTCTGAGGGCGCAAGTACCACGCCTCAATCGTGGCTTACACCGGCGACGGTGAAAAACGCTGGTCGCCAGTCGCCCAAGCGTCAGTCGGTTACCAACCCGCCCAGAACACCCTGAACGCGGTCAAGCGTTCGATCGGCCGTCGTGTTGAAGAAGATGTGGTTCAGAAAGACGTCAAACTGGTCCCTTACAAAGATCATCAGGCTGACCAACGGTGACGGCCTGGGTTGAATAAAGGCGAAGGAAATGGCGCCGCCGCAGATCTGCCGAAGTGTTGAAGGAAGATGAAGAAAACCGCCGAGGATTACCTGGGCAGAGCCGGTGACTGAAAGCAGTTATCACGCGCTACCGGCCTACTTCAACGACGAGCCAGCGACAGGCGACTAAGACGCCGGCCGTATCGCTGGTCTGATGTTAAAACGGATCATCAACGAGCGACGGCTGCTGCACTTGGGCGTACGGCAGGGAACAAGTCCCGTGGCGGACTCCACCAATCGTCGTATACGACCTGGTGGCGGACCTTCGACGTATCCGTATCGAGATTGCCGAAAGTGGATGGCGAGCACCAAGTTTGAAGTTGTTGCCACACGGCGCACCTTCCTGGGTGGCGAAGACTTCGGGACCATGCGCCCTGATCGACTATCTGGCCGACGAGTTCAAGAAAGAGACGGCAGTCGACCGCACACCGATCGCTGGCACGCAGCGCCTGGAAGAAGCCGCTGAAAAAAGCCAAGATCGAGCTGTCTTCCAGCAAGCCAGGAACCGACGTGCAACTGCCGTACATCACCGCTTGATTCCACAGGTCCCAAGCCACCTGCATGGCAAGGTGACGCGCGCCAAGCTGGAATCACTGGTTGAAGAATTGATTTCAAGCGCGCATCGAGCCTTGCGCGTTGCGATGAAGGACGCCGTTCTGGATGTATCGAGATCGACGAAGTTGATTCTGGTCGGTGGCTCAGACCCGTATGCCGGCTGGTGCAGAAAAAACCGTGCTGACTGCTTCGGCAAAGAGCCGCGCAAAGACGTTAACCCCGATGAAGCGGTTTGCCGTAGGCCGCTGCGATTCAAGGTTGCAGGTTCTGGCTGGTGATGTTGAAAGAGTTATGCTGGCTCGACGTGTCGGCCCCTGTCCCGGGGTATCGGAAACCATGGGCGGCGTGATGACTACCTTGATCGAGAGAACACCAACCATTCCGACCAAGGGAAGTCGCAGCGTGTCTCCACTGCTGACGACAACCAGACCGCGCGTGACCATCAGCGTGCTTGCAGGCGAGCGGCAGCGCTGGCGACAAGTCACTGGGTCGTTTTGACCTGGCAGACATTCCGCCTGCACCGCGTGGCGTTACCGGCAGGTTGAGCGTGCAGCTTTTGACATCGACGCCAAACGTATTCTGAAGTGTCGGCCAAAGACAAGGCGACCGGCAACAGCAGTCGATCATCATCAAGGCCTCTTCGGGTCTGAAGCGATTGTTGAAGAAATCGACAAGATGGTAGCGCGATGCCGAAGCTAACGCTGACGAAGACGCAAAGTTCGAGAGCTGGTCGCACTACCCGTAACCAAGGCACGATCAACTGGCGTACATATGCGACCCGCAAAGACATTTTTGAAAGGAAAGCTGGCGACAATGGCAACCGAGGAAGAGAAAACTGCGTATCGAGACCGCCTGCGAATCTGGGGAAGCGGCGATCAAGGACGACGACCAAGGCCGCATCGAAGCCAAGATCAATGCGCTGTCCGAAGCCTCCGGCCCGCTGGTACAGAAGATGATTGCCGAAAGGCGCAGCCAGGCAAGGCGGCCGGGACGCTCAAGCTGACGCCCAGCAGGAAGCAGGCGACGACGTTGTCGATGCGAGTTCAAGAAGGTAAAGGATAACAAAGAAGCTCCTGGAACTCATCGGCCGTTAACGGCGCCAGTGTTACGCCCGTAAACCGACCAGTACCAGGCAGACGCGGGAGCTATTCCCCGTTTGCCGTTGTGTAACAGGGGCAGGCAAGCGTTCCGGTAAAGGAAATCTGAACGATGGCCAAGCGTGATTTTACGAGTGGCTGGTTCGAGCGCGGCGCCAGCGAAGCGGAGCTTGAAAAAGCTTTACCGCCGTCTGGCGATGAAGTATCACCCGGACCGTAACCCGGATGATGAACGCAATCGAGAGTTCAAGGAGCCAACGAGGCCTTACGAAGTTACTGACCGACGCCCAAAGCGCCTGCCTACGACCATACGGCACGCCTGTTGATCCGAAACATGGGTGGGGGTGCGGCGCCGGATTTGACGGCCGGCAACTTCTCGGATATTTTCGGATGTGTTCGGCGATATCTTTGGTGGCGGCGCGGTCGCGGCGGCCGGTCCAGTGTGCAAGCGTTGGCAGTGAACCTGCGTTACCACCCTAGCTCGGACCTGGAAGAAGGCGGTGCGCCACCACGGTGGACCATTCGTGTACCTACCCTGGTCGAAATGCGGCACTGCGATGGTCCGGCGCGAAAGAAGGGAGCCGCTCCGTCAACCGGTACCACTGTGGGGGCACGGGCAGGTGCGTTATCAGCAGGGCTTTTTCCGACAGCAGACCTGTTGCCGCGGTGCCACGGCACGCGGCAAGATGATTACCGATCCGTGCAACGAACTGTAATGGTCATGGCCGGTGGAAGAGCAGAAAGACTCTGTCGGTCAGGGCCTGCGGGCGTCGAACCGGCGACCGCATTTTCGTCTGGCCGGGGAAAGGTGAAGCCGGTGTTGCACGTGGCCCGGCGGGGCGGATCTCTATGTGGTGGTGTCGGTGCGCGAGCACAAGATATTCCAGCCTGTGGCAAAACCTGTTCTGTTGAAGTGCCGATCAAACTTGCGATGCAGGCTGGTGGGAGCTGGAAGTGCCAAACCGGCTCGACGGCCGCGTAAAGCTGAAGACCCCGATGGCGCGGCAAACCGCAAGCTGTTTCGTCTGCGTGCAAGGGTGTTACTCCGGGCGCGGTGTTGGTTCGGCAAAGGTGACCTGGCTGTGCAAGGTGGTATTGAACGCCGGTCAATCTGACCCAAGCGTCAGCCGAGCTGTTCAGGAAGCTGCGGCGAAACCCTGCAGGAAGAGGTTCCAATCAGTCGCCGCGGGCCAAAGCTGGATTTTGGATGGCGTGAAGAATTCTTGAAGATATGAAATTCTGATCGGAGTCAGCAGGGAGAAGGAATAGCGTGATTGGCGCCGCCGGGCGCATGGCAAGACGCTGATCGAAAGCGATAAGCCAGGCTGAAGGCGCGGCAGCTGACGGCAGCCATCGAACGGCGGGACAGCTCTCTGGTAGGGCTTGATGCCCGGTGGGCTGGCGGGGTTATCGGGGCGAACGGCGTACCATTGCTGCGGGTCTGGCAGGCGGTGCGTGGGTGATTTCGAATGTGTGATCGACTTTACCCATTCCCACCCACGACTGGTAAACGTCGCGCTCTGCCGGGCCGCCGGCAAGGCCATGGTCATTGGTACTACCGGTTTCAGCGACGCGAGGAAGCAAAGCTGTTGCTGGAGGGCCGGGCAGGAACGGTTCCGATGTTCTTCGCGCCGAATTTCAGTGTGGGCGTCAACTGTGCCTCAAGTTGCGGAATATGGCCAGCGCGGTCATGGGGATGAAGCGGATATTGAAATCATCGAAGCCCATCACCGGCACAAGTGGATGCGCCCTCGGGTACTGGCATTGCGCATGGGTGAGGAGTTGCCGCCCAGGGCCGTGGGTCGCGATCTGGGCAAGGTCGCCGTCTATGGGCGTGAAGCCCAGACCGGCGCCCGTGAGCGCGAGACCATCGGCTCGCTACGGTCCGGGCAGGGCGATTGTAGTGGGTGACCACACGGTTGTGTTCGCAACCGAAGGGCGAGCGTGTCGAGACACCCCACAGGCCTCAAGGCCGCATTGACCTTTGCCCAAAGGGCGCAGTGCTTTCTGCCCCTGTGCTGGACGCGCGTGAGCCTGGGCTGTATGACATGCAGGATGTAGTTGGCGCTGAAAGACTAAGAGGTAGGCTATTGAAAAGGGCGATACGCGAACAGCGTATCGCCCTTTTTATAGGGCAAGTTTATTGGATTAAGGCTTGCTAACGGCTGACCCTCTTTTGATTTGCCTGAAGCGTCCGTTACCGATAGCGGCCAGCATGCGTCACGATCAATACCGGGCGATGGCGACCTGCGACATGAGTAAATATCAGGGCGTCCGCCACGATCATACAAGGATTCCAGCAAGCCTTCCTTGTTCATCGATCAGGGCTTCCGGAAAGCGTCGTAGCCCATGGTGATTGGCAGGTGCACCCGGCGGCGCCAGGTACCAGATCACCCGGAAGACCACAGGGCCGCTCGGGCATTGTCGAATTCCGGGCATCATCAGGCCGGGAGTATGCCCGTCACTGAAGTGAAAGCGCCAACTGTCGGCCCAGTGTTGACGAGGAGTTGCCCGTCTTCAATCAAACTCAAGGTCGCCCGCTGCTCTCCGCAGTTCAGCAAGGCTCTGGAATAAAGGAGGCCAGATCGCGGCGGGTGTGGCCGCTTGGCCCGATGCCAGTGCCGCTGCCGGTAATGACCGGGGCATTGGGAAAAGAAATAACAGTGTCGAATTGGGCTGACCTCTTCCCAGGCGCGCAGCAGCCCCCAGCATGATCAAAGTGCAGGTGTGTCAGCACTACTACAATCAATATCCTCATGCGTCAGGCCGGGAACCTCAGCCAGGCTGTCGAAGCAAGACGTGCATTGATCTTCGACTATCCCATAGCGCTCTTTGAGCCTGGGTTCGGAAAGAAGCGCCGATGCCGTTCCACCAGAATAGTCGGTCGTCTTCTTGCACCCAGTAGTGTCCGCAGCTTCAGATGATTGCGGTTGTGCCTCATCAGTGTCCGCCCAGCGTGACCAGAGCGCCCTTGGGTGCGTTGCCGAACATGGCCCGCCATCAAGCCGCTGGCTGTTGCCTTCCAGAGTGTAAATTGCGCATTGCGCCTCCTGTTATGTACGTGAATTGCTGGCGAGCGCTGGTTACCCTTCAGAATGAGATGACGTAACCGGGCAACAGGCGTTCTCATCCATGTCCACTTGGCAAAGCTTGCTGCGGACGGTTTCGCATTACGCCAGTGCTGGACAGATTCTCAGTGGGCCGCTCTGGATGGTATAGGCCAGATCAGTGTTGCGGTCCCACTCGCTGCCTTGTCCTGCGGCCAGGGTGATGTTTGTCTCCGGCGTGTAACGGTTCATCATGCTCAGGGCCAGGAGCCCAAATGGCAAAGCTGTAGTTCATGGCGAAATCTGCCAGCTGCGCTCGTCCCGATTGGCAAAATCGTTTGATCTGCCACCAGAGGGTCAGGGAACGGATCCGGTTGCCATTCAGATACGAACCTGTTACGGCCGTTCATTTGGCTGAGTAAGCTGGTCCGAACGATTGCATGGCTTGTGCTGCCAGGAAGAAGGCCAGACTGGTCAACGGTTGTCGATATTGGCTGCGCCCGGCTTGCCTACTGTTCCGCATAGCGCAGGTTGGACCAAGCTGGCCGTCGCACAGTTTCAGGCTGTGGTTGGAGTACCAGGTAAGGTTGACGATACAGGCCGGCGAGTTCGCCGTAGTAATAGGCTGGGCTCGGGTGTTGTGCCGTTTAAACCGGTAGGCTGGCGCCGGCAAAGTCAAAGGCGTTGCTATCCGCGTGCCGCTGACTATCACATTTGCGCGCGCCGCCCTGGACTGCGTACATGCGTTGATGGTCGGCGGAGTCGCGCAGGTTGATCGCATCGAAGGCGGCCCAGGTCGAAAGCTCCAGGCCGTCGCTGCCCTGGCCTGGCAGCCAGCCGCCACGAAAGGTCTGTGGCAAAGTCGCGGATCGTTGTACATGGCCAGGGGCAATTGTGGCAGTAGCCGTGCCCACCCGCAGTACGTGATTATCGAGAGCAGTTGCGGTCAGGCCCAGCTGACTGGATTCGTCCTTAGGGCCCGATTGTCGCTTTGGGCCGCGCTGAGCAGGCCGGTGCCGCTGCGGTCGGAGCTGTAGTCCAGTTTGATGCCGAGCAGGCCATGGGCTCCAGGCCAACCCAAAAGCGGGCCATCGGTATAGCCGATTGCCAGAGGCAGCGAAACCCCCTGTGCCATTCGTCGGCCTTGCTCTGCGGCCGCGCCGGTTTGGCGAAAATTCGCGGTTGAAAGTACATGTGCGCAGCTCGATGCGCCCTTGGCTTGTCCTCCAGCAGGTTGGGCGCTGGCCGGTAAGCAAAGCAAGCTTGCTGAGCGCGAGCAGGTGCGGTATTGCGTATTGTCATTGAAGTAATCCACTCTTTTTATTGTGTCAGTCATGCTTTTCGGGTGTCGTCTGCGTTGTCCTGTGATCTGGCGAAAACGCAGGATGTGAGTACGCTCAATCAGCAGGTACAGCACCGGCGCCAGCTGCCAGGCCCCAGCCCTGCGCCATAAGACTTGCAGTTAACCACGCCCAATGGTCCCGGCGATTGCCGCGTTCGGGTTGTTTGAGCTGCTCAAGCCGACCAATCAGGCAGGATATAGCCGTTAAGAATCAGTTGTCAGTGACAGGGCGACGGTAATACGAGGCTGGAAAAAACTCACCAGCGGCAGGGTGAAACAGGGCATTAAAGCCGGTAATCCAGAAGGTACCGCCGCCACTGTAAAATCGATCATGGGCTTTGCGCCCTACCTTGTAGCGCTTCGGCCATGGTCGCGGCGACAGCGCGTCCAGATTGCCCGGCCAACCCAGGTAGGTTGCAAGAAAGGCATTCAAAGCCATTTTACGTTATTGCGGTGGACCAGAATGCACGCGGTCAATGTTGTTTTCGATTACTTCGTCGGGGCGCAGTTCATCAGCGCGTTGCATCAGCGGAACTGGCCGACGATAATGTCGCCAAAGCAATGATATAGCAGCGATGACTGCAGTGGGATCGCGCAGGCAATGAACACCTTGCATCCGTATGCCGATGACAGCGGCAAGTAATTCCCACATTTGCCGAAGCCGGCGTGGTGATACCCCAGCGTACGTCGGGCATCTGTATTCACCACGATAATGCGACATATAATTCGCGATTCAACATCCAGGCACCCATTGCCTAGTTGACTATCTTGCGCGGTGATCGGCAGGCGCTCGGTCAGGCCCCTTGAAGGATTACCGAGAACATCAGATACAGACAGATCAGGCTACCCAGACCAGTGAAAAGGCGTGTCAGCCAGGCTCCTCCGGTTGAAGATTTCCCCCCGTCAGGCGGCGACTGCCCGCACATGATGATTGCCGCCTTTCATCGAGTGGGCACTATCCGCACCCATCCAGTGCTGCTAGCCGGGTTGATCCGATATCAAAAGATAACAAACACCCAAGAAAATTGCAGGGCGAACCAGCGGCCGGGATAGCCTCGGGCCGGGCTCGAAGTCGCCCAGAAAGAAACAGCAGCACTACGGGATGCCGGGGTGATCCAGCCGAACGCATGGGCACACCGAGTAATTGCCGGTAGCATGAAGCCGATACCGCACACCACGACATAGGCCAGAGCCCACGTCATAGGGCAGGCAAGAAAACGCTCCAAAGGGGAATCATCCGCCAGACTTGACGACGAACATGGATTCAGCGCCTGGAGCAATGTCGCGGTTTTCCCAGCGGTAATGCACAAAGGGGCAGGCGGATCTTGAAGGGCCGCAGGGCCAATAGGTGCTCGGCGCCGTCGGCGCGCTTGAAAAATTGGCATGATTAAGGCCTCCGTCAGCCGCAGAAACGCCGGCTATTTTTGTTGAAAAAGGGGGTATGCGAAGTGACTGACGGGGGCTTAAGAGGGCCTTGGCCCAAATCGCGCAGGCACGGAATGTCTGCACTTGCCGGTTTGAGGTCTTGTGCAGCTCGGTAAAGACCACGCGTTTTAGTACCTTGAAGCCCGCGAGTGCTCTCGGCGAGTACTGCATAATGGTGATCGTCGGCCCTGATGGCCGCCTTTGAGGTGATAAAGCGCAGGGCGTTTCGCCCCATTATTTCATCAAGGCCGTGCATACAACCGCTGCCTCGAGTACGGCGGGTGCTTGTAGGAGTGTCTGTCGATTTCGATGGTGGAAATGTTTTTCACCGCCCGAAATGATTGGATGTCCTTCAGACGGTCGGCGATTTCCACATAGCGTTTTGGGGTTGCAGACCGCTAGTCGCCGGTATGAAACCCAGCCCCCCCGCGAAGGTTCGGCGTTGCTTCAGGTTCTCAGAAGCCCTTTCATTCAACCGTGTGCCGCGCATGAAAATCTTTCGCCGAGGTCTCGCCATCGCGGCGGCACCGGGCTCAAGCGGTCTCAGGATTAAGCCACCATGACGCCCTCCAGAGGGGTAGCGCAACACCCTGCGGGACTTCAGACGGGGCGCGCTCCTCCAATGGCAGGCATTCCATTCCTCATGCCAGGCACAGACGGTGACCGGGCCGTAAAACTTCGTCAGGCCGTAAACGTGGGTCACTTTTCAATTCCATGACTCAACGGCGCCAATGATCTGGCGGGTGGCGCCGGCCCGGCGACCATGGCCTTGACGCGGATGGTCCGATGGCCCCGCTTTGGCGGGACTCAGGCATATTCACCAGCGCGTTGAGGACGTAGGTGCGCCCGCCACAGGTGCGTTTCGTTTACCTGGTGATCATGGATCAGATCAGAATCTTCTGCGGATCCACCCGGCGCCAGGAACACGTGCACGCCGGCCCAGGGCAGTACGGCCTAGGGATAGCACCAAAGCCTTGCAATGAAACATTCGGCAAGCGTCCACAGAATACAACCGGTGATTGCCCATGCCCCAGGTCATTGGTTGCCCAGAGCATCAGGTTAAGCACCGCGGTGATGGTAGACCACCCCTTAGGGTTGCCCTAGTGCACCGGAGTATAGTTAAGGGATATGGCCTTGCCACTTCATCGCTGCGGCCAGTGCCAATCGAAAAGTCCGGCGTTACCGTCACCAGGAAGTGCCTCGTAACAAGATTCCGCTGACTGGCTTCGCCTTCGCCATACTCGGGGTCGTCAACGTCGATTGACCAGAATGGGCCGTTTGATCAACCGCCAACGCCTCGGCGCACCACCGTGTGAAAAGCTCACGGGTCGGTGATCAGACCCGGGGCTCACCATGATTGAGCATGAACGCAATGGCTTCTGCATCCAGGCGCACGTTCAGGGTTTGAGCACAGCGCCATCATGGGCACGCCGAAGTGCGCTTTCAAGGCATTGCAGGGATATGGGCAGCATCCACGGGCGACGGTGTCCCCGCGCTGATCCCTCGGCCGTGGAGCGGCCGAAAGCAAGCGGCACACATCGCTCATAAGTCTTGCTCCAGTACACGGCGAATTCCACCGTGTACGACGGCAGGGAATTCGGGTAGACGGCGCGACGTTTCGATGAAGCGAGAAGGTGTCAGGCGATGTGGTTTACCGGGGCCTGAGGACAGGCCTTCCTGGAAAGATCGACATGGCAATACCTGTGCCGATTATTGTTAAGGTCCAAGTGCGTACTCGCCGGATGAAGCCATGGCTTTCAAACGCTTGATGGAAAGCAACTATAGAATCCAAAGGCTATAGATATAGAATTATATCTATGTATTATGGTATATATACATATAAAAACCAAATAAGGTGTTTTCCGTGATTGAAAAACGCTGATCTGCTTTACCGCCCGCCAGCCCTCTACTGCTGGAAAGCAGCCAACTGCCGGCCTTTGGTTGTGTCGGTCAGGGGCAGGTTGCCAGGCCAATCCTGTCTTGCAACGGCCGGGGAAATTGGGATCAGATAGCCGCCGCTGGTTTACGCTATTTGCCAGCCAATCATGCATCCCTGGTGGCGCGTGCCAGAGCCAAGAGACGTTAGCCCATTGATGATGATCGATGGCAATAATAGATGATAGCTATCTGCTCTGGACCTATATTCCTCAGCCCGCGTTAAGTGCAAGTACTGGCTGCGAGGAGGCGTTGATGCCGAGCGAAGTTTGCGTTTTGCCAGCATGAAGCCCAAGGTCGCCAGCCGGTCTATACCGGCGATCATCCGAGAATACGACCGGATTGATTTCTCGGCACTCAACCTGACGGACGCTTTCTGGATGGCGTCGCTCGCCTGGACGCTGCTGGGCTTTGGCCAGAGCAGTGCGCGGCCGAGCCGATGAGCGAGGCTGTTCATCGCAGGAGCGGGAGCAATTGATCTGAGCGCTTTCAAGCGGCGCTGGAGCAGGATGGGCTTACCTGACGCTGACCTATCGCATCGCGCCATTCAGGCTGGCCCTATCTTGTGGTTTGAAACCGCCAGCCGGGCATTCGGGAAACCTACACTGCAAGCGTTGTGGAAGGGATCAGCGTCTCGCGCGACATTACCGCACGGATTCAGACGAGGAGAGTAAACCGCGCTTGCAGGATGAGCTGGCGCACGCGGCGCGCTTAGCGACGCTGGGGGAGTTGGCCTCGGCATCGCCCATGACTGAATCAGCCGCTTGCGGCCATATCTCAAATTATGCCAATTTTGCCAGTCAGCGCTATCTGGCTGCGGCTGCCCCACGCCAGGTGATGAGCGTGACAAGGTGGCTCAGGCGTTGGCGCGCATAGGCGAACATGCGCAGCAGCCGCGAGTAATCCGGGCGGCTGCGTGGTTTCCTGCGCAAGGGCCGCGCCGTCAGCAACAGTGTGGGATCCTCTGCAAACTGGCGGCGAGGCTGTAGTCTATGCGCCTGGAAGCAGGGCAGACCCCCCCCAAGGGCGTTTTTTTAAATCTGTCGAACAGGGGATGGGCCCCCTGCCCACAGTCATGGTTTGATCCGATTCTGTGTGCAGCAGGTGCTGGTTTAATTTGCGCGTAACGCCTATTGAAAAGCCAATCGCGAGCGGGCCGTCATCCGCAAAGCCCGCACGCGTGATGCTGGACCTTGAGCAGGCCGCGAGAGCCAGGGTGCATTATGGGTCACAGACCAGGCCCGGGTTTGGATGATGGAAGCGCGAGCCGGCTGTTCACGCCTTTCTATACCAGTAAACCAGACGGTCTGGGCTTGGGCCTGTCGATGAGTCAAAGTATCGGTGAGGGCTTTGGAGTAGGTGGGCCTGGAAAGCCTTGTCGGCTGACAGCGGGCGCTCGAGTCTGCATTGTTGGTTGCCCGCAGTCAGCTCTGAGATAGAAGCCCTTTATAGCTTAAGGAAGTCGAATGGCCCGAATAGCCCAGCCAAGCTTGTATATGTAGGTCATGAACGATCAGGGCATGCTTGATTCCACCGTTCTGGTTGTTCGAGTCGGCTAGGTCTGAAGGCGGCAGCACGTTTACCAGCGGGCAGGCTTGTCTGGATGCTTATGATCCAGGCGGCGGGCAAGCCCTGCGTTGCTGCTGATATTCGCATGCCTGGCATGGGCGCCTGGCGCTTCAGGAGGCCATGCGCGCAAGAGCGTTGATCTGCCGGTGATATTTGTCAGCGCTCACGCTGATGTGCCGTCATCGTTGTGGCGCGCTTTCGGGGTGGTGCACGCTGGATTTCATTTGTGAAAAGCCGTTACAACGATCAGCTACTGCTGGATAGTGTGCAACGCCGCGCTCAGCCGGCAGCCGGGGATAATAACCCACCGATTAGCAGCGTTGCTTGAGTACAGGAGCGGTTGAGCGCTGACGCCGCGCAGAGCGCGAGTATCCTTCTGCCGCTGGTGCAAGGCTTCAATAACCGGTTGAAAATTGCGAGCAATTGGTGTGAAGTATCAAGACGGTAGACCTGTATTCGGTCCCGGGTGATGAAGCGCATGCAGGCAGGCAGCCTGCCGGCGCTGTAGCGTATGGCCATTGGCGCCGGAATTGGTAGAGCCGTCACTTAAAGCAGGTTTAACCCTGACTGCATTGAGGGCGAGACCGGGCCTGAGGTGGTTAGCGCTCAAGCGGCCGCTGGCGTACCGCCTCGCGAGCCATATTGTTCAGCGTCCAGTACGTTGCGTTGCAGATTAGAAAACGCGGCAATGTCGGCACCCAATCGGCCAGGGGATTCTCAGGCGCGGCTGGATAAAGTCATATTGCTTGTCCTCCAGTCGTGCAAAGGTGTCTGCCTGTTCCGGATAGAGGGTTTTTCAACTCCGCAGACGCGAGCCAGCAGGCGGCCATCAAGAATCTCGAAGAGCCCTTCCTGGTTTTTCCAGAAAAAAATTTACACCGCCCACAGAGACTGAAACATGTTGTTCTGTTAAGAGCATCAGATCTGGCTGGTTTCCAGACTTCTGCTTATGCCAGCGTGAGCATTCTGGCGATGTCGACGCCCGCCAGTTCAGTAAAGCTTCGCTGCGGCGAGGTCAAAGGCGCCATGGGCCTGCATGATTGGCGTGTGACGGTGGCGAGATTGATAATGGGCCTTCAGTCTTCGCCCTGTGCTTCCAGCTCGCGAATCAATGATTGGACAGTTGGCGAAAGGGCGTGCTGAGCTCGGGAAAGGAACTTGCCCCTGTTCCTTGCAGATACGGGCTTATATTGCCCAGCCGCCGGTTGTACTCCTCCCGGTTGCCGGGTTCGCGCACACCGCTTTCGAACAAGGGTTGTTGTCGATCAGCAGGTAGGTGCCGGTGTGGGTGTAGCCTGCTCTAGCAGCTGCAGGCAGGGCCTGAGGCGTTGCTGGTTCGGCCTGCGGCAGAGGTGCCAGGCATGCAGAAAACAGTACAAGGGAAGGCGTTTCAGGTGCAATAACCATATCTAGTCCCCGAGTCCTTTTTGTTTGTAGGCGGGCAGTATGTTTTCCGTCTGCCGAGCCTGGCCGGTACCGCTGGCACAGGGTGAAGATCGGATCGTGCCAGCTTTCTTGTTCTCAGCGGATGTTTTATCACAAATGGTCTCGCTATATGAAAACATTAGTGGCCTTTGTGTGCTGCAGCGCTCCTCGGGAGTTCTCCCTGCAGTGCTCAATCGGTCTGGATATTTGCTTGGTCGAGGCCTTTTACGAATTGCGAGCTAATCTGTCTATTTCCAGCGCGCATGGGACAATGCCTTTGCAGCGGGATGAAGTGTAAAGCAGCCTCATTCCCGCTTTTGTTGCAGCCCGCGTTTGGTAAAAAACTGTCAGTCCTATCGGAGAGTTTTCTTGTCCAAGCCAGCCATTCTCGCCCTTGCTGACGGAAGCACTTTCCGTGGTGAGGCCATCGGCCGCCTGACGTCACAGTGGTCGGTGAGGTGCGTGTTCAATACGGGCCCATGACGTATCAGGAGATCACTGCACTGATCCCTCGTACTCCCGGCCAGATCGTTACGCTTTAACCTATCCGCAAACATGGCAGACACCGGCGTCCACGCCTTGGAAAGATGTCGAGTCTGACGCGTTGCATGCGCGGGCCTGGTGATTCGTGATCTGCCATTGCTGGCCAGCAGCTTGGCGCAACAAGCAGCCGCTGCGACGGCTATGCTGCGCGATAACAAACGTGTGGCGATTGCCGGTATCGATACCCGCCGCTGACGCGCATTCTTCGCGAGGAAGGGGCTCACAGAACGGCTGCGATTATCCCGGCGATAACCTCACTGAAGAGCAGGCACTGGAATTTGGCACGCCAGCTTCCCGGGTTGAAAGGCCAGTGGACCTGCCAAGGAGAGTCAAGCGTCAAGCAGGCCTACCAGTTGGCGCTCCAGCGTCTGGAACTGGAAACCGGGACAAGCATCCTGAAATCGCCCATGCTGATCTGCCCTACACGTGGTCGCCTACGATTACGCGTTGAAGTACAACATTTTGCGACATGCTGGTCGGCCGCGCGGCTGCCGCCTGACTGTATGTAGCCGCGCAAACGCCGGCCGTCTAGGTGCTGGCCATTTGCAGCCGATGGCGTGTTCCTGGCGAACGGCCCAAGGTGATCCGGGGCCCTGCGATTCATGCGATTCAGGCGATCCTGAAGTGCTGGAAACCGACATTCCGGGTGCTGTTCGGCATCTAGGCCTTGGCCATCAGTTGCTGGCCGCTGGCTTCCGGTGGCCAAGACGGCGAAAGATGGAGCCACGGGCACCACGGTGCCAACCACCCGGTCCAGATCTGGACACCCGGTGTGGTGATGATTACCAGCCAGAATCACGGCTTTGCCGTAGATGAGGCTGCCGTTGCCATCCAATCTGCGGTCACCCACAGTCGCGCTGTTTGGACCGGCACATTGCAGATTGAAAACGTACTGACAAGCGGCTTCAGCCTTCCAGGTCACCCGAGGCGAGCCCTGCCCGCAGATGTCGAGCCGACTGTTCGACCGATTCATCGAGGCCATGGCCAAAAGCCGCTGAGCTCCCCAAGGATTTGTAGACGACTATGCCAAAACGTACAAGACATTAAAAGCATTCTGATCCTCGCTTCCGCCCCATCGTATTGGTCAGGACCTGCGAATTCGACTTACTCCGGCGCCCAGGCTTGCCAAGCGCATTGAAAGAAGAAGTTTCCGCGTCATCTGGTGGAACTCCAACCCGGCCCACGCAATCATGACCGACCCGTCAGATGGCCGATGCGACCTATATCGAGCCGATCAAAATGGCAGACGTCGAGGAAAATCATCGCCAAGGGAAACCGCCCTGGATGCGGTACTGCCGACCATGGGTGGTCAGACTGCTTTCTTGAACTGCGCGCTGGGACCTGAAAAGCACGGCGTGCTGGCCAAGTACACGTTGAAATGATCGCGCCAATGCCGGACACATCGAACAAGGCCGGAAAGGACCGTTCGCGCTTCGACAAGGCGATGAAGTCCATCGGCCCTGGGCCTGCCCCGGTATCGGGTATTCGCCCACGACATGCAGGAAGCCTACAAGTCTGATCAGGTCGGCTTCCCGTGCATTATTTCGCCCCTGTTCACCATGGGCGGCACACGGCGCGGCATCAGCGTACAAAACCGTAAGAGTTTGAAGAGATCTGCAAAACCCGTGGTCGGATCTTTCCCCTACAAGGAACTGCTGATCGGACGAATCGCTGATCGCGTTGGAAAGAGTACGAGCATGGAAGTGGTCCGATAAAAAAGAACAAACTGCATCATCGTCTGCTCGACGCAGAACTTCGATCGATGGCGTGCACACTGGTGACTCCATCACCGTCGCACCGCCCAACCTTGACCGACAAAGGAATAAACCAGATTCATGCGTAACGCTCGCTGGCGGTACTCGTTGAAATTTGGTGTTGGAGAAAAAAACCGGGGGCTCCAACGTAAGTTCGTATCAAACCCGGTTGACGGCCTTATGGTCGTGAGATCGAGTATGAAAAACCCAGCGGGATCGCGCTTCCTCGGCCACTCGCCTCTAAACTACCGGTTTCCCGATCGCCAAGAGATCGCCGCCAAGCTGGCGGTGGTTATTTTTATACCCCTGGGATGAACTCCAGAAACGACATTACCGGCGCGTCGCACGCCAGCGTCCTTCGAGCCGTCGATCGTTTACGTTGTGACCCCAAGATCCCGCGTCTTCGCCTTCGAAAAAAAATTCCCCAGCGCCGATGCGCGCTTGACCACGCAGATGAAATCCGTCGGCGAAGTCATGGCCATCGGCCGGGACTTTCCAGGGAATCCCTGCAGAAAAGCCCTGCGCGGTTCTGGAAGTGGGGCGTCAAGCGGTCTTGGATCGAAAGTGGATTGGCTGCCTCTTGGATTGCAAGACCGGATCTGGATTCGCCGAACTGACTTGTGCCGGGTTGCGATCGCATCTGGTTACGGTCGGCGATGCCTTCCGCTTCGCATGAGCATGGAAGGGAAACTTCGGAGTCTGGACCCCAAAGATTCGACCCCCTGGTTTCCTGGTGGGCAGATCGAGATCTGATTCAAGGGGGGACGAGGAAGGCGCAAATTCAAAAAGGACCCCCTGGGGGGGAGGGTGTTCTTGGGGTAACGAATTTTTGTTTTTCGGGGACCCCCCCGCGAAATTTTGATGATACCGCCTCAAATCTCCTCTCCGT
>Ga0163217_1093149_pt1 | contig 16132 bp, 21 predicted proteins | sample SynspAceP_FD_185933 | JGI IMG/M metagenome (GOLD analysis project Ga0163217, IMG submission 185933) | Saline lake microbial communities from Ace Lake in Antarctica - Synechococcus sp. Ace-P (PacBio error correction) | ecosystem: Environmental > Aquatic > Non-marine Saline and Alkaline > Saline ... | reverse complement strand
GGCAGGTGGCTTCCCTCCCGTCTGGGGCGCCTGTTGAGCGCCGTGCCGGGATCGCGGCAACCTTGCTCACGGCTAGGCGAAATCGGCCGTGCCAGCCTGGATCAAACTCAGCCGTGCTTCGAGCTCGTTCAACTGTTTTTGCGAGGAAGACCCTCCAAACCGGCAAGGGCAGGGGGCGGTGGCGGGCGGCCGGGCCCCTGAGCTGGGCCGCCGCCATTCGCGGCCATTCCGGCGCTCCGCCTTGAAGGCGCGGCCGGCCTCTTCTATCTCGGCGCTGGAACCTCAGGCCGGTCGGCGTGCTGGATGGCGGGCGGAATGTCGCCCCACCTTCTTGCACCCCCCTGAGCTGGTTCCAAGGGGCGTGCTCGCCGGTGGAAGCTCCGGCCCTGCTGCGGGCAGGCTTCGAAGGCCTGGGAAGGACCGCTTCGAGGGCCGGAGCCAACGACCTGATCGCACGCGGGTTCGGGGCCCCGCCGATGGCTCTCGTCGTAATTGCCGGCCGGGGCGGCCACCACCCCCACGTTTGCTGGGTGGGGTCTCCGCCATGCCGGCAGGCTCGGAGCGGTGGCGATTCGCGGATGATGGTTGTGTTGCCGCCGAGCCCAGGCCGGCCCATGCCTGCGCCCATCGGGACATTCGCTTGCTCACGGGGGCCAGAGCTTGCTGACTGGCTTCGAACCCGGCTTGAAGGGCCGGCACCGCCCACCAAGTGGCCCCAACATTCTATCCACCGGGGTGGGGATGGTTCCAGTTCGGCAAGGCCTACCGGGAACCGGATGGTGGATGTTGGCGGTCACCAACAACCAAGCTCGAAAGGGACGTGCCCTGCGCATCCTTCTCGGGAACTCGCCGGGAGTGGACAGGATCCCAAGCGCTGCCTTACTGGGCTGCCGCTGAGGGTCAGGTCAAAGGACGGCCCCTGCTGATGGCGCCATTGGGCGGATCGGCCGATGGACGCCCGCAAGGCGTCTGGTTGACAGCGGCGGCAGACTCCGGCCCTTGCCCTCGAGGCTGGCAGGCGCCTCCCTTCCACCCGCTAGCGCGATCGCTGGACCCTTGCGGGCCCGATCCTGATCAGGTTTGTGGGCGTTGCGTATGGAAACGGGCCCCAGTAGGGGCTGGTGAGCCAGGTCGAGGGGGCGCTCAACGGGTGTTGCCTGGGCCACATTGCTCCTTGGGCGTCCATCAGGGGCACTGCGCAGGGGCTGTGGCTGCTGCTCGGACGGCCTTTGAAACAGCATTCCGCTCGGCAGGCCATCGCCACGATTTCTGTTGGGCCAACGCGGCGGTTGGCGCGGAGATTATCGAGCAACCAGATCCAACCGCCACCGAGGCGTGTTCGGCGTTGCCAGGCAGTCCTCGTAGTCGGGTGGACCATTGGCGAGGGTGGCGTAGGCCATCTCGGGCTTCCCGGGGCCAGGGCGGGCCTTTCGCTGTGGTGCGGTCATGCGAATTCACCGAGCAACCCCAAGCTGCGGGAGAGTTAGAGGTTGGATTCGGCCCGGGTCGAGAAGGCCGGCCCCTCCATGCAGAGATAGGGTGCCGCTGCGGTTGCAGCTGGCGGCCCGGTTTGGCATCAGGCTATCTCGGCCAACATCGCCCCAGCAGGGCGCAGAGTGTGGGACAGAAAGGGATCGCGTATGCGAGTGCGCCACGGCCCCCTGGCCGAAAAAAGCTGATCGGGGCGCTGATGGGTGCGATCGATGGGAATTGATCCGGGCACCAGGGGCATTGTCGAAGCGGGTGCGCAACGGGCTCCTGCAGGCGAACCCCACGGCCGAGCAGAGAGAATCCAGCGCACCCGAGGGAGCGCAGCGGCCAAGAGGTTGGCCCGGTAGGGCACTTCCGCTGGGTGAATAGCTGTGGTGGCGCCGTGGCGGGCAGGAACACCACCTCCAGGTCGGCCGATCCTGCCAAGTCGCAAGCGGTCGGGAGGGCGCGCCGAAGGGGGTCCTCGGATTTGCCAGCTCCTCGATCGCTTCGAGCCCTTCATGGGCGTAGAGGGCCGCTGCCGCCGGAGCACGCCGAGGCGGCCTTGGCAGATCCAGGAACCAGGCCTTGACTGGAAGTGGTGGAGCTGCTCATCGGGCTGGGAGAAAAAAAAGAGGGAGGGGAGCGGGAAGACGCCGCAAGAATTCAAGGCGGCTGCGGGGCGAGGCCCAGGTTCAAGAACCAGCGTTCGTGGCCTGTTCTAGCGAGGCTGGGCGGAGGGGTGGACGGGGGTGGGGTCGCACTTGGGGGGTCGATAACAGTCGGATTTTTGCCATGAACAAGGGCGTGACCCGAGCCTTTCATGGAGGGGACCGAATGCAGTCACCGCCCAGGGTCCTGTCACTGTGGAATCGAGCTTGGTTCCGAGGCCGATGCGCCAAGACTGTGGCCAATTTTGTGAAACTGGTTGGAGTCCGGTTTCTACGGGGGGACGGACTGGGCTTTCCACCGGGTGATCGACGGTTTCATTGGGCCCAGGGTGGTTGCCCCAACAACCCGCGCCGGTGCGGGGCGGCGGCCCCGGAAAACCGGTGGCCCCGGTTTACAAGATTGGACTGCGAAATCAACAGCGCAAAAGCACCAGGGCCGGGCAGCTTTGTCGATGGGCCCAATTGCGTAAAAACACCGGCGGTAGGCCAGTTCTTCCTCTGTCATGACGCCCAGCCCCACCTCGATGGGGGTTTCACACCGTTTCGGTCAGGGTCGCCGGATTGTGGCCGGGGGGTTGCTTGGCGATCCAGGAAGGGCCCACCAAAGATCAACAAAGGTGACGATTCAGGCCTGACCTGTTGGCCCTGGCCTGGGGGCTGTCAGAGCGAATCGCTGTTCCACCAAGCCAGTGGCAGAAATCCCCCGGGGGCCGGGGCAACTGGGGGGCTGGCGTTGCCGGCAGTTCCACAGCGGGCGCCGCTCGGCTCCAAGGTGGCGCTGGGGTGGACCGCTGCGCTGGCTGTTCGGGGGTGAGCCAGCAGGGCTGACCCCCATGTGCCCGGGGCCACCGCGGCCAATCTTGGGCCAGCACGGCCGGTTCAGGTCGGGCTTCGGCCAGCCCATGGGCTGTGGTGGCGAGAGCAGGATTTTGGCGATCTCCGGTTGGCTGCAAGCAGGGCCAGCAGGGCCGGGGATTCTCTCCAGCTTGAGGTCGAGATGGTGCTTGGCAGGGCCACTGACCGGAGCTCGGGCCAGTGCTCCGCCATGGGGCCCGCCCGGTTGCATTCCCCATGCCCCGCCCAGGCCACAACGGCCGCTTGGCCCTTTTGGGCTTCGTTGGCCGGGAGTTCTTGCAGGAAATGGCCAGCTTCAGCCCGCTTGGTGGCCAGATAGGGAGGCGTTGTAACTGGCCGGGATCCATTCATCAAAGGCCACCCCGGTCTTCGAAACTGGAGGCCATAGCCGCCCAGCCCGGGCGATCTTTGCGCGGGTTGTTGGTGATTTCAGCCGCAGTCGCCGCACCCCCAGATCGCTGAGGGATCGGGCGCGACGGCCGTAATTGCGGCAGATCTGGCCGGCAAAGCCGAGCCGCTCGTGCTTACCACCTGTCGAATGGCCGCCGTTCCGCGCAGCTGTAGGCCCTTGAGCTATGTTGATCAGGCCGATTGCCTCGCCGCTTCTGGCGGAGATAGGGGCCACAACCGCCCTCGCCGGCCGCTGATCGATGCGCAGGGCCCGGCTTCGAGCTGGGGACGGCAGTCGGCAGGCGGAAGCGAGCCGAAGCATCGCCGGTGAGGCATTCGGGAGTGCACCCGCACCAACACCGGGCCGGTGGGCCCTGGCCGGGGGTTTCCCTTCCACCAAATCCGCCCACGTGGCTCGCTGCCATTCGAGTTTCGGTTGCGATAAAAGGGCCGATCGGCCTGGAAGGTGCCGAAGGCCAGCTCGGCATCTGGGCTTTCGGCGTGGCGACGGAACCAAACCGCTCGGTGCCAGGCCGGGTAGGCTGAATCAGATCAGGCACTGGCCTCAGGCAGCCGCAGGGCCGTGCGCGGCGTAAGCTGGGCCATTGGGGAGGGGGCGCGCCATCGATTCCATCCACGTTTCTGGATTCTCCGCAGATCACCCCGGCTGGATAGAGCCCCGAGGAGGCCGGGAAGAGATCCACGGCGGCCTCCGTATGCGGGGACTCGGTTTGAGCACGGCGCCTTCCCGGGCCCGCAGCCGGAAAGATGTGGCCCGGACGGCGCAGATCCTGGGGTGGCTGCGGGGATGGATTTTGCACCTGGAATCGTGCGGGCCCGATCTTCAAGCGGGGGAGATGGCCGGGCTGAACCCCGTTCTCAGGTCGGCATCCAACCGCTGACGGTGAAAGCGGTCTGGTTGCTGTCGGTTTGTTTGCGATCCACCAATCCAGTGGCAGCTCAAAGCGCATTCGAGCCGCTTCGCCCTCCATCGCCAGGGCAGGATCAGGGCCCCGGGCTTCGGGTGGCCATGAAGTTGATCTGCTCGGGGGTGGCGAAACTGGCCGGCGCAGATTCAGGTCTCCTTCCGTTTTTCCCGGTTTTTCATCGTCGACACCACCACCACTCGCCATTGGCGGATGGCGGCGAGGCCGTCGGCCAACGGAATCGAGCGAAATCCGCTGATTCGATTGCAGCGCTGGACTGGCGGGGCTTGCCGGGGCCCTGCCGGAGAGGGGGGTCAGAGGAGAGGGCCGGGCTTGGGGCTCAAGCTTGGACGGGGGGTCAGGGCGGTTCGGGGCCAGGGCTGGCGCGGGGTGTTCTTTCCTTTATAGGGCCGTTGAGGATGCCCCGGTTTACGATCTGCCCTTCCGGAGGGCAACCGGCATGTCCAGATCCGGTCCGGCAGCCCCAGCGGTGGGGTGGTGAGTCGGGTTGCAAGCGGCTTACGGGTGGCCTGCCAGACCCTGCGCCTTCTTTCAGGGTCATCCCCACCTGGGAGGGTCACCTTTCTCGGCGGTGAGCGCAGGCGCCGGCAAAACGCTGGAGTGAAACTCGCAACCTTTCCTGCCGCTTCCAGGCGGCCCGCTGTGTCAGGCCCCCACCCCCGATGCGAATCGAAAGCGGCCGCCGATTTCGTCGTTGCTCAGCCTGCCAGTGGGTTGGCCTCCACGCTCGTGCCCGGCCTCCTTGGAGCGGGGGGTCCGGGTGGTCGATCTCTCCGCCGACTACGCTACCGTTTCCCTGGGCGCTTATGGCAGGCGGTCTACAGCAGCGAGCGGGTTGCAATTTCCCCCGCGTTGATGGAGCACCTCTGCGGAGGAAGCCGGTCTATGGCTTGCCGGAATGGGAGGAGGCGAGCTTGGTCGGCCCGTCTGGTGGTTGCGGCCGGGTTGTTTTCCCAAACCGCTGGTTTGTTGCCCGCTTGCCCTTCTTGCAGCAGGGTCTTTTGATTGAAACGGAAAGGGCATCATCATCGATGCCCAAACGGTTAGCTCCGAGGAGCCTCGCCGCCCAAGGAACATTCTACTGCTGGCTGAAGCCAGTGAGGCGGTGGTGCCCTACGGCAGTGGTGGGGGGCACCGCCACACCAGTGAGATCGAGCCAGGCCGCCAAGCCTGGCGGTTGCCAGGGCCGATCCAGAGCTCCAGGTTCACGCCCCACCCTTGATGGCCGATTGGTGCGCGGGCCTGTTTGGCCACGGTCTATGGGCGCTGCGCGATTCCCGGGGGCCTGACCCAGAGGATTGCACCACCTTGCTCAGGGCGGCCATCGCAACAGCCCCTGCGTGGGAGGTGTTTTGCACGGTCGGCACCTATCCTCCACCAAATGGGTGCGGCAAAAACCAATCGGGGGCTGCTGGTCCGGTGCAGGGTGGGACAAAGCGCAACCGGTCAGCTGATCTTGCTCTGTGCCACGACAAAACCTGGTCAAAGGGGCCAGGCGGGCCAGGGCGTGCAGTTGCCTCAAACCTGATGGCCGGGCCTGCCGGCGGAAAACCGGCCTGCCGCTTGGCTGCCCTTTTATCCCTGAGCCTGTTTTCCAGCGCTGAGCAGCCAGGGGCGACGGGCCAGCCCGGGCAGGAGCCGATGTTCCTGGCGCTGGATGGCGCTCCGGCCAGGACTCTGTGGCTGTCCACCGTCCAAGCACCCGGCACAGCGGCCTGGGCCAGGGATCGCTCACGCCATCGACCACCTCACTTAACCAAGTGGCGGTTGCAGCCCGTCAAAGGGTCAACCCCCTTTGGCCGCAAGGGCCTGGCCGGGGACGGCGTCTTGCCCGCGGGAAGCTGGGCAGCAGGCGACGGGTGAATGTTCAAAAAGCCTGGCTGGGAAGGCTTTCGATTTCAGGCCTGGGGGAGTTGGGACGATTCCGCAAATCCAGCCCGCCCTCAAACCCAACCAGATTCGATACGGGGCTGCGGCGAAGGCCTCGATTCAGGGGGCCTGATCGAAAATCCTGCCGCTGGCGATAACAGGCGGTGATTCCCAAAGCTGGGACGCAGGTCCACAGGCAAGCCGCTCGGCCGCCGCTGGGGCGGCCACAGGGCCCGGTGTTTGTTGACACGCAGGCTCCACCGACGCGTTCAGGCGGTCCGTTGCCGGCAGGCTGCGATACCACGCTTGAAATTGGATCCATTGGCCTGAGGGGCCCATTCACCCCCAGCCTCAGAAGGGATGACCCAGTGGCCACGGCTGTGGCTGTGGGCCATGGCTGTTGGCAATGGCCACTGGATGGAATCTTTGCCCCTCGCTAGGGTTGGCTCAGCAGGCAACGGGGCTTCATGTCGCACCTCTCCCATCCTGCCAACGGTCATCGCCGACGCGGCCCGTCCCAGCTGGGCCGCCCAGCCTCGAAGATCTTGGCTTTTCACCCATTCTCGGCGGTGGATCACCGGCTTTGGCCGGGGAAGCGATTGCGGTGGAGCTTGGCGGGTACTGGCGGGGACCGTGAATCAGGCCCCTCGGGGCTGGAACGGCAGCGGGGATGGTTCGGTCCGGCCTGGGGTTGGGAGATCTGCAACGGCTGAAGCCGATTCCCTTGCCGTTGCAGCAGTCTGAATCGGCCCAAGATCCACCCACCCGCTAGTGGCCCTTGCGGGATGGCCCTGACGAGCATGGAGCACTGCCGATGGCCACTCTTCCACCCGCCTCCTTGAACGATTGGCGCCAGTTGAGATCTCCCTGGATTTGGCGGCCTGGTCAGCCAGCCACCTTTATTGGAGTCCGTCTTGCGCTTCAACGCCGCGGCAAACCATCCCTTTTCCTTTCCGCTTTGCCCGCCCTGGACTCCAGGCTTCCTATTTGTTGCGGGGATTACGTCCGCCACCTTGGAATCCCTGGAGGTTCTATGGCAGCGAGGCATGGTTCTGGCGAGCCACCACCCATTGCTTCCCCAAACGCCTCGGGCCGCGGCGCGTTGGGCCCGGCAAGCTGGCAGGGCTGGCCCTGGAGCAGCCTCGCGGGGCCCGTCGAGATTTCCGTTATGGGCCGTGCTGGGCCACCGAGCTCAGTGTGCGCACCTGCCATCTCGATACTGATCACGGTTTTTCTTGGCCCTGGCGGCCGTTGCTTCTCCAGGTGGAAGGAGAGCGTTGGACGCCCCATCGGTTGAACACTTTCAGCTACCGGAAGCCCTGGTCCCCCTTTGTTGCCCTTGCCGGTTCACGACAAGCGATGGCAGCTGGCTGGCTTGAGCATTTTCGAAAACCAGCTGATCGATACCCCGTCGGGCCGGGTCCCCATGGGGGTTCTCCCCTTTTCGAGGTGCGCGGGCGGCGGCTCCACCAGTTGAGGTTGAGCTTTGGGAAGACGGCCCGGCCATTCAGGCCGGGCTTCCTCTCTCGCTTCCCGGTCACTGCTTGGCTGGATGTGGCCGCCGTTCTGTGAGGCCTTGCTGCGAACCTGATGGTTGAAAGCGTGCCGGCGGCACCCGATTTACCTCTTCATTCTCCATCTGCTGGAGCATGGTTACGGCGGGCTTGGAGCACGGACCGCTCACGGTGTTGCAGTTCAGCCGTTTCAGCCCTGGGTGCCAAGGCCGGATGGCTAACGGCGGCCTGCTGCAGGCTGATTGGCCACGGAGTATCTCCACCAGTGGAATTTGTGCGGCAGGCTGCGGCCCGCTGAGCTTACGCCGATCGGATTACCGACGGCCCGTGATCGTGCCGACGCCTTCTGGTTCGCCGAGGGGTCACCAAAGCTATTTTTTCGATTCCAGTTCCTGCCCCTGCTGGCGGACGCAGCAGCGAGCGCCAACTCTTTTTGAAGACTTGGGCGCCGATCGTCAGGGCCGCTACCGGCTGACACTCTTGGGACGGCCTGCAGGGGCCAGACCCTGCGCCAGGAGCGGCGAAGAAGCCTGGGTGAAGTTGTATCGAAGAGATGCCTTACAGCGATTGATTCCCCAAGATTTCAGCTATTTACCTGAAAGGGTGCCGTGGTTTCCCTGGTCCTCGATCTTGCCTTGCGGCCGCGCGCCAGGTTGCCTGGCCGAAGTCCTTGTCGTGACTGTGCGCAGCCTCGGCGCTGTGGAAGGGCTACAGCGAAACTTTTGGTTCAGACTATTATCTTGTCCCGAAGCGCCAGATCTGGCCGATGACCTTGCCGCGATGGCTCGGAAAGCTTCGAGATCCTGATCTTGACGGCCTATCTCCACGATGTGGGAACCTTCAGCTTCAGCGGTGGTTCAAAGCGCCGATCCGATACACGGGCTTCCGTGGTGAACGGGGAGCAGGCTGAATGAAGGTTTCAGCGGGTGTTCAAGCGCCATGGCCCTGGGCAAACAGGCCGGCCGGTCGTGGGGGGTGATGAGCTTGATTGCCATCGATGGCCTTGCGATTGCGGGCGGCCCCTGCGACCTGCCCCCCCTTGCCCTCGCGCTGGCCCGGCTCAACAGCTGACGATCAGGCCCGCGCGGCTTGGCCTGCGTCAGCGTTCAGCCTGCGTTGCGTTCCCCCGCCGAGGTGGAAGCGTGGACGGCTTTTGATGTCCCGATCCGGAAATGCCTCTCCCAGGCTTGCGGGGCGCGGACGAGTGGCTGGGGCGGTTCCTGCCGTGTGAGTGTGTTCGCGTCTGGATCGCCTCGGGCTCAGCGGTTCTCCCTGCAGCGGGGCCGGCCTGGGTGAATGGTGGGGATTTGCGGCCGTTGGCGGGGATCGGCGCCTGGGTTGGGTGGCCCTGGGATGTCACCCGCTGGAAGCGGGGGGAAGATGTCAGCGACCGTTCCTTGCTGGCAGTTGCTGGAAAACGTCAATGGGCGTGAGGAAGGCGCCCGGCGTTCGAAGCCGCCTTCTCCGCGCCGCGCGCTGCCTCCGAAAAAGCCACCGTCCCTGGCTCAGCCCGATGGGCCGCCCGCTGCACCACACCCCAATCCAGGGCGAGGAAACCTTCGACTCACCCAGATGCTCCGCTTGGTCCTCCAAAACCCAAGCATGCGTCCGTCTACGCATTCGATCCCACCAATTTTCGGCGTCCGTTACGAACCGCGATGCTTCGGGGCAACCGATCGATTCCACGCCCCAGATGGTGGGTGCTGCCACGAAAAACTGTTGGTGGAATGGAATCCGGCGTTGCAGACCTTCCAGGACCCCCATCCCCGAGCGAGGATCAGGTCAGTTATCACGTGATGATCGGTTATCTTGATGGGGCGAGGTGCGTGGAGGCGCTTGAGCCCACTCGCCGGGCATTTCGGGTGCCGGAAATTTCAGCTTTCAACCGGTCAGTGGGTTGTCCACCAATCCGGATGTGGGCGGTTCGGTGAACAATTTTCGCCTGCATCTCAGCCCTCCGAAACCCCGATCGACGGCGAAGACAACGATCCGTCCCAACAGCGGCTTACAGCCCCTGCCCAGTACGACCGGCCAACGCGGTGGTGCTGACCGATTAGGATGCCGCCGTTTCGGACTTTCCCGCCAGTCACATTCCACCACCCACGCCTTACGTGATCTCGGCGGTGGAGCGGGGCCGATCCCCGGTTTTGACTGGGCTGCTTTGGAGTCGAAGGCTCGCGGCCCTCGGGATGTCTGCTTGAGGGACTCGAACGGATTCTGGCCGACCCGAAAAAAGGGACCTAGAATCACCGGCCAGATTCGTTGGCCTGTAGGTTTGCTGGTAGGATTGAGGCATGCAAGGCGGGGATCCTGCATGTAAGCTGGGGAATTCCTGGCCGGATAGTCGAGCTTGCCGTTGTGGCAGGGTAGGCCCAGGGTGGCCAGAGCCTTGGGCATTCGCGGCGGGCTGGCACTGGCCTCCAGCAAGTGGTCGGGTGGGGGAAAGCCGAGGTCGGTGGAAGAGGGCGAGCAACTTGCCCCACCAGCCAAGGCCCACATTGGGCTTTCTGGAATCCAGCAAGCTTTTCGCGGGCAGCGACCATTTCTGCCTCCGGGCTGGCATCGGGGCGCAGGGGCAGGCCCTGATGAAACCAGTTCCAACCCACCGGAGAAGCTGGGCGGGCCATGGGTCTGAACAGGCCGGGGGACTGGGGGCAAATGGGCCAGATTCTTCGCCCGTTGGGCCCGTTTTGCAGCTCATCAAAGAGCACAGCCGACCCACCAGGCATCGGGTTGACCCCCTGCTGTTTCGGACTCCCTTCAGGATGATCGGCTTGCAGGTGCTCCAGGCGCTGGAAGGTGTGGGCCCGCAAACGGCGTGAGGCTGGTCGAGCCCCGGGGTGAGGGAAGTTGGGCCAGCTCTGGGCTGGGGGCCATGGACGCCAAAAGCGGGGCGTTCGTTGAAGCTCCTGGGGGAGTTTTCCTTCTGGGGTGAAAAAATTCAAACGGGGTTTCGGCCGCTGTCCCTTCCAGGCTTCAGGGCGGAGGCAGAGCTTTGCTTGTCGCTGCTCACCACCGTTTCTTGCACCACGGTTGGTGATCTTGAGGGGAGGGGCGGCTGCTGCGATCAGCCCAATCTGGCAAGGCTGGCCACCGGTGCCAAAGCCTGGAAAAGGCATGACCAAACGTTTTGTCACTTGTTGGAAATGAAACAGGACGCTGGCGCCACGTCGTGAGATTTCAGGGAATCTTCATCATTTAGCGTTGAATCTCGGGCTTGATCCAGTCCCATGGGTCGTTTTAAGCGCTGTTCCATTGCCGGGAGCTTTGGCTGGGACGGGGCTTGGCCCTAGATGGAGCTTGGCCTGGGGAAACGTTTACCGATAGTTCGCTTCAGGGACCCCGATGAACCACCCTTGGTCGGGATTTTGACGCTTCTGATTTCAATCCCTCCGAGGCCCCGGCTCAGTGGGAAACGCTTTCTTGTGCGTTGCTTTTTCTGGCACCACGAGGTCTGGGCCTCTGGCTGGATGTCAGCCCGCCATGGGCGCTGAAACCGATCCAAAGCTCGAGGGCGTGAGGCCGGGGCCTTCAGCCGGGAGGCCTTCGCGGCGATTTTGCGGGGAGCTGGAAGCCGAAAGCGATCGCCAACACCTGACGAGCAAACGCCGGTGCGGGGCACTACTGGCTGCGGGGACCCCCCAGGCTGTGTCCGGATCAAAGCTGGCAGGCCGGAAACACATTTACGTTCGGAAATTGATTTCAGGTCGAGCGTTTGGCCAAGGCGTGCTCGATTTCCACAGCCTTTCAGGCCCCGGAGGCAAGGCCGTCCGGAACGTTCCCTCTGGATCGGCATTGGCGCGTTCTGGCCTTTGGACCGTTGCTGATCCTGGCGGGCCCTGCAGCAGTGAGGCGTCGGCCTTGCCCTTTTCATTTCTTCGAAACAATGTCGATCCCCAGGGGCTTCAGCCGCACCCTGACGGCCCTCGGCGGGATCGGCTACCAGGGGACCACCCTGGTGGTTGTGGTCAGCAAACAAGTCGGGCGGGACGGCCGAGCCCCATTCGGCATGGAGCAGGCCAGGGCTGCTTGGAGGCCCAGGGGCGGCAAAACTGGGCCAGCCCAGGCGGTGGCCGTCGCGATGGCGGGCAGTGCCCTGGATCGCCCAGGCGAAAAGCGAAACAAGTGGCTGGGGGCCCGCTTCGGAACATTTGTTCGATTGGGTGGGCGGCCCGCAACCAGCATCACCAGGCGTCTGTTCGGGTTGCTGCCCGCCGGTCTTTGATCGGGTTGCCGATCTACGCGCTTTCTGGGGGTGGGGCTGCCCGATGGATTCAGGCCACCCGGGTGGCCGATCTCGAGGCCAACCCTGCGCCCTGGAGGGCGGCCTTCCTGGCATGCCGCCGGCGCCGGAAAGGCAGGCGGCCGACATGGTCCGTGCTCCCTTATCGCGTACCCAGGCCTTGAGGTGTTCCCAGCCCGGCTACCTGCAGCAAACTGGTGATGGAGTATTGGGCAAACGCCTCGATGTTGCTGTGCCAGTGGTGCACCAGGGGCCTGGCCGTGTACGGCAAACAAGGGCTTCCATCCGACCAGCACGCCTTACGTGCAAGGGGCAACTGCGTGATGGAATCGGGACAATTTCTTTGTCACCTTCAGTCGAGGAGACGATCCCGCCGAGATCAAGCCGATCGATGTGTGTGATTGGCCTGCGACTTCCTCGATGGGCTTGCAGGGAAACCCCCGTGCGGGGCGCTCAGTGAAGGGGGGGGGGGGGCGCAGGTCGATCAAGCCTCACCTTGCGCTTTGCTTCGATGCCCGGCGCTTGGTGCCCTTGTTGCCCTGTTTGAGCGGGCCGTTGGCCTCCATTGCCGAACTGGTCAACATTTCAACGGCCTTTAAGGAACCAACCTGGTGTGGAGGCCGGCAAGAGGCCGCTTGCCACGATCCTGGATCTGCAAAGCCGGACCGAAGCGGCTGCTTGCCGATGGGCGAAAGCCGCAGCTGGAGATGATGCCAGGACAGCCCTGGCCCTCGGAGAGCCCCGGAGGCCCATCTTCTGGATCCTTTGCGCCATCCTCTGCGGGTAATTGATCCGCGGCTACAGCGGCCGGGAGGGATGCCTGCGGCCCAGCCCGATTTCCCCTGGCGCTTCTGCCAAATTCATGATCCAATCCAGGGCCGCCGTGGCCTGGGCCGCCGGAGAGCCGCTCGAGATCACCACGATTCGATGTGGCTCCACCTTCAGGCGGCGAAGGTGCTCCTCAGAAGTGTGGCCAAGTGGCGTCTGTCACCACCGATGCCTTACACCCCTCTCCGGCCAGGATCCGAAGGTGTTGCCCGGCGTTCCTGGGGCCATGAGGTGGCGCGGTTGGTGGAGGGCCTGGGCGAAAGGGGTTGGACCTCCCTGGGCGTCGGTTGATCACGTGATCCCGCTCTACACCCGCCGGCAATGGCCGCGCATGCTCGTTCTGCCTGTCGGGAAAAAACCAATCTCTTTGCAGGCCGATTCGTTGGCACCCCAGGGCCGGGGCTGTGATGCCGATGGCACCAGCCGCTTTTCTCCAAGAACGGCAAGCCCATCTATCACTACATGGGGGCCCACCTCACTTCTCGGGAATAACACGTTGGTGGCGGAGATCCGCCTGGCCAAGAATCAGCAAAGCGGGCACCGCTGGAGGAAGGTGTTTGCCTGCTGGGGCTTGCGGTGTGGACCAACCGGCAATCGGCGCGGTGGCTTCAAACACCGCCAAGGTGGGAAGCAGGCGCCACGGGTTGGGCGTGTTCGGTCTCGGCGGCCATCGGCCTGGCGGTGAATCATCGGGGCGGTGATGCCGGGGCCAGCCGGAATCATTCGGGGTTTGGACACCAACCCTGAGAAGTTCCGCGGTCGCCGCCAGCTTGGGGGGCCAGCGATTGGCCTTGATCCCAACGCAGTTCGCAAACGGCCGACCAGGAGGTTTGATCGCCGAGCTTCACCGTGGGAGGCGTTGGATTATTCCTTTGAGGTGCATCGGCAATGTGGAGGTGGATGCGGGCAGCCTGGAGTGCTGCCACCAAAGGCTGGGTGAATCCACGATCATCGGTGGTGGCCGGAGCAGGCCAGGGAGATCGCCACCCGGCCGTTTCAGCTGGTCACCGGCCGGGTGTGGCGCGCTCGGCCTTCGGCGGAGTGCGCCGGCCCCGCAAGCGAAAACTGCCTGGTTATGTGGGGGCGCTTCGAGAAAGGGGCGAGGGATCCCGCTCGGACACCTTCATCCAACCCCACACCATGCCCTAGAGGGAGATCAAACAGGGGGGCCTTCGGATTCTGATTGCACGACGGGTCCAAGGGAGCATCCCGCTCTGTGATTTCACTTCCAACGGGCTGATTGGACTCGCTCCCTGTTCTCAAAACAAGCTTCAAGTGGGACTCGCAGGCTTCGGCGGGTTGCTCAGCGTTACCGGCATCAATCGGCAGTTGCTTGAACTGTTGCCATGGACCCTGGCGGTGTATCTGCCGGCCCCAGGCCCTCGCTGGAGCCCCAGGTGCCGGCGCTGTACTGGGCTTTCGGGTCTGACCTGCACCGATGAGAACTTCAGCAGAAGGCCGGGGGGCCCATCGCCTGGCCGCCAGCCTCGGTCTTGCCTGATGCCCCTGGACACCAGCCCCGGCCCCAAGGTTCCGGGGGATCCGGAGGGGGCCTGGGACTCCGGCCACGGGGCCGGGTTCTAATCTCAATTGGCCAGCGCAGCCCCCGGGCAACGCCACTACCGCATGCACGGACTACGTGGTGGCAGGAGTGCCGGCGCTGGCTGGAGCGCGGAAACTGCCCCTCGCAACGGACCGCCGCGGGGCATTTCAGGTGGCCATTCGATGGGGAGGGCACGGCGCCTTGGTGTGCGCCTTCGCATCCAGGGCGCTACAGCTCTGTCTCGGCATGCGCCCCATCAGGCCACCCCCAGCCGCTCTGCCCCTTGGCGGCGAGGAAGGGCCTTCAAGTCGTAACCTCGGCCCCGACGCACCAGCTGGAGTGCCTGGGATTGCGTGCGAGCTGATCCCGCCTTCAGCGCCGCAGGCGGCTGGGCCCGTGCTAATCGACCAGGGGGACTCCGACGATCCTTTCCTGGGAGAGTCAGCTGCGGGCCGCAGGGATCTGGGAAGAGGCGGGCTCCAAGCGGCCGGCCCACCCCACTGACGCTTGAAGCGCCAGCCTGGCTACAACCACAGCTACTTTTCTTCATCGCTTTGCTTCATCGACGGGACCACCTGCGCCATCACGCTGTGGCCCTTGGCTTTGCGTCTCCAGGTTGACCGGGCGGCTTAAGGCACCAGGTTGACGAGGCTTGCCGGGGCACCACGATCCACCCGCGTGGGGCATTGGCCTTTCAAAGGCCACTTGAGGGCGATCTCGCTCTCGAGGGCCAAAGGGGACGCTCAAAAAAGGGTGGCGCATTCGGCATCGGCGGGCAACCTCCAGCTGTTGACCCCCGCCCACCTTGCCTTTCACCTGGATCACCAGTTGCACCGTGCCTGGAATCAGGCGGGTTGGGATCGGGCCCACGGGCCAGCGCTGGGCGGTTTGCACGGCTGCCATTCCCCACCCAGCCGTTGGCCACAGCTTCCTCGCCAGGTGGGGAGGCGAAGGGAGGGGGCCAGCAGGATCACAGGGCGCTTTTTTCAAAGGCTTCGAATCCGCCACAGGCTCCGGCCGGCCGGAACTCCAGCTTGGGCCGCCCCATGACGTTGCTGGAGGTTTCATTCAGCTCCGAGAACGGGCGGGTGTTGAAACTTGCGTAGTGGCCGGGGGCCAGATCGTCGCTCGGGAAAATCGCGGGGCGATGGCGGCGTGGACGGCCCGGCGCGTTCCTTCTTCAGCCGGGGTGGGGCTGGGCCGTTTTTGCGGCGGCTCCTGGGGTTTTTGGCTCGGCAGGCGCAGGTCCGCGGGGTTAACAGCAGTTTTTCCACCCAGGCCGCCCCACAAGGTCGCTGGCCAGGGGAGCGGGAACTGGCCCTTCCACATCGGCGGTTTCATCCCACTCAGTCTTTTTACCGGGTGGGGCGGCCTTGAACAGGGTGAAAACATTTCCGGGCGGTGGGGGCAAGGCCCGGTTAAGCGGTCGATTCCAACCACCGGGCTGGGATCCGGGACGGCCGTTGGGGACTTCGACCCTTGGGACATCTTCTTCGGGGAAGAAAGGTCTGGTCGAAGGGGGGCCGCCTCGCCATTCAATTCGGGGATCGCGGGATTTCGGGCCGGGGGAATCGCCCAAACCATTGCGGGGCCCGGGGCCCCCAAGTTATTTTTTTTTTTTTTTTTTTGCCGGGTCTTGCGGGGGTTTTTCTTTGTAGGGTGGGATGGGCCTGGGCCAACCCCATTGCCCTGGAGTGAGGCAAAGCGCTGGGAAGGGGGTTCATTCGAAGCTGGAGCAGGCCCCCCTTTGTTCGCGCAGCCCTTGGTTGAAAAAGCGGGAATTAAGCAGGGTATCTCTCTCT
>Ga0163217_1043907_pt1 | contig 16132 bp, 24 predicted proteins | sample SynspAceP_FD_185933 | JGI IMG/M metagenome (GOLD analysis project Ga0163217, IMG submission 185933) | Saline lake microbial communities from Ace Lake in Antarctica - Synechococcus sp. Ace-P (PacBio error correction) | ecosystem: Environmental > Aquatic > Non-marine Saline and Alkaline > Saline ... | reverse complement strand
CGCTTCGCCGAGCCGGCCCTTCGGTAGCGGGGGGGAATCCGGTTCTATTCCGAATCTGCGGCACCTCCGGGGCGACCGGCTGCCCTTACCCCAGGCGATTTGAGCTTCAAGCAAACACGGCTTTGCCCGGGATCTGCCCTGCAGCTCCGCCCCGCTTGAGCCCGCAGGTGGCAAGGGCGGGGGGGTGGAGCTGAGGCCTCCACTGACACAGCCGCGACCCTGTGCGCTTTCCCGGTTCCCGCTTCCACCTGCAAACTGGCTAATCGCCTCGAAAGCGCGGCCTGGCGAATCCAGGTGCGGATCGAGACTGTGCGGCGACGAGCCGATGCCCTACGCTTCGGCCTCCACCCCTATTTCAATGTTCATCGGTGTTTGCAAGGCCCCCGGGGCTGGCCACAGCCGAGGCGGGCTGAGTGAAGAGGCAGCCAGTGAACGCTCTGCGGGCTGAGGATTGCCGAACACTGTTCAAACCACCTGAACCATGGCCGAGGAGGCCACGCGCCCCAGGCTTTGCAGCGGGCTGGCGCGTTGCGTCGACCTGCCTGGCCGCCCCTGCAGGAGCCGTTGCGGCTTTGCCTGGATCCGCCGCCGGCCCCTCGCCCTTGAGTTTGCAAGCCCACACCCCCTTCGATCTGGCGGTGATCTTGGACCGGAACCGCGCGGTCCGATGCTCTGCTCGAGCCCTGACCGCTCCACGGGGCGCCTTAGGTCAGTGGCGACCGTCGACTGGTGGTGCCCGCCGGCGGCGTGCAGAGGCTGCAGTGCCGCTACGCCTCAGGCTGCTTTGAGCACCCCGGGGCAGGCGGCCGCGGGCCAGCTGCTGCTTCGGATCGAAACTCCCGCTTCACCGCTTCATCAGGGCGCGTGGAGGGGACATCGCTCCAGGCGGGCACTGCGTGGACTGCGGTTGTATGCAAGCACGGTCAGGTAGCCGCCGCTGCCGGCAGCAGCCTGCCCAGCAGCTCCTCCACCCGGTAGGCGGGGCGGGCTTCGGCGGTGGCCCAGGCGTAACCGAGGCCCACTGCCGGGCGCCCAAGCACCAGCGGGAAGATTCGCGCAGGGGCGCGGTCGGCCAGCAGCTCGCTGGCATGGCCGGGCAACAGCCCGAGCGCAGCAGCAACCCTGGGGCGCTTGCGCTCGCCGGAGGGCCACGGCCCGCCAAGGCTTCGAGGGCCGTTCGGGATCGAGGGCGCTGGCCGTTGGCAGGCCAGCGCCTCGGCCCGGCCCTGGATCTCCCGGCTCTTGGTCGGCAAGGGCCTCGGCGCGACGCGGGCCAGGCTGAGCAACAAAGCATTCTTCGGCCTCACCGGCCGCCCGCCAGGCTCAGGGCCGGGCGCCACCAGGTCGATCAAAACTCCGGCGTGAGGCTGTGTGAGCGCAGCAGTCCAGCGGCGCAGGCCATGAGGGCTTCGAGCGTCCCTGGCAAGCAGCCAGGCCCCGCCGGCTGGGGGCATCGCCGGTGGTGCGGCAGGGTCAGTTCGGTGATCAGGGCTCCGAGGACCCCCAGCTGCCGGTGTAACAGCCGCATCAGGTCGTACCGGCCACATTTCTTGACACCTTTCCGCGCGGCCCGTTGCCGCGACCCCATCGGTTCGCATAGGGCCGGAATGCCGATTCACGTGATCGCGCACACCGAGGTAAGCCGATAGGGCAGAGCCCACCGGCCAGGGCCGCGGGGCCACCAGGCCGCCGACGAGCCGGCCCCCCGAGCCTCGCCTTCACTGCCCAGGGCCAGCGATCCCAGCCACTGCCCGTGGCGTCCAGAGCTTTCCTGCAGCTTGGCGCAGCGGTGTTGCCGGCTTCGACGGTCACGGTGAAACGTCACCCGAGACGGCGTGGTCGAGGATGCGTTGAGGCGCCTTGGCAAGCTGACAACGGTGGCCGTGTCCTGCACGGCGGTCCCCAGCCCCAGCGCGCTGCCGAAAGCCAGCGCAGCCAAGGGGGGTCGCCTGGCCATGCAGGCTGCCGCACCAGCCCTTCAGTTCGTGGCTCAGGCGTGACACGGCACGAGTGCCATGGCGCATGGGAGTAGCGAATGGAGGCCGGCCCTGAAGATTGTCGTGATCGACGACGATCCCACCGGTTCGCAGGACGTGCACAGCTCCGCTGCTGTTGCGCTGGGACTCGGCACCCTTGCTGCCCGGCCTGCGGGGATCCCTCCCCCCTGCGCTTCCTGCATGGCCGACACCCGCGCCATGGGCCCAGCGCGGCGGCGGCGCGCCCGGGTTGCGCCAGATCTGCCGGGCCCTGAAACCGGCCCTGCCGAAAGCCGGTTTCTGGAGCAGTGGGCTTGCTGGTGAGCCGGCGTGACTCCACCCTGCGGGCACGTTCCCGCCTGGAGGTGGAGGTGATCGAGCAGGAGTCGGCGCCCTCGATGGCCAACCCTCTGCTGGTCGCCGTCGTGGAGGGCGGACCGCACCACGTGGAAGGGGGTGCAACCTGCTGCACGGTGAACCGTGTGCACCACTCCCCCTTTGGCCGCCGACAGCCGCTTCAGCTACGCACCAGCTTTCTGCCCGACTGGGCGGAAGCCAAAGTGGCGAAGCGGAAGGCGGCCAGGTGGCAGGATCGGCCTGGCGGAAACTGGAGCCCGCGAACGCCATTGAGGCTCAGCGCCCGACTGGCGGCCGCTTGGCCGGCAACCCCGCTGCTGGTGGGGATGCGGAGAAGGCCTGAGCAGCTCAGGGCCCTGGGGCGGCCGCTGCGCCAGGTGAGGGCGGCCGGTGCCGTTGGGCTGGCCGGCGAGGTGGCCGGCCGGGCGCGCGCTTGCTATTGCAATCCGGGCGGGCCCAGCCTTGCTGGAATGGCCTGCAAACCTCCACTCAACGCTGGAGGGCCCGCGGCCCTGGCCCAGGCTGCGCCGCAGTGGGGAGCACCGGTGCCCGTGGTAGTGGGCTTCCTGGGTGCCGTCAGCAACCGGCAACTGCAGGAGCTGCTGCTGGGAGCCGGCTTGTTTGGGCGTGGAGCTGCCGTGACGCGGGTGCTTGCAGCGTTGCGCAAGGCGCACACGCGCCAGCGCGGAAAGGCCTCGGGATGGCGGAGCCAAGAGCGGGATCTGGAGTTGGATCGGGACTGGAACTTTGAGCTGGAAATTGGAACTTTGAGCTTGCTGAAGTGATGGCCAACGTCATCGCCGCTGACCGCCACGCCGGTGCTTTTCACCAGCGGGGGGCTTTTGGCACGGACGCGAGGAACGCCCAACGGGCTGGGCCTTGGCTCTGGCCGCTTTGCAGATCGCCCGCCTGGCGCCCGGCTCCCCGTCGAGCTGAGCTATCTTGATCAGCAAAGGGAGGAACCACAGCCAGGGACGCTCCTGAGCTCCCGGGCTCGACCTGGGCACGGTTGCTGGCTGAGGTCAATTTGCCTGCCAGGGCTGTCAACGCTGCGGCTGCCAGCGATCACCCGCTCTTTCCCCGCCCTGCCCTGCTCACCTTTCGGGCAACCTCGGCCACAGCCGGCACCCTGCGCCAGGCCTGCGGCGCATGCAGGTTTCGATGACTTGCCGCCCCTGATCAGCAGCAGATCGATTCCATGGGCTTAACTGTGTAGTCCCACCACGTTGTTCAAGCTGACAAGGGGTGTGAGTCGCCAGGTCGGGGAGTGGTCACCACCGTCCCAAGACCTCACACCACCATGCATAGCCCACCCTCGTGGCCCGACTGACACCCATCAGTCGGGAACGGCTCATCCGCCGGCATCTCTATGAAGGCGTGCACTCAAAGCCCTTGCAGCACAAGCCGGGATCAGCCTGCGTACGGCCACAAGGTTGGCCTCCAGGTTTCGAGCAGGCGGCGTAGCGGGCACTGGCGGATCGACGGGAAGTGTTCGCGCAAAGCCAGCGGCGGAACGCTCGATCCCGCAGCAACTCCAGAGGCTGTAGACCTGCGGCACCAGCGCTGCACGACTCCCGCCGCATTCGCCAGGGCTCTCGGTGCGCCCCTCTCCACCGTTGGTCGGCTCAGAAAGGGCCTGGGCCTGCGGACGCCGGAAGAACCTTGACCCCAAAATCGTCTTGTTCGTCGCTACCAGTGGGAGCGCCCCGGGACATTGATCATGTCGGGACATCCAAACAGGCTGGCCAGGTTTGCAGCGGTCGGGCCACCCGCATCACGGCGACCGTCGTCCAAGGCTCCTCCCGAGGTGCCGGCTGCGAGGAAGGTTACATGTTCGCGATCGACGACGCCACCCGCCTGGCTTACGTCGAGGTGCCGCAGACGAGCAGAAGGCGGACAAACCGTGGCTTCCTGGCCGTGCCGTTCGGATGGGTTTCTGAACAAGGGGATAACCTGTCGCCGGATCCTCTCGGACAACGCCCCTCCTATCGCTCGGATGACTGGCGAAAAAGCCTGCCGGGCTCTGGATCTGAAACCCATCCGCACCAAGCCCCTTACACCCCGCAGACAACGCAAGGCCGAAGTATCAAAACTCTTGCGGAATGGGCCTATGTGATCGCCTACCAAACATTCGGATTGAACGCAACCGCATGGCTACCCCGCTATCTGGGGATCTATAACGGCAGCAGGTGCCACAGGCTCTCGGTGCCTCACTCCCTCAGCAAATGCCTGCCAGCGGCTGCTGATCGCGAAGGACCTGTGAGGAAAGCACACTTAAACCAGCAGCGGTTCAGTCAGAGGACGGGCAGGAAAGCCGGCCGCACCAAAGCCAGCCCGCAGCTCCTCACGGGCGGCCAAGCTGGCGCATCCCTCCAGCGTGATTCATTCACCAGTCCACAGCCTGGCATCAGGGCATAGGCCCGTGGGTCGGCCAACGGAAACATCAGCCCCGTGCCTTGAGTCGGCCACTCAGAGGCCTTGACGTGCGGAAGTGCTGCTGGAAAGGGGGGAATGGCGCGGGCGCGCTGCCGAGATCGGCTCCCGAACAGGGCGGCTCCCACTGGCCAGAGGGTAGGCGCCCAGGGCTGCCGGTTAAGGCCTCCACCAGCGTCCAGGGCGCGGCGGGCGTTGTGGATGGTGGCCTTGATCTTGCCGCGGTGCGGATGATGCCCGCATTGCCGAGCAGACGGGCACGGGCCGGGCCGTCGTTGTAGGCGGCGATCCTGGTGAAGTTCGAAGCCATCGAGGCCTCGCGGAAAATTCTCCGCGGTTTGGCTAGGATGGTGAGCAGGAGAGGGCCCCGATTGAAAAGGCCCTCCAGGCAGATCTTTTCGAACAAAAGCGTTGGTCGTCACGGGTGGGTGGGCCCCATTCGTGGTCGTGGTATTGGCGATAGCAGGGTTTGCCTGGCCGCCCCACCAAACAGCGGCAGATACGTCATCGGCTGTGAGCAGAAACCCTTGATCGGAACGTTTTCAAGGTCGTGCTTCTCGTCGAAGTGGTTGATCAAACGGGTGTTGGTTGTTCTAGACCGTGGCCGCCAATTACCGGCCGGTTCGAGCATGCCGCGTTGCTGGAGCGAATTGAATCATCCATCGGAATCGGGTTAATTGCCATCGAAGCAGGCGGTGCAGAAGTTGCGGCCTTGTTCCGTGGGCGGCCTCGAGCATGCCGGCCTGGCTTCAGGTTAGGCCAGGGGTCGACCCCCAGATTGCGCGGTGATCTCTCGAGGGTGTTAGCGGCGGCAATCAGTGCTGCCTGGTTGTCGATGCGATGCCGTAGAAAGCAGGGATGGGTGACGGGCGGTGAGCTGATGCGCATGTGCACCTCCGTAGGAACCGGCCTCGCGCGGGCCTGCACCAGCTTTGCGGCTTGTGGTGCACGCCACGATTCGAGTCCAATCGATCACCACCAACCCGCTTGCGGCCCAGCACATCGGGCAGGGGATTGAGCTTGACGCGGAATACCCGCCTCCCGCATCCCTGGGTGGGCTGGATGAAGGTGCGGCCGACATAGCGATGTTGATCAGGCCATCGCATTAGGGAATGCCACTTGCCTTGAGAAAACCGATCGCGCTGGAATGCCGGAATCGGGAAACCCCGATCCACATACTCGGCCTCCGACTCTGATTCGGGTTGGCGGCAGCACCATGTGCGATTTGCGGTGGCGGTAGCTTGTAGGCGATTCGCCGAAAAAGCGACTGTCCGGGCGGGCGAAGTAGAATCATCTCGAACACCGCACAACTTGGCGGGTTCCTCAATCCAGCGCTGCCGCAGTGGCACCGACGCACCGGCCTGGAATAATCAGTCCCACGGGTGCCACATCACCGTCATAGGAAGCGCCGATGATGTCGAGACCGGCAGGATTCGCTGCTCACCACCCATTGGCCTCGTGCTTTTCGCCGATGTGACGAAACCCAAAGGACGCACCCACGTAAACCAGCACGCAAGCAAAACAGGCCCTTCCGGCGTCGTACGATTGCCAGGCTGAAGGCACCACTGGCACTGGCTTGCCGCCGCCTTGATCGCGCCTCCCAGCCGACCCCCATCCCACCGGCTCCTGGAGCGCCCAAAGGCGATCAGCTCGGAATCGGTGGTGGAGTAAATTCACCGGCGAGGTGTCGAGCGAGGCGCGGCAGCTCGGTGGCGTGACCAGACTGCCGTTGTTGGGCAGGGCGAGCGGCCCACCGGTCAGCGCCACCACGGGCTGGGCATGCTGACCTTGCTGCTGCGGTGTGGAATAGCGGTTGTGTGGCCGATCGCCAAAGGTCGCCGGGCATGCGCTCCAGCCACGTCCTGATTCGAACACCTGGCTGACCAGGCCCATGTCCTTTGTGCAGCTGATCTTGGCCGCCGTTGAACACGGCGATGCAGGGCGATTCCTGGCCGCGGTGCTGCAGGGCGTAGAGGCCGAGTAGTGAGGTTGGCCACCGGGCTGGCCGGGGGCGTAAACGGCGAAGACGCCGCGGGCCTCCTCAATCCGCGGGCCGCTCGGGCAGATCGGGAGTTCGGCCCGGCTCGGCTGGTGAAAGCCGGGGTGCGCAGAAAGCCAAGGCCCCGTTCAACCATGAAAGTTGTGCTGCATGTGCCAGGGGGGGGGGGGGCGCGTGGCAGCCAGACGACTGGGCAAGGCCTGCTCATAGATCTCGGCCAGGTCCGTCCACCTGCTTCGCCAGCAGCGCGCCGCGCCGCCAGCGCTGATCTTGCAGCCGGCCATTCGGGCACCTGGGCCACTGGCGAGCGGTTGGGGCGGGAAACGCCGGCTGGCACGGGATTCAGGCTTTCCGGCAGCTTGGAGGCCAGCAGCGCCTTGCCACTGCGGCAGCCGGCCGGCGGGACACCACTCACCAGCCCGCGGCACCGCCTTCGGCGAACAGGGGGAGCCGATCCAGGCGGCAGTCGCCAGCGGCAAGGCCAGCTCGGCCCCCAGGGCCCGAGGCGGATGCAGCACTCGGCCGCGCCACCGCAGCCGCCGTCGCTGAGGTCGTGGCGGAGGGCCAGCAGGCCCTGGCTGATCCGCTTGCGCAGCAAGGCCTGCACGCGGCAACTCCGGGCCAGAATCGGTGCGGTGCGGGCGGCCCGTGGACCCGTCCATGGGATTCCGCTCGAGGTAACTGCTGCCGGCCAGGGCCCGAGGTCGATCCATCGGAGGCTTTGCTTGGCCTGGTTGCAGTGCCGGTTTCCAGCGGCACGGCCCAGCAGCCAGATCGTGTCGCGGCCTGCTTCCAGGCCAGGCCCGTCCACCCGGGTGAGGGTCGATGAACCAAACCCACCATGCCACCACCGGCGTGGGGCTGGATCGGCTGGAGGCCGCCATCGGGCCGGCGCGGTGTCGTTGTAGAGGGCAGACATGCGCCGGGACCGGCGTGGCCAGGGCCGTGCAGGCCTTCGGAGATCCCCCGAACAGGCCATCGCCAGCTAGCCAGTAGCGGTGGGTGTTTCCGGTGAGGAAATTGAGGTGGTCCGGTGACAGCAGCGGCTCGGCGCCGACCAACTGAGGTTGCCGGGCCGCCTCTGCCACCGCCCGGCGTCGCACCGCGCGCGGATCGAGCGACCACCCAGCGGTTTGGGGCAATCCACCGTGCGGCCCCACGCCCCGGGGAGGGCCTGAAGCGGCCCCTTCCCCGTTCTCGGGGCCGCAGCCGCAGCAAACCGCCGGCATCAGCGCCACCCGGCACACAGCACCGTGTTGCCTGCACCTGCTGGTCGTTACTGGCGGTAAACCCAGCGCTTGCTTGGCGATTGGTGGTGCCGGTCATCCAAGGGGGGGGCAACTGCCTTGAGAACCGCGCCCCACGGCAGGAGCTGGCCGCTAGCGGGGGTTGATGCCTTCTGCGCAGGCGCCGGCGGCAGGCTGGCCTTCCCGCCAGGCCAGTTGGCGCTGGGATCTCCGCCGGGCTCAGCGAGCCAAGTCATGGTGGTTGATCGGGGGGTGTATCCGGGCCGAAAGGCATTGGCTGGCACTCGGCCGCCACCGCAGCCCGTGTGCAGGCACCCTGACCAGGGCTCGTTCCAGCACCCGTTCCACACGGCATCCTGCAGGGCCCCAGCGGCGACAGCGCGCCATCAGCGCCTCCTCGCGGCCTTGGTCTTTCACCACGAACGAGCATGCGCCTCCTGGGATTCCGAGGCAGGAACTCGTAGGCCGTCATTTGCCCGTTTCTCGCGCCGGCACCCAAATTGCGAGATCCAGCTCGATCCCCAGGCCACCCTTGGCCGCCAGTCCGAACAACTGCAGGTGAGCCGGCGGCGCCCATGTCCTGCGCGCGGCCACCACATCCCGCTCTGAAAGCCTTCCAGGCAGGCCTCAATCCAAACCCTTTTCGAGGAAGGGATCACCCACCTGCACGGACGGGGCGATCGTCGAGAGAGGCGGCGCTGAGCTCAGGGCCGAGGGCCAAAGCTGGGCCCCGCCAGCATGCCATCGCGGCCGGTGGTGCTGCCCACATAGACCACCGGATTGCCGACCCCGGCCGCCGCCCGAGCGACGATCTTCCTCGGTTTATCCATTCAGCCCCAGGGGCCATGGGCGTTCACAGGGGTTGCCGCTTGTAGGCGGGATCGAAGGCCATTCTCCGCCACGGTGGGTAACGCCAACGCAATTGCCGTAGGGGCCATGCCGGGCCAGGCACGCCCTCGATTCAGGCCCAACGTTGCGGGGGTCTCGAGGGGCCCAAAACGGAGGGCTTGAGCAGCAATCGGTCGGGCGCCCATGGTGAAAGATGTCGCGCAGGATGCGCCCACGCCGTGGGCCGCCCCCTGGACGGCTCCACCGCCGGAGGGGTGTTATGGCTCTCGATCTTGAAGGCAAAGCCGCGGCCCGTCGCCAGATCCACCACACCACGGCAGTTCTCGCCTGGCCCACCAGCACCCCGGGGCCCGGTGCGGTGGGAAACGCTCGAGCAGGGGCCTGGCAGTTCGTAGCAGCAGTGCTCCGACCACATCCCCGAACCTGCCAGCTCAGCCCGGTTCGGCTCCCGGCCAGCCGCCGGCACGACTCTCGTATCGGGCCTGGGAGAGCCTTCGCCGCCGCAGGGGCAGCGGCCACGAAAAAGGGCGGGAAGCAACCAGGCAAGGCGAACGACAGGAGTTCAGTCTGACGGAGGGCGATCCGGGCCCTCAGACCCAGGGATCGGGATCGCGACTGGAGTCGTGGCTTGCGGCCGGGCCGCCGGGGGCAATCCGGGATATCGTGCCGTTTCCCAGCTCCTGTTCGAAATCCTGTCGAATCCAGGTTCCAGCTCGGGGCTTGTCCAATTCGCGTTCAGGCCTTCCGGCTCTAACCAACCGCTTCGTCCCAGTCATCAAGGGGATCGCTGGCCCGGGGGCCGTGGGGGTGGTTCAAAGCGGAATCGCTGGCTCGCGGGATCGGGGTCTCCCAAACGGGGCTCTTTCCAGCCACCCTCCAAGCCGCTCGCTCAAAGCGATCACCCACCTGCTGAAACTGGGCCACGCAACCGGCTGGTTTCCTCGCCATCTGATCCTCCAGCGGGCGAGACCGGCGCAGCAGCTCCTGGCGCACACTGGCCCCGGCGGCCAGCGGCAGGTCAGTCGAGGCCGCGCAGGCGGTGGCCACCAGGCCCGGTTGCTTGATCGACGATGCCGATCGGGCGTCAGTCGCCAAGCGGCTGCTGCCCGGTAGGCGGGGATCGCTGCGGGCCACCAGGTTAATGCAGGATCCGGCCCGGTGCGCAGCTCCACCGCCGCATCCACCACCGTGGCGAGCACGCTGCCATCGCTGCCGGTTAAAAGCGCGTCGAACAGGGTGGGCAGGCGAATCAGAGAAACGCTTTGCTCGTTTCAGCTGGCTCCCCTGCACCATCGCTTCGGCTCACTGAGGCGCGCAGCTGGTTCAGCTGCCAGATCAGGACGGCGCACCGAAGGCGGAAGCTTGCTCGCCCAGCCCAGCAGCCGGTTGCACCGGCGGGTGCATCCAGCCGATCAGGCGGCCGCCATGTCCAGGACCCTGATCGCAACGCACCGCGCAAATCGCAGCAGGTCACTGAAGCAGCAACTGCTGGGGGAGGGGCACGGAGGCAGCTGCGGAATCTAGCACGGGCATCACCAGATAGGTGTAGCCGGGATCCTCCACCGGCACGAAGAACGGCTGGGGTGGTGGGGCATTGCAGCGCAGCTCCCACCCCGTTCGGCGGCCATCGCCTTTGAGCCTGTTCGAAGCAACGTAGCGGGACGTTGAAGGCGATGGCGGATCGCTCCCCGCTCACCACGGCGGCCATCCTCGGCGCCGAACCCACGTCCTGGGCATCGGCGCTGATCTGAGGCGGCCGGCGGGCCGGATCACTGCTGATTTTCACCACGTTGTTGTGTGATCGGCGAGCACGGCACCCGCTCCAAGGCGGTGGATTGAAACGCCGGACGATCCACTTCCAGGCTGCGCTGAAAGCTGGTGGGGATCAAAGCTGCCGTAGTTGGGGTAGTTTTGCCATCCGAAGGGCTTGCGGCTGGTGAGCAACCTGGTCGGCCCAGAGGGAACACCACCTGGCCCCGGGTCGGCAATACAGGCTCACCGGCTCCATGCGACTGACGGCCGGAGAGCAGGGCGCTCCAGTTCCGCGCAGGGAACGGCTGGGCACCGTCACGCAAAGCTCTCGCTGGCCTCACTGTCGCCTGGGGGGGGTTGGTTGTCAGAGGTTGGGCGGCATTGATCGAGGCGCAGCACGAGCAGGCGATGGCCGTCGGGTGGGCGGCGCATTCCAGGCCCGCGGGCCTCCAGCCGAGGTGCAACGCCGGTGAGCAGTTTGCTTGGCCTCATCGCCGCTGCTTGGCCAACAGGTGGCGCGCAGGCCTTTCACTCAGCGGCATCCACGTTGGAGGCGGATCGGGGCGCCGGGTCCTGCAGGGCACGGGCAGATCGGGAAAGTCTTTCGGCCGATAAGCCCGATTTTCGGGGTAGCTGCCCGAGGGGCTGGTGAGCTCCCACCTGCTCCTGTGCCTTCCTCGCAGCTGAGAGCGTGGATCGGGCTTCGGCGAGAGCCGCGAGGACGATCTCGCCGAAACAGGCGGGGACGGCAGGGTGAATGGCGCCGCTGGTTTCCACCGCCGCCGGCAGGCTCGTCTGGATGCCGAGGCTGAGATTCGAAGACCGGTGAGGCTGAGCCGGCCGGTTGCCGGCATCAGCGTGAGCAGGCACGGTTGGCGAGCACGGGGTGGGTCGGACGACTGGCGACCGCCGGTACTGCCAGCTGAAGGCTGGTGCTCAGTTCGTCTGGGAGCAGACCAGCTTCATGGCGTTTGAATCATTCGGGGACAGGGACACCCCGCTCACAGGCCCCACCAAAACGGGGGGTTCCACAACCGGGCTCCATCCGCAAACGGCACAGAGCCACAAAGCCAGGGCGATCACGCTCTTTTTGCTTACTGCATCACTACGGGTTAAAAGGATTAAAAAAAAGAAGAAAAGACCCGTAGCCGTAGGGGTTGTGGGAAAACCGGTGGAAAACGTTGAGCCCAGTGATTTCAAGGTTTTTCAGCGTTTAGTTTGATTGGGGAATGAAAAAGCCATTGATACCCTTGATCAAACGTTTCCACAACTCCCCTGCCGGGGGAAACGTTGGCGCACTTCGGCTCGGTCGAGTTCTCTGCCGGTTCTCCCCCGATCCGGCGCGGTTTTCACGCAGCCCCGATTTCGGCCAGTTTCCGTCGACTGAGTTAAGGCTTTTCTGCCGCCAGTTCAGGGCCTAACGACCGTTTCAGGGCCTCTGGAGATGTTTGCGTGTGCGATGGAGGCATGCGTACACCCCCGCAGTGCCAGCCTGTTTCAGCAGCTCGTGGCCGTTCTCCGCAGGCCGATGCCCTCAGCCATGATCCTCGACATCGCGTTAAGCAGTTCAGCAGGTTGTCGGGCGCCGGAAGCGCTCAGAGCCATCACAGAGGCCACCACATCCAACGCCAGGGTCCAGGCCGGCGGTGCGAAGCTTGCCGTCCGCTGTTGTGCGATGGCGGTGGCGGATCCTTGAGGCCATTGCCCGGTTGAGCAACACACCCACCGTGCGCCTGCTGGCAGCTCATCACTGGTGTTTGCAGCAGCCGCCACCGGCGGCACTGGCGGGCGCAAGGAAGAGCCTTCCTTCGCGGCCCAGCAGCTTGAGGCCTCCGGATAGGCCTGGTCGGTCACGGCTGGAAGGCGCCACCGCTCTGTTCGCGCAACCAACAGGCCTTTCTCGCGGATTGGCGGGATTGCCGATCCGGGAATCGCGCGTGGCAATGTGTCGGGCTGCTCCACGGTTGTGGCCCGAGCACCAAGCGGCGCTGAGCCGCTCGATTGGAAGCCCATCATCCGCGGCAGGCGCGGCCAGTGGCCCGCCGCCTGATACTCCTTGAAAACCATCCAATAGGCGCTGAATATTGCCGGCGTTGCCCATCGGAATGCAAGAGCAGTCCGGGGCCTCACCGAGGGCATCGACCACCTCGAAGGCCGCTGTCTTTCTGGCCCTGCAGGCGGTAGGGAATGACCGAGTCACCCAAGGGTGCCGATAGCGTATCGGCCAGCTCGCGCCACGATCGAAAGGGCCGATCGAAGTTGCCTTTCACGGCCAGCACTTCGGCGCCGTACACCCAGGGCCTGGGCCAGTTTCCCCTGGGAGACATAGCGTCGCGGGAATGAATTCACAAAGGGCCCGCAGCCGCCGCGGCGGGATAGGCGGCGGCGGGCCCGGCTGAAGGTGTTGCCGGTGCTGGCGCCAGATCACCGCTTCGGCGCCCGCTTCTTTGGCCTTGCTCACCGCCATCGTCAATCCCCCGATTCCTTGAAGCTGCCGGTGGGATTGAGGCCGGTTCGTATTTGGAGAAAGACCCGGACGGCCACGTCCGCATGCGCTCAGCAAGCGATGGGGCGGATCAAGGGGTCGCCCCCTTCGGCGCAGGGTCACCACCGGCGTCTGATCGGTGCCGGCAACCCAGCGCCGATAGGCTTCGATCAGACTGGCCAGTTCCTGCAGTCGTCGGCCTCGCGCCCAGACGTCTGAGAGCGGAGAGAACGGGCACGATTCGAAGCAAAAGGGGCGGATTCGAAATCTTACGCGCCGGCTCAGGGCTCCTTCGGTTGGGCTGGAGGCTCAGCCTTCCTCGCGCAGGCCATCAGCGGTGATTCGAGAAGAAGCGCCACAGATCGCGCAATCGAACTGGCCTTGTCAGCTTAGGGGCACCAGGGCCGGCAGCTGATCGCCGAATTCATTAACCGGGTAGGCCTGCCAGGAAGCCGACTGGGGTGATCGTGCCGTCGCCTGGCATGGGGGAGACCCCAGGATCACGGCGGCCCGGAGTGCCGCGAACGCCAGATCTGAGGAAGCAGCTGGAGTGGCCGATGATCGGGCCAGGACGCTCCAGCCAGAACCTCGCGATTCGAGTTGCCCAGCAGGCGGCGGTCAGCACCAGCGTGCAGTGGGACACAGGCTGATTGCAGTAGCTTCGAAACCTCAGCAGGATCTTTGGCGGCTCAAGCTTGAACAGATCGGCCAGAGCCCCTGGCCTGGCCTGTTTCAGCGAAGATGGTGAAATCGCCACAGAATCGAGCGGCGAAGGGCTCCGCTCACCAAAACTCTGCTCGGCGCCTGCCAGCCCTGAGCCCAGCCAGGCTGAAGACTGAGGACCGAGCAGCCCCAAGGAGTGTTCGAGCGTGGGCAAGTTGCGTTCCTGTTCGGCAGCCGAAACTCTAGAGCTTGTCGCTGCGGCGTCAATCCCGCTTCGCGCTACGGATCTCCCTGGGTCACAAGCCACGTCCCGCCAGCAGCCGTACCACGCTGGCGTTCGGCCAACCTTGGGCCACCTTGACGCCCATGCGGCCGCAGGGTCCGTGTTCGGGCCAGCAAGTCCGTGGCAGGGCGTCAGCAGCCAGGTTGGGGGCTCCGGGAAACCCCGGCAGTTGGCGGGATCTCCAGCAGGCGGTTGATTGGGCTCCAGGTTCAGTAACGGATCCCGCTCTCGATGGGGACGACCACGGGGCCTGGAGCGCAGCCGGGGGGCTGCAACCGCTTCGGCAGTCCGGGCCACCCGCCCTGGAAAGCGCCCCGCCAACGAAAGCGCATCACCTGATCCACCCAGGCCGGTCCACCAGCGCTGGCGCAGGGCATTCCCACCCTACCCGCCCGTTAGGCGGAGAAGAGAAATCCCGCACCTGATCCAGCAATCCCTCCACATCAGCTTGCTCCTGCAGGGAAAGCGCTGCTGATCAGGCTCTCAGCCGCTGCCAGCGGAAGTCCGTCAACCGATGCGGAAGAGCATCTCGCCGCAACTGCGGCGAAGAGATACCGGGTCGGGATCTCCATCAGCGACGGGCGAAAGTAGGATAGGCCGGCACGAGGATCTTAGAACTTCCGGATCCACGCTCAAGGCACATGCCCTCCACGCGTCACCAGGCGAACGAAATGATTCAGGGCCCCGTAATAGGGCGGTAGCTGAAAGGGGAGTGCGAGACATCACCCCGAGAGGTCGTCCTAGGTGACGGCCTTTTGAAATCCCATCCGGCTCACCCCCATCCTCCGGGCCTGGCCGGAACACCGACTCGAAACGCCGGCCGATTTCTGGGGCCAGGTTCACCTTCTCGCCAGGAAAAACGAGGGTGACGAAATCGGTGGAGAGCGCATCGGAAATTTCGGTTTTTGACCCAGGTGCACCACCGCCTGGTCAGGGCCGGTGCGTTGAAGGGCCCGGCCTCACTTCGCTCATCATTGCCGAAAATCCAGGAAGGCCAAGGCCGGCCGTCGGCCATCGCCAGGCAGGTTGCCGGGGGTGGGGATCGGCGTGGAGAAGCCGTGTTCCAGCAGTTTGCTCCAGGGCAGCAGTCACCCCCACATTGACCATGTCATCGGGGTCGATGCCGGAGGGCTTCGCACGGCCCTTGAGGTTGGTGAGCTTGACCCATCAATCCATTCCATCGTCCGCACCCGCCGCTGGTGGGCCTGGCGGTAGTGGGCCGGCACGGCGATGCGGGGAGTGCTGGTGGAGCCTGGCGAAGCTTCGGCATTTCTCCGCTTCGTGGAGATAGTCCATCTCCTCGAACACCAGCATGCCGAGCTCGTCGATCAGGGCGGACCAGGGTTGTTCGGCTTGCGGATCAGGCTGAACTTTGCGATCAGCCACTGGCGGATTGTTTGCGCAACGATGTAGAGAGGCCGAGCGTTGATCTGCTCCGCGCAGCCCCGGAAACGGCTGCACCTTCACCGCCACCCGCCTGGCCATCTTGAGCCGGCCGCGGTGCACCTGGCCCAGGAGGCCGCGAGAGATCGAGTTCACGATCGGAAAAGGCTGGGGCGTTAAGATCCACACGCTGCCCCCCAGGTCTTCTTCGATTGCAGGCCATCGCCAGAGGCTCACTCTCGAAGCCCGGCAGCTGGTCTTGCAGGCGGCGGAGCTCATCGAGCAACATGCCGGCGGCACGATGTCGGGACGTGAGGAGAGGGCCTTTGGCCGGGCCTTGATGGAAAAGGGGCCGGGGCCGATGCTGGCCAAGGCAGCTCAGTTGCATTACACCGGCCCTGGCTACTGGGCCACGCCTCCTTGTTTGGGCAGCGGCCGCTGAAGCATACAAACAAAAGCCCCAAACACCGAAGCAGGGAAAAAAAAACAGGGGGGAAACCGATCGGCACCCAGGGGGTCTGCCAGGGGACCCGCCGGAAACAGCCGCCTTGGATTTTGGCCGGCGATAAAATCCGGACTTGATGGGCGGGGCCGGGGGTCGTAGGCGGAAAAGGGGGGCAAGGGGGCCAGCGGCCTTCGGTTTGAAAAAATCCCCCCGCTGGGAAAAAAGCCACGACGAATACCCCCATCCCCCCTTTCCCTTCG
>Ga0163217_1025241_pt1 | contig 16132 bp, 24 predicted proteins | sample SynspAceP_FD_185933 | JGI IMG/M metagenome (GOLD analysis project Ga0163217, IMG submission 185933) | Saline lake microbial communities from Ace Lake in Antarctica - Synechococcus sp. Ace-P (PacBio error correction) | ecosystem: Environmental > Aquatic > Non-marine Saline and Alkaline > Saline ... | reverse complement strand
CGTTCCCCAGATGCGCCTGCCAGGCTGCCTGATCGGCAAAACTGCTTGTCGTCCGCTTCGGCGCACAGCCGGATTGCCGGACTGCGAGTGAACGGCGGCGCATATAGGGCAAGCGCTTCGGCATTGATCACGTAATCTCATGGACCGGCGGCGGCAGCAGTTCCAAGGAAGTTCACGCGGGCTCTTTCGAGCCGGTCGTTGCCAAAACAGGCGAAGTGATTCATTGGCGATCTGGTTGCAGACCCCAATTCCTGGCCTGTGACGCGCCCCGGTATCATTCGACGTCACCAGGCAGCCGTTTTCAAGGCCGGCGCGCACCACATCGCGCGCTTCTCCACGAAGCTGTCTTTCCCATCGATCAGCAACCCGCACCACCTGGCGCTTGGAGATTTGCGATGCCGATCGCGTCAAGCAGCGTGACCAATCGCCGCACAGTTACTTGGCCCTTGATGATACTGGGCAGAAACGAAGCGGCGGCAGATGTGCGCCCGACATGGGCTCGTCGATGCCGTCCGCAAGCGGTGCCGGACCCCGGCGCGTCCATCCGGCGTGATCCGCGGCTCACGCCCGGAACCGGATCACCGCGGGCTGCGCACAAGGTCCTGAACGAAAAATCTTGATACCCCTGAAACGGGGAGCCCTCCGGAACTTCGGCTTCGATGACACGATTCATCGACGATGTCCGGTGCGTGTTTCTTCTTGCGGTCCGGCGCTTCCCGGCACACCGGGCAGGCTTCTGCTTGCTGGCCTCTTCCATCCGCTAGGGCTTGCGGGCTGATATCGGCGGCCCTTCAGACCTTTTCAGCCGGGAAATTCTCAATCGCGTTGTTCGGCGATGGTCTGCTTCAGGGGACGGCAACTTCGCCAAGCGGGTCCAGCACAGTTGCTTTCAGATCGAAAATTCGACAATTCATCGAGGGCATGAGAGGGTGGCTTGGACCATTGCGCTGATAGAGACGAAATCGCCAGGCTTGGAAATCCCACCACAACAGATGAGTCAATTCGACGCAACAACGGCGTGTCCCGCAACCTCCAATGCCCCGAGGTTTTGCCCTGTTAACCATCGCGTCGATCTTTCGGTTTGATTCTCAATCCGGTCGATCAAACTCATCGACAAACAGGACGCCCGGCGAGATGCCCACCTCGCGTCGGCCTCATCTCGGGATTCACCAAGCCACAGATATGTTCAACAACCCCGCTGCTGTTCACGGTTTGGTAATTTTCATCTGCTGGAGTGCCCTCAATCGTTCAAGGCGGGCGGGCACCTACAGCGCGCTTTTTGCGATGTTTTGCCAGGCTTCTTGGCAGGGCGTTTGTTATCGCTGCGAACCGTTGGGCGGCGCGCTCGTTGCGTGCGATTTACGAATCGGGGTTCTTGGTTGAGGCGGCGCAGTAGTCGCGGCGTTACCGGTCATGGGCGAAAGCCCGTCCTTATCTGAGGCGTGCGAAAGATGTGCGCCAGTGCGCGGGTTCGCGCATTCGGGTAGCATGGCGGCGCGTCATCGCAAAAGCGCGGCGCTTTAGGGTTGTATCAAAGTTGCCGCGGTGACACCCGCATCGCCCAGCCACAGGTTCAGGATACCGCATCGCCAGGACGGTCCTTTGCCAGGTAAAGACGACCACCAGTCGAGAACCAGATCATCTTGATCGACACGTTCAGGCGGAAATACGCAGAATGGACTAGCCCGCTCGGGCCTCAATCCACGCCATCTGCCTTCTCTGGAAGCCCCCAGCCCTCGGCCAGGTGATCTCGAGGTACTCGCGCGATAGCCTGGCATTTCAGCGACCGGATCGGTGCCGGGCCGGTCGGCCCCGCAGTTAGGCGCGCCCACCGCACCGCCCGATTCATCCGGTCACGAAACTAGTTCTGGGTCCACCGTTCTGGAGTGTCCTTATGTGCGCAGGTCATACTTGGCATGAGGCGCCTTCATAAAGTTGGGTCGCAATATTGTCACTGCCTGCCGCGTCCCCAATCGCTGACCAGATCGTCGACCGGGGATCACGGCGATGCCCACGCTCGCGGGCCACCGCCTTTTCACTTTTGATCGCGGACGAGTCCGTTTGCCGACGTTTCTTGCCTCAAACTCGCTGGGGCCTTGTGGTAGAGCTGAGACCAGCTGTGGTTCATGACGCCCCTCCTGTTTAAGCCGGACGACGCATTGCGTTGAAGAACGTCGGGTCCATTTGCGCCCGCAGACAGCGTCGAGGTCCGCTTGCAAACCGGCGCAGGATTTCAGGGCGATTGGGCGACCGTCAATACGTTCCTTGCGCTCGGTGGGTAGGTGTTTTTTTGCAGAACGGTGCCGGAGCTTTGCCGCGTCCCCACTGCATGCGGCTGACTTGCTCGCGGAGATAGTTTGGTCCTTGCGGGCCATTAAACGCACCGCGTCCGTAGCTCTCCTCGTGGTTCTGTTCGATCAGGGCCGCCGGCGATAAAGCTGGACCGCCTTCGCGGCCCCCAAAGAGATAGCCTTTCAGACCGGCTCCCCCTGCCCGCACTTCTTCGGCCGAGGTGATCTGGGGAGGATCAAGGCTTGAGGCCCCACTGGCGCGCTGGCGGCTTTTTTAACGCAGCCTCGCACGCATCCCTCGGTGGCGGCAAATGAAATCTTCGCCCGGTTGGCCAGCCCTGCGCGCCATGGCGGCGGCGATTTTGCGCTGTTGATCTGCGCGATTACAGCAGTGCAGGTCGCTTCGGTCTGCGAGTTCGGGATTTCAGCCGGATTGATGTCTTCCTCGACCAGCAGATTGACCTTCGTCACGCATTCGCATCTCGCTCGCGCGCGCGCTCGCTCCGGGGCGCCCGGTACCTGCGCAGAAGCCCTCCGGTACTTTTGCGGAAAGAGAAATTCAAATGACCCGCACCGTTTGCGCTGCTCGAGGTCAGCAAACGGGTCATCAGTCAAAACCTCAGCTCAATTTCCTGGCAAGTTTTGCGCTTGAGGACCGGCGATCTTGATCGCACTGGGTTCAGTTGTGGACACCTCACCGAGCGGTTCGAGCGGTCGGGAATGTTCGTCTCCGCACGTTCCGGGCGGTGGTTTGGTCGTCAGTCCAGCGCTCTCGATGCAGCCCAAGTTCGCAAATGTGGATTTTTGTCGGTTGGTGTACCGCGCTGGAGTTTAATCCACAGACCAAGCGGGGCCGGTTAATCGCAGCGTAGGTCGCTTTGCGTCCGCCTTGACCCATTCTTGGCGTGCGGCGCCCTTGCCACTGTTGCGCGGGAAATGCGCCCCAGACCGCTCAAACTCGTCGTTGGAAGGCTTTCGCAGGGCTTCGTGCAATCCGGGCCAATGCGGGGTTGGTTGGTGCATATCGCTTTTACGGCCCTGAGTTGGCGAGCTGCCCATTTTGAGGCGGGGCTATTTTCGCCATCAGCAAGTTCAAACCTCTGTCGGCGGCGACGCGCATCGCCGCATTGCGGTGATCATAAGGTTTACCCAACTGTGTTTATAATTCTGGTTTACGCTAATTGGTAATGGTGTTCGCCTTGGTGGGGCAATGGTGTTTTGCCCTGGAGCAAGACCGCTTTGCCCTGTGGGGCAGAGCCATTTGCCTTATCAGGCACAGCAATTTTGATCCCACAATTGGAATACCATTTTGTCCGGTCTCGGGGATCGGGTGTTGTTGGTTGGCGACCAAAATGAGGCCTTCGTCTTCCAGGCACCGTCGCGCTCATGCGAACTGCTTTGCGGTCAGATATGGAAACAACGTCGTGAAGCTCGGAACACTGTTGTAGGACCATTTGCCAGCCCAATCGGATAATGTTGGTGCTTCGTTGGCTGCGATATTTTTTCTGCAACACCAAAAAGATGTTTTGGTAGATTACCGCCGCACTGATACCGACGCGCTTGCGCTATGTTGTGTGTCCTCAATCTCGCACTGGCCTCTCCTTTTTTTTATGCGTTAAAATAGGCAAGCCCTTGATTGCAATGGACAGGCAGGCCAAACCGCACGCAGGCGAGGTTCCATACGCTGGCGCATCCGCCTGCGTTGTGTCGGGGGCGCCCATCGCGCGCACGGCACTCAGCAAAGGATCGCGGCCCTTTTTTTTCGTCACGCTTCAATTTTTGCCTGATTCCGTGAAATGTGCTTTGGCGGGGACGGCTGGGCCGGGATGATTTCAACCGGGATGCCTCATTTGGCGCGCGGCCCAGCTGAGGACGTTTGGCGGTCAGACAATCGTCAGCAGGGTCGTTTCCCAGTTTGTTATGGGTCGCCACAAAGGGACTTCTCGATAGCGATGAACTGGGCGCCATGCTCTGCGATCAGCCGGTGGGCCATGGCCTTTGGATTTGCTCAGGCGGGTTGCGTGGAACTTGGCCCTCACCCTTTGACTTGAGATTCAAGCGTCCACAACGTAGGACTGCCCTCAAGGGGGCCAACCGCGACGCCGGTCTTGTGGTTGGCCAAAATCGCAGCGCCGCCGATGATCATTATTCGGCCGCCCATGTCGGCTTCCATTTGCCGGCTTGTTACCCTCGCCCTTGCGATTGAGGAGGTCCTGGATCCGGCTTATCGGCTTCCACGCTCATTAGGCGTCGGACGGGCAGGGCTTCTAAACGTGCGCCAGTAGTCGGCAAACTTCTTCCGTCGGGACATCGCGTGCATTGCACGAAAGTCTGCAAGGGCTTTTTGTTGATATCCCCGCTCTTCAAGGATGGCATTTGGATGTTCAAGCGATGATCGCCGGTGGTTCATGAATGGCTTGGGCGGTGTCTTGCCAGCAATGTTGAGTCCGACAGCAACTCTCCCCAAAGTGATCGAGGAAAATTTGCGGTCGTTTTGGGGATAAGTCATTGCAAGGGTCCTTTTACTGGGTTGATCATGAGGGGTTGATTTTCTTGTGCGGCCGGTTCCGGCCATAAAACGGTGGCGACGCTGCCTGGCAGGCGCTGCTCGCCGTCATCTCCGGTGATCAGTGCAGGTCCCACAGGTTGCCGGCGCTTGCCCGCAGCTTGTCCGCAGCTTCCCAAATGCGCGCCACCATAGCAAAAGGCGCGACTGGCTTCTAAAAAAACCAGTAAAATTCGTTCGAGACATCAGACGTAACTCGGCGAATAGAACGATAATTCCGCAACTCTTTTGGCGCGCGACACAAGCCACGGGCCATCGCCTCAAGCTCGTCAGCGCGGCACGTGGATTCTTCTTTCGTCGCTGAGCTGATCAACAGGACAGCACCCAATTTCGTCGTCGCGCCAAGATCGGAGTAGGCGCGCTTGCCATATAGGTCCGAAGCCGTCCAGACGATCGTGCATTTTGGGGCGGCGTTCGGCTTGGGCTTGTAGCCCGATGCAGTTTTTACCGCGTTCATGAATATACCTGACACCGCAAGGCGAGGTAGAAAACTTCAGCATCACCACCCTCGCATGTTCACATTTTTCATCGAAAAGGAGATTTCCTGAGTGAGGCCACTCGACTGCGAACGGGACAAGCCTGCGTCGACACGGCTCACCGACAATTCGGCGGAATGTTCCCGGTTAACATCTGTTGTGCTTTTCCTGTTAAATCCTTGTCCATGATATTGATCGTGGATCGCGTTCGATCCGGTTGATTGTTCGCGCATCGAACGCGCTCGGAGGGCGGTTGATGCTGGCAAGGCTTGCATCGATGTCCTCTCGCGCCAGCTCGCGGTGCGAAATGCTCGCAAAAGGTGGCCAATGAAGTGCATGGCGCGCTTAAAAACTCTTCCGGATCGCGCCCCTGAAGTCGACCACAGGGCGCGGCCCTAGGCTATACCCCTGCTGGAGCAATTTCCTTGAGAGGTTAGGGTTCAGCGCTTTCCGATTTGACGCTCTCAAAAATCAGGCCTGCGGGAACGATGGCAACGAACGGCCATGCACCTGTTATGCTTTGACATGCCCGCTTCGCGCGCAGCTTCGGACTCGCGAAATCAAGGTATGCCCGGACATACCTTGATAATCATTCCGACTTCTTGTCGCACCAGACTGCGCTTGAATTTGACGAACAACAAACTTCCAGGCCACGGCGGCACCGCGCGCGCACGATGCGTTGAGCTTGCACGCTTCCATTTCGACGTCATGAGACTGGCTTGGCATATTGATGCGAGGCTGCGGCCTTGTCGCCAGTTCCTATGCATTCGTCGAGGTTCTGACACTCTGCCAGCGCACTGCTTTGCGGCCTCAGAATTCGTAGGCAGTCGAGCCGAGCCAATGGTGGGAAGTGAAGTGATTGATGGCAGACACCGCCGTTTCATTCTGTTGTCCCGCAAATTGTCTTTGTAAAAAAAGTTGGGCGAATAGCGGTCGCCACTGCCAGCTGGCCCAACGGGGAGGCAAACATGCGCGCAACCTTGCGAACACGAGGCGAAGAAGTGCTCGCCTGAAACTGGGTGCCGCCGCGCTTCGAAGCCCAACCGTCTACAAATAGCAACTTCACATTTGCGAGAAAGTGGCATTGGAACATGATCGGGCGCCGGTCATTTTGCACGGTGACCCGGCTGTTGGCTCAGCATCGATGGGAGGCCTCTTGGTGAGATACCCAGAAGACGCAGGAACCAAAGCTCGATGGTCGCCTTTCGCGGAAGGCCAAATCAAACGTCATTTACCGGCGAGTAATTTGGGTGAGGTAAGGGCGCTGCAATCCCAAACCGATTCAAATCTCTCGCTCTCGCGGCTTGATCTTGGTTGGCCTGCGAGATATGTTGCGAGCTGTTTTCATGGCTGCAACTTTCATCTATACGAAAACTCTGCGCAACCCCAGACCCCACATTAGCTAATGTATAAATTCACCGTCTCGCGCCTCCCTTCGCTATACAAGCCTATGGCACTTAAACCTTACGGCATCAGTAGAACTTCGCGAAGGCCCGCAAGTGGTCCCTTGAGACGCTTGCGTACCAAAATCGCACGTCTGTGCCGCAAACCTCTCGCAGTCGAGGCGCGGAGTAAAGATCCTCAACAACCGGCTGATGATTGCCCTTGGCGCGGGCGCTTGATGTTAGAAAACCGTTTGATCTTATTTGCGCCAGAACAGGAGCGCAAGGGCAACGTCGAGGCGTTGCTCCACAGCCTCTCTGACGAGACTTGGCTTCGCGTCGAGGGGCTTTTTCGCCGCTGCTTTGGCCAGGGCACGCGAAAGGTCTGACAGACGAGTAATAGAACGTCGTTGCGCGTTCCTGATCGCTCAGAGTCGTCATTATGCTCTCTTGTTTCTACTTTTGTTCTTACATAGCAAAACGCGAGCTGCTTGCATAGTTAGCGTTTTAGAAAAAAATTACGCCTTGATTTGATTTAGGCTATTTGGCTAACATTCTCCATAGCAGTGGGGAGTGCATGTTCACAAACCTTATCAGATTTCGAAAACTTCAAAACATGCCCCAGCAGCGCGGTCAACGGGCGCGCTGTCAGGCGACATCGTTGCGTGACTTGATTCGGCGGCAATCTTTCAATCTTTGCAACAAGGTTACGTCCTTCTTTGCTGGCCGGTCCACGGCTTGGCCTGAACTGACTTATAATTAGGAAAGTTCCAGCCATGATCCGGCCAGCCAACATCCATTCTCGCCTTTTTACGCATGCATCGTGCCGCGCTGGGCTGGCACGCGGCCACCGTTCATGAGGACGATTCCCGCCACTGGCGGGTGGTTCAAAGACCCGGCTGGTCAAGGGCGCCCTTTAGGTCCCGGCGTCGATCACATCCTAGCGCGAGGTGGACGGAACGGCGAGCTGGGCCAGCGACGAGCGCCTTGTCTGCGAGGTGAACGGCGAGCGCCGCGATCCCGCCCGGGCGTGGGCTGTCGATCTGCCAAGAACCGATCGCCACGCCGCCGTACCAAGACCTGCAAGCCCTTGCAGCTCGACAAACCCCGAGATTGGCGGCAACACACGTCCCTATCCGGCATCCGCGCTGGACAATTCGGACCCATAATTGAGAGCGACAATAGAAATGCTGGGAAAAGCGGAACGGGCCGGAATTGCGCCACAAAACAAGGGCCCCGGTGTTCAATGTCTGGTGGTCGACGCCCGGCTTGCGAATCCGAGGCGGGTGGCCGAAAATTGCTGACGCTGCAAGTGAATGGGCAAAGGTCGAAATCCGCGGACTTTTGAAAACCAAGGCAGGCGAAGCTGAAGACTTCCTCATACGCCGCGGGCAAAAGCTCAAGGAGATCGAGGGATAGCGCGCAAAGACGGAAAAAACAGACGATTCTGGACGCCTGGCGCGATGCTGGACACGGCCTTTTGGCAAGGTCCGGGGGACAGTATCGAGGCGCGCTTGGCAAGCTCGCCAAAGGCCCGCTGGAAAACCTTACCTCCAAAAAGAGCAGGCAGCGTATCGCAGGATGAGCGGCGTACGCGCCGGAGCAGAGGCTGGCGCGCAAGGCGCAGAAGGAAGCCGAACGCGAAACTCGCCTTGATCGCTGAGCGCCAATCGCAATGCCGCAGCGATCATCGAGGGCAGAGGAAAAGCAAAAGCTGCAGCCGATGCAGCAAAGGCCTCCGAAGGACCAGCCCGGGCCACAGTTGTCCTCCGCGACCGGCACAGGCGCCAACCGGACCGGCCTGCGCACATACCGACCGCCGCGCATCACCAACATAAATCAGGCGATGCCTGACCACTACCGCGGCCATTGTCCGATTCTGGCGAGTGCAACACGCTCCGCCCGCCATGCTACATTTCCGGCTCGCGCCAAGGGGCGCGCAGATCACCATTCCCGGCATCGACATCATTGAGGAGCAAAAGCTGTGGCACCGCCACGAGAAGAAAATCAAAACCAAGCCGCTGGACACAGATCAACCAACGTCAAGGAACTGCTTATGGAACGATGCAGCAAAGATCCAGCTGCAGCAAAGGTCGCTGCTGCCATATGAAGCCCGAGCGCATGATGCGCCTGATGCGAACGCCGATCCGGACCACGCCGAAATTGGGCGAATGCCGATTCCATGAGCCTGGCTCGGCGGGGCTGTGGACCTGCGCAGGGACTTGGGCTCGGGCCCAACACGATTCATGGGCCACGCCTATCTGATCCCATTCAAGAACAACCGCCAAAGGCATCACCGAGGTCAACTGGTCGTTGGGCTACAAAGCCTGATGATTCTTTGCGCGTCGGTCCGGGCACATCACGTCAATCTCAGCCAAATCATCCACTATTCGGACGATTGACGTCTCGGGAATACGAGGAAGGTACCGGAAGGCCCGGCTTTTCGGCCATATCCCCGGGGCGCAGGGAGGGCGGACAAGCCCATCGCCACGCGCAGCTCAAGTTCGCGACGGGGGGCACGCCTATTGTGTCCTGCCTTGGGCCAAGGTGATGAACGATCAGGAACGGCTCGCTGGGCTGGCAAACGGCCGTTAAATTCAACGCGGGACCGATCGGAACCCTGGAAAAAGCCCACGAGGATTGAGATGGCCAAAAAAAGACCGCCATCGGGCGCTGGCCCAAAATACTCCCGCCTCTCGTCAACGAGTTTCCCGATGCCCGCTGACGGTCGACGGGGGCAAGGCGGACTTCGCATGGCCTTCGCCATGAACCCGGCGGATTCAACTCGATGCGACACCAAGACGAACCGAGGGGACAACCGGGGAACGATCGACGCGTGAAGGCGAACCGATCTTGGACCCGGATCATGGGCGAGGATCAGAAGGCGGACGACCCGAAGGCCAAGAAGAACCCACGGGCGGTTTCCAAAAGCAGACCAAGCCAGCAGCGGCGGAAAGAAAGCCAGACCCGAGAAGAAGCCCTGAGGCGCCAGCGCGCAACATTTGGCCGAGGGAAGCATCGGCGGGCCTAATTGCAGCGGATCATGTCCGATCTCGCGGAAGCCGACTGCAACAGGACGACGCCGACGCCGTCATGTCGGGCTTGGGAAGACCAGATCGCGGACCCTCTCGCCGGAGAAGGCACAGGCCGAGAATCAAAACACGGGCTGCGGCAAATGTTGGAGTGGGTGAAGAATGACGGGCACAGACCAAGAGATCGACCGCCACCAGATCGCCTTGGACATCGAGGCTGACCCAGCGGGGCACCTAATGAACGGAATGCCCGCTTGGCTTGGGGCGCCCGCTGCGACCGATGGCTCCTCGCCACATGCCACGCCAGGCATGGTGCGGTACGTCCTTTTGGCGTTGCGGCCCGGACGTTCATGCAGGCGATCATTGGTGGGCGACTATTTGAGGCCTGCCGCCGGGCAGCGACCCAAACGTTGCGGCCCGTTCGGATACGCTATGTTCCTTCACAACTATTGCCCCCGGTGGATGCTTCGCAGCGGGAGGCAACTTGACCGATGGATCAGGGACGGCGGAAGCTGGGGCCATCCGAACCGGGGAGGCGGAGAGCGATGCTGACGCCGCGCCAGAGCGACTGTTTGGGTGTTCCTCGCGAAATTATACGAAGAACACGGATACGCCCCTCATTCGAGGGGGAGATGCTGACGGCCCTGAATGGTCGCCAGGCAAGTTCCAATATCCATCGCCTGCTCGATGCCCTTGAGGAGCGCGGCTTTATCCGCCGCCTCCGCAGAGGGTCGCGCGCAATTCGAGGTGTGCGGATGCCCAAAAACCCCAAAGGGAGAAGAACTGTGGCAGGCAGCGTGAACAAGGCGTATTCATCATCGGACGGCTGGGGCGCCGACCCTGAGGTCCTCAGTTCTCTACGGCGGGGAAGGTCTGCAACCTGCAGCGTGCGACTCGGAAGACGTGGAAGCATCGCAACAGCGGCGAGCGCAAGGAAGCGCACAGAAATGGACAGGGTCACATTCACGCCGAGGAACTAATGGATGCGAGCGATTTCCCTGCAACAAGGGCTCGATACGGCTCTATCTTGAAGCGTCAAATTGAGACAGGAAAATACCCAGGGGACCAATTCCGGGCAGGACCGCTACACGACCGAGGTCGTCCTGCGGCCCTACAACGGGACCTCTGACATTACTGGACGGGGCGCAGGGTGACGGCGACGCGACTGACAGAACGGCTCAAGCGGGGATTATGGCGGAGGATCCAGCGGGCAACAGTGGCAGCGGCTCGGGTGGCGGCTCAAGCTACGGATCGGGTGGTAGGCACCGGCGGTGGCGATCGCGAATCGACGGACGAAATCCCAGTTCATCATGATGGCGGATAGAGCTGCATAATCGCTTACATCGACGTCGTGGAGATTGTCGGCCTCCTCACAGAGCGCGAGTTGCTTGGTTCACGACCGGCGGACAGTTGAACGCAGCCGGGTCTGGACTTGCCCTCGCCCTGTCGAGGTGTGGGAGTGCAGACGCAAACAAACCCTGGCTGTCAAAACCCGGTCGCTGTTGCCGGAGTGGGCTTGCAGACAAAAGCGGGGTGGTGTGATGGCTTATGCATTTTTTGTGCAACCGGTTTGACCATATGCTGAGTACCATCTTTCAAAAAGGGAGTCAACTGGCGATCGAGACAGCTTAAGTTTTTGGGGTTGCTTTACAAGATCGAAACCCAAGCAGCTGCGCCAACAGCAAGCAGGCACCGCCTGTTCTGGGGCCTTGTGACTATGTTGCCGATGCCCTCAGATGACGGGCCCCGCCGGTGGCGGTCTGGACCCTGAAAACGTCAAGGACGACCTTGCTGTGGCCAACAGGGCCGTACCCGCAACGCGCGATGACCCGCCGGCAGAGCGTGCGCGCCACGGACGTTCCCGACGGTGCGAGTGTCGCAATGGTCGCGCGCCGGTCTCCATCAGCTTCGTTCCTCATATGGAGCGGGCGATGAATTTCGTGCTTTATGTACGGACGCCATGGCCCTATGTCCGCGACCAGCTCGCCGCTCCTTCGGATCGACGCCAGCGGACCATGGCCAGAGATCGAAAAGACTACTGGTCGCCAGCTTCATGCTGCGCTCCCGGTGACACCGATGCATGGCGAAAAGCGTGAGCAACGAGGCGGATCGAAAACAGCCGAAGGACCTCGGTTGTTTTGCCTCTGAAACGTGAGGGGGACTGGACGCTGTTAGGACCTGAACACTACGTGAAATATCCCGCCTATTAGGTGAACATCTCGGACGTGGTCAGGTTGGTACGGGCGCGGAGAGTGTAGCGCGAAAATGACCGTTCAGCATGATGTTGCGAAACGAGGGCACAAACGTTGTAGCTAACGTAATACAAATTACGGATAGCCACCCATGAGCACGACCCCTACACCATCCGTCTCGACGATTAACGCCAAGAAAGCACTCGAATACGAGGCCGCACTTTGATGAACGCCTCCCAGCGCAGCTCGCCGTTCGTTGCCATACGTTGCAATGTAAGAGGCGCGGCAGGCCAAAACGCTGACGCAATCACGCGCTGCAGGAAGCAGAAAAGCGCGCTTCATTTCAAGTGGAGGCTATGTTTTGCGTTGGATTAGGACAGCTGGGACATGTGACACGAAGGCCCTGAGCCCCTCGCAGATACGAGCGCCCGACTGCTCAATGAAGGTCGTTTTTCTTGGCAAGCACAGTGCAGGATCTGAATTTGGTTCCGGGCACTATTATCGGGCGGTTGTTTCTGAAGGCAGGTCATAAGGCTGGCGCCTCTCTCGCAGCCATCGCGACCACTCGAAGCAAATCCCTTTGCAGGGAGACGAGGTGAGCCAAGGATGGAGATTCGCGAACTATCGATCCCGCGCACGGCCGTTTCACGATTGTTTAACCGGGTCACGCCGCTTCAGATCGAAGTTTTTACGCCTGTGGGACACGCGCCAAGCGGGGATTATTGAATGCAATCCAATCGCGCGGCGTCAGGTGGTACGGAGCGGGAGATGTGACAGGTAGGGACCACCGCGCAGTCGAGGAACGGCGGCAATTGACAACCTGTAGCTTAAAAGGCTACGTTAGCCACGGACCATAATCAAGCAGACGGATGAATTTGCTTCCGATGATCACAGGCCTCAAAGACTCCCGAGCAAAAGGCAAAATAGAATCGCCAACAAGGCTGCAACGATTTTAAGTTTCGGTCACTTTTTTGGCGACGTCGAGCCCATCGGCGGCGGGCTGAAGTGAACTGCGGCAATACATGAGGGCCAGGTTACCGCGCGTTGTACTTTTCGTCAAAAATGGGGCAGGAAATCATTCTGCTTCTTTGCGCGGAAACAATGAGACCTTCGAGCAACGCGACATTAGCCGCGCCCACGAAATCATGAAGGAGCTCACCAATGGCAGTTGAAATCACCGACTTCGACCCGGCCGCTATCTCCGAGAATGACGAGGCGATTGGGCCGCCTTATCTGTCAGATGCTTTTTTGAAAACGCAGGGAACGTCGCCTTCATCAGCGATTGCAATTGGCGTCGTCGCACCGCGCGAAGGCATGAAGCAAATCGCGCAGGAGGCAGGTGTGAGACCGCGAAAGTCTTTTACAGGCGCCACTCCAGCAGCTCGGGAAGCCGGAAACTGGAACCAGTGCTTGAAAGTTCTGGCGTCAATGAACATCAGGATCAGCGCACAAGCCGGGGTTGAAATCAGGCATGATGGTTTTCGTCAGGGTTTTTTAATGCGGTGATTATGGTTCGTTTCTCAACACATACCGACGCGACTAGATATCACAAAAAACCCATTGCAGCTGCAGGGGCCTGACCTTGCGAAGATCATAGACATGGACCTTGACGCAAGGGCCAATGAACTACTTATGAACATTGAAAGATATTAGAGATAGAGAGATGCACGCCAAAAGAGTGATGGCTTGCTTAGCTGAGCGAGGGTTTTGATTTCGTTTATGCGATCGGGGTATTTTCTCGACCCCACCGGCGCCTTATCACGGAAGGGATTGATTCGCAAAATGTTACGGGGAAGAGCGCTACCAAGTTTTCGGTGCGCATTAGACGAGCGGCTTTTCGTTGTCGTGTTTCACGTATCGAAGTTGCTTGACATTGAATATTTCGGCCCGCAAGGCCAACGCACGGAGGTAAGGACATATGAAGACGCATCTCGCGGTAACAATTTGATATCGCTACGTCCATCCCTTATCAAAGGGCAAGCAGATTCGATTGCTGATCGCGTGGGGATGCAACGGACACAGGCCGACTTGCACGACACCATCGGCCGAGGATGCAGCTGAAGGCATGCTCAAGATGCAGCACGTTACGCGCGCAAGGCGCAAGCGTCTTGGGGCTGAACAGCAGGAGCTTGCCGAAAGGATCAACGTCTCACTCGACACAATCCGCAATTGGGAACAGGGCAAAGGGTTCACGGGGGCCGCAAAGCGTTGCTCAAAATACTGGATCGCTCGCCGGAAAACCGCACTCGCGGCGCTTCAGTTAACTGCCCAACGTTATCACAAAACGCCAATCTGCAGTCAGCCTGACCTGCTCCCTGTCCCCACCACGTTGTCCTGGCGAAACCAAAACACGCGTGGCACACACCGAAATTCTAAGGCTCCCGAACGCATTCTGCTGTGTATCACGAGATGCTGCCGACTCCAGAGCAATGCGCCCTTATTCTTGCTGCGGACAAAGCCCAGGCCTTGCAAAGGCTTCGCTCAGCCCGGCGGCGGGGCCGGCGCCTCAACAGGCGCTCTAATACCAACAGCGCAAACGCACGCCAAGGCTCTGCGCAGTTGCCAAACGCCGCATTCGTCAGGCGCCAGGATCTTGCGCGCCCAAACAGCCATCCACCGACGCAGATCCTATTAGGAAGTGACATCTTCTCCACGCCGTAATGCACGGGTGCATTCTCAGCCAGTTCCACCCCATATGGGAGCAGGACCGAGGCCGGACGTGCCATCCAACAGCGCTGCGGACAAAAGACAGGCGCACCATGGGCTGGATCGGTCGTTTGTAGCGATGTGATACTTTGTACAAGCCCAGTACATTTGCGTCACTTACTCCGGCCCGTGACTCCCACATTTCGGGAAACGCCAGTCACCGAAGGTCTCTCCCATCCATTCTGCCTCAGCCTTTGAAGGTGAGGCAAAGAAGCCAGACCACACAAGGGCAAGCCCTACCACAGAATGAATACCAAGCTTCGGGTATTCAATTCTCATGCTGGCCTCCAAAATCGTTCCTCAAGGGAATTCCATTCGCACACCACCTTTTGCAAAGCGCTGCATTGTAGCGTGGCAAGGGAACAGTTCATCAAGCGTTGATTCGCCCGCGCACATTGCCTCTTTGGCAAACCATCGAGGCCATACTTGCCACGAGGTCACTTCCCAGATGGGACCTGCGGACGCCAAAATTGGTCAAAGACGATTTCCAATGTGCCATGAGACGCGTTTGCGCACCCCGAGAACGCACAGCCAGTTGCTGAATGGAACTGACGATAGGAGGCGATGGTGGTTTCTCACGAGCTTGCCTATACCGAGATGTGGCACGGGAGCGTTCCCACTCTTATCCCTCAGTGCCAGTTCTTTTGCACTTGGCCATCGGCTTGCCAGATATATTCCAGAACGGTCCGCTTACCAGACAGCACATCCAACCGGGCTTCATTGCCCGGAATAAAAAAAGTGACCGCTTGGCAGTTTCGCCTATATAAGCCTCCGGCCTTTCGATCGCCACAATCAACAAGGTAATGGCTGGCACCCTGATGCGCTCGTCCACGACAGCGTCAGGGCTTATTCTAAAGAACCACTGCCCCGTCAAACGGAACCCATATTTCGCGGGAATTCGTACGCCGACAACCTGATTGGCGTTAACATCTCTTCCACCCGGATGGCGCGAAATATCTTCCTTTGGCATGATCTTGGCCTCAAATAATCAAAGCCTCGCCCAGTTTGGCACCAAAACTCCAGCATCACGTCCCCAGTATTTACAAAACCCACAAGGGGTGCGGAAGTTGAGACGGCTTACGATCCCCTCCATCGGGGGCACGGAATCACTGTTGGCGGCTTCACGCGTTCTTCAAGCCGCGCCAAAGGACTCTGCCAATTTCACTCTGCTTCCGCAACAAACGGTGTTGATCTCGGTCCCAATGGCGCGAAGCTGATAGTTAGCACGGCGGCATTCTCAATTATTTCGGTTTCCCAAATTCGGAACCCATTGCTTGGAGCGCGCTTGGTCAATGCCAACACTGCTTTACGATCGCCGCTCACCCAAAGTGCTTTGCTTCACGCTGGCGCTGGGGCAACTCCAAAAGGCCGTGTGGCAGGGGCAATGTGTCGCGCACCAAGGGTGCAAACAACTTTGCGATTTCTTCCTCTAAGACCAGCCAGTGCGCTCACCGTCCCAAAGGCTGTTTATCTCTCTCTTCTTTTTT
>Ga0163217_1071251_pt1 | contig 16136 bp, 10 predicted proteins | sample SynspAceP_FD_185933 | JGI IMG/M metagenome (GOLD analysis project Ga0163217, IMG submission 185933) | Saline lake microbial communities from Ace Lake in Antarctica - Synechococcus sp. Ace-P (PacBio error correction) | ecosystem: Environmental > Aquatic > Non-marine Saline and Alkaline > Saline ... | reverse complement strand
AAGAAGTACCGGAACAGGAGGCATGACCGACTCGAGGACTAAGTCCTTGTTGGGAATGGCATGTGGGGCGCTATTTGGTGATTAAAATTCAAGCCTTTCTTAGAACCTATCGTGTGACATTCACACCCAGGGAATATTTAAAAGTACCTGATGGTGCTCAATAGGAATGGAAAGCTGACTTGTGATTCGCTTCTAATTGATTACAGGAGATATATTGATAGCCACTTTCGAGTTGGCTTTATATTTATGAGAATGAAACTCCCTTCATAAACTTAATTTGTTTCTTTTAAACCCTGATTTTTATGGAGAAACTAAAAAAGTGTTTTGTAGGTCATGGTGTGTTGGCATCAAACAGGACTATGTCAATGAAGAAAGCTTGACCAAATTAATACTATCGGCTTTTGATCACAGTAGTCGAAGCAAGCGATTGGAATGTGTTCGGGCTGATGAAAATCATTCACTCCGGATTCGGGCGATACAATCCAAATTGTATCGGGGTTCTTGAGCGATTTTAGTGATGTGTATTTATCAACCGCATCCCACCCATCTACGAATTGGTTTCGCCATGCACTAGACCGTTCGGTTTGTGATTTCTGAGGATAATTTATTATCATTTGATCTAAAACCATATTTCATCACCAGCTATCAGATTTGCGATGCATTGACTTTGAGGAGGTAGAGCGATTTTCGGGAGCCCTAGTAATTAATTTGTGACGTAATCCCGACAGGAATGACAGCCCGTCTTACACGTACTTAAATTCTTAATTCCCCAAATTCGGAAGGATTGAAGGCGATTTGCCCCGAAATCAATCTTGATCACAATCGAAAGGGGACTCTTTCCATATCATTCCAAGCCGGCGGGATTCATTTGAAGGAAAAGAATTTTGTGAAGCAAGGCCACTAATTCAAACGCCGGTAGAGTATCAGTCTCAACCAGGTTCAAAGGACTGTATTGAATACATCGCTTGCTTTTATACAGTTGTAAGCGATTTACAGATTTGGTCACCTTACTTTACCGAGTCATGGAATTCTTGAATCTATTATTTAGCCCTACAATGATCCAGAGGACCAGTCTTTCTGCTGGCGCATTGAAAAAAACTATTTGAATGGAGAGGATGTCATGGAGACCCTCAATTTTTTTTTAAGGTAGCGATTATATTAAACAACGTACAATTGAGTTAACCTAGCGCTAACTATGTCTAGGTCGCAGTGGTTCCTGATTTTTCATCGCATTCAGAAAAATGAGATTGGATCCTTTGTCAGGAACATGGAAAGCATTTATATCCCTTTGTGATCGTGACTTTCCCGTGATTTTGGAAAGGAATCGAAAGACCCAAAAACGAATAGAGATAAAAAAGGGCCAACCTGCCAAGAGTATAACGATGGTCGGAAGTTTGTGGATCGCTGTATCGCCAGCTGAGCTTACTTGGTTGGGAGATTTTGAATCTGAGCCCAATATTTCAAAAATGCCAGCCGCATCAGCTGGAGTGGGAGGCTTTTCGGATAATTAGCTAAATTTACAATCAAATGAGGCGTGTGGGTGGTTTAGATTGAACCACTTGGAAGATTCCGTAATAATTAATTTTCTGGATACGCTTTATTAGTGAATTTGATAATCCTTCGGACGCACTTTTGATCAGATTCAAACCTTCATTACCTTCGTGATTATCAAGTATCAATGGAAGCAGGGAATTGAAAAATAAAGCTCAGGCATTCCGACTTATCAGAATTACGTCGAAGCTCCGATCCCTCGGGAAATTTGGGTTGAATCGTGAATTTTTTTTTTACTGATTCCGCCAGAATAAGATTGAGATTCAAAAATTGTCGGGATTTTCCCTTCACTACCGGTAATGAGATTTATTAGTCCAGTTTTTTGAACGGAATCCGTCAGTTTATATGTTACGAGAATTAATGAGTCCGAGAATTGACTTTGTGAAAAGTTAAGTCTTTGCTCCGAATGGTGCAAAGCTAACTGGAGGGCTGGAAGTCCGGGATCGCTAGAAATTGGCCAACTTATTAAATTTGGGAGGATTGTTCTTGAAGAAACCCAATGCTTTATTTCTTTTGAATTGAGGAGTCTAGTTGAGGGTTTCCTGGGGAATCAGAAGGCTGCCCATGTCGAGGAAAAGCAATGGGTCATGGCTTTTTCGCTGGATTACCAGAGCTATGCTTGCCCCAATGCTATGCGACGAATTCGGCTTTACGAAAGTATTTATGGCAGTGTAAAAATGTGAAGGCGATGAGTAGACATCAGGACAGTAATTCAAAGAGCTTCTAAAGTTAGATCAACGTGCAAATTTTAGGGCTATGCCCGTCATGCTGTTTTGTATTGGGAAGAGCGATGGCCAAAACCGGCACAGGTTTTATCCTTCTAGTTTCATTATTGAAAGCAAAAGCAAAGGTGAGGATAAGAGAATGGTGATGCCAAAAATTGATGGCTTGAAAATTGAAAAATGGGATTTTATTATTTCTGATTATGAGAGGAAATATCCTTGGTGATGAGTTGTTCGGCCAGTTTCCCCATTAGAAAAGTCGTAGTGGCGGTTTTATGTGCTAATACTTTTTGGACTCCAGTGTATTCCCACAAGTCTATTTCAGTTTAAAAGAGTCAAGTACCGAAGGTCAGGATGAGCGGGATTTAGCTGTATTCTATGCGGATTTTTTCATAGAGCAGGTAAGCGAATGGTGCTTGGATGAAAGCTTACCAAGGCAGTGGAAACCGAACGGCCAATGTTATGTTTGACTTTACCACTACAAATCAAAGAGTTTGCTTACTATGAAAGGTGAACCGTATTTATGGTGTTGAATTGACTATGGGATGTTTGAGCTGGAAGTTATGAATGCCTTTTTGGACTAGGTTTTTTGGGACTTCGATAAGATCCAGTATTTTGAAAAGTGGGGCTATGAGAAAGATTGTTGGATTTTGCAACACATATCAAAGTGGTTGAAAAATCGGCTGAGGAATTGATCGGAAAATAAGAATGTCCAAATTTCAGCAAGGGTATTCAGAATTAAGGCCGGTTGGTTTGGGTTACTGGATATGCCTATCCAGTCTGATCCCAGAAGATTTAGTTTTTGATTTTGAAAGTATGGAAGTTGACTTACCAAAGGTCGAAGGCACTTTGATTGAGTATTCTTCTCGATATTTCCAGTGGATTTCGGGGATACTACCAGTTATAAATGGCAGAAGAGTTATCCCCGTGAGCGTTTTGACTATTTCAAAAAAGAAAAGGCATTTTCGATCGGGAACCAGCCGTTCGCTTCAATAATATTTAGAGTGGCGAAAAGGAGCTCCCCTGAATTTTTACCTTAATTTTGGAGGAGAGACACAAAGCGTGCCGTTGTTGTTGAAGCGAGGTGGGCTAATCATCAGATAAATGATCTTTAGAATTAAGGTCTATGACAAAAAAACGTTTATATCTCCCGACTAAAATTTAGGCTTAGCGTAAATGGTTTTCATTATTGTTTTGTGTTTTTAATGTGAAAAAGTATGTACCGTTTTTTCTTTCCCGATTTTTACCGTGTCTTTTTAGCCATATAAGTTGGTAGGATCAAGGGATTTCCAGAGTATTTTACGTATTTCATGTTGCTATGATCATTTGTGCAGTTGATATCTGTTATTTTCACTTATAGAATTCCCAGATGTTTTAGGACGTATCATGGTAAATTGATAATTAAATAGGGAAATTGTTTTTGGATTTATACTCTTTTGAGTTAAAGCGAGAATCGTTGGAAAGAACGGAGAATATTCTCTTATTGCTTATTGCAAACGACCAGTTTCGATTTGTATGGGTGCTGTTGGTTCTTTATAGGATTTTATTTGGTAGTGGTGTGTTTTGTTTTCTTGTTTATATCTGATCTTTTGTAATGTAATTCTAAAAATTATCGAGGATAGTGATGCCGGAGTTAGTGGTGTGGATTGTGAATTGAGAAATTATCATTCATTTTATCGTGCGGGGTGGATGGTTAAGTATGGTATTTTTGATAATTGATTTATGTTTCACTTTCTCGGGAATCCAAGCCATCTTCTTGCAGTCATGGTGAATTTGATATTAATTCTTAGTGGCTTTTTAGGTGCTTTATTGCATGGCTATTCGTTTTTGACAAAAGAACGGGTCCTTTATCCTTAGCTGTAATAGTTGCTATAGATTTCCCAATTTATAGAAGAACTATTTCATCCTAGATTGTCGGCCGGAGAATGTCCATTTCAATCCATTCTCACTATACTTGTTTATTATAGAGCATCGATTGGGAGTGCAGGAATGATTTGATTATTCAGTAATGGCTTATGCGACAATCTTTTGAATTGGAGAAGGAACCAAGCCTTTTGTTATCTACTGGTGAGAAAATCAATGAAAGGAATTAAAATACAATGAAAATATTAGATTTGGATTTCTTTTATTTTATCTATAGTGTAAGTGATTCTTAGAGGATTAAGAAGGGAGGTTTCTCTAAGGGATGAAAAATTGAGGGAACGATGCCCAGAGGGTCTGGGATTTTATGCTGAGGCATTGGTTGACAGTATTATTCGGCTATTATAAAAAGGCTCTTGAAATTTGTAATTCCAATTGAAGAGGGATTTCAGATTTCAGTTGCTTGCATTTCATACCGGGCTGATTATGCAGATGAGTATTCCAGGCGGGTTAAGCTTACTTGGATAATGGGGATGTTTTATAAAGCAGGAAGATGCGATTAAATGTTGATGAATGGGAAGTTTTTCTTTCTGTTGGTTGAAGAAGTAAATTTAGTCGGCTTTGTCGAGTTTTAGAAGTAGGCTGATTAGTCGGAATGCTGACTTACTGTAATCAGCAGATCTTTTTTTATTTAGAAGGACTCCGATCGCCCATAAGGACCTCCTGAAAAGCGAGGTCATTCATGCTTACCGGCATATTCACAATACTTATTCCGTGATTTATTGCGAGGCGATAGAGCTCTTGTAGATGGGTCGATTAAAGCCAATCCGCTATATCGGGGTTTTATATAATAGGACTTTACTCTTTGTATTTGGGCATTGGAAGAAGGATTGAGTTGATTAATAACGTATTAAAAATGGATCCCTAAAAATCATTTTCCTTGAGTAGGAATCATTTCGTTCATGAAAGGCGATAGATATCTGCTTTAAGCTATGAATGAAAATTGAGGAGATTTATAGAGGATTTGGGTGAGAATATTTTGATAAAGTCAGTCCTTTAGTTCTTAACCGAAATCACTTCTTATTTTCTGAGAGCTCGGTGTCAATTGTTTGGGACCATCCATTCGACATTCATAATTAGCCTCGTAATTCAGTTTGGCCGGCGGCGGTAAGTGCAATTACAGGTGTGTCAGGATTCCTTTTTTATTCCAATGTCGCTTCACATCATTACGGCATTTGATGTCATAAACACATCATAGGGATATTTGAAACGGATCTATGCTTGCCCATAGTCACGATCGTAAGTTCCCATTTCTTGATGATTTTCCCATACTATGCAGTTGAATCATTTCCTCGCATCCATGGTGTAGCCGTTTGGCCGAGTATAGCTGTCCATATTGGGTTTCTCGTACCAGGCGAGTATCTTTTTAAGTTAAGGTGAAGAATTATTCCCCTTACCAATTGGATTCTAAAGATTGTAGTAGATTAAGGCTTGAGTATGAGAAGTCCCAGAAGTCCGCTTTGGTAGGATGTTGGTTTGATTGAATCAATATAAAAATCTTCTGCTGGTTTTTTGAGCAAATACATTTCCAGTTTGCACGCTCAGTGAATGTTGATAGTTTTAATTTTCTCCCAACCCAATTACTTTAATCCACATTCTTGCGGTGAATTAAGTTGGATTGGTAACAGTGTTTATATTGAGAAGTCTAGTTTTCACCTTGACATAATCCATCCTTCTGAATTTTCCAAAAGGATATTCTTACTAATGTTTTGATGGGGAAATGACAATCTTATATTTGTTAGGAATCCTGAGGTTTGATGGATTTCGCTCATGGTTTAGTTTTTGCTATGCTCGATTTCTGGAAATCCAGATGTGATTTCATAATGATAAATGATCTACGCCAGTTGATGGTGTTTAGGGGACTTTTGCCGTTAGTATGATTTTTGAAGTTAGGATAAGTTGACAGAAATAGCATTCATGGCGTTCCGAATTCGTGACTAATCTTAGACAAGAAAGTTCATATTTTGATCTGATTAGTCTCTTGCCGCGAGTTTAGCCTTCATTCACTTGGTTCTCAATTCCTTTGGCTAATGTCCAGTCAGATTCCTCCAAAACATATCCTTCTTAATGACTGAGGCCGTGCTGGGCAAGGTATTCCGATATGTTGATCTTCAGGTTTTTGACTTCACTCTAAATGGCACTGCCATGTTCTGTTCTCGCAGAAGCAACGAATAGTAAATGCATTAGTTATCAGTGGATGAACTTGTGATATGCCCATTGAATATGTGAAGATTCCTTTCTTTTGAATCACCTTGATGACCCAATTCTTTGAAGAAAAAAGCAAATCATTTTCTTTGGATTAGGACGCATTTGGTAAATCGCTGGCACTTGCTCCAGTTAGTTGGTCAAGGATCCCATGTAGCCCGAGGTTTTTTCCCAGATTATCTTTTTTGAAATATTTTTGAAAGAATGTGAAATTAATTTTCGTCTTCGATTTTCTTTAGTTTGGATGAGGATTCCCGCGTCAATGCTTCCCCCCCCCCACGGTTGAATATCAGAAGGCGAGGGAATCGGCTCATAAAATATGCTTCGGCCATCGACCCCTTTCATATCTCTTCCAAAAAGCTCAGTTGCTGAGATGGTTGAGTTTTTCTCTTTGCTGAACAAAGCATTTTTGCTTCATTACTGAAATTGAAGAATTTCTCACTGTAGTTGACAATGAGAGTGATCAGGAGAATGGTGGTATAGCGTTTTAAAAGCGAATCTTTATTGTCAGAGTACCTCTTTGGTTGAATCCCAAGACGAGTCCTTATAAGATTCGCAGGGGTTCTGAATCAGTGAGTGAAAATATCCTGTGTTAGATATTGTCTCTGGGTTGATTCGGAATTCAAGGAATGTGAATCTATCGCATTTTCGAGTTTTTTTTGAATGGCATTTTCAAGAGTTCAATACCAGTTCTCGAAATGGGGGGGTGTTCGCAAACTTATCCTTTTCAATAATTCCGAGAAACTCTATAAAGGTTGCTCCCGAAGTTCGGAAGGAGCCTGTGTATCAGAGTATATTCCCAAGAAAAGACACTTGGGTGTTAATGTGTTTTTTTAAGTTTGAGCGAGTGGCTGCCGTTTTTTCTTTTCAATTTCCCCAAATGGGTTATGGTCCTAGCCCAATTACAAAGAAATTCTTCTGAAAACTTGAAATGAAACATCAGTATGGCAAGCATTGTCTTGTTTTAAAAACTTAATTTTTTAATAATTCTTCTTTCCTTACGTCTTTTCCAACGTTTTTAAGGGATTAAGATTCATCTTCTGGATGTATACATTAAGAGTACATCGTTGGTTGTATAGCGAGAATAGGTAAAATTGTTGATTGAGATAGGTTAGAGATATGGTTCCGTATTCCGATGAGTAAGAGTGTTTAAAATAACTGCGTTTCTGTTTGTGGGTTGACCTGGTTTTTGAAGTACGTATCCTTGTTATAGAATAGATAATTTGAGACACTATTTTTTGGGAAGAAGTTCGGTTCGAATCCGAATTATGTTTATTATTGTGTAAATCCAACTCTTATATGTAGGCTTATATCCCAGCAGCGGTAAGTTGGTTTCTAGCGTTATTCCCGATGGATGTCCAAAGCCTCATTCGCGTAAATAATTGTAGGATAGGTCGTCGCCAGACTTCCGATCTAGATATTTTGTAGTGAGTTTTTTAATATTTGATACTTTCCTTGCTTGAAATTGTGGCTGTAGTAATCCCGAGAGATTGATTTGATAATTGATGTGGGTACATGGTGAATTTACAATGCAAATCATTTTCATTTGTATTTCACACCCAAGTTTTTTACATTTTGATGAAAATATATTCCAAAAAGCTGTAAAAATTCCAGTTTAGCCTAGTCGGGTTCGGAGTGGCTTTCCACATTTCCTCGTGACGATAATTACCACTCCGATCCCAATTTTTCATTTTGGATAAGTTTCCGCCCAAGTAAAGACTCCTTATTTTCCCAATTCCAATTTGCTCCCGGATGGTAGTAATTGGTTCATTAGAAATCGCCATATTTCTCCGGATCAGGGTAGCCCCATTTAAGGATCTTTAAGGCCGATCTATATCTGACTGTTTTTCCTTTTTCCCTTGTAATGTTTGGTCAGTAGAATCGATGTGTTTCTTAGATTTTCCGTCTTTTGGAGGAATCCATTTGTTGGATATTCGATTTGATCGAACTTCCTGAAAGCGATGGAAAAACCTAATGCAAAATTTGGTAGGACTTAGTCTCAAATCATTAATGAATCGTTCTGTCGATTTAATGCGTGAACTAGTTGTTTTGACCTTATTCTATTATTATAATTAATGTGCTTGATTTTTCAATTTAAAATTGATTCTTTTTCGTTCTTGTTTTTGTGGATTGAGGCTCAGGAAAAACCAGTAGGAATACGGTTTGGCTTTTACCTTTCTTGTCCTACAAGAGAAAAGATACAAAAAGAGCTTCATTTCAATGACATGGATTAAATATCTCTGATTCAATCGCCTTGGTCAGAAATTTGGCCGGTCGAAAGAAAAAGTACTTCAAGAGTCGGGAATTATTCCCAATTGATCTTTCTGCTTGTATTCATTTCAATGAATCCCCCCAAAACGCCATGCAGTTCCTTCTCATTAAAATCTTCCAAATCCCCAGATACACTGTTATGAATTTGGTAGATTTTTCCAGTTTAATCTCGCGAAGTTGTCCCTTCAATGAGTGGGTTTAAATTAGCTTTGAGTTCATCGGACAAGCGCCTCGCACTTATTTTTATTTCTCCATCCAACACATTCCCCAGGCGAAATCAATTCAGACATTGGATCGGTTTTGAGTTTTAACTTGTGCTTCAAAAGAATCCCCAAGTTTGGAGTACTCTTCTGTTACACTAGGCTCCGATTTTCAATGATCTTTTTAACATTCCTAGGTTCCAGAGAATTGTGGCTTTTGATCTAACTCGTTCCACTTATTCTTGGCCAGGACGAAATATGCTCAGAGAAAAAAGATTAAGAGTGAATGTTCTAATAGTTTTCAATGCTTGCTAGTTAAAAAAGCGCCTGAGTGAATGCGGCTTTTTATGTTTTACACATTAGATTAATCCAAGTCAAGGCCTTAATTAGTTAAGTGCGAACAGTTTGAACATTCAATTTGACCTTCATTGTAGGTTATGTTCACCGATAATGGTTATAGAAGGATCATCGATTAGTTAAAACAGTATGAGCGTTTCCAGGAGCAAAGAAGTTAGACAAGAATATCAATTGTATGATTCTCTTGGATTTAATATGTCTGACGGATTAGCAATGTCAAATAGTTCCGTTCTTCAATTTGTTCGTTGAATTCTAGCAAATGGCTTACAAATAGCACGAACAAAGATTCCCGCTCCATTGTTGGTGCTCTCTTGACGATCTTTCTCCATTAATTTTGATCAGACAACGATCGATCCTCTTGCTTTGAGCTTTATAGTACGTTTGTGTAGTGACTCACCTAGTTCGCAGCTGATTTTTTCACGAGTTGGTTTTATTTAATGAATTATTCCCGCTCGATTAAATGTATATTTGGAAATATTATCTAAGTTGACTCTATATAACCCATGCCAGTCCTAGAAATGTGGTTCAGTTGTACATTTCCTTTTGCTTTGATCAAAGCTTCCAAGCCTTTCAAGCCGTACCTCCAGCCTTTTGAAGGTTCCCAAAAGTGCAAACCCCGGTCCCAAGTTGGGCTTACCAGAGATGGACCTTTGATCTCTTTGTGGGAGTTGGAAACCTTGATTTCACTGAAATCCCTAAAGGTGAGCTCAGTCTGTTGGCTCTTCTACTTCACTTGTTGCCATTGCTTAGTAGCGAATCGTCAAAGGTTAAAGTAAGATCCCAGCAATAGCCAAGGCTGTTACAATTTTGGTGAGTACAAAGCATGGGTGTTGGATTGTTCATCCCGCCACGCTTGAAAGTTTTGTGGAATGAAGTGATAATGAGTTTTCTTTGTTGTCTGCTCTGGTTAGTGCCACTGTCAATAATTGGTCACCAGATTAGCTAGAAAACCTTCCCCATTTTCAATTGTTCTAGAGCATGCTCTGTCACCAGTAAATCTACTGCTCAGATGGAGTATTGTAACTAGATTTGCACGAGTTTTTTATTACGCTTGCTGTGCTAAGGTGTTGCTTGAATTTTCATAAGAGATTTGTCAAGATCGTATCGTAATCCAGTTGTTTTGTGGAGCGTTTTCTTTCACTGCCCGGCCAGCAAACTTGAACGGTCAGCTAATCAGGAGTAGTAATGGTCCATTTACATGTGGTCAAGTTTCAGATGATTAATTTCAATTAGCTGATCCCAAGATTTTCAGGATTTGATTATACTCGTCGTCACCAGTTAGGTGAACGCAATTCATCAGCTATTCCGGCGATGTTGCTCTTCAGTTACTGTTTAGTAGCCGCTTGACTATTTGATCGTTATCCGAAGATTGATGTCCGTTGCACCAGATTCCGACCCCATATTTAATGATGTTGCTTTTCTGATGCTTGATAGGATCTTGTCTTGCCCGAAATATTTAGATGAGCACGCAGTCACTTTTACAGTTAGGATTTCGGCAACTTTCAAAATAAATCTTTGCAGCTGATCACTGACATTTTCAGTTGATTAACACTATCAGTTTTGGGTAATTTGATTCAAGGAAGACGCATTAATACCAATGCATGCTCCACAACACCCAATTGCGAACCAACCCCTAACCGCCAGATTTTGGTGTATGAGAATCGATGTCCTTCATATTTCCAGGGGAAGGCATAATTTTTCAGAACCAAGAACTACTTGGTGTAATACTCTCCAGCTTTCCAAAACATACATATTTATTGATTACGAGAAAGGGTCATTAACTTCTTATCTTATATTGTGCTTGGCCAATCGTTGACTGCCCACTTAGTTTGATCAGTGTCACCCGTGACTGTAGAAGGTACGCAACTGATTTTTTCCAGTTGCATGATTGTTAAAGTGCCTTGGCCAGTAGCTCTTGCATAGCCCACTCCCGATCTGGTTGAGAGCAAATAGATTTACCCGTTCGTAAGACTGCTGTGGCAGCTCTTCCGGTAGTGGCATAGATTTTCCTTGTCAAAATGGTAAGTGGTTTGCCAACAAGAGTTTGGTCTTGTTCGCCGTTTGGATATTCTGATTACTCTGTTGTCATATTATATCAAAGATTTGTGTGGATTTTTGTTAGATTAAAGATTCTTTTTTTTAGGGAAGACAAATATAGACGTTTCGGCTTATAGATAAGTAGGCCATACATCTCCATTAGCCCACTTTATCCTAATTTAATGATTCTTTACTCCGTATTCCTAAAATAGAAAAATACTGGGCTCCAAAAAGTATTCAGCTACAAACAACCAAACAATACTTGATAAGGCGAGCTTGGCTGATACTCCGTATAGATAGAAGTGGAAGGGGCAAAAAGCTGGAAGGAGATATTAGCTGATCTCGTAAGACAGAGCGATGATTCCCAAAGGTTAAATTCAAGGAAAGTGCGGTTCTCTGCAAAAATCGGACGTGAATCGCCATGACTCTCCGAGGAGTCAAACAGATTAACCCAACGCTGCAGAGCATGTGGAATAAGGATCAATTAACGCGTGGTATCAGACAACCTGAGGGCTTTTGATCCAGTCCCAGTTACTCGTCATTATTCCCAAGAATTCTGCATTAAAAGGGAATGAATGAAAATATCGATAACTTTATTCCCTGACAAGCTCAGTAAATTTGATTAAAGTTCTATAGAGCTACAGTGCTATCGAAATAGGAATATCCCCACAAAATTCATATGATCCGGCAAGCTGATTGATTTGAAAAAACTGAACCAAGATTATTAATGATAAAACCCGACAAAAGAGTATCCCCACACTGCTGTTCTGGGGAATTGGTCCGAAAGTGGGTGTGCTCTCAGAATGATATGTTTTTGGTTTAGTCAAAATGAAAACCAGGGTCACACTGCCCTAAAAAAAAACCCAATCACCAATCGACCAGTTACGAAGATTATGTATCCGCTAAATATCGTTTCAGAAACGATCCCATCCCAGTTACTTACTAAAAAATGATCGGTTTCGGACGACTTTTGAGGTGCCGGACCAGAAAGTCCTCCAGCGACCGCATTCCCAAATATCTGCGGAAGCCAGCAGCATGGATTGGACGGCACCTCGCTCTTTTTGGGAGGATGCACAATTTAAATCTCGCCAACACTGGCTACAATTAACCAAAAGGCCTCATTATAGCCCTGCAAACATGTTTGGCAGCCCCCGGTGAGAAGTACGCTTGTAGTTGTTTTGCGGGAGTAAGATTAATTTTTTTAGAGAAAAGTGAACTGTTTCAACTAATGCAAGGAAAAATAGCAACGAGATCATCTCTTTGGAAGGTAATTTCAGTATCCCCGAAAAAACCCTGTGCAATATTGAGTGTGGTTAGTGCTCTATCTAGCAGCACCAATTCTTGATTTGTTCCAAGAGTAATTCCAAAACCAAATCAAAAGTCAACGCGATCTAAACCAAAGGGCGAAATTGATGCTTCCTTATTTTTGCGGCATATTTTAGTATTTTTTAGTCCCCGAGGAATTAGAAGTAATTAATATGCTCAATAGTCAGTATATGCCCATAAATAAAAGTCGTAGGTCGATGGATTGATCTTTAATCCCTTTTCTTTAGTTGATTTTTCAGGTATCTCGTGTGGGTTGGCTGTCTTTGATTATCGCGTTTCAAATGGAAGCATGCCCAATGGTGGTTACTATGATTTGTGGAGCAATTTGGGGTATTTTTTACGGTTTGAATTAAGTGCTACTGAATAAGAGCAATTATATTTATATCATTCGAATTATTTTGGATTTCATTTTTAGGCGCTTCTTGGGTTATTTTTGCTTTAAATACACTGAAATAGACTTAAGTAAATTATTTGTATTTTTTAATTTTGGTGATTCTACCCCTTGACTTTCATTTTTGTGAATCAAATGATTTTTCATTCACCTCCATTTAAATCTTTTTCAGCTGGTTTCAATTAGGGTGGACACCGGTTTAAAAAACAGTAGTGGGTCCTGTATGTAGTTCATTGATTTATTCTACATCGTTTTTTGTATTGGGATTTTATCATGGAACGGCTTTCGTTTTCGACCATTTTCCAAGGTCAACCAGATTTAATTTTTATTTGCAGGGTTATCAATAGTTTTTAATGCGGTTGGTATCAATTTGGATTAGACTTCGGGATTAATCGATTTGACGCCTTATGCGTTCCTGTTCACGTATATATTATTGAATGCATCATTCAAGATATCATTATTCGTATAGAGCAATGTGCTAAAAACATCTTTTTGAGAGATTACGACGGGAGTCTTTAGGTGCTTGGACCGAAAGCAAGAATTGTAGATTTCATTCTGCATATTTTGTTTTTTTTCAGGTCAAAAATCGATAGTCGGGCATGCCCCAATTAAGTTTTTGAACTTTCCGATCTTTGAATATCTGGAGTACTGAGAAAAAATTCTAGAAATTCGTCTAGACTTACAGGAAAACGAGTAGGATAACTTAGTGGAATATCATAATACTAAAGACAAAGGAGTATTCCAGAATGGGACAATTCTATATTTGAGATATACAGAAGAGGAATACTTAAGATTTAATTGATTGCTCAAAAACAGAACTAGAACAACTTATGATCTTAAAGATAATATTTTCAGTATTATCTCAATGGATTGAAAGGGCCGATATTCCGGTGTTTAAAAGACTGTTAAATCACAAATGGTTAATTCTCTAATGGGAATTATTGAATTACCCTTGAAGGATCTAAAAAATGGAGAATGTGCCACTTCTTGAAAACCTGTTCCGGACAAGGTTCTCAGTTCGTGGTGAGCAAGTGATTTTGGAAACATTCGATTATCAAAAAAGTTCTTACCCAGCAAAAGCAAATACTAGGTCGTATCGGCGAGAAATTATTAAAAGCATATAGATAATCAAGAAGCCAGAATTTAGAGTCGTGGGGGATAAAACATGTAGACTTGATCTTTCGAAACCTGATTCCATAACGCTCTAATTTTTCCCCTCCTTTAGACGAGAAGTAGTATATTAACGCGATTAGAAGGGAGATGATAGGATTCACGCCAAAGATTTTGAAGTGGATTTCAGAAGAACCTGAACGAAAATCAACGAGGAGTTCATTGCCACAACAAAGGTCCAAACATGGACGGCACTGGTTAGGGCTGTTCTTGTCGAGAATAATCAAGAAAATTCAGGCAAGTACAGTGGATTTACTATAGTGTGAAGGGATCTAGATTCTCTATTTATCTACTTTTCAGCTATTTAGATTTTATATTTTAGTTTGAGGAAATTCAAGTTCCAACATCAGCATAGTCGTGGTTCAGGTTTGCTGCGCCGGTGCAAAAGGATGACCGTTTTGAATTTCCATCCTTTGATACGATATTGATTTTAGACGAGTTATCTATCATTCATTAAATAGCCTATTCATGAACATTCATAAAATAATCGCTATCGGAGAAAACTATGATGTCGTTCTTTAGATCAGAACCATTATCTAAATGATTTCCCTATTTACAAGGAGTAATTGCTTGTTGTAATCGTTTTATGTTACTTATGATGTGAGGCACAGAATAAAAAATTCTATCGCGCCTTAAAATTCTTGCAAATTGAGCAGGATCTTTTAGATTGTAAATTTGACAACTTCGGATCTAGGCCATTAATATTGGACGTCCTTGCTGTTTGAGGTATGGAATGTTTTCTTCTGGAGAAGACCTACGATGTTCGATTTTTTGCGAATGATATTTGGATATTCCCAAAGTATAATTGAAGTATCTGGCAGAATTTATTCGCTTCCCTTGCGATATAGATTCTTTCCCTTCGGATTTCCTGAATTTCTATTCCGCCTTTCAAATCGGCATCTGATTAATCATTGCCTAATAACCAATCATCAAAAACAGTGTTTGAAAGACTTTTATGGAAGCAATATGACTGCAAGCGCACAATCAGTCGTGAATCAAAGCTGAATATTCCCGCCATCAAAAAACCTACACGAAGATTAGAAGAATCTCAGATAAGGAAGGATTTGTCCATTCGTGGGACTTTATCGGACTCCCAAATATAGCTTTCCTTGCAGGCTGAACACTGATCTTCAGTAAAACCAGATTATTGCATTTTTGCGCGGATTGAGGCTTCATCGGTATTGGATGAGTTTCTTGTTTATTACTGGTGAAAGCCCCGAAATTCGTTCTTTAATCTTCATGTGGGGAAATGTTTTTACCACAAATTTTATGTTTTTGGCTTCGTAGTACCTTTATTAATTAAATTAGTTGTACAAATTTTTTTATTGCTGTGTTTTTTATGGTTAATTACTTTTGGGAATTAAAACGATTAAAAGCTATGGCTATATGATCACGATTGAATGCATTCAATTTGTGGTGCATGCCGAACCTTGAATGTCCGCAATACAGTATTTTATGAAGGCGGGTAGGGTTAGAATGCATGGGGCGGAGGAAAAATCTAATGAAGTTACCTTGCCTGATGAACTGTTATTGAGAAAGAAAAACAAAAAACGCTGTTTTTGAATTGAATTTTATTATCTGAAGACAGTGTATGAATGCATGGATTTCATTGAAGAACAAGTGTGCTGCAGTTGGCCCTGGTGGGATGTTGCGTTAGATGATTTCAGGAACATGCGAAATCAGAAAGATGTCTTATTTATGCCAAAAAGCTATATGCACGGAGAATTCTTAAAGTAAGCTATGCTCCCTTTTTTTTTAATTTCATGCTTGATTATTAAGTTTATTTTATTATTTACTGGGGGACTCCACTTGTATTACATATAAAAAAAAGGAAAGCCCGGTTTTAGGGTTTGGAAATTTTTCTCTAAAAAAAACGGGCAAATTTTGTTTTTTTTTTAATTCCTTTTTTAAAAAAAAAAAAAAAAAAAAAAAAAAAAAAAAAAAAAAAAGGGGGGGAAAAAAACCAGGTGATCTTCTTCTTTTTTT
>Ga0163217_1030071_pt1 | contig 16140 bp, 17 predicted proteins | sample SynspAceP_FD_185933 | JGI IMG/M metagenome (GOLD analysis project Ga0163217, IMG submission 185933) | Saline lake microbial communities from Ace Lake in Antarctica - Synechococcus sp. Ace-P (PacBio error correction) | ecosystem: Environmental > Aquatic > Non-marine Saline and Alkaline > Saline ... | reverse complement strand
TTCCAGATGTACCCGCGCCACCATAGAAAGGTGATTAAAGGGCGACCAGCGCGACGAACAACAGGTTATTTGAACAGCCACGCTGGCGGTTAAGGGCAGCAACCGGTCCTGCGTCCCGCTCGACCACGTCGATGCCTTCGATGTGGGGTCATCACCTCGGCATAGGCGGGCCCTGCGTCGTCGCACCGTCAAGCTTGTCGTGCCACTTGGGTTGCGCGAAATAAAGACCGCCTGCGCAAAGACTTTGCCCTGGCGCTGCACCCGCGCTGGCAAAGCCGGCGTCCGGCACCGCGGCCAGCGCATGAGAAACATCGCGCCCCTGGCACGCCCCAATTTATCCTGCAACCCGCGCTGCAAATTCCTGTTATGCTTTGTTATCTAGGTCTTTTTGATATCCACATGGGCCGACCTTAAACGCTCTGGCCACATTGGCCGCAAGTGGTCCTACATATTGGGCATGGTTGAATTATTACCGAATATGCACCGCTTACGACCGCCCCCGCCCTTGTGGATCGTGCATGGCCTGTTGGGTCTGGGCGGCAACGGGGTGTGATTGCCCAAACGTCTGTCCCGACCAGCGCCACCGTGATCACGGTCGAACATGCGCAACCAACGGGGACAGCCCGCGTGCGCAAGCCAAAGCTACCCCGAGATGGCGACTGATCTGGCCGAGGTAATACAACACCTGGCGCGCCGATGCGCGGATCGTCTGCGGGCATTCGATGGTGCAAGGCCCGCGATGATGTCTGGCCTTTGAACCACCCGATACTGGTGCAACCGGACTGGCTGGATGGGCCGATATGTTCAATCGCCCCGTCACCTATGGCCACAGCACACAGCTAGAATTTATCGACGCGATGCGCAGCGTTGATTCTGGCACGCTCACCCGCGCTCTTATGACCGCGGCGTGACAGCAACTGGCCGCTGCTGGCGATTTGAGCCCGCGCTTTACAAAGCTTTTTTACCCAGTCACTGGATTGTGCCCCAACAAGACGTGGAAGCTCAACTCTTGATGTGCTTTGAAGGGCCGATTATGTCCAAAATCGTCGGTCTGGCCCGACGGGGTGGACGGGCAATCAGAGGGGGGCGACCGCTGTTCTTTTGTCCGGCGGTGCCTCGGCCTATGTCAAATCCGAGGATCGCCCCGTCATCAAGGGGCTGTTCCCGCAGGCCCGCTTTGCCAAACTGCCGGGCGCAGGCCACTGGCTTACATGCGGAAAAAGGCCGCGCACGCGGACTCGAGGCCTCTTTGCGGCATTTTCGACGCTTGGTTAAGGGAAAAACCGGGCGCGTGCGCGGCGTGACGGCGTACCTGCTTACGCGGTGTTGCCTGAAAACACGCCCCCCCTTATCCCGATATTGCCCCCTGTGCACCTCTGTCCCCAAGGCCTATACGCGGAGAAAGGAATGCAAACATCCGGGGGCCTGCAGCCATGCCAAAAAGAACCGATATCAGTTCGATCATGATCATTGGAGCGGGGCCCATTGTCATCGGTCAGGCGTGCGAGTTCGACTACTCCGCGCGCGCAGGCCTGTTAAGCGGCTCCTGAAAGAGGAAAGGCTACCGTGTCATCCTCGTGAAACTCCAACCTGCGACGATCGATGACCGTACCTGGGGCTGGCAGATGCCACCTACACTCAACCGATATACCCCGGAAATCGTCCGCCAAAGATCATTCGAAAAAGGAGCGCCCGAACGCGCTGCTACCCACAATGGGCGGCCAGGACCCGGGCTGATACTTCGCTTGCACGCGAAAGAGATGGGTTGCCTGAAAAAAATTCAACGTCGAGATTTGATCGGCGCAAAGCGCGAAGGCCAAAATGGCCAGAAGATCGCAAACTTTCCGCGAGGCGGATGGACCGGTTGGGCAATCGAAAATCCCAAGGCAAACCATCGTCAACAGGCGCCGTGTTGCGGCGAAGCGGGCAAAAAGGACCTTGCAGGCAGGGCGTTTCAGCTGCGCTGGACGCGCTGGAACATCTTATGTCGGGCCTTTGCCCGCGATTTTCATCCGAACCTGCCGCTTACCATGGCGGGCACCGGCGTGGCGTGGCCTAAAACCGCGACGGGATTACGAATTCTACTGGCCGCTCGGGCATGCGCGCCAATTGGGGGGCAAATCCTGATCGACGGAAAGCCTTGCTTGGGTGGGAAAGAGTTCGAAATGGAGGTGCGTGCGCGACACCGGGCTGACAATGGATCATCGTAATGCTCGATCGGAAACACGATCCGATGGAGTGTAACACACAGGCGATCGATCCACCGTGGCCCCTGCCCTGACGCTGACCGAACAAAGGAAATACCAGATCATGCGCAACCACTCGATTCGCCGTGCTGCCGCGAGATCGCGTAGAGACGGGGCGGCTCGAACGTACAATGGGGCCGTGAACCGCTGACGGGCGCATGCCGTTACTGTCGTTGTGATCGAAATGAACCCCCGCGTTGTTCGCGGTCCTCGGCGTTGGCCTCCCAAGGCGACAGCGTTTTCCCGATTGCAAGGATCCGCCAGCCAAAGCTGGCTGTCGGCTTTACACTCGAATGAACTCGACAACGACAAATCACGGTGTTTGGACGCCTGCCTCGTTCGAGCCGACAATCGATAATGTCGTCACCAAAATCCCGAAGTTCGCGTTGAAAAATTCCCCCGGTTCCGAACCCCATCTAACCAACGGCGATGAAATCTGTGGGCGAAGCGATGGCCATTTGGCCGCACGATCACGAGTCGCTGCAAAAGGCGCTGGCGTCGATGGAATCGGGAATTTTCAAACGCGCAACTCGGGTATTTGGCTGACGACATAGTCGATTGTCGGCTCGAAACGAGGCAGGCGTCACCACCGGTGATGTTCGTTGTTCGAGTTCATCGAGTGTAAAGCCGACAGCCAAGCTGGCTGCGATTCTTGGACAATCGGGAAAACCTGTTCGCCTGGAGGCCAACGCCGAGGACCGCGACACGGGCGGGGGGTTCATTCGATTCACAACCATGCGCCGTCAGCGGGGGTTCACGGGCCCATTGTACGTTCAGCGCCGGTCTCTACGCCGATCTCGCGCAGCACGGCGATTCGAGGTGGTTTGCGCATGATCTGGTATTTTCTTTGTCGGTCAGCGTCCAGGGCAGGGGCCACGGGGATCGAAATCGCCTGTATGTTACACCCATCGGATCGATGTTCTCGACGAGGCAAACGATGATCGCATTGTCAGCGGTTGTCGCTCACCACCTCCATTTTCGACTCTTTCAAACAGCCAAGGCAGGCTTTCGCGATCAGGATTTGCCCCATTGGCGACGCGTCCATGCCCGAAGCGGCAGCTTTAGAAGAATTCGTTAATCGTCCGGTTATAGGCCACGCCACCGCCCGGTGCCGCCCATGGTAAAGGCCAGGTCGGATGCATCGCGGGCAGGCGGACATAGTCCAGCGCGTCCAGCCGCCAGCTGAACCCCTGCTGCAAGTCCTTTTTGCCCGCTCGCCGCAAACCGGCGCTGTGGACGATGGTTGCCCTTGGGATTTTCGATGCCCAACCGGTCCATCGCTCGCGGAAAAGTTGCGATCTTCTGCCATTTCAATGGCTTCGCGCTTTGCGCCCGATCATCTCGACGTTGAATTTTTTCAGCACACCCATCTCTCGAGGCAAGCGACATTTTCAGCCCGGTCTGAGCGCCCATTGTGGGTAGCAGCGCGTCGGGGCGCTCTTTTTTCGATGATGCTTGGCGACGATTTCCGGGGTAAATCGGTTCGATGTAGGTGGCATCTGCCAGCCCCGGATCGGTCATGATCGTCGCAGGGTTGGAGTTTCACGAGGATGACACGGTAGCCTTCTCTTTCAGGGCCTTACAGGCCGCGCGCCGGAAGTAGTCGACTCGCACGCCTGACCGATTGGACAAGGGCCCCGCTCCAATTGTCATGATCGACTGGATATGGTTCTTTTTGGCATGCTCAGGCCCCCGGATGTTTGCAAATTCTCCCCGTTATAGGCCTTGGGGACAGAGGTGCAAGGGCATATCGGATTAGGGGCGTGTTTCAGGCAAACACCGCGTAGCCAGGTACGCGGCGTCACGCCGCGCACCGCCGGTTTCCCCTTAACCAAGCGTTCAGAAAATGCCCCGCAAAGAGGCCTCGAAGTCGCGCGGCTTTTCCGCATGTAGCCAGTGGCCTGCGCCCGGCAGTTTGGCAAAGCGGGCCTTGCGGGAAACAAGCCCCTTGATACGGGCGATCTTCGGATTTTGACATAGCCGAGCACCGCCGGACAAAAACAGCGTCGCCCCCTCATATGCCCTTTCCACCCCGTCGGGCCAGCCGACGATTTGGACATATCGGCTTCAAGCACATCAAGATTGAGCTTTCCACGTCTTGTTGGGCACATCCAGCTGACTGGGTAAAAAAGCTTTGTGCGTCAGGGCTTCAACGCCAGCAGCGGGCCAGTTTGCTCAGGCCGCGTCAGAGCGGCGGGTGAGCGTGCCAGCATCAACGCTGCGCATCGCGTCGATAAATTCCTGCTGGCTTGTGGCCCATAGGTGACGGGGCGCGATATTCGGCCACCACCAGTCGGTGCACCAGTTCGGGGTGGTTCAAGGCCAGCATCATCGCGCCTGGTGCCACCCATCGAATGCCCGCAGACATCCATCGGCGCGCCAAGGTGTTTGTATTACCTCGGCCAGATCAGTCGCCATCTCCGGGTAGCTTTGCTTTGCGCACGCGGCGGTCCCGTGGTTGCGCCATGTCGACCGTCTGATCACGTGGCGCTGGTCGACAGACGTTTGGCCAATCACAAACCCCAGTTGCCCGCCCAGACCCGAACAGGGCCATGCACGATCAACAGGGCGGGCGTCGGTAGCGGTGCCATATTTCGTATAATTCAAACATGCCCAAAGATGTAGGACCATGTGCGGCCAATGTGCCAAGAGCGTTTAAGGTCGGCCCATGCTTGGATCAAAAAGACCGTAGATAACCAAAAGCACAGAATTGCAGCGCGGGTTGGCAGGATAAAATTGGGCGTGCAGGGGCGCGATGTCTTCTTCATGCCGCTTGCCGTGCCGGACGCCGCTTGCCACGCGGGTGCAGCGGCCAGGGCAAAGGTCTTTGCGCAGCGGGTCTTTATTTCCGCGCAACCCCAAGGTGGCACGGGACAGCTTGACGGTGCGGACGAGCAGGCCCGCCTATGCCGAGGTGTATGACCCACAATCGAAGGCATCGACGGTGGTCGAGCGGCGCAAGGACCGGTGCTGCACCCCTTACCGCCAGACGTGGGTTCAACCTGTTGTCGTCGCGGTCGCCTTTATCACCTTTCTATGGTGGCGCGGGTACATCTGACGCGAACAGTAGAGGAAGCTGCACAATAACAAAAGCCCCGCCGCAGGAAATGCAGGGCGGGCTTTTGCGTAAGGCGGTTCGGTGGGGCGCTGCCCCGCCCTTGCGGGCCCCGGGATTTTAGGCCATTTGAAGGGCAAGGGGCGCGTTACCTTAGAGGCGGGTTAGATCGGGAAGCGCGCAAAGCGCTTCGACTTTCGGCTTTGACTTTTGCTTCGACGTCGGCGTTGCCGTCGGCCCCGTGCGGGCCAGCCGTCGACGACATTCGATGGATCCAGTCGGCGATCTGCGGAATCATCCTCACCAAACCGCGGGTGGTTTTGCAGCGGGCGAGCCAAGACGGATTACGAGGTTGACCATGGGTCTTTCAGGGTTCAAAACGGCACGCCGTTCTGGTTTGCAGGTGAATATGTGCACGGACCCAGTGCCTTTTCGGTGTCGTTTGCCTTTGACCGCCTCTTTGGACGCAGTCGACCAGCAACAGGTGCGTGGTCAGTGCCGTTGGGTGATTCGTGTCGAGCCCGCCTTTGATCAGCTGGTCGCTGAGAAGCCTGGGCGTTGTTTGACGACCTGCTGGATTGTAGGTCTTGAACTCGGGCTTCATCGCTTCGCCAAGGCCACGGCTTTGGCAGCGATGACATGCATCAGGCGGGCCACCCTGAATGCGGGAAGATGGCCGAGTTGACTTGTGGCCAGCGCTTCGTCGTTGGTCAGGATCATCCGCCGCGCGGGCCGGCAGGGTTTTGTGTGTTGTGGTTGTGGCCACATGTGCATGGGGGAAGGGCGAGGGGTGTTCGCCCGCTTGCAACCAGACCGGCAAATGCGCCATGTCTTACGTGCAGGTAGCACCGGACCATATCGGCGATTTTCGCGCATGCGTTTTGAAATCGATCGTTGGGCGCGGGATGGCGGAGCCCCCTGCGATGATCATTTTTGGCTTGGTGCGCCTTTTGCGAGCGCTTCGACCGATCATAGTCGAGCAGATGTCTTCCTTGGCGCACGCCGTACTGGGGATGGCGTTGAACCATTTTTGCCGGATTGGTTTGGCTTGGCCCCGTGGGTCAGCGTGGCCGCCAGCGTTCCAGGCTCATGCCCAGAATTGTGTCGCCGTGGTTGCAGCAGCGCGGTGAAACACGCCCTGGTTTGCCTGCGAGCCCAGGAGTTCGGCTGCACGTTGGCGATAGTCCGCAGTTGAACAGTTTTGCAGGCGCGTTTCAATTGCCAAAATTTTTATCTGGCGACGTCGACAAATTCACACCCTCCATAAATTAGCGGACGGCCCGGGTACCCTTCGGCGTATTTGTTGTCATCACCGACCCTTGCGCCGCCATAACAAGCCGCAGAGACGATGTTCTCGGAGGCGGATCAGTTCGATCTCGTTACGCTGGCGGCCCAGCTCGTCTGGTGATGGACCCAAAGATTTCGGGATCGGCTTCGGACAGGGGGGTGGTGAAAAAACCGGTCATGAGGCATGGTTCCTTTGACTGCAAGTACGGTTGCAGGGTTCTAGCTTAATCCGCTACGGGGGTGAAGGTCGTATTACCGCCGGTTCGCACCGTCATATGGCGGCAAAGCTGGAGGTCAGCGCACATATGTGGTTCTTTGACTGTAAATATCCCTTCATGGAAACATCCGCCCATTGAAGATCGCTTTTTATCGCCAGCCGTCTGATGTTGCCCAGCTGCGCTTGACGCGTAGGCACCCGATATGGCAGATGCACGCGCGAAGAGGCCGAGGTGATCGTGCCCTTGGGGCGACGGGTTCATGCTGCAGGCCACTGCACGACTCGCAAGGAATTGTCGACGCCGGTCAGTATGGGGAGAACCGAGCACCATCGGTTCTGATGAACACCTATGCCGGAAGAAGATCTGGTGAGCGCTGCGTGCCGCCGAGGAAGCGGTGATAACCGTGTGATGGTCGCGAACCCATGCGAATGGTGCCACATCCATAAAGCGCTGGCCTGAACGAGGTCGCCCTGCTGCGCGAGGGTCCGCAGGCGGCCAAGCTACGGATCAGCGTCGAGGGCGCGTTCGAATGGAAGAACTGGTCTGCGACGCGCGCTTGTGGCGACGCCCGCCGCGGTCGACGCTATAACTGGATTCCGCACACGGCCGGGACCTCCCAATTGGTGCTGACGTGTGTGGCCTTGACGGCGATGGCGCGTTCGGCCACCGCCGCTGGGCGCGGGGCTTTACTTGCGAAAAACCGTGACCGTGCGCTTTGATGTGTGAACCGCCAAGCGCCCGGTATGCTGATGCGGGACGGTAATTCGTACCGGGATGTCGTGCGTCGTCGAAATTTGCGTCAGACCGCTGATTGACACCGATATTCTGTTCGATCCGGGTCATGGGTGGAGAACGGCTGATCACGTGGAACAGTTCAACTAACCTGCGCGGGACAGGCGGAACCGCATTGGCTTTTGCGCCGTTGATATTCGAGACGCATGAGGGGCCGATGTTATGGTGCTTTCATCGTTTGGATTATAGCAAAAAGGAGACCTGACATATTGAATTGGGATACAATTCAAAGGTAACTGGAGCCAGATGACCGGTAGGTTAAAAGAAGAATGGGCATCTGACCGACGATGACCTGACAGAGGCGCCGGTTGAGCGCGACCAGCTGGTCGGCAGACCCAAGCCCGCTACGACTTGTGGCCAAGGACCGAGGACTGAGCGTCCAAGTCGACGGTTTCGTCGCCAAAGCATTAACTGCCCAGTGATTGAATAAAAAGAAAGGCGGCTCCAATGAGCCCCTTTCTTCTACGTTTGGGGACACTGCGGCGCTTAGGCGTCCTTTGGCGTTATCCGATGCGTTTGCAGCGCTGCCTTGATCTCGTCCCAGAATTGGCGGGGTCGTCATCGTTGGCAGGCAAGCTTGAAAGGCTCCGAAAATCTGCGAGGTTGACCATCGTGGCCCGCAGGATCTTGCCCGAACGGGTTTTAGGGAGGCGGTCCACACAACCGTCATTTTATAGCCGCAAACAGGCCGATTCTGTCGCGTACCAGCTTTACGCATTCGGGCTTCGATCTCTGCATTAGGGCGCGTTGACGCCTTGGACAGGCAGACAAACCCATCGGGGCCTGTCCCTTCAGCGCTGATCGCTGACGCGATCACGGCCACATTCGCAAACATCAGGTGGCTGCCAGAACTTCCCATACGCGCCGTCGATAGGCGGTGGCCCGCGACGTTAATTCACGTCATCGGTGCTCGAACATGATGTAAAAGAATCCGTCCTCATCGATTTTCCCCGCATACGCCTGTTTTCGCCCATAATTCACCCGGATACGTGTGAGGTTAGCTTTTGCGAAACCGGTCCTCGCATTCCACAGGGTCGGCAGCGTGCGGGGGGCAGGGGCAGCTTGATCGCGATAGACCCGAGCGTGCCTGCAGGTTTTGTTCGCCTGCCTTCGTTCAGGATTTGTACGTCCATAGCCCGGCAATCGGCCACCGTGGGGGGATCCGACCTTGACCGGTAGCGCCTCGAGCCCCGCTGGGGTTGCCGACGATGGTGTAGCCCGGTTTCAGTCTGCCACCAATGTTCATAGACAGGTTTGCCAGCTTTTCTTGCGCCCAGATCCACTCGTATCGGGGTCAGCCAGTTCCCCTGCCAGATAAGCGCACGGCAGGCACAAAAGTCGTATTTCCCGATCTCTTCCGCCCTTGGGGTCTTCGCGTTTGACGGCGCGCGATCGCGGTGGGGGCCGGTAAAGAAAGCTTGCGCAACATTGTGTTCAGAGGATAACCGCGCCAGCAAGGTGCCCGGCATCAGGCGTGCCCACGGGCTTGGCCTTCGAAACACCCCCCCCCCCCTCGACGGTCGTGTTGCCATGCACCAGGCGCGGCCATAAGCAGATATAAGCTGTTGGCCCACGACCCAGCCCCACATCGGATGCGGCCCAAGAACACGTTCGCCGGGATGACATTTAGATGTTCTTCATGTCCAGTTCAGGCAAAACCAGATGGCCTGCGCGTCTGGCGGACGACCCCCTTGGGTGCGCCAGTCGTGCCGGAGGGTATTAAAGAAATATAAAGCAGGTGGTGCCCTCGACGGCAAGCAGGGGGCAGGGGGCGTGCCTTCTTGCGCGTCGCTGCCAATCCAGGTCGCGCCCCGGATCAGATCGCAGGGGCTTGTTCGCGCTGCAGGATCAGCAGAAAATCGGTTTATGGTCGCCTGTTCGATGCCCCGCCAGCAGCGGGCTTTGTAGGCCCACCACGCGGCGAACGGTTCCAACCCGCAGGACGCGCGGATGATGGCTTTGGGGTTGCCAGTCAGTGATCCGCACGGCCAGCTCGTTCGCCGCAAAGCCGTCCAACACGACCGAGTGCACTGCCCGATGCGGCGACACCAGGCCAGCATGGCTCCAAGCGCTTTCGGGGACCATTTGGCATATAGAATGATTCACGCGGTCGCCTTTGGCCCACGCCATTCGCTTTGTAGCACACCGGCGGACGCGCCTGCGACGCGAGTTTGCAGGGTCGGGCAAAAGTAATCTTGGTCTGGGTGCCGGTGATCGGGCGTCGTGGATAATCGCCCACCTGATCGGCCGCGGCCGTTTTCGACGTGCCGGTCCACGGCGTTTGTAACACGCATTTACCCTGGCATTTCCGGCGAAACCATTCGTACAGATCTTTGCCTTTTGTCGAACAGCGCCTGACGCGGAGCGTCCTCCCAGTCGATGGCTTTGATTGCTCTAGCCAGAGGCTTCAGGATTCGTCCTGACAGCTTTTTGTAAATGTCGTGATACCCCATAAGCGGCTCCCTTCCCGTGAACGCGCTATCATATTTGGTAGGCCAGAGCGCAGGGCAAGAGCAAGAGCTTGCGCCTAAAAAACACGTTGCCATCCGCAATAAAATTTTACACAGGCCCCTGCGCTGTCTGGTGTGAAATTGACAAGCCGCACGTCTGGCCGATGCACAGGCATTCGCCAGACGACATGGATGCAGAATGTCGAATTCAGACCATTGCGTCGAATTTGGATCAGACCGGGGGCGATATAGGGGCGAGCGTCGGGTTCAAGGGGCCGCATGTCGCTTGCCCCTTGCGTCTTTGAACAAAGGTCCAAGACAATGGGTGATAAAGCTCCGCCAACAAGAAGAAAAAAGTCCCAAAAGGCCGACGCGGCGGGCCTGCAAGCCGACGCAAGGCAACGTGTTCCGATATCAAGGCACCGTCTTTTAGCCGCAAAAGGTATTAAAGCCGGCCAAGTAATCCCGCGCCGGTTCCCGGTTTCGAACGGCCGCCCCCGCGTGAGGGCGGCTTTTCACATGGGGCTTAGCCGTATTCGGCGACGCCGTGCCGCGATAGCCCCGACGTTCAGCAGCCCGCGTGCGTTAATGGATGGCGACACGATGTGGCGCGGTTGCCATCCCCATCAGGATCGGGTCCGACCTCGAGCCCGCCCCCCTTCATTTCAGGATTGTTGCGCACCCCGATGCGGCGTCTGCATGGGCCAAAGACCAGCACGTTGGCGGCCTCCCTTCCATCCGGTTCGAGGGCAGCAGTCGTATTGCGCACAGCTCGGGATCAAGCGCGCGTCGATTGTTCATCTCGCCTCTTAGCAAAAGCGTGGTTGCCGGCGTCCAGCAACCGCAGGCGCCGGGGCACGCAAGCGTTTGCCCGACCCTTCCCCTGATTTGCCGAACTGGCTTGCGAACCAGCGCGATCTTGGTTTCGATTGCCAAAGCGCTGCACGTGGCGCGCGGCCCCTATGGCGATTTCGGCAATCTGTTCGCGGGGTGCGGTCGAGGGTGCAGATTGGACCTGCGTGTCCGCGGATGAACAAAAAGGCCGTCCTCAAGATCATCAGCGACAGGGGCCCCGTTGCGGGCGACGCCCGTCGCGGCCCCAAAAAACCTTGTTCGATATAGTTCATGTGCCAGCGGGAATTCCCGAAGGTACCGCAAATCAGGCTGTCCGGCCTCTTTCGCGAGGTGGACCATGACAGCACCGATGGCCATGGTGTTTGGTGCGCATGATCGCGCGGGGCGATGTGGGCGACACGCCACGGCGCGCCCATCAGGTTGTGATAGGTCTCCAATAGTCGCGGTGTAAGCGCGGGTCATTTTCGGGGCTTCACCAGATCCACAGTCTCCGCCCAGTTTTGATGGTGAGGCCCGCCTTTTCGATGCGGGTTCGATGAATCCGGGCGGCCGATGAGGATAGGCCGCTCGTTGGGTTTCCTCACTCGTACCAATCGCTGCGCGGCGCGCAATACCGCGTCGTCTTTCGCCCTCGGCAAAGGACGATCCGGCGGGGGCGCAATGCGGGCGCTTCGAAAACGGGGCGCATCAACATGAGGACTTGAAACCGAACTGTCCAGTTTGTGCACGGTTAAGGCGGCGTAGATCCTCGATCGGGGCGGTGGCGACGGCCTGTTCTCCAGCGCGGCCTTCGCCACGGCGGTCGAGACGGACGCCGATCAAAAGCGTGGATCAAAAGGGTTGGGGATCAGGTTAGTCGGGGCCGCAAGTGGCAGCTGCTCGCCTGAATAGGCCGCTGCCGCCTCGCGCCGACGTGGTGGGCGCGGCGCAGGGCTGCAATGCACGTTCGATACAAGCGATCTTCATCTCATCGTGTTGATGGTCGTGCGCCGACGTCCAGTGCCCCCCGAAAGAATAAAGGGAAGCACAGCACGTTATTGACCTGATGGGAAAAAATCCGACCGGCCCGTCGCGATAATCGCATCAGGGGGCCACGGCGCGCGCAGGTCGGGCATGATCTCGGCGTGGGGTTGGCCCCAACGCAAAGGATGATCGGCTGCGCGTCATTTTCTGCACCATTTCAGGGGCTCAGCACGCCGGGGGCCGGACAGGCCGAGGAAAAGATCGGCATTCAGGGATCACAATCGGCCAGGTGTGCGCGCAGATCTGTCTTTTGCGCATATTCCGATTTGATCGGGTTCATGTCGATTCTCGCGGGCCCTCGTGAACCAGCCCGTGAATATCGCACAAGCCAGACGTTCTCGCGTTTGACACCGAGTTTCAGCAGGCATGTTCAGGCAAGCGATTGCCCGCCGCGCCACCGCCGGTCGACACGATCTTTGATTGTCTCGAATTTCTTGCCCGCTACAAAAAAAGCGCGTTCTTCACGGCGGCACCAACGACAATTTGCCTAGCCGTTGCTGGTTCTCATCGTGGAAAAACCGGTATGTTCATTCGCTCGCGGCAGGATGCGTTCCACGGTAAAGCAGTCGGGGGCCTTGATTTGTCTTCGGAGCGTTGATCGCGCCAAAGGTCGGTTCCAGCGCCCAGACCAGATCGGCGAGCTTTTCAGGATCGGTTTGTTTCTAAGTTCGATATCGAAAACCAGTCCGATAATTGGCGAACTTTTGAACAGGACGGCTTTGCCCTCCATCACCGGGCTTGGACGGCAAGCGCGCCGATTGCCAAGCCAAAGACTGCGGTGCCGTGTGACAACGCCCACCAGTTCGCGGCGGGTGTTATAAAGGGCACCGTCGTGGGATCAGCCTGATTCAAGCAGGCTTCAGCGACGCCGGGGGAATTAGGCCCGCGGCCAGATCACGGCCATTTGCCAGCGGTTTTGTCGCACGCACTTCGAGTTTTCGGGCTTGGAAAAGGCGTGATAGTCAAGCGCGGCCTTGGCCGCAGATTTGGCGCATTCGGTCATGTTTTGGCGGTCCCTTTAAGAGAGGTAGTTTAGCGTTAAAAACTAATTTCAAAGCCGCGCCATACGACTTTTGGAAAGGGGCGCTGCAACGCGCAGCCAGGGTGATCGTGCGGGTGAGGAGGGGGCCAGCCCCCCATCCGCGGCTAGGGCCGCGAAATCCCCCGGAGTTTTGTCTGGCAAAATGAAGCTGCGCATTATTCCGCTTGGCATCGCAACTTTGGCGAAAGGTTTTAAGTTTTATGAAAACCTTGGGGATTTATGACCAAACGATTTGCGCCAGCACGCCAGCGCCGTGCAAGCAAAATGCCTATGCGCCCTATTCCAACTTCAAGAGTGGGGGGCGGGCGCTGCGCACGGGTCGGGGGGCGATTTTTGTCGGCTGCAACGTAGAGAACGCTGGCCTTACCCCGAGGGCAACCTGTGCCGAAAGCGGGGCGATTGCGGCGATGATTGCGGCGCGGCGAAACTGCCTTTGTAGGCCTTGTGATTTGCGGAAGGCCATGCCCGTTCACGGCCCTGCCGGCGGCTGCCTCAGAAACTTGGCAGAGTTCGGGGCAGGGGGCGAGGCCGGCGCGTGACCATGGCGACCGTTTCTGGCGTTGAAAGAGGTTGATGACGCATGGCGAGCGCTGCCCGGTCCTTGGCCGCGCCCCATATGGAGCGCTAGGCCATGGATGCCGCCGGCGATTCCTGCTCTAAACTGCGGACACGGCGGTCATTGAACGCAAGAAGCTCGGTCTGGTTCGCGATGGCCTTAGCGGATGTTTCGGGGTCCAGTGATGCACAGGCCGGGGGCGTTTGCGATGGGTGTCTGTCAGGTTCGGCCTGAGCGATGTGGGGCGCGTCGCCCTGACGCTGGCCATTGCCGCGACAGCGGACGTGTGTTTGACTGGACCTGAACGGGCCGGTGTTGGATAAGATTTCCACTGGCGCGTGGGCGATTGCTGTAAGCCTGTGCTTGCCACCGGCCTTGGCGGCTTGCGGGCCATTTGTGCCGATGATCTCGGACGCGGGCTGCGGGCATACCGGCGGGACGGCTCGACAAGCTCGAAGCGATCCCTGGGGCGTGAATACCCACGTTGGACGAGGCCGCAGTTTCGCGCGGTGGTGGCGCAGAGCTGGCGCTGCCGATTGTTCAGTGCGACGACGTTTTCGCGCCTGCGGGACAACGGCTTTATTGCGGTGGCGATGTCTCTTCGACCTGGACAGTTCTGGATTTGATCCACCGCCGTCATCCTGTCGAAAAAAAGCTCGCGGCAGGGGCTGGACGGCTTGGTATGGGACGTCAAGGTCGCCAGCGGTGCCTTTTTTTTTTTTTTATTTTTTGGGGGGGGGGGAAGGATCGGCGGCAAGCGCAAGGGCGCTTGCCACAGCGTTGACCAAGACGTGCGAATGGCCAGTGGATTGCGTTTACAACGGCGGTGATTAGGCGACATGAGCCAACCTTTTGGTGCCGAGCCTTGGGCCAATGCGCTTGAGGTGGCCAGAGGTTGATGCGTGTGTGACGGGGCACAGCAAGGGCCGATCGTACGGGTCTGTGCGGCCCTTGGGGGTGTTTGCTGGCCAATGCCGGTCTGGCCGGGACGTGGCAGGTCGGCCGCGGATATGATCGTACAAGCATCCGGTCGGGCCGCGCGACGGAACGGTTTGGCGTGATGATCGCCGCCATGGCGGGGAGCCAGCGAGCCGTTCATCGAAAAACTGGGACGCGGTTCCTGCCCGAGGGCCACCCAATCATCCGCGAAGTGGCCCGCAGCCAAAGCCGGTTATGTGACGGCGATGACGGCGCAGGCGTTGGCCTTCCCGTTGGGTTCGCCTTGGGCGGCGGTCCGCGCGGGTCGAAAAACGGATCAGATTCAACCCGCGCCCCTGGATTTCCGACGTAGTGCGGCTTTGGGGGCAAGGTATCCTCCAAAAGGGCCCGCTGGCAGGTCGTCTTCATTGCCGCCCGTGCTCGATTGATGCGGAAACGTGCAGCGCAGGCGGTGCGGGGCGCGATTACGATTGAGGCCCGAAGCCCGGTCCCTATCCCTGATTTGATTGAGAGAGGGTCGGCTGATTGGCGGCGTGCTTTCTGGTTGTAATGGATTCAGTCGGCATCGGCGGTGCACCGGACGCGGTTACGTTTCTTTAAACGGTTGCGGTGCCAGATACCCGGTGCCGAATTACCTTCGGCCACTATCGCGCAGCTTGCGCCGAGGGACGGGGCCGAAGACGGACGCAGCGGCCCCTTAAACAGTTACCGCATCTTGGGCGTCGCTGGGTCTGGGCCGCCGCCATTGAACTGGCCAGCGGGCTTCAAATCGACAGGTCTGGATTGCGTCCCAGCGGCCACATGGGCGGCAGGCGACGGAAGTGTGCCGCGGGCAAGGACACGGCCCGTCGGGGCACTGGAGTTGGCGGGTTTTGCCCGTTTTTGCCGGTTGGGACTGGCATTACTTTCCCGAGGTGTCGGCGCGTTCGTTTCGCCCGAACTGTTTGGCGAGCTTGACGGCCCTTTGCGGGACGGAACGAGGATTTTGGGCAAACTGCAAACGCCCCCGGCACCGCCATATCGAGGAAGTTTGGCGCGCAAATATCAAGACTTGGTTTTTCCATCTGCTATTTACGTCGGGCTGACAGTGTGCTGCAGATTTGCCGCCCACGAGGAAAGCTTTTGGCCTGCAACGGTTGCTTGAGTTGTGCGAAAAAAAGATGCTCCGATTCGCATTGGAGATGAAAGTCGCGTCCGTGTGTCGCACCCCGCCCCTTTGTCGGGATTGCACAAAGCGAGTTTACCCGCACCCACCAACCGCCGCGATTTGCCCAATTTTCAAGCCGGCCTTGGCGCCGGGTTTTGCCTCAAGGGGGGCAACCTGGGTTGGCAGGCAGGACAGGTTTTTGGGCGCAACGTGTATGGCGGTGGGCCAAGATCGGTGACATCTTTTTCGATGGCCGGTTTTGGACGAGGTGCGGGTTTTAAAAGGGTCGGGGACGCGGGCGCATTTTGATGGGACATCCTTGGGCATTTGATCACCCAACCCGCCGCGAAAAAAGAAAACGGCAGCCTGGGACCTTGCCGGGAAAATTTTTCGTCGGAATTTTTGACAGTTCTTTTACGGGGCACCGCCGGCGATTTTTGGTTGTTTTCGGGGCTTATTTTTTTTTGGCCCCGTTGCGCTGGGAAATTGGTTTTCGATGGGAAAAAGTCTCCTCTCCCTTGGGGTGACTT
>Ga0163217_1047589_pt1 | contig 16142 bp, 20 predicted proteins | sample SynspAceP_FD_185933 | JGI IMG/M metagenome (GOLD analysis project Ga0163217, IMG submission 185933) | Saline lake microbial communities from Ace Lake in Antarctica - Synechococcus sp. Ace-P (PacBio error correction) | ecosystem: Environmental > Aquatic > Non-marine Saline and Alkaline > Saline ... | reverse complement strand
GGAAATTGGCTCCGAAGATTCACACCGGAAAGAAGGCATATCAAGTTGTCGCTGAAATTGTCTCCCCCAAGAGGTCGCCGGCGTTCTTGGGAAGACGTGGCACTCGTCCTTTGGCACAGCCCCGCTGCCGGAACCGTAGTGCAGCGCTGCTATAGGCCAGCAATCGAAACCCACAACAACCGATGGAATGGATCTGCAAAAGATCCGGCAGGCGAAGGACTTTACGGATCCACTACCTCAATTAACTCCGGGTTGACGCCGGCCATCTACAAAGCTCGTCGCACGCGGCGACACGTCATCTTTCTCCACCGAATCCGACGCCGACCATCGCGCAATCCAGTTGAACTGTCTCAATGAATGGGACGCTGGAACGAGAGGCAGCGATGAGACGCGTTAGCACATGCGCGGGGGATGCCGATCTGCTCGCCGCGACGATAGGCCGGCACGTCGTTTGCGGTCGGCCAGTCTGCGAGTCCAAACGTCACGCGACGATCACGCGACTGCCACGACACTGCACGCTCGCCGACGGGTCGCGTTGTTGTCTCGCGTCGCACGCCTCGCGGAGGACGTTTGACTTTTGAACACCAGCTTACGTCCCGCGGGAATCCTCGCTTCACCAAGACGGCGTCGTTTTGTACGTGATTCGTTGCAACGGGCGTTGCAGGCGGTGCGGATCGTTGGGCAACACGTGCCGGGTTCGATGCGGAGTTCGCCAGCGAAAAACCGCCGGAAAGAAGATGGCAAGCGATTGCATGGACGCAGTTCCGCGTTGGTCAATCGAAAACGGCATTCGTTCGCCGAGTGTTTCGACAAACGCGGTTGACGACGTTGGTGCGTCGTCAATCGCAGCGAAGGGCAGAAGACGCGTACGCAACGTGAGTGTATGAACGAATCGACGACGTTATTCGGCGTTTGCCCTTCGTACGAGTCAACCAACAAGCGGGTGAACGCGATGTTCGTAGTGGAAGAATCTGGACGTGTGTTTTTGATTCTGATGCTCGTCGCGATGATCGGGAGCGTGTTTGTGTTTGCCCCGAGGCGTTCGGCAGCGTGCCCGGTTTCGAGGAGGTGCTCCGGCATGATTCAAACAATTCCAGCTGTTCGCATTGGACGCCCGCGAACGATTCTTCCATTTGCGAATCGTCGCGTGACGCGACGCTGTGGCTCGGCATTGATCGCGGCCGGGGCGAAACGGTTGGCGACGTTCGACGGTTTTTTTTAGAATCGCTGCGGAATGCTGATGTTTGCATTGCCGCGGCGCTGCTCGGCGGCCCGGCAATGGGTCGATCGAACAGATATCGACGGATGACAAAACCCATCGTCGCTGTTGTGGACGACTCCGGCAGATGCAACTCGCGACGCCTAGATGACGGCGGAAGCCGCAGTGACGCGATCCGCCCGCTGACGAGTGGAGTCCTGGAAATCGCTCGGTGAACGGGCCAACGTAGTGATCGAACCGTTCGCCGAAACTAGGATCGCGGACGAGAACTCGCCGACGAGAAACGCAGCGGTGAACCGGACGTTCCAACTTCGGGGTCGGTAACAAAGTCGTTTTGACGTCCTCGCAACCGCAACGAACGGGCACGGATTGTCGGCGTGGTTCGACGCGGCACTGGCAACACGACAACTTACTCGGCGTCGTTTGGCGTTCGAACGGATTGGAACAGGGTGCCGCTCCCGTGCCAGCGGCGTCGATGCGTTACCTGGTATCCCGGTATTCGTTGTTTCCCGTCGGCAGTAACAACGGTTTACCGACGTCGAACTGTTTGGTTTCACGTGCCGACGTGCCATCGCCGGCAATGTTCGCATTTCCGTTCTCGATCGAAGAGTACGCTCGCGATTACGTCGCCACGGTGAATATGAAAACGAGGCGGTGAGGAGTTCAGCAAAGAAGCCGCGTCCGCGATGGACAACAAAAAACCAACCAATTATGGATTGGAACGGAAGAACTCGGCGACACCGCCTGAGGACGTCAGTGTGTCCGCCGGATCGGGCGAAGCGGCGATGATAATAATGAATTGCCGCACCGATTTCGATCCGGAGAAGAAAAAGCATGCGAGTTTGGTGACGAGTCACTGCACGTTGGGATACTTATCTACGAAACGGCATTGTGCGTGATCCGGGAGTGAGTCTTCGTTTGTTGTTCCATCGGATTGGACAAACGTGGTGCGGAACAGCGTTAATCAGCGGATTTCCGCGACGAAGGAAGAACTGTCTAATTACGACGTGGTCTTCCTCGGCGGACTCGGGATCGAAAGACGGAACAGTTTTTGGACGATAGGAACATGCGAGTGGTGAAGGACTGGTCGGGGAGTCAGGCCAGCGGTCTGGTGATTGCAATTCATGCCGGGTTGGAGGGACAATCAGGTTGCTGGAAACCAAACTCGGCGATTTGATGCCGTTGAACTCGACGAGCGCAAAAGCCGGCGGTTGGGGTTTCGCGAACGGCTCGATTTCGGAACTCACGAATTGACGTCGCGCTCTGTTGACGAAACTGTCGACACGAAGCGAAGGAATGTGGAAGTGTGGGGCAACTGCTGAGGTTCCAGTGGCACGACGCCGGTTTGCGAGCAGAACCGGGGGACGGAAACGTTGTGTGTTCATTCAGAACGAGTACGCGGTACGGACGTTTGGCCGCTTGCTCGTACGCGGACGTTTAGGTGCCGCAAGGTTGTTCATGGGCACCGACGGAGGCCTGGCGATGCGGAAAGGCGTCGAGGATTTGTATCATTATCGTTCGGGCCAGTCGTGCGGTTGGATGGCTACCGCCGCACATGGCGCGAAAGGAGCGAACGATGCGTTGTACTACACGCATACCGCAACGCCTCCGTCGGACAAACGGTCAACCATCAGTGCCAACGTGAATTGGAAATTCATGCGCGACGCTCAGCAGGCGACGTGAGTTGCGAATCGTGTCGCCGACCGACCGGAGTCGAACATTTCGATGGAATCCAGCAGGCGAGAATGGGAGCTTTTTCCGGACGCTTTTCACACCGAGTCAACCGAACGCAAACGCCTGTCACGCTATTCTGTAAACTATACGGGCGACGCTCGAAACGACTTGTTTGTTCAAGGGCGTCGCCGTTGAACAGGTCGACGCCGGCACCGACAGTGTCTAGAAGAAATCGCGAGGGTAACCGGGGACAGGTTCGCCGACGACCGGATCGATGACTGATGCAGAAAAAAATAAATGGCTTCGGCGATGCCGGATTTTCCGCGCTCAGTCCGCCGCAGTCGCATTGGAGTCATTCCGCTTATGGTCGGATTGTTCGTATCATTATTAGCGGTTATTTTGGATCGCAAGAAAGGGAGTGGATTGATATTTGAGTGTTGCTTAAGAATCGTTGCAGGTTCCCCGAATCACTCGAGCGTTCAGTTGCTCGCGTTACGCGCCGGGATGTGGCAGATCAAAATTGATGAAGCGTTCTCGATCGCAGGTCGTTCGCAATCGCGGGCGCGTTCTCATTCGTTACGGCTGGGATCGTTTGGACGACCACGCCCACGAACTCCTTGCGCACGGATTGTTACTCGGGGGTTGGTGTGATGGCGATCGTGCCTTGTTCGGTTATTACCGGTGGTGTGCCGCATCGCGCGCTGGAAACCACTCTGCCGGATGCTCAGTTCGCCGACTTGCCCGCCGTCGGGATCAATTGCTCGGATGTGCTCATTTTCGCACAGCGATAGTGAGCAGAGCTCGTTCGCCCGCACTTTGACCAAGGGCGATGCGGCAAGTCGCCGAGGACGCCACGCCTCACGCGATTTCAATCAGGCAAACGACACCGTTTCCAGTGAACCACGCGTTTGGAGGTATCGCGGCCACGTCCGTGGTGATCGCGGACTCCTCACCTCGCCGCGTTCGTATCCGCCGCTTCGGCCAACGCGTTGTCTCGATGGTGATGCCGTTGAAAAACACGCCGCGTTACACGGTCACCCGAATCGAAATGTTGCCGAATGAGGTATCGTTATGCGCCGCGAAGCGACCACGCTGCGATCCGAATTGTCCGAGTCATCACGCTGGCCAAACCGGAAACGCGACAACTGCGGGATCGGTGGACAACCCGATCGCGATTCGCGAAACTGGGTCGAACGGTCGGTATGCGTTCAACGTTGCGCCTCAAAATCGCGCTTCAAGAGCCTCACGTTGAGCGTCGGTGACGTTTTGAAATTGCGAAACTCAATCCGACGCTGCGTTCCGGAACTCTCCTCCGTCGTCGCCTGATGTTCGTTGCCCGAAAATACCTCGGACAACCCGACCGTTCGCCGTGTCGATTCCCGTGCGGCAGTTCACGATGGTTCGCGCAGTGATGAAGCGTTTTCACCGCGACGGTGAACGCGATTTTGAAGACCGGACAAATCAATACTGAAAAAACGCCAACCGGCCGGCGCGACCCTCGCAAGGGCCGTCCGGTCGCGGTCGATGAAGTCTCCACGTATGCAGTTCCGTTGCAGGACCAAACTCGGCCTGACGCCGCGAGAAACCGTTCGAATTGACCGTCAACGCCGTCGAAGAACGAGGCACCGACCTTGATTTGTGAGGGTTTGCTCGCCATAGCCGTCGGTCATCGGATAGTGAGGTGTTGAATTCAGACTCGGAGCCAGCGACGTTTCGGCATCGCCGGATCGGGTTGATTGTGGCGTGGGATCGACATGGAGTCGGGGCAACATCCCGACGAAGGAAGGAACGAAGCCTCGCCGTGCGCGATCATGACGCCGCGACGTCGACGCCGATCGGGACGTTCGTGCCAATTGCTCGGCATCGACCGGCAAAACCGATCGAAACTGGTTCGTATGGGCCGAGGATTATCTGCGGGACGAAACCGGATCTACTCGCCACCGCACGTGTTGTAACATTTGGACCGCGGACCGACGCGATTGGATGATCCGAACAAGACTCAGCAAATGCACCGGCAGCCCTCGACGTTCGCGATCGCGGAAAAACAGCTTTCGAAAGAACAAAGGCTACGGGAATCTCCGCCCGACCAACTCGACGGACGAAGAAACCGTCGAACGATCGAGCGTCAAGCCTTCTGCCAGACAAATCAACGGACGTCGATGGTTTTCGCTCGGAATGCAGTGGGTGATGAAATGATCACCGCGCCGCTCGCAAACCCCGAGATCGGATCAGGGCAATCTCGAACGATGGGAGATGTCTTTTTTGTTTACTGCAGAGTTGACTCACGATCTCTCGGAGACCGCATGCCTTCGGTGGCTGAAACTCGCTCGACGTGCGGCGGAACACCGACTCAGCTCGCCAGGCTCAATCGTAAGAAGGACAAAGAGCCCCGGTCGGTCCCAAGGCGGGCAAAACGAGCGCGCGGTTGGCACCCGAAACAACTTAAGGAAAAACGCGCGCTGCGTGCCGCCCTGCTCGCGACATTGGAATCGTCGCCAAACTCACCGATGAAGAACCGGCACCGCCGGCCGGCCAAGAAACGAGAGCCTCGTATTGCGCTGCCTGACCACGGTGATGAGGCAAAGCCAACCCAGAAAGACGAACCGCCCAAGAAATCAGACAGGAGACAGTATGACCGAAGGCCGTCGAGAGCGAACGGAGGGTTGCTCGCCGAGTCGAATTAACTCGCCGATGAACTCAACGCCGTCCTCGCACCTCGAAGCAGCCACGTTGCGAACGACTCAGGGCCGGCTCACGACAACAGACGGTTCGGTCGCCGGACGTTTGACCGAGCAATATGCAACCGCCTTCGGCGTCGTAAATCGACAATCAGTTAAAGCGGTTCGAGAGGAATTGAAGAAACTCGAAAGACGAAGAAGCCGTGCCACGAACCGTTTTTCTACATTATGACGACCCTCGCGCACGTAACTTCGAAACCGACGCCCGCTTATGCAGTTCAAAGCCACACTCGATGAAGATGAAAGTACCGACGTGATCGGCGGTCCTGCGACAATTGTCGAGCGAAAATCCCGGTCAAGCAACGCATGTCGGTCGCAAAGCCGCAGTACATGTGTCCGACGCGATGGGATCGGATGGCCGAGGAAACTCGTCGAGTCGCCTGCAGCGGCCTCCTGCCCAGGCGGCAAATCGCCCGAGAGTTTACACGCTTGCGATCGCTGCTCGAAGTGTTGGCAAGATTCTCAGAAGCCGAAGTCAATTCGTGAGGAAACTCGCGTTGCCGATGCAAAGCCCAAATGGCGATCAGGAGCGGGAGAGGCATGTCGACGCAGCGAAAGGCTCTGTCGGCAATCTCAAGCAGTGATCAACGAAACGAGATCCGTGAAGGTCATCGCGCGGGATCAATGAACTGCCCGACGCGGCAAAACACTTGCAAAGAACTCAAAATGCTCGCCGCCGTCGACGCCGTCATGACGACGCGGACGGCAATTTCTATCGCGGCCCGAGAAACCGGTTCCCGCGATCGCGAGGAGACGAAAGCGAATCGAATTGGTTTGCGGTCCAAACGCAATCAATCCCAAGGCGGCGGAGGCGGCGGCCCCTCTTCAGCGCGAGCAGCAGGCAACACCACCGACCTCGGCACTGCCCTGTCGGCAAAGGGACGCAATGAGAAGGAAGTTCCGAGAGAACGCGACTCGGCCAGACGACGGGGGGATACCGGCGTGGTCTGCCGGAAGAATTCCGCCGCGGTTTGGATCAGTATTTCAATCGGATTGGAGGTTGATGAATGAGCGTTGTTTTAAGATGAGCGGTGCAGCCAACCCCTCCGGCACGCCGGAGGCGTCGAAAACGAAGGAGTTCTGCGAATGTTTTCGAGGGGAGGCAATGCGGCACCTCCCCGCAATTTACAGGAACAGAACCGTCCCCGGCTATCGCTCATGCCGACCCCTCCGCTGGAAGACTGTTGCAGAAGCCAGAATCCGGTCCCGTAACGTACGGACTACGAGCCCGACGCGCGAGCGAGTGACCTGTTGACCTCACTCGCTAGCGACGTCGGGCTTGTATTGCAACAGCGTCCGCTTCGCCGGCGGTGTCAACCGGGTGGGCGAACGCCCATCGGTAATCCGCTGGTGACGTTACTATCACCGTACTCTGTCGTCCGTGTCCTCACCGCCCAAGCCCAGACGAGAAACAACCGGGAAGCGAGATCAAGGCCTACGAGGCGAATCGGACGCCTCATTGGGAAAAAACGAAGAGAAAGAAGACCGGAGGAGGAACCGAGGAAGAAAACGACTGAAGAAATCGTCGACGGGTTCGACGCGACCGAGATGGAAATGAACTTCTTCGCGTCGAGGCCCCAACCAAGGCGTAAAAAGGCGAGCCATCGAATTCCGTCAAGCCGCCGTCAACTCGAAATCTCATCTTCATCAAACGGTTTGCGAGCGAGCGACGAACAGATGAAGCGATCATCGAAGCCGCGACGACGGTTCGTATCAGAGGCACGGTAACTCGTGAAGAAAGAGGTACCGCCTTGTCGACAACAATTGGTTTCCGCGTGATGGGACCACAACGAACAACTCAACGAAGCACCCGTTTGCGCGGATCCGCAGAGTGACGCCTGGAAATACTCCACGATTCGTAGAGCAAGACCATGTTGGCGATCTACAAAATCGAAAGCGATCTGCGAGGCGAGTTCGAAACCGCAGCGCCGCGATCGAAATGATCATCGGCCGATGGTAGATGATGGAAACTCGACATGTTGACGGACGAACAACGAGTGAAAACTGAACTGAGGGGCTTGATGTGAAGAATGGAAGACTGTCGACCTGCAGATCCATTCAAACCATATCTGTACAACCCCGAATACGTTCCCCAATGCCCGCCGATACGATTAACAAAGTGTTTACGAGAAGCAATTAGAAGGCTGGGAAGTCATCAACCAACCAACTTCGGGGTTCCAGATTAACCCAAGGACAAGACGCATGGGCATCGAAGGAGAGAGGATTGGATCAATGACCCAATCTTCGCCTCGCCGTCACGTCCTCCGCTCGTTTCCATCGGCACATGATTGGTCGCTCGGTTCTCCGAACGAATGCGTAGGAGCACGCGTGGAACGTTATTGGCTCCGGAGAGCCGAAACGACAAATCGCTTTCTCCGAATTCAAACTCGCTCACGGCGCGGCGTGTGGGGAACGTGTTCGCTCGGAGGCGAACGACATTCTCCCATCCGAACCTGGTCGCACTCATCCTACATCACAGCCTGTTCCTCACGTCCCGACGTCTCAGCCCGCCGTGCTCTGCAATTCCAAGTTGACATTGACAATATCAACGGTGGATTTTCTCGGAGTATGACAGAAATCCGAGAACGCACGAAAAACGGTTTGAACGGGACGTGTTGAATGGAAATCCATCGACATCGAGCTGACCAGGATTTCGAAGGACGGATAAAAAAAGCAAAAAATCCGGGCTCGCTCCAAAGGCCGATATCAAACGCTTTTTGACGACGTCGCCGACGCCCAGGTCATTCAAGAGAGATGCAAGCCGATGGGTGAAATCAACAAGGCAACATGACGAGTCTACCAAACTCGCCATTGCCGCTGCAGCGGAACGACTCAGCCACGGGGTTGTTCAGCACAGACTCGTTACTGCGAAAAAAGACGCCCGAGCTGCGTCGATGATTTGCAAGCCAAATGCTGCGAGGCGAGACGGAGCAACTGCTAAGCGGCGTACCCATGCGAATCATCAAAGTACGTGATCGCCAACATGATGTCAATCGATGCTGCACCGGCACGCGAACAACTGACCAAACCTGCTCAACGACAAAAAGTCAAAATCCAAAAGACCCATCGAACGTCTACTCAACTAACATTGTCCTGTTTCGATTGATAGGCGAACTACCGCGCAGAAAAAATCACCGCGATTCTTTGACGAACAAAATAAAAGCCGATCGAAACGCAATTCGGCCCAAGCCGCTGCGATGCAAAAAAAACTTCAAACAAATGGGAGTACTCGTGACGAGTGATTTCACCCCTCGCCAGATCATCGGATCGTTTATCACGTCGCGCTCGTCTCCTGCTCTTGCTAACCGACGGCCGCTTCGGCGCAATACCCGACCGCTCAAATGCGGCGATGGATCGTCCACGGACGTCCGGAAACCTACGAGAAAGGATTGCGTTCTGGGCGAAGGGGGGGAAAAAAGGGGGGGGGGCCCCCAAAAAAAGCGAAGACGTGATTGGCCGCGCGGGACAACGGCCCGAGTGTGGCCGAGATGGCCGTGATGGCGTTTCTCGCTCGGGGAAGATCCCAAACTTCGGACTCTACAGCGCGCAACTTCGCCGCGGATGCGGAGCATGTTGCGTAGCCAAAGATAAACGCACGGGCATCTTTGGCGCAACCTCGGCCACGCGAGCATGTACAAACCACGGGTTCGCATGCTGGTCGCTCGCGGAAGCCTACGGAGGTTGGGACGATTCGGATTTATGGAGTGGCGGTCAGGTTGCCAACGCGAGTCGCAACAGGGCAAATTGTCACTCGGTCTCGCACATCGACGTCGCCGTCCGTGGCGCCTCACGTCGCAAAAGAAAACCGTTTCGGTGGCTGGCGGTTACGGTCCCGATGCCTAAAGGACGCCGAGCACCTCGTACAGTGGCGCGGTGATGGTCGAGGTTACTCGCGCTCGGCAACGCGGCATCGAAGTTCGACGAAGCGATCATCGAGGTCGCGTATTTCAAAATCCATGACCAGCCCCGAGGACAAGTCGCGTACGCGAGAGACTGGCGGTTTGATGATTCGATCCCACAGATTTCCATCGGGCTCGTCTACGCCATCTCACGCGCAAAGGACAATGCCCGAGTTCAAATCCCACTACGGAGACCGTTAACACCATTAGAACAATTCCGCCGTCGGTACCAACGCTACGTCAGTACTCAAGCCAAGCGTTATTCCAAGGCGACGTCGAAGCGTTGGGAAAAGTGGTAACGAACAATGATCCGTGAATCAAGAAGACAACAAGACACGGCGTTTCACGCTCGTTCGGCAACCTGTGACACCTCGTTGTCGTTACATCCGCGATGGCAACTGAACTTTCGTTCCTCCCTATTTATGAACGCTAAGGAATCGAGGAACGGCATGAATATATGATATGAAATATCTCCGAGGGATTCAAGCGAATTAGCCGGTGGTCGAGGCGAAGCGAAAAAACCACGGAACCGGGTCACCTGAAAATCGCTCAACCCTGAAGGGGTGAAGCTCTCCCGAATGCTTGACCAGTCGGGGTCAGCGTGCTGTGGGCGAGATGTCCGGAGGTGCTCGCTGCGCAACTCCGGCTAAATTCGCTAGATCTTTAGATAAGAGTACTCCAACATGAGCCCGCGGATCATGACAACGATCCATTTCACGACTTCGATTCGTGGCGCTCGCCTGCGTTCCCCATCAATCATTGCCTCTTTCAAACCTCCCAGGCTCACCCCCTCCTCCAAGCCATCCCCCGGACACGCTCGGATTGCTCCGGCTTGCGTGGTGGCGATCACATCCCGGTCGGCATGCCGACCCGAGTAACTCCAACGACGATGGAAACCGACCCTGACACCGCCAAGCAGCTCGATGCAGTACTCCGGTTTCTCGCGCCCTTGGCATTCGAATCACTCGATCTCCGGACGCCTCGTTTTTCCAACCGCGAGAACAGCCAAACCGCGACCGGGACTGCACTCCTCGAACTGGCCCAAGGCAATCGTTTGTACGGCGAGATTCGAATGCGACGCGTGGACGAGTTTCTGTTTCGCACTCGGACTCTGCGACTGACGGTCCTTCGCTCGGCGGTCACAAACGGGTGTCGATGTGGGACGATGGCGCCTCAAGGTACTGTTCGCCGACCGGGCGCGGTCGACCAATGGGAAACCGGCCGGCAACAACGAAGCCTGGCAATCGGCGGCGGGCAACTTCGTACCGAAAGCGAGAACGTCGACCGCGTTCGTAACATCGAATTACCCATCGCCCGCATCGAAATCGAACTGAGTTGTGGAAGCGAACGATTTTCGTCTTGGCCATCGGTGTCGATGCGAAGACTCGGAACGAATCGGGACTCGGCCGCTTTTCGGATCGAAGTCTGGGACGACGAGTTTGTTGTTGTTGCGGAACTTCGACGGACATTGCGAGCTTGTGATTTCGCTGGGAGAAAATCACGGATCTGACGGCTGTTGCGATTGATCGTTGGAACTGCACCAGACAAAGGACGCCGCCATCGTAGCGAATCCGCGAAAGGCAAAACGGCGTACGGCGAGTTCAGCTCCTGCCAACGATTACCCGACGCCCAACAGGGTGCGGTTAAGCAATCTCGCCGGCAACGTCAGTCTGGATCGTTCAGGTGATGGCTCAGTCACAGCAAAGCAATGACAATCGAGTCGAGCGGCGAGAGCCAAACGCTCTTTCTCAGCGACGGGTGCGATCGGTCAGGAAACTGGGACGGTGTCCGCGGACGGCGTTGTGGTTGTTTATGCACGAGGGCGTTGAACGATCGCTTGTGGCGGCAACAGTCTCTCGTGGAACTCGGGGCCATTCGTTTGGAGAAACGAACCGAGGCGATTCGCACGAACCAGTATCAACACGAGACCCATCGACGACGTCGCCGCTCAATTGTCACCCACGCGGCGTGCTGTTTGGGCGCACGATGCTCGTTCGACGGGGCATTGAACTTGCGGACACGACGCGATCGAGGAACTGTGTCTGTTTCAACGATTCGATCGCTCGGATTTTCGTTCGATGATTCCCAGCAGCGGAAATCGACGGATCTTGTGCCAATCCATCTCGGCCGGTTGAAATTTCGCCGCGGGCAGTTGACCGGCGTTTGGTCGATACCGAAGTTTCAAACCGTCGCACGCTGCGTTGCGTTTCGCGCCTACGCGGTGCCAATCCACGTTCAACCTCACGGGACCCGGATTCACCGGGCGATGGTGTTACCGGGAAACACGCCACGGGATCCGGCCAAACGCGGCAGTACTGTGAGCAAGCGAGCGGCGAGCAAACGCGTTGTCCAACGACGCCAAAAGCAAGGCGGCGTTTTCAACGCACTCGCTCGCGCGTTACGGAAACAACAAGCGGGAACCGAAACATCGCCCGCATCGAACGGGGCGATGCACCTGCGTTTCCGGACGAAGTCATCCATGCGACGTTAAGACGATCGACGAGAACGATCGGGTTCACTCAGATGCCGACCAAACCCGTTGCCTTTTCAAGACAAGTTCGGTGCACACGTTCACGCGGATGCCGGACCCGGACAGTCGAAGCCGCACGCCGAGATCGGTTATTAACGTGCCCGCATCGAAAAAAATCCGACCACGCACCTAATCGTTCCGCGCAACGACGACATGCTGCGATGCGTTTGTCGGCTCGACTGGGAAAGAAACTCGTCGTCGAACGCTGTTTGGAAAAAGATCACGACCCACGATCGTGATTCCTCAGATTATTTGTGAAAGAAATAAACGACGACGAGGCGAAGACGACGCGAGGAGAAAACACGGCAACCCAGCTCGCCGTGCGTTCGGTGTGCGAAAACGACCGCATGTCACGGATCGCCAAACGCGATCGAAACAGCATTTCAATCGGCGAAGCACCGTTGCTTCGGCGAATCACGAAAATCCACACTCAGGTTGACGTGAAATGAATTGCTCATCGGCAATTGGACATTAAGTGAACCCGGAGTCGCTCAACCTTACAACGGGCGGCAATGAAAGACGCTCCCGAACCGATCACTTGCCGGGAAGCGGGGCGGTGGCGGTGGCGGCGCATCCGCTTTGACGTCAGGCGTTGGTATTGGAAAAGAGGGCCCGGAATTCACGCTCGATCTTGCTCGAGCGAGGCCGTTCAACATCGCGAACAACGTCGGCAAAAGTCGTCGTGTTGGATTTCTGCGCGAGTGGTGACGGTCGTGTTTACAAGCCTGGCCGTGAACGAGAACGGATTGCGGGGTTTGACGAGACGGGACGTCGGGCCTCGTCGCCGTCAATTTTGCAGAGACCGCACGAACCGATTCGCGGCACGCTGGAGCGAGTTGAAGGTCTCGCCGAGTACGCACTGGACACGACGGCGTCGCGGCCGCCCGATAACGAGCCGAACGCAGATGCCCTCAAACGTGCACCGTCATCGCCGGCGACGGCAACGATCACCGACTCTTCGTCGGCGGTGGCGGACAAACTCGCTGAATGCACTCCGCACCGCCATCCAAGACGCGATTGACGAGAAGAAACAGAACTACGGCTTAGGCAACGAAAGAAGTGTTCCGGATTCAACAGCCTAGCGTGTTGAACGCTTTGCGTAAAGAATCATCGTCGAACGTCGATTTAATAACTGAAGCATCGGGAGCACGCAGAATTGGAAACCCACAGATCAACAAAAGATCAGCAAAGAATCAACAAAGTTCAACAAAGATCAACAAAACAGCCCGGATTTGCTCGAACGAAAGGGTCCTCATTTCAGGCAAAGAATGGAGCGATTTTATTTGCGTCCACTCGCATGGCTACATCGACGCATTGAAAGTCAGAGGACTGTCTGCGGTTTTGCAAAATATTCCGACTTAGAATCGTCATAATGTTGTTCGGCAGTTGGAACATATAGCAGCGTCTCTCTGAGACGCATGAAATTGCGAGTTCAGAGCAGACATCGACCTACGTTGAAAGGTTCTGCGAACTTATTGCGCCGATGTGCTTATAACGTTGGATTCGGATCGAAATGCGGAGGCCAATCCGCAACCTTCATCGTTGCGTTTCAATGAACGTTTCTCGTTTTCCGGAAAGGGGTCAAAACGAGTTGAAGTGGTTGTTGTCACGGGCAGACCGAGTCAATCGTTTCGATGGTGACAGCCACTGTTGCAATTCGACATGGCAATCGACTTCGATTGGTGCGCGTCAATTATGGTTCTCACTTACACATCGCGCATTTCAAAGGCCATTCTTCGCCGTTCCCAGCTGAAGTGCATTGTACGGTGCCAGCGAACAGATGCCGCGGGGTTTGACCACGCCGTTTCATGCTGAAGTTTAGGTAGTCGACTGCATCTACGGCGGTGGCGGGGGCGGATTGCGGTCGAATTGCCTGCCGACGAAATCGCATCGTTCTTACCCGAGTTTTGACTGAGCGAGCCACCAAATCGGTCTCGATCTTTTCGATTGTCGGGACGGCGATTCGCTTTTCGAAGCGAAGCGAACGATCGGCTGTTCCCTCGTTCCGTCCGCTCGGGACGGTCCTCGTGTTTCCATTTCCCGGCCGTACCCACGTCGGCACGAACGACGCGTGGAAACCGAAAATACCGACAGACGATGATCGTATTATCGCGGCGGGCTCGGACTGACGCGCGATGCGGACCGTTTGGTCAAAATTAGCGGAATGCGGTCAAGACGCAGTCAACCTCATTTTCAGAATTGGGAGCGATCACGAGCGTTCGAGATGCCTTGCGTTTCTTTCAAGAATGTCCACCGAATCAATATCGAGCTTGGATCGAGGTATCGCGACGAAGCAGGACGCGGATCGGCCGTTTGGGAGCCGTAACCGATGGCGGTGTGAGCGATGGACGGTAAAACGACGCGGGACCAACAACCTACGAGCACAGCAAACTTCGTGAAAGATGGGCCAGGGCAGCAAAATTTCGAGATGATTGACGCCGGCGCATGAGCGGATCACCTCCGGGACGATCACGAGTGAATCGTTTTGTGGCCGCGCGCCGGGTCAGCTATTCATCAGTGGATCGGGAGGGTGTGATTGGGCGGACAGCGTCGGCGGCCGGCGATTCCACTCACCTCGTTTACCGCTACGGCCATTGCGATTGTGTGGCGAACGATACGTGACGTGATTCGCGCCCCAGATGAGCGTTCGACTTCGTTCAGAACTGTGTTCCCGTTTCGCACGAAGCGGACGAGGCGCGACGGCTTCCAAATGAAACGAGCAAGCGTTGTGGCCCGGCACCGCCAACGAGATTGACCATTTCGCCAGGATCTTGCTTGTCAAAGACGACCTACCGCTGCACCGCCGTCGATCGGCCTCGCGGAGAGTTGTGGCCAGCGCGAGAAGGCAAATTTCGCGGGAAAATCGGACTCAGCCGGAGCCGACGTCGCTGCGCCTTTCGATTTCCGATATTCGTGACGACCGATGCTCGAGTACACCACGATGCGACGTCGCCGCGCGAACTGAATTTCCATGACGATGATCTCGGTCGGCTTGATTCTTTAACGCGACGACCTTAACCGCATTGAACGCATCGATCCGGCGACAGGATCCGGTCGAGACGTCAAAGATTTACGGGCGATGAGAGGAACTGTTCTTCCGGTTCCGAAGCGTTGCACCTGGCAAGCGTCGCGGGCTGATCTGAATGAGGGGGATGATGCGGCCTGTCGGTCGCGTGCAGTATCTGGTTCTTGACCACGCCAAGTATCCGAATTTGGTGAATCCCCTAACGAGAAGACCCCAGGAAACTCGGTCGCTATGGCAATCCACCGTGCACGAACCGTAGACCAGGTTTTGTTGATGCGTTGTTGTGCGAGAGCATCACCACCGCTCGCGCCCAGCAAACGAACGCACACCTTCGAACGAGAGCAATCAACGGCGATTCATATGTCCGAGCCAAAAACACTTACCATCACGCGGACCAGCGACCCCAACCGCGCAGGTATAGTGGCGAAGCGTTCTACAGGTATCTCTAGTCAGTTGACGCGTCGGGCCGCGTCGTCATTCGCGGGATATCACTGTGAAAGGTTTGAGCGGAGACGCTTCACACGATCGGGCGGCCATTGAGGTTGGGATTTTCCTCTTGGACGATTGCCCTGTGTTCGGTCGAACCGGGCAACAGTCCGATACCCGACGCCGCGTTTCGGGATTCACGGACGCCGTCGCCACGTCGTCACATAGCACCGGTTGCACGATCCACCGAACCAGCCATCAACGACGAGGCACTCGCGAGACCAAAACTGCGAACGGATCAAAGCGATCGCGGAGGGCGACAAAAACGAGTTTGCAGGTAACGTGGAATTGCCGACGGGAAGATGAAACTCTGGGACGGATGGGCATGGCGGTGGCGTTGCGGCTTAGCGTTCACCGGCGCTCGGTGGTTCGCGAATCGACGCGGGTTTGCGAGGTTACGTGTGTGATTTCCGACCTGTTTGAATAGGAGAAAAAAATGAAAACCTTCGGATTTTACTTCGGGGGGGGGTTACAAACAGGCGACCGGCAGACGAGGGAGGCGATTTTTTCAAACCACGTCCCACAAGCGGAGCCCAAAAACCCCGAGTTCCCGAGTTTCCTCTTTCTTTTT